>BNJU01003465.1_pt1 | contig 351087 bp, 420 predicted proteins | sample 8539281 | NCBI WGS metagenome assembly BNJU01 (sample SAMD00202456, study PRJDB9452) | human saliva metagenome | isolation source: human saliva | place: Japan
ATCCAGAAATAAATAGGTTTGTATTGTTGAGATAGGTTGGCAAATGTAATAGTTAAATGTGGGTATCTTCATGTAATGACGGATAGAGAAGCGCTTGCTACCTAAGTGGGATGGTGACTTATGGCGTATTAAGCATGACTGTGACTTTTCGATGAACACTTGATGCATGATAAAGAACACGAAGACGGGTCTATGCCTTCCGAATCACCGAACAAAACGACATGAACCAAAAACACGTCATCAGCCTTTATGCTTTATCAAGCGTAACTATCGCAGCATCCGGGAACTAAATTTGGTAAGAACGACCATGTATTCAGTAATGAGGTGTTCTACATTTAACGCTTGCAACACTTTTGAAGACTTCAATCACCTAAATAGCAGGAACAAGGAAATGAACAGAAGGTTTAAAAGACGAAAAGCATTGAGGAATGAGAAGAAATGTTACTATGTGGTGAAGAACTCAAAACAATGGTATTTAGCAGGACGTGACCCAAAAGAGAACCATGGCACACCTCAACGATTTATCTCCCTGAGAGATATAACCAGTCAAAAGACGAAGAAAATGTTCATAACAGGATGAAGATGAACTAACCTGTCTGGTGCGACGTTGTGATTCGCCCGCCAGGATTGACGCTCTATTAGGAACATTATTGGGTTTCACAACAACCATTGACAGCACCTGGCACCCCATGTCGAAACGCATCAGCATTACTAAACGACAGTATCACAGTACGGGAGCGAACGTTACAACAGATAAAATGCTTCAAAGAAATCAAATAGGGTGTACAATATCAAGGAATTAGCTCAAACACAGAACTGCATTGGACAACGCTCATGGCAATGAAAGTGAACCTATCAAGGGTGTCTTCGAAAGAAGCTAACGGCAAAGCAAAAATAAGATAAAAATGTAACCTCATCTGAGGACGGAATATATAAGAGAGAGCCTAACCTGTAAATTCTGACAGAGGTAATCCCAAAAGAAGCTCTTAAAATCCAAATAAGAGAACGTGTAACGACTATTCCTGCAGGCAGAAACAATAGCTAATGCTATTGATTAACAGCAGTGGGTGAGAACTCTCAGCTCAAAGCGCTCAGGTCAACGCACTGATATAGTCTGCGCCTTTAAGAAATAAAGGATCAACATGTTTACAACCATCAGCTTTGAAGGATACAAATAATGGAACTACAGCCATCCTAGAAGTTCTAGCACCAGACAATCGTGATGTTTTCCCAAACTGTTTTCACTGAAGCGAAATCAATGGTGATCCGACATCACCAAACTAAGGACTTATATAAACTAAGTCTAACTGTTCATTCAAGAAACTCTACCCTAAAGCACTAGCTAAGAGGGACTTTTCGAATAATCCATGTGAATTGTTACCAACTGGTGTTCACCACGATGAATTGTAGGAAATGACAACTAATAATAGAACTACATAAATAACCGTGGGAAGTCGCAAGGAAAATCATATGAATCCAGTTTTACGTTTATATTTATACAACTAAAACAATCGATGATCGCTTTTTATATTGGAAAAGGCATGGATAATCGATACATGCAGACAAGAAAATCATAAATATCTATTTATGAACCATTGCAAAACATAAATGTAAAGTAAAGCATACAAACTAATTTGTCAGGAAAATGATGCTTTAAGACTGAGAAACAATTAATCGATGCATATCAGTACATACAATTAACAACCAAATGGTGGCGAAGGTAGTTCCATATATTAAGAAACCAAAGAAGAACAAGAAGCACATCGCGAAGTTTCAAAGTTTTCGTAAAAACAACACAACTGAAACACGAAACGAATGTCAGAATTGTCAAAGAACGATCACCCAACAACCGACATGAAACACGCAAAAAAATCAAAGTGAAACACTTGATCAAATGATTCAAATGGTGAAATGAGGATAATTTAAAATGCTAATTAACGTGTATAAATACTGTCGAACAATATGATTCAGTCACAGAATGCCCAATCTATTTAAAACAGAACGGATGGGCTTAAGAGAAGATGCATACATTTATGAATCACTAAAACAACAAAACAATTGGTGAATTACGACCAAACACACCAAACCCAATTGAAAACCATATAGATTCCAATATGCGAACCTCACCGACACGAAAGTTGAATAGCAAGTAGAGTACAATATTTTGCGGGTTATATTGAAGCGCATAGCTCTCTAAACATGAGATGATGATATATTGTACAACTATTGTGATTATTTGAGTTTCTGACGCACAAGATGTCGAAGGAATATTACCGCCGTGATGTTTACGAAACGTAAAGGGACAAACTATTGTTCAATGGGTAGATGTAAACTGACAGCCCATGGGTAATCTTTTAACCTGTACATCTACTATACAGAATTCTAGCTAACGGTTAGGTCTTTAAACAAACAACTCTGGAAGCGTTAATAGAAACGTCAGTGATGAGACTGTGGGAAGCTATCACACATGATAGAACCTTGTATCGACTAGCTGCATGAATGTAGTGGCGGAGACAATCTCCTTAATGTAGATGTGATTTGAATCCACACCGAAGCGGAAGACAAGTGAAACAACTTACGATCTATAGTCAGTGCCACTGGTGACAGTGGAATAACACGTGTCGCGCGTACCTTCACCATTTATCGACCCTGAAACAGGTAAAGACGTTACCGACGGTCGATTCAATATTGGTGCCGTGTCCATCAACCCTGTCAAGTTTGCTCTTGAAGCGCGTGACGTTAGCTGCAACTGATAGCAAAATTCGGACACCCTTGTTGAAAAATACAGCAACATGGTCTTCGATATTCAAAACTATGATACGAACGTCGAAACCTATACGATCTTCCAACCCACTTTCCTGGTGTGAAGGTGATGGCAACGCATTCGGCCCCTGACCAACAAGTCAGACCAATGCCTTCATCGGTGCAATAAAGGTCTATCGGTTACACAGGTCTACGAAATGGTCAACGCCATAGTCGGACCTGATTGGGAACCAGATGACGACCGCAAACAATGCGCTGACTTCCTCGAACATGTGAATCGTATTCGCACGAGCGCAGTCAAACAGATAAACATCCATATGCAACCTATAGTACGCCTAAAAATCTCTGTGCGCTTAGCTGGTAACAGCTATGACAAACCGACTTAACTAGAAAGGTGTCGATATGACTTGGAACCGTAGAAATGACGTACTCATTATATCGGCTAACTGAAACTTGTACATTAATCCGGTGCTAAGACTTATGATTAAACCATAATTACAAACCAAAACCCAATTCCTGATACTATTGACTATTGTTGATACTAATGGTATATTTATTGTATATCCTACAAATCACCTAAAAAGGACAACTAATCAAAAAGAAACCATATATCAATAAAATAACGGTTATACCTTTGATTACGATCTTACATCTGGTTATAAAACAGTCAATTACATCACATGTCATACATGATTTATTGATAATCCAATGGTTATCCGATTGTTACTAAAGACAACAATAAAAACCAACAACTCAATTCAAAAATCTTTATTGGATAAATAACATCTAAAATACAAAAGCTGACGATGGACTAAGAAACATATATTTGTTGATTCACAAAGTAACCTGTAAATCAATATTCATCGGACACAGAATTCATTAACATTTGTAGCATCATAGAAGTATCCAAAGCAACAGGTATCTCAGCACAATTGCGCGACAAGCAAAAGATAAAAACCCGTACGAAACCACCGTACTTTCTGATATATTGATGATGACGAAAAGCTATCATTGATCAAAACCACAGACGATCATGGTGAAGTCCAAATTTCACTATCTATAACTAGAGGGTTCAGAAGCTTGAACGGTCGGGCTCCTTCGTCAAGAAGGATGATGATAGTCTAACCCCAATACATCGGGAAACCGAGGGTATGCGAGAACTGGCGGAGTCTCTCGTATTCACATGGGAAACTCCTCACCAAAACAATTTGGTGGTTATCCCAGGTGCTTCAGATCAGACTACTCATCAAACAGTTTCCACCAACCTGTATGGATTCATTCTAGTGCGATCGATAAAACTGACTACGAAAAAGAATTCCATAGCACGCGAAGGTGATTACATCTCATTGAGTTTAACTATTATGTATCACCAGCTTCACTAGCTATCGTCAACCATGCTATGCCAGTATGTACTTTGGTGTCAATGTCATCAGCCTGTCTGCGAAAATGTGGCGAACATAGACTTTCATGACCTGCGACACCAAGAAGCAAGATAACATCTTAGTTGTAGAACGTAGACTATATGCGTCAATGGGAAACTTCTAGCGTCAAAAGAACTTAAATTTTTGAACTCCCAGTTTAATCAACCTAAATGGTTAGAGAGAAACTTGAGGAAACAATGATTAAGATGAGGTATGCTGAAATAAAAGCTCAAATCGAGTGCTAATCCTGCAAACAATGGACAATCAGCAGGTTGAACTGTAACCACGGGACGTCCAACGACCAATAGTTCCACCCTAACCTGGGTGATGGACAGCTAATCTTATGGAAATGATAAAGTCATTGATGACACTTATGTATTCCAAATGTTTTGGTACAAGCCAGTCAACGACGGTAAGTGGTCAGGAAATCAAAGAACGTGTTCGACACGGAGTTAGCCTGGCCAAGCCCTTGGCTGAATCTCATCCAGAATCAGTGACGTGCGCGAGAAAGTTCAGCCTGTGCAAGTCATGCGTGTTTATTTTATTACAAGAAAGAATCTCACATATTCATCAAATCAATCAATTATTACTGACAACGACTCGGACAAGGCCCGCTGTTTGCCTTTTTCAATTTCTGCCTATTTCACTGTAAAGCATAACCAGCAACTTGGGCGAGAAAAGAAGAACTTTACTGGGATAATGAAAAAGCAATATCATCGCTGCTCTCAAAAACTAGAAGTCAAGATGAAACCTAACTCTCAGTCTATTAGGCGGTGATCCCATCGTCTCTTTTGAAACATTACAGACACTAGAGATATCATTGAACGTGTCCATAAGAAAATTCGTCAGTACACTTGCTCATGGACGGATGATGTCGAAGACTGGAAGGAAAACCAAACCACGACGAACAAAAAGATATTCTAAATGATTACATCGTCGATGGTCGTTTCATCCATCAGATTAAAAACCAAAACCAAATGTTTTGAAGTATCAACCAACGCGTCATTGAGATACAAAACATTTAATCGAATCAATTCAAACTAAACCAATCAAAGAAGCAACCTAGATTTACCACCCAGATGTAAGGAAACTATCATTATTAATCAACTTCTGGATATAAAATAACACCACGACAACTGATGAAAGACTATCACGTGAAGACAATCGGTCGTCTACCAATTGTCTGTATTGCATCATGTTGCCGATGGCAAAAGGGCGAGCCAATAAACAAAACAATCATCAATCGAGTTTGAAAAAGGAACATCTAACCACTATCAAAAAAAATACCAAAAGATGGGGCCACTGAAAAAGTTTCTAGATATTACTTTCTTTTATTCACGAAAAGTTTCGCATCTGTGCCAACATAAAGGCTAAATGAATCATGTAAATTAAACTTGGAATAAACGATAAATAAACTTAAACGAACACTATCCAATCAACGTCACTAACAATAATATAAAACTACATAGTAGACGATCACAGCATCTATCCGTTACATCTATCCGTTAAAAATAAATAAATGAACCAGAGCCTCGCTCTGTCTGTTCTTTATAATAATTACAATTATTCGAGGAGATATTGCCATGGGTATGCACAATAGCAAATCATATCATTGCTGTAGCAAATAAAATCAACGAACGATTAACAACATACAACTTCAAAAATATTATATTTCACTTTGTACTATTCAATTCTAATTGGTCTGAAAACGCCAAAGAAATATAATGATGAACCATTCTTAGTATGGTAATATACTTCCATTTAAAATCAACAGAATACGATTGCAGATTTTACACCTATGGCAATAAAACCCAATTATCGAAGACCTGCCTCAACTGTAGAAAAACAAAATGTTTAAATAACGACTATCCGACTAGATATGGATGTTTTTAGAATGATGTCGCAAGCAGAACTCATAATTTCTGGAAACAAAATAAAATAAAATAATAAATGGTCGTGCACAATCAAATATCCATTAAATGAGGTGCTTCTGCGAAAAACTAATCCAAATCGAAAGGAAAATTTATGCCAAAAATTAAAGTTCTATCCGCCGAAAAAGCCTTTGAAGCTGCTCACATGGTGAACCATTTGATTTTAACAAAGAAATTTTAATATCGTTTCCATCACAGATATTCGAAATGAAGAAGACTGCCCATATTTTCCGACCAATTACATCAAAAGCAGTTTCGTGTCCCCTTTATCGATTTAGTTAAGCAGACAAACTCGATCCAAATATTTCCATTAAGGAACAAACTGGACCTGATTTACTCATTCTGAAAAGAAGCACAAATCAAACAATTGGTGATTTGCAAAAGAACACAATTACCAGCAGTTCGTTCATTATGGCGGCGTTTCGCCTGCTGTTGCAGGCGCTGTTTCGAACTTTACATCAATAATGATGTTTAATGTAGAACGCCGAATCATTCCAGACCAATTATTTCCAAACATTTTTCCAACACCATTAAACAATGGAAAGTATTAGAAACTGGAAGAACCATTCACCAAGATGCAGACGATGATTTAGAAACTTTCGGTTTCGTTAAATGAGTATCATGAAACCATCGACTCAAACAAAGTGATCTGGTCCCGAATATCCACGGTCACGTAAGGGATTGATTGACAGAACCCCTGCACTATTGATAAATTAGAACCAGAGCCCTCGCTCTGGTTCAATATTTTGATGAATTTAATAAAAAGGAGAACCCATGACCTATATTTACAGCACCAATAACCAAGTAACTACTACCGCACTGAAACAGACGATCCACTTATTTTTGAAAACGTTGTATTCTTAGCCGAACTATTCTATCAGAACTGTAAAGAAGACATCAACAACCTCACAGACCAACCATGGTTTGAACGTCTCGCGGATACCCGCTTCGAAGCATATGATTACGGAGCTTATGAGAAACCATTCATGAAAAATCTGATCGACTCCAATATATGATTTTAAATTGACCACCATCACTGTCCAACAAATTATGTTAATTCAACAAGCACAGTGCCGCATCGAACACGTAACGACCGTAGCCTTCCAAATCACAGGCCGTTACCACCGTGGATGACTATGCGATGTTACACAGTGACTCAAAAGAACTTATCATTGATGTTAAACAGAAAGGAAACCACATGCTGCAAGCAAACCATCGATTGTACCATATCTATCTCAATTAAAATCTTTATTGGACGGTTTCAGCTATCCTAAAACGCATCTACAAAAAGAAAACATTAACGAATATCCCAAATTATTCAAACCGTCTACTACATCATCATCATGACAATCATCTACAGTGTCTACCATCTGATATATACTATTTCTCCAAAATCCAACAATGTATTCTGATGACGTATATATTTTACAATAATAACATCAATGCAACCGTTATTCATTGTTTTAACATGTCAGAGGAGATAAGTCCAGCAACAAATCAATATTAATAATAGAAAATAAGACAACCAAACGAACCTGTCCTATTCTAAAAAGACCACGAATCAATCACTAAAGAAATTGACGAAGACGAAACTATCGGTGATAAAGATGGAATCATCAACAAAACTGAATACGGGCACAAGAACTCGTACAGCCCCTCTTGGATACCTGTTCTGTCCGTTAAAGAGTTTCGTTAAAGTTCACTCACAACCGAAAAACCCCCAGCTAAAAAGTATCGAAAATCTGTTGTAACAACAGAACTAGTTAACCACGAACTCGTAGTTGTTTTTCTTCAGTCTTTCACCTTTATTTCTTTAGAAGACCGCCGTTACGTTCTTCTTGCTCTGAACTTTTTAATAATCCTACAGTATATGACACCAAAACGAAAATTTACATAGAAACCTGATAATGACTGGGATATCTTAGACGAAATATTAGTATCAACTATAGAATTATACAAAAGGACCTCACTATACCCAACAATATTCTCGAATATATCGGAGAAGTTAAATTACAAGACATTAAATATGTCAAAGAAACTTATCATGACGCTAACTGAAAAATCTCTAGAACAACATTATCCGTAATCCTTGATCAAATTAGGCTTATTATCACGAATTCACGCCGATTATTGGAATTCAACTGTCCGGGCACAGATCGCTAAACAAGCGATGTCTCTGATAAAATATATCAAAGATGACTGTTCACAAGAAGCCTGCCTGCGCAGTGCTGATGTAAGCGCCTGAGTTATCCCTCGTCAACGAGATCCTAGCCTATGTTCGTGCAGACGTTGCTCGACAGAAACATAAATTAGAACAACTTATCAATGACCCTCATGAAGTAGTCTGCAAAGCCGTTGCCGAACAGGGTTACGCTCTAGATATCTCTAGTTAATGACCCTCACAAATCTGTTCAAAACCGCCGCAGAACAGGGCTACGGTTTAGATAGTCTCTTATCAATGACATCTTTTCCGATGTCCGTCGCGAAGCAGCTAAACAAGGATACGGTCTCGAACAACTCGTCAACGACCCCTGACCTGTTCGTTACCAGTGTCAACAAGGCTAGGAGCAGAAATTCTTCAAAATGATTCTTCATTTGTCATCCGCAAACGAAGCACAAAAACGACTCACACACAAGCAACGTTAGAGTTGTACTTTAAGAAACACAGCCGAGTTCTGTAAACTCATTCCCCGTCAATATTAACGTGCACGATACTGTTCCGACCATCACAGCAACTCTATCCAAAAACACAATCACAAAATGGCACGAAACGGCCTAATCCTCGATAAACATCCCTTCCTGCGCCCGACAGCTCCTGTTAAACACATGCAGAAACCCATCATGAACAAAGGCAGAAATCTTAGCTATAAGGAGTTGGATAGTTGCTGATAAATACTGTGACGTCAGGAACAGGTACGTAAATTGGCCTCTAAAACGCGTTTTAAGCGCGTGTTTTCGTGCGGGTGTATGGACGGGCGACACTTTAAAATTGAATCTCGCGCGTGTCAGACGCTCGTGTATTCATTTACGTGTTCTATATATATATATATATATATCAACCATTATTATACCAAGACGGTAAAGCTTTTTGTGGAAATACAATTCATGACAAGTTAATCGAACAACTTTAATAATACACAATAGCAAGACAATCTGCTCATATTTACATAATACAAAACGCCAAGCGCTTTCCGTCTACTATTGCGACATTTTTTACGATATTACTTTAAAAAGGAGACACCCTCATGACCAACGTTAGCGAATACCCATTAATCGAAATCAACGTACCCGTATCACTTGTACAATACTCGAAACGATTTACAAAAGTACCACTCACAGAAAATCTCTTTTACATTTCGATGCGTTCTCCGGACCGACGCACTTCTGCATCAACAACTGTCAGCGAACTGCCATCGCCCTCGTTAGAGAACAACGTTAGCGAAACAGATACCGAACATTTTACGGACGCCTCTTGCGCGAAGACACATCATCGAACATCGCGACCGTACATCTGTTTAGTGCACCACCGTCCACTCTAAACAAATCCATCAAGAAAACTATGCGGTTGAATCTATTAATCTGTCTGATCTCATCTAGCAAACGCGATTCAACAACTGGCCGAGACATCTGTCACGAAATCACTATGGACGAATTCATCTCGCACGATACTCTTCAAAGAACTACGTCCGCAAACACCCATCAATTTCAGCCTGTCGCGACTTGCAAGAATTCACCAACGATCACAAAAGAAATTACACATCGCCCATTTGGTCGTCCTGTCACCAAAAACTCAAGAATCTGCCCACAACAACTTTGGAATTTGAAACCGATAGAAAACGTACCATCTGAACCACTACATCAAGCAATACTATCACGACACCCTGATATCTCACATTAGGAAGACTTCTTATGCGAATAAACCTGACAGTATGTCTGTTGAGGAATTCCTGGACGAATTACTTGAAGATACTGGACTATGACAGAGTCATCTATCAGCGAATTATCTTGATCTCATCAATGATCCGAGCATCAATGATCATTCTCACCATCAAGATGACCAACAAAGAGAACAATGACAGCGTTTTCGTTCACGATTTTGTGACGGAGCCCACAACAGTGATCTCTGATGAGATTACTCTGAAGAAATCGCTGATGAAACTCATCGCGTGCTCGCCAATCGTGATCGGCGACGTAGTTTCAAACGAAATCGCAAACGTGCCTCGCTGACATAATCGCGAATATGAACTAGAAAGGAACTAAAATGAACTCTTTACGAACAACAATTAGAAACTTATTTGAAGAATCACGGAATCGATGCTTTCGCCACGTATAACGACCACTTTAATCGATATCGACATCGCCTTTTGCGACAATCATAGAAGAACATGCATTCTCAATCAACTTTAACGACATCCATTACGATTTTGGATTAGTCGCCGCTATGATCACAGCCTATAAACAAATCGATCAAACAAGTTGAAACAGATTACCGAAGCGAGATCAAACAAATCAGCTCGAGCCAAATTCTCATTAAATTTGAGGATCATATGTTCTGTAGCGACAACATCTGGAATCACCATCCGGAAACAAACGTAACTCTTTCCAATAACAGATACTCTAAAAAGTCACACCAAGATTTACACGTAAGAAAACTCATCTCTCGTGCGATCTCAACGCAGAACTCGCAAACGAAGTTCAAGCTATCATCGACGACGTAGCAACATAGCGTGTAATCGCTTAGAAAGCACCTTATTATGACAACATTAAAAGACATCTATCCAGAAAACATTCTAGACATTATCAACAACGAAAATTTCAATAATATTGAGCTCGACAGTCCAATGATCAAACCAGAAGTCATCGCTAAAGCTCTAAACATCACCTTTGACAAAAAACTAACAGTCGACTTCGATCGCGCATCACGCAGTATCAAGCTTAAATCTATATGACGTATCACAAATCGCCGGAAAAACATGTGGCGAATTGCTAATGTTATCGTCGGTACGGATCTCAGCACGTCACGACCCACTGCAGAATTAAAAGAACGATCAGCAGCACGTCTCACCGTCGGAATTACTCATACCGGAAAAATACTTAAACGTCTACCAAAGAACAAATGGCACCACAATATGTCAAAATCAGACACACCAATCCTAAAACAGGCGTCGAAGAAACTGACATCGTAGAATCAAAACTAGACGATCACTCATTCTCGTTAACGCCGTCATTTACTACAAGTTAGTCTATAACGATCGAACGTCGCTTATCTTGGAATTGATTAACGATTACCGTAAACGCTCACAAAATCAGAAAGCGTACACTATGCAGCAAAAGACCGTTATCACGATTGGCATAAATTGGTGTACGACAAATTATCCGAAGAAAATCAATCCAACTTCATAAAGAACTCAAACAACCATTCATCAAGAATCACCAATCGATCCAATCAACCTGCAGAGGGCTAGAATTAAAATTGGAAGCGACCACTCGCGAACAAACCGTAATCGAGAAAACCATGTCGCCATATCAGCTCCATGTTTTAGACAATCCTTTATGGACAAATGGTCTATCGGCACAAAACATTAGCGAATCAGAAGGAAAACAATCGGAATCAGAAAACTGTCAAACCGATTTCGAAAAACGCTACCAATTAGCAAAAGAAAACGTTTATGCGCACTAAGACAATAACTAGAAAGGAACGTCAACAAATGTCAAATTTAGATTTAGGAAATTAGTCTCTAAATAAAATCGATTTAGGACAAGTTCATGTTGTTCATCAAAAAGTCGAACCAGAAATAAAGATCAATTTCAGAATCAACAAAGACTGAATCACCTAACTATTATCGCAACGTATGAACAAACGCCCTCAGCGTATCGAACATACTTACAAAAACGTCACAATCACCTATTCCACATGGAGTGATGATGAACATATTGAGGTTTATACCGACATATCAATCAACTATGAAACCCAGAACTATCAACAAAACCGACGAACTTGACGCTAATCAGAAGGAAATATTCAAGAAACATTGAGGCGAAAACTCAACATATGAAAAATTAGAAAGGAACCCCGCGAAAACATATCTCTACTATCAGACATCCATTCAAATGTCGAAGCCTCAAACATCTTTGATTCGCTTCCGAAATGCAAGACCCTGATTGCGAACCGTTTCGGCGGGGACTATATCGACGGTGTCCATTTAGAACCAGATGCCGTTATCGACACATTACGCTACGTCAAAACCTTTTGCGATAACGGTAAAGCAAAAGCCATCCTCGGCAACCATGACCGACGTATGTTTAGATGCTGCTGTTTGGGACCATTCAACGAAAACCGCCCAGGGTCAACGGTCGCGGAAGAAACCCTTGAAAACTTAGGTGCTACTTGTATCGTTCACCATCAGACTTACGTGGAGCAACTTTTGTACCACTATTCAGACGAACTTGAATGGTTGGTGTGACTTGCCCACTATTTAGTAGACGGTAAAACATCCTCGTTCACGCAGGCTTCGATTTTGGACTTTGTCGCTCGAAGAACGCGTCTAGAAACTATGCTGGTCTGGGTTCGATCCGTGTTATTCAGGGCGCTTTTTCATTGCTACGTCATGTCGAATTGCATCCAGATTTTCGTGGAAAACTGTCGTTTCGCAAGCATACGCCCACAAGTTTTATTAATGGAAATCAGAAAATATTCCATTGACAGATATGCCTCGACGACCTTGGACGCAATTACATCACACGTTACTTCATCGACGGAGGATCTAAATCAGGTTCGACCGAAGGACACGCATCAACACTTCGCCTGATGAGAACGGGAAACGAAATCAAACAAGGACATTTCGATAAAGTTACGTGATACGATCAGTCACTTAGAAAGGGAAACCACGAAATATGTTACCTCAGAACATAAACTTAGCTTTGACGTACAACCCATATGTGAAACTCTCGATACAAAACGACAGTTCCGTCTGAAACTGAAATCTGCACGGAACTACGAAGCCGAGGCTATGTCGAGAACACCACGAAAACGCTAAAATCAAATTCTTGGACTTCAACCAACTCAGGTTGCAGAACAGGCAAACATGTTGTTAAGGATAAACTCGGTGAACCACAGTCGAAGGTAGGAACAGTGAAGGATTAACCCCTTAAAGAATAATATAAAGCCTCGAGAAACTACCTGGAGACAACAGTATCAAGATTGCCAAATCGACACCTAAACTATGTAAAGAAATTGAATATCTTTGACGAACACATCTTCAAACCATCTCGATAAATACCACGACATAAAGCACTACTCAAAGACCAGACGGTCAGCTGCGCTTGTCAACATGAAACAACGACGACAATCAGGGTCACGACCGAAATCTGGCACAAAGACTAGAAAGGAAAGAAAATGGGAACTTATTGACCACCACCCGGCACCCTCGCCATGATTTACATTAACACAAACCATCAATTCGAAAAGCAAAACAAAAAGGAAGCCGACGACGCTATCAACAAACGCGTCAACAGTTCGTCACAATATTAAAAATAAACTTCAAGAATCGGGCAAAACAAAATCCTGATATTTTTGACGAACTCATTTGGAAGGATTTTCCCCATTAGGTCTCTGGACATTCACCGTTTTCAAAATCATGCTCACGGTCCATCCACAGACCCAGACAATACCGAAAACGGTAAACAACCACGTTCACGATACCGCAACATTAACCATCAACGGAACAATCGATACAGATTACTACGAAGAACATCAACAACTACTAATCGACGCATTGCAACAACTATTCATTGAACAATCTGACCAATACACATTATTCAGACTCAATCTAATCACTATGTGGGAGTCAGAACAACACGCTATTATATTAAATTCATCCAACAAAATAGTCACTGTACCGTTAACCGTAAACTAGAAAGGAACGCAAATGCTAGAAGAACTATTAATACCGCACATCAACATCGTGCTCGTTACAGTTTGCATGTTGCCACTTTATACGATCGGCGTGTTCCTATTCATCATCGCACCGTGCATGGCGCTATCTGTCGCCTTTCCTACTATTTTCGATCGAAAGCTGCTAAAAGACAACTGGTTGATAAACGTCGCGGCCTTCTTCGTGAGTGTCATAAGTAGCGTGTTTTTAACGACCGGTCTATTTCTATCATACACGTTCGCGCACGACACGTTTACTGTAAACGAAGGACTAAATCGACCTTTAACCGAAAACTTCAGTTTTACGAAAACAGGGGGACAAATCGTTATCGAACCGAAACATCCAAACGTTTTACGCATCTATTCTTCAAAAATAATGTGATACAAATATCACAAGCGAACAGACGGCTTCACAGCTTTATCGATCACAGCTCATGTCTATCAAATCTGAAAACCATTGTTGAACAGAAAATAGAAAGGAACAAACATGGAATTCTTAAACGATGCACACATCAAAACAACTAAAATCAGATCTGTTTGAAACATATAGAAATTAATGCGAAATAAAAGACCCTGAAACAAACATTTAAGAACGACAATTATATTATTCTTCAACTGAAAAATTATATCAATCAAAATCTTTAGACATTGAAATGATTGAAAAGAAAATTTCGATGACGATACCACTAGAAATATCTGCATAGAACCTCGCAATTAAAGAATTTATTAGAAAAAGTACATCACGACACAAAGAAAAGATCAACCCAAATATGCATTGTACGAAATCAACGATCGCAACAAAACATTTACAGTAATACCGTCGCCTCATGACTTAGCTAAAGAACCACCGCCTGTCAGAACTATATCAAGCAATTAGATACGGTAGAACCAAAACAGCGACGGAACCTATACACGAAACATTAAAATCAATGTCGAAGATTCTAAAAACGAAATCAAAAAGATTTTTCTAGGCATTCTGCTACACAGCTCAACATTAAACAAACCAACAGCAAACGCGTTAACATTTCTCGTTCAATCCATCTCACAAAACCGACAATTGCAGTGGCTATCTGAGTTCACATCTAAATTATTACGATTCTGTAGAATTGCTCGACGAAGACAATCAAATTATCGATCCTGATTACTATGTACCACTCTGATTTAGTCCATATATGCAAAGATCGATCGTCGGTTGAATAGAAAGGATTAACTTAAATTGAACAATTTACTGACAGAAATCGATTACAAACGATTAGAAACAAATTGAACGTATCTCGAAACCAATATTTCAAAAGAAATGCCAACCGGTCACGAATTCAATAAGCTAAATAAGAACTTGTTGAAAGAAGCTATAAAAATCCGAATTGTAATCATTCCACTCATCGTAGCATCAATCCTAATCGGATTTATTACAAGACTACCATTTTTCACAATAGCGCTCCTCTGCTTCTCATTCTACTACGGCTACAACTACAATAAAATTGCCGACGAATATCTTCAAAACGACAACTCAAGCCCCTCACTCAAAGAATCTTTCTAGAAAAACTAAAAGAAGTTGACTTAGAAGTCATACCTGATGAAATCAAACGTTACAATATCTTCTTGGATCGATACATCCATTATAAGATTCGTAACAGATATCAATGATGTCTCATCTCGTACGAATGCTTTTTAACAAACGACGCGAACGAATTCACGCCGGAAGAATTGCTCGAATCAGCTATCGTATTCGAACATGACAGCGAATTTCTGAAGCAAAACTATACGCACCACGTTAATTAAACTGTTGACAACCACCGTACAATGTTTTTCATGCAGACATCGTATACATTCTAAAACGCCCTCTGAGGCGTATCAGACATCCATTTATATTCGGAAGACTTTTTCTGCGCTCAGAAGCTCTTTTACGAGTATATATGAGCACGATAGACATCACCGCCGCAAACGCAACCGAGAATGGTTGTAGGGGATCGACGTCCGCACCTTCCGAGATGGGGCTTCGCCCCGGACCCGACTCCAGAACAGTTAGAAGGTGCAGAACAGATAGATTTGTTTGGTGAGACAGATTGTGTTTTTATTTAGAAGGTTAGCGCGATGCACTTACTTGTTTTTCCATTTTACGGATCTGTCTTTTAGTGCCAGATTGAATTTTTAGTGCCAATTTTATCGAAAAATAGTGCCACTCAGAATACGCGTCAAAACGCTTATTGCTATTGGCTTTTGTATCTTTTATTTATTCATTTTACTGGCATCTATTTAAGAAAAAGTAGTGCCACTCTCTGTTACTAGGCATCAAACGATTTTCACGTGGCACTATTTTTGAATGTTTCTTAAGTTTTAGCAAACCAGCTGATTTTGTCTTCGTAACATATGCTTTTGATATTAGTGTCTTTTTAATATTAAAAGCAAACTTTTGATACCTCAAAACACAGTGCAGAGTGATAGTCAAAAACCCGCATCAAATACATAAGGATTTTGCTGGCACTAGCGTTTAGTGCCAATTTGCGTCACGCTTTCAATGATAAATCTTCGAGAATTTCTACTGAGAGAGCTCACTCGTTTTGTAGTGCCACTGAATACTTTTAGTGCCACCTTTTATCGTTAAAATAGTGCTGACTCAGAATACGCGTCAAAACGCTCATTGCTATTGGTTTTCATCTTTATTTATTCGATTTACTCGGCACCATTTAAGAAAAGAGTAGTGCCACCTCTGCTTACGTTACTAGCATCAAGCGATTTCACGTGCATCGCTTTTGACGTTTCTTTAAAAAGTTTTCCTAGCAGACCAGTTTTCGATTGAATTTCCCAAACCATATGTTTTGATATTAAGTGTCTTTTTAATATTAGCAAACTTGATACCCCCAAACAGTGCCAGAGCGATTTTTGAGTCGAAAACCCGCATCAAATATGATTTTCACTGGCACTATTTTTAGTGCCAATTTGGCTGTAAAGATGATGCCCATTTTATTAGACTAATTATCAGAAAAATTCTAAAACATAACTACGTACTTATCTGACAATTAATCAATCTTGTTATATATAGATTTATACGAAATTGATAAAAAGGATTTTATTATTATGGTTCATCCACTTAGAAACCTCGATGGCGAATTCACATTCACACGATTCCCTGTTTGAATTAGCCATGCAAAGAAGAATTTGACAATCTAGCTCAGATGCACGTTCAGCAAACATATCTTGCAGAACGAAGCTCCCGCCGAATATCTTGAACGTCATAGCGACTATAAGAGACATTGAGGCATACGTTAGAATTACTCCAAATAAATCATTTATTGAAAAATTTAAACAGAACTATAACGCCAAAACGCAACGAGATCTGTTTGATTTTTTCGATTATATTTTATCCGATCAAGTGCAACCCTTTGACGTTGATTCACAAGAGGAATTAACTAAACACATAGGTAGAATCGCATTAGAATTAACAACAATTCAGATTACTAATAAAAGTATGTGCTATCGGAAAACTACCAACCGATGACGATTTTAATAAATTTTCGATTTGAAACACTTGAAACCGTTTTATTGATTTTTAGCATTCGTACCTATTGTCACGTCTCGATTTGACGTCAAATAGTAAAACAACAATCTTGCAATGTTCAACTATTTCGAACAATACGCGGGTACATACCAATTCGACACAACATACTTTGACGAATTAGTCGTCACAATCAACGCCCATGCAACAATATCTACGTTCAAATCTTGCAATGCAATGCTACAAACGATAGCTCCGAAAGAAACAGAACAAAAGCGAAAGGATTTAGTTGTGGCTTTGCAACGGCATCTATACAAAGAAACTAAAATATTAGAACCGTTCCGACCTGATTATGTTACTACAACAAAAATAACAACAAATTACAATCCAAACGCACAACTAGCAATCATTACGAACCCTGACGGTACGACATGGGATGTCGAATCATGGTTGAAAGATTTGCAGGTGGTATTTCAAAACGAATATGATGACGATATCGACAAAACCTTTTTGGAAATCATCGTGCGTAATCAATCCTGATCAAATTAATGAAATATTTTTATTCCTCAGGTAACAACGGAAAAGGAACATCGGGCAATTATTTAAAAATCTTGTCTGACAGGGCAACTATTCATCTCTCACCATTCCGGCGTTTCTAAACACGAATTCATGAAAGAAATACTTGGAAAAACGCTTAATATTGCTGACGAGAACGTGATATCTATGTCGATGACGTGCAAGACTTTAAAGATGATCACGAGCGATGACACTCATGATCAACGCAAACATGGAAAACCAATCGTCGCTCGCTAGCTATTATTATTCAAATGCTCAACGGACTCAAAACACGCTGATAAACGGATCTCGTTCTATCGTCGTTTGATTATTGTACCGTTTGAAGTTACTCGTTTACGAATAATCGACGAACTGAACTCATCATAAACATGATTATATGTATCGCGCAGAAGTTCTCGAATATGTTTTGAAAACGAGCCCTTGAGTTAGATCCATTTTCCGAGTTCACCACACGGCCTCGTTCAGAAATTGCACTGAGAATCACACAGCAAAGATAATAAACTCAGCTGTAGAGTTTTTGAATTGTTTTTGAGAATGAATTCAAATGATTCTCCTGCCGGACCTTTTCTATATAAACCTACATTACATGGCTCAAAGACGAACACGGGTGGAATGCGGAAGCTGTTTTTCCAAGAAAACATTCTTGAAATCATATTCAAAATCACTTCAGAATCAAACGATTCTGGATTTCCGCGCCATATATACAACCCTGGTCCAACGCATTACTGGATCAGTGGTCGGACGCAGACGAACCATTAATCACGGAACATGATCTAACAGGATTTCACGATCCAGACTATAAAGGTTCGATCCAAGACTCAAAACGACAATTCCAACGCGTCGAAACGTGGTCGGCATTATCCGTGTCACGTCACAATCGAACACAACAAACCAACATATAGATTGGACAAAATTATGCTTTACACTAAACCATCTGATACAAAATGTATGGCTAGAACGATCTCACGCATGATTCGAGAGCGGATCGATTTTATGTCAAACCACACATACAATACCCCATTAAAAACTTTTCTGATATGCAGCATCATATTCGCGACATCGTGTAAACTCGACACTATCGTTAGTCGTTATGCCCAAGCTTTATTAAAAACAATGGTCGAACCAAAAAGCTTTTAAAATCACTACAATAGAATATGTTCTTCTATTGCTAAACATTGCACCTTTCCAGCACGGATAGAACGCACCGTTGAATACGAGTATTCAGTCAAAACATCAAATCAGTCGTTCATTTCACGATTTTGATGAAGTGAATCACCCACGTACGGTCGAATGCCGTACCAGCCGAGCCTGCGATGCGATATTATTCACAATATAGAACCATTCAAAACAGCTAGTCGATTAGCAGCACTACTGCCAAAGTTCTAACAGCCTTTGTTCCTCGCAGAAGAAGAAAACGTCATCGAAACCAAGCGTCCGAAAACACAAGAAAACAACCTCTGTTTTCGAATCTCTTCGATGAATTTTCACCTCGATTTTAAATGACGTACTTTCCCAACAAAAATTCCTGTACGATTTTATACGTTTCATGGATGTCAAAAAGATCAATGCAACGAGGTGTCCCGTCAAGACATCAGTCTCATCGAATACGCAACCGATTTCTTCAACGACACAAACAAATGGACATCCGGTCTCAGCTCAAGGCGATAAAATCACCGTCGGACAACGTGCGACGCCGACGAGCCACTAATCACGGAACAGATCTCACGATTACATGGATCCATTCTTGAGGCGATCCATCGCACGAACCAAACGCGCCTTCACAAGACCTAAAACTATCTCGCGGATCTCGTCCGTCGAGAAAATACTCAACAAAACTCCAACTGTTAATGATTACCGTACTGATGTTTTCTTCTATAGACATCGTATAATTCACTTTAAACGCCCGCTGAGTGTCGTATTTGGATGTCCATTTATATTTCAGACGAGGTTTCGCGCAGAAACTCTTTTACGGGCGTATACGCGCACGATAGACGTCACCGCACGCACAAACGCAACGAGGACGACAGCAGGACTCACGTCCGGCACCTCGAAACAGGCTGGCGCCTGAAACCCGGCTTTGAAACAGTTAGAGAGTGCAGAACAGATAGATTCTGAGTTTAAAATATCTTTGTGTTTTAAAATATCATCTTCGACTCATCTTATTCATTTATCGATTTGAAGACTCGCCTTTAGCGGTTCGTTTTTCTATTCGAGACTCTTCCACGAAACCTCGCTATCGAATCACTTCTGTCAGAACATCCTAACAAACCCTCGTCCCGCACCGTCACCGTATCATTGAAAGAAAGCGCTGTTTACTCAAACATACGATGACATCACCCACACTCATCATCGAAACTGGGTCGATATCTATTTAAAACACTTACACGTAAAACAGACAATCATCGAAATAGCACAGATGACTATAGACACAAATCGCTGTAAACTCTACCCTTGCATAATCATATGGCAAATTACACGGTGCTGTTCGTACACCGTGACAGGAACTCAGCACAGTCGACGGCGACGTAAACCCTCTAAAATGCAATCTGATTGAATTAGACGCGCATATGCGTCAGATAAAATAATTCACAAAGGAAAACCTAACGATGATCAAAAGCATACAGGCAACCCTGAAATTGATAAGTATCTCGGAACAAGGACATCGAAGCTGACTTCCGTATCGGAAAAATTAATTTTTACAATATATTTGCAGTTGGCTCGAAAGACGACATCAATTACGTGCTCACCAAATACTTCAATTCATGAAACATCGCATCATCATCAAAATGATGCGTCTGTCAGCATTAATAGCCGAAAACGGTTACAACTTAGATATCCTCATCAAAGATTCCGACCAATATGTTCGCCACGCCGTCGCGAAAACAAGGTTACGGATCAGGACATCTCTCACTCAATGATCCCTAGTTCCTTTTGTTCGCAGCGAATCGTGGTCACGACATAATCACGGGATTAAATATCCTCGTTAACGATCCCCACCGATCTCTGTTTCGTTACATTGTCGCACAACAAGGCTACGCTGGATTAGATATCCTCATCACCGATCAGACACTGTCCGTAACGCCGCAAAAGAACAACTCACAAAGCAAGGTGTTAACAATTATGGGATGATTTTAAGAAAGGAACAATAATGATTCAAACATACATTTCCGCGCAACCGTCACCGAGGATGTGTTAACGTATGGACCACGTCCACGCCCTTTGAGATGCTTCGCCGAACCTGGTGCAGAAACAATTAGATCAGTTGATCAGTTAGATTCTGGAGGTTGCGAGATTGCGTTTATATTATCTTTGGATTTTCGATTTGTTTCTTTGTCCTGAAGAACGCTCATCGTCGTTCGTTTCTACAATTATAATATTACGCAAAGGTGGATATACTCATGGATTTAACAATTTACTCAAAACAATTGAAATATACTTAAACGATCATGGAATTAACGCATCAGTCGAATCTAACGTACATCAAGTAAACTGCGTCATACCATCAAATCACAACCACGAAAGAACGAACTATTTCCGTTGATTTCAATCAACTACCACCCACTTTGAAGTAGCAGGCGGTTTGTCCCTTTAATTTGAATGTGGTCAAACAGAAACAACTTCCTTCCACACACTCTCGTTTGAAACAACGAAACACCATTGAGTCTCTGAAAATATTTTCAAATCCGTGTAATGATAGACTCGACGGCACGACATACGTTTACGCATGTCTATTCATTCGTTATCGAAAAGTTATCTCTTCAACACCGTAGACGAAACCATTTTCCTAGTTCATAACGTTCACCGCACCTACTGATCATCATCATTGCTCGAATAACCGCACTGGAACAAGTATATTGATGAATGTCTTTGTCGCGGTTCGGATTTATCAATCGTCCCACATTTAGGACAACGTCGACTGGTGCACGCGCATCAACTAAGACGACTCTCACTTTCGTTTAAATGTGCTTTTATATCTTAGTTTTGGTTCAAAATCATAAACGACCACGAATGAGATGCTCATAACGATTCTCTCTTTTTCACGTGAACGAACCAGCACAAGTCACACCTGTTAAGTCTTTCAAGAACAATAACGTTTGCTACCATAAGTTTGAACGAGCGTTCAGATAACTGATGATTAACATCACTCATCCAACGGGATTCTCGTCCACTAGAGAACGTAAACGACGTTTCACGCTGATTTCGTCTCCTTTAGCCTGAAGACTCGTTTCTCACTTTAAGTATAATGTCGCGTTTCTTCGAAACACGCACCATTAACAAAACGAGTTTGGACTTCATCATAACAGTTAAGATTTGACGCAATCCTCGATCAATTCCAACAACATGTTTCAAGTCTTTTTATTTCAAAATCAGGAACTCTTTGTTTACGGAAACATGTGAAAAACCAATGTCTTTCCACTTGAACTACTTTCTTCCTGTTCCAAGTTTCCACGAACCATCGAAATAATGATTTTCTTGAGAATCGTAAACTTTGACGAAAATACGTCCATTAATCGTATTCATAGACAAACTATATCATTTTTGAAACTATAATCGCGATTACGAACCAAGTCTACTTGAGGGCGTTTAAATCAATCGGTTTCCACAGTCAAATCCTTATGAATATAATTAGGAACATCTTCCGTGGTTATCCTTACAACTGTCCCAAACTCTGTTGTTTAGCGAAGTTGCAGTTTGAACTGCAGCGATAACGCGGCAATGACTGTTTTGGAAAACAGATTGCGTCATTTTGCGATTTCAAACCAAAACGTTTATTTCAGAAGCTCATGATAAAGAGCCGATTGTACTGCTTTGTTTTAGGAACAAAATCATGATCGAAAATATATTGCGACACAAAATTGTCATGCATCACGATAATTAGTCATGCGTATGCATAAGCGCTTTTTCGACCTAGCTCTGACCGGTGCCGCACACCTGTAATTTGGATGTCAAACTGATTTCCATCGGACTCCTTTCACTGAACTTCATAATCTAATTGCGGCAAACAGTAAAGTTCAAGGGAAAGCAAATAAAAAGTCAAATCATTGACAAATTTGAAAGAAAGGAACGATTTCTCCCCGATTAAAACTCAGGGGTTTCCACTCGTTTAAAAATTTATATGAACGAACAAAATAGCACAAATCCAGCACAGGAAAACTGAAGAAGGAAACACGTTGCCCTGTTTGTGGTGAACCCGTCGACCCTTTTCGACAATTACGCTCTGTGCCTCATCGGTTTCTGTTCTAGGTACCTGGTGGCGCTGAAATGTACGTCTCACTCACTACCATATTCATAACCCAACGCCCCCGAGGCGTATTACGTCGTCTTTACGACATCCCAGACGGTCCTCAGTACGCATCAAACGCAACCGAGATTTGTCGTGCAGTGGACTACGTCCGGCCTTTCTCAGCGCTACGCCCCGGACCCACCTCGACAGTTAGCTTTGAGTGTGAATCAGTTAGATTGTTGCTTTTACAAATTAATGGCGCTATCACTCATCAGCTCATTTTCCTGACGTTGGTGATCACCTCGTCAAAACATACAACGCCGTATAAGTTTAAAACCATTCTCAGATACGGGTCGTCGCCCGTACCTCACTCATAACGAAGCTACCGCCTCGACCCCACACAGCACAGTCAGCAGTGTTGCTTTAGGCGGATCTCGTGTGTCTAAAAGAACGAGATTTTATTTGACATTTGTGCAGAAATGTGTTATAAATGATACTCAGCGATTGCTGGACTTGTGTTCATACATTGCTTCCTTTTCTTTAATTCAAGCGAGTAACGAAATTGTCTCGTTCTTGCATCGATCACTTGACAAAATCTTCTGTCCATGATATACTTAAATCATGCTCATAAGAACTCCTGCGCAAAGATGTTCGAGCTCCCAGCATCTTTGCACATTTCGGTTTATCTTTTTCCAACTCGGCATCGAATTTTCGCATCGAGCGCCTAATTGACATCGACCAAGGCCTCGAAACGCACACGCCGTCTTGAACTAAACTGAACGCCTCGTCGTTGCTGGTTGCAATGGACTGCGTACGGTCTCTATTCGAGACACAGAGATGATTCTTCACGATAGCGCCTGCGCGCATCCACCTATTACATGAAAAGGAGAACTCATAAGAAAATTACGATTAAAACCAAAGTCAACATTACACAATGACACTCTGAGGAACTGCAAGCGCACATCCAAATGGCCCGCACGAGCATCTAAAACGAAAACGGTAGCCATACCGCCGTCACGAAAACACAAGAAAGCTAATATTACTGACTAATAAACTAGCATCAACTCGGCATTGGTCAAACCATCGCGACACAATACTTCACACCTCGCAGATTCGCAGAAGTCACTCGTACGAGCTTCACCACACGTGTCGCATCTTGCATCCGCACAACAACCAGCGTCGTAAACGGTAACGGACGTGTGAAGTGTCCTTTCACGGAACTCGTGACGACGACAGAGCGGGAAATCTTAGAACGAGCTTCCATGCAAAGTTTTCCACCCATCAGCAACCAAACACTATCACTTTACCAGGGCTACTCGTTTTAGAAAGGAACCGTCAAATGCATCTTTACAACATCACAACGCGTGATGGCACAGCATCCGTCGTAGCGAGAAACTTACAGTGTAGCGTGTTAGTTAGCTATCGCGACTTCTGCATGACGTAATTCACCGTGAAGTGCGCGCGTCGGATAGCTTTGACAAACAACGAAGGAGATATAATATATGAGTACAATCTTAAAAGTATTAAAACCGCTTATCGGTCAAACACTAATCGTCGTGAGCACTGTGTAACGTCTCTAAATCCAAAAACAATACAATAACTATAACCGCATGCCTGAAAACAGATCACTCATCATCAATGGTTACTATTGGGACAACGAGCCCATAAACGATATGGACGTCACACAGGTTCGCTGAACCAGGTTTCGTAGACGGACAATTAGAAAATCTTTTACGTTAAAGGTCGATAGACAACTACGTATGACAGACTTTTACGATTTGGCGTATCTAAGAAAGACTTGAAATTAATCACAACGTTTCGGCAAAGAACCGAATTAATGGCGAAAGGCTATCATCGTATCGTTAAAGACTACTCGTCATCGAGCCATCGGTACGTACATCTACATCGCATGGGTCAAATGACACCTATATCATCAACGACAGCTGACTCTTCTTATCGAACCACGCAAACTCATTCTATATAGAATTCGCAACTGATGCATCTGCACGGTTCTTTCTTTTACAAAACTCAATATATCTAAGACACGCCCGCGTGTCCGTAATGCCCAGCACGATATAAACAACTTAAAAGGAGATACCAAATGAAACACCCGCTATTAGATATCTGCATCATTCCTCTTGTCGTGGCTCGTCAGCGTCATTTGTCTTCGCATTCTGGCACAGCCGCTGACGCATAAATCGCAAGCGAGACGTTGTCACGTACCGCATCGCATCTTTTATGCGCTCGCCTCACCATCGTATTAACCATCTTTTAGCTGAATACTCTATATAACAACATTAAGGAGGAAAACCCATATGAAATACTATGCTATTAAACCTGACACTATCATCACAGACTGGTCTGTAAAGGCGAACCACTTGTCAAAGGCGTTATGGTTGGCATAAAAAGCTTCAAATCTGAATCTGACGCGCGTTGGTTGAACAACGATACAGAAACAACCTTGACGTTACTGTACCTTTTACCCCTTACAAGAACGACATGTACACCATACAGGGCGATATTCATGTCGTCGACAGTAGCGTGTCGATCCATCACTGTTCGCACGAAGGCTCCTGCCCGTGTTCCGTGGACGAAGCTACAACACAGAAACTCTCGTATATGGCAGTGGTATCGCATTCTTCGACCAAGCTGGCAATGTCAGTAACACGTACCGCCGCATGCACGGTGACAAACCCATCACGCATCATCCCACAATGTTGCGGGTGAGGTTCTGCGTTAGTCACGCGATAGCTGAATCGTCAAGAAGGGCTTAACCGAAATGCAATCGTTGTCGATTGGCGAAGGACTCTTCCGTTGGACTGCCTTGCCATCGGTCATTGTCCGCGATAAATCCTGCCAGAAATCGACTTAGTCTGCTCATCGCAGCGCCTCCATGACTGGTGCTCGCCCACGCGGCTTCACACGGATTGACGCGCATCGACTTACTTGGGTGCGTGGTCATAAAGGTTTGCAACGAACCAGACAAACTCACAAAGAAGATGTGGAATTGACTAGAAAGGAATTTTGCTAACGATGACTAAATTTATCAATCGACCGGTATATCTATCACAACAATATGGACGTTACCCGGAAACATTTCTGCGATTGTCTCATTGTCGCGTATCTACTATTACTGCTCATCGGTAATATGAACGAATTAACGCTCGTTTCGGAGTCGTCTCGTTAGCATATGTGTACACATATAAACAAATATTGTAATTACTTAAGCTATAATAACATGATTTATTTCTACAATATTATTTAATAAGAGACAACGAAGTCATTTGACGCGACTTGTTACGCCTGTAAATGTGGGTATTTGCATGAATGCAGACAAAGATGAACTCATGGGCGTCCCAAATGCGGGCACGTACATCGAACCAGAAGAATTGTTAATTTAACCTACGCGACGTGCAGGTTTCTTTTTTGACCTAATTTCTACGACATGCCCCCGCATGTCCGTTTTCTAGCCCGAAAACATATTTATTAAAGGGGATTCAGGCCGGAAATCAAAGAAATTATTGCTCAATTCGAAGAAAGACGTGAATTCGCGACAGACGGTTTGTTTCGACGATACTGATAAATTGAAAGTGTCAGACATCTTCAGAGTCGCAACAGATTGCTCAATCACGATTTCGACCGAGACGCTGATTTCATCAAGACCGTATTTGATAAACAGTGTTTGTTATTGAAATTCGAAACTGGCGTTAAATCAACACGACGACGTCTCCATTTCGCGATTTACTACGTCGATGGACGTCACACCTTGACAAAAGACATTCTCGAAGTCAACGGTTTGAATCGCAAACACAACGATAATTCATATTTAACAGTTCTCTTTGTTCGTTCAATTACGTGGAACGTGAAACGAACTTATCGGCGAAACCAGAAATCTTGCCGTTCTATTCCTCACGTGTCAATCAACCGTGGAGCCATAAACTGGTACTAAGGTTCATGGACGCAGGTACTCAGCAAAGAACTCATGGTTCAGCTTACTGAAACTACATATATTATGCCGTTATCGACTACTTGAGCGAACTTGAACGAGTTGAAGCGGATAGAAATCTATGTCCTGACACCGGCTATGTTGAAATGCACATCAACTTTATGTGGAATGAGCTTCTCAAAGCGAAATCCATGAAGGAAATCAAATCCACTTCAAATGGAATTCATCGCACTCTGAACGTCAACGCCAAGATGAACAAAATTCCAACTAAATGCTATCAAGAACCTACGTCCATAGTTAATCACTTGGGGAACAAAACCGACCGTATCATCCAAGCTTTGGTGGAACGGTTCATATCAACAGATCTGCGGACGTTTGCGGAAACAAGTTCCCTGCATTAGCCAACGACAACGATGTGGCAAGCAGATATTTGGGATCCACGCACTTTCCTCGTAATCTTCTCAATGTTCAACTTTCTCGATAATTCCAAATCAACACATCAAGCCTTGCGTTTTCAACACAAGTGCTGTTTTCAGAACCCATTGATCGCATGTCCAACAGTGCCCATCTCGATGTCTCATGTCACGGGAACTCTACGAAACCTTGACCGAATGGTTCCAAACTATCAAGGCCTGTGCGCAATACTCGAGCACTAAACCTGCATCACTATCGTACAACTCAATCATATTTTATAGAGTATCACTTTGGACGTGTTCAACTGTTCAATCACTCGACCAGCCTTCGCGCGCAGGCCAGCGGAGGAGAGGGTTCATGCAGCAATCAGGTTGATGACGTCCAAGGGCCCCTTCATGTCCTCCCACATTCAGCTACTCGGGGTTAATTCTAATCCTTGTCATCGCAACCTCAGAATGGCTGGGTACTCTTGGGGCATACCAGAAGAGTGCCTCAACCCAATCGGCGCATCATCAATCAATAATCCATCGCCTGTCAATTCTGTGGCAAGCGTTAAACCGTCAAATGTATTCGTTAGTTGCAGAAACCAATCCGGCTTCCAGCACGCACGTGATAACGGTAACCCAATAGATAAAGCCTTAATTCTCAATAGCGGCTTGTCAATGCATTCGAACGGTTTACGATATTCGGTAATACACCATAATTCTCGAGCATAAATTACAAACGCGAACTCGTCTTGCCAAATATGAAATGCAATATTTTGTGAACCTGCTTACGCCGTGACACATTCATGATTAATATAGAATCAGTATTATCTGCATCAAGACATGTTTGTTTTGTTTATCCTTCAGCTCTGAATCGCCCAAAAGACCTTTAAACGGACGTAAATCTTCTGCCGTTTTGATTAAAACGTGAGTTGGTAAAAAGCAGAGGAGAAGCAGTATAACACAACGCTAAAAAGCGATTCTCATCAACTCCATCATATCGCAACCCTTGGTATCTACAAACGGATAAAGCGCAGACGCATAACTTCTCTACGGTTTCCATACGTTTTGAGCATAATAAACATAACACTTCACACCACCCGATGATACTCAAACCGGCAGTTACGTGTCATCGCCAAGGTCGGACATTGTTCCACATCGGCGTCTGGCTCCAACTCAGCACCTGGGTGATGATCAAATCACCAAAACATATAATCCAAGCTCTTTAGCTTTTTTTACACCGGCTGTATCCGTTGTGATAGCCTCTGTGTCGAGGGAAACAACCCTAGTGCTTCTTCGAGACTTTCTTCAGACAATCCCTTATCAGTAGCCATCGTTGGCCATATTTCCACATTCGTCCAGCAGGGCATAAAGTGAGGCATAAATTGCATCCTGACATCAAGCCATCTGCGTCATAGTCCGGAATAAACAATAACTTTTCCATCAGCATGTCTTAAAAATCAATCAATTTCAATGAACGGTGCAGCAGCTTCTACATCCTTCAATCGCTCGGTTTTCGGTCCTGTAATTGATTACTTTAGTTCAGTGTCATATTTCGTAGCCAGAATTAAATTCATCAATTCGTCGATTAGTCATTAGTTATCTTTCCTAAATGTACGACCAAGTCTGGCATTAACACTAACTAATCAAACACCAACAATCGTTGCGTTCGTATTTTCCATATAGTCTTATTATACCACCAAATCAAATAAGTAATGGCTGATGTTTTCCTAGATTTGCATCAAATATGATATAATCAAAATCATGAACGCTCTTAAAGAGAAATCGAATAGGGTAAGTCATTCTATTCATCTTGTTTATAGAAAATATCTGGAATGAAATCTGTTTTGAGACGAATTGATTTAAAATCGATTTTAACTACTAAACGAGGGTGTTATTTTGTGCTATTGGTGCCCATGTAAAATATTTTAACTTGGATAATTTCTGGATATTATGGATGGTTTGAGCATACCATAACCTGCCTCCAGCAAAATCATTGAGCTAAGTTTTGTTGATGACGACAGTCACTTGGTTTAGACAACCTATGGTTCCAATATCCTGTTTCAAAGAAACTTGAATTAACATTAATCATAGACTAGACATGAATAAGGTGACACATAACCTGAAAACGTGATTGTGGCGCGATAACTTCCATCAAACGATGCAGGGTGTTGCCTTCGAGCACTATTATTGATCATAAAACATCTAAAAAAGTCGTTAAGCGAACATCTCACGCATTTACGACCTCTTGGAGAATTTGCCGAAGCAGGACAGATATTGGTATTATCTAAAGATAGATTATAATCCAGAAATACATGGCCGATTCTTTGGGTGCTAACTCGGCCAACTATGGTGAAACTTCGTCACACGTACGCTGTTGTCACGTTGTTGGCTTTAGAAAAAATGTTTGGGTAACTCTGATAAATCCATTTTCGAAATGGTTACAATTCACTATAAAATGGTTTAAAGACATCAACCCATTATTAAATATATTCGATCTCGGTAAACGTAAACTCTTTACAAATCTTGATGAATGCTGATTCTATACAATACAGTTGAAATCAATGCATACGGTAAAGAATATATGCGTCACTTCGCTCTGAGCGAAATGAGCAAAACAAAGCATGGCGTTTAACAAACCGGTCATCGATGTATCTCGACTAAATGAAAAGATGTCAAAATTGCACTTGAAACGAGTTATGTCCTATCTCGGACTAACAACAATCAAGGCTGACACATCAAACGTCTACATAAAGACTTGACTGACCTCATTGAGTGTATGAACCTGATGCATCTGACGTAGTAAATTTAAGATGTTCTCAATTTAAACCTACTCAGTACCACCACGACTTGCATGGGCTGGAACGCTATCCTCAAACAATCTATAATCTATAGCGGGGATAAAAGTACACCAAAAATCAGTCAAGCAATATTCGTACAAATCGCTTAACTTACTGGGCGATTCTACCTCTGAAGTTCGTGCGAAATTCTCAATATCTCATACAGCTTCTTACTGACAGCAACGGACAGTTGGCTTTATATTATCTAATCAGCATTAAACGCTGTCAAACGTTTAAGCGATTAAACAATCAAACAATTCGACGTATTGAAGAAACTCACAAAATGGTTCCTCAAAAACATGATGATCCAGCAACCAAAAGCATATCAATCATGGATGCAAGTTTATAACTACTGTTCATCTGAGGTAAAACTTCAATACTTGGAAAACAATGCAAGAGGTTACGCATATGGCTCGCGGTGACAGAACCGTGCCTGGCTACATGCGGAACTTATGGAGACGTATAACACAAACCTTCTACTACAACAAAGATTTGGAGTCGTTCATCAGCTGCTGGCTGTCATCAGTGCAGATTGCATTTGAAATTCACCCAGCAACGGTATCGATACGATTGCGACCTTGTCGAAATTCACCGTCACAAACTAAAATAAATCCAGATATGACTGACAATTACGTTCGAAAAGCCCATGAACTACCTGCACTCGTGTCACTCATCTGGAGAAAAGAAGTTAAAGTTCGAGATTTCATTAAGAATCCTAAAAAAACACCAACTGGTAACGAAAAAAGGCCAATAACCCTTACGGTGTGTGGAGCAAGAAACCAGAACTTCAGTACTCCTGAAAAAACGTCAAAACTCTGACCTTAGAAATGGGAATTGGCAGACCGATACAAATATATATCTGGCCGGTATGGCTAACAAAGACTTTGCATCATACCACTTCTTCTTTCAATGCTATCGGCTTTCGAAACGTAGCTCGTGGTTTAGATAAACAGCGAATACATTGACGTATATGAACTATTCCAAACCTTCCGTCTAACCGAAAAATCCAGTACAAAGACATGTCTTTACAAGCGTTCGAAATTAATAAAAATCACACAATTGCTGATGAAACTTCTCATCAACGCAGCATCAGGGCGGCGAGTGACGGGAACTTCGACACAAATCTTCGAGTTAATAACAAAGTTATCGCCGCACGTATCATCGGACAACTGTTTGGTTAACATCGTATTGGTCAAGCGAAAACTCGCTTCGGTGCAAAGTACCATCAACAAACACAGATGACTTGCGACCAATATCACACCAGAACTTAATAATAAAGTTCTGGCTGAGACCAGCCGACATGTATAGCCGATATCGAACCCTGAAGTATTAACGTTCATCTCAAAGACTCAAACTCTTCGTCTTGAAATTCATGTCAACAAGAAAACAGTGAAGAAGAAATCGCGGCCCGCAAGCAGTGCTTCATTGACAGCATGGCGTGGACCTGGCTCCGTTAACAACCTAGCTACCAGCTATCGTTGTGCGTATTCTTGCTAGTTACCTCTGGAAAAAGACGCGCCAAATCAACGCTGTTTTGACCGTGACTACCTTTGAGAACTATATTGACTTTGTAAATAGCTACTCAATGCGATGAAAATCGATTCGAACTTACACATTCTATCAATGGTTCTCGCATCAAGTCAAAACCTCCAGCGATATCTATGCCAAAAGCACAAATCGTTGACGGTGTCGAAAAATCAGTATTGCGTCCAATGCAACACCACAACAGAGGTTTTCCTTGTTCGTTGAGCTTCTTAAACAAGGTAAAGACTAACAAACCAACCACAAATTACCCAAAATTAGAAACGCTGTTGCAGCAAAGATTCATCAAAACCAAAGTTCCTGACACCAGATGTTTCTAAACGGTTGAATCCACAAACTAAACGGTTACTTCCTTTTAAAGAAAATCAATATTCAAAAGCCACGTAAAAGTTAACGGTCTTGGTCAAATATGACGATTTTAATCGACGAAACACAAATCAATAAATAAAGCAAAGCCAATACAACGATTTAACGGCTTTATTGAGCACGTTGTATCGACCACGAAGCCTACTGTCGACTGAACAGGCCACTTTTGAATCATCATGAGTATAACATTGAGAATCTTATGAGTTCGGGCAAAACCAAAACATTTAGCGTTGTGAAGCTAAACTCAAACAAATTAGAGAGCACATAATATGGCTAAAGACAAAAACTAAGTTGCTAAACACAAACAACAACTCACAACATACAAAAACACTGCCGCTATATTAAGCAAATGACAGCAGCCCTATTTTCAGTTCTGCTTTACTTTAATTAGCGCAGGCTCCTGGTATGGTTAATTCAGTCTAACGAATTGTTATTCACCTTCGATGTCTGGAAGTCTTCAATTTCTAATACCCAATTCGAATTGGGTATTTCACGACCCCATTGTGACTACTTTTGAGTCCCGTTGTTTTGGGTCACACGAAATGTTGTAACAAAAACATTTTCCTTATATTTATTAAATATACCCAAATACCCAATTATTTATAATACCCTTATAGAAATAAAGGAATATAACACGTGATATAAAATATGAAAATATAGCAAATGTTATATTCTTTTTTTTAAAATCATATATATGAAAATAAAACATGGAGTACAGGGTTTTGAATTTTCAAATTAATCAACACCCATATTTTTTTTTCGTTAAATCAACGTTTTTGACTAAAAATGGGATCAATACCCAAAACCATCCCTCGATATACACAAAGACTAAAAATTATTTTTCCAAAATAAATAGAAAGAACGTTTTATTATGGATTTACAATAACTAAACATAGCGACGAGCAAGGAGAAGTCTTTTAATTGAAAATTCCGCAACGTTTGATAAAACATTGTCGACAAAAACCGATATATAATTGTACATATATGAGACAGTTCTGGAGAACCGTGGACTAAAAGAATTAAAAATATAAATTGATTTGGGTCTGTAAAAGATGTTTAAATTCAATATTATTCTTCGACAAACTACAATATATCGTTATTACCCACCACGGCGACCATTTTGAACCATCTCTTTGTTTATATGTTGGAGTGCCCTCACACATCAAAAATTATTCTTTCGCCCTTCCTCAGCAATACGTTCAAAGTCCTTTATGGGCTACACGTAAAACGGAATCCCTTCTATCCATATCAGCCAAAATTCCAAAAAAATACGCAAATCGTTTCGTCGACGACTCAATGGTTGGAATTGACGGTAGCCAACTTGCTATATTGTCATACGCACCGTTAAACTGAGGACATTGTCAATATTGCATTAGAAATCTACCATCCCGGAATCAGATCTTCGCATGTTGGCCTGTACGAGACCGCGATAACCTAAAGACATCACGGGCAAAAGCGTGTTGAACACAATGGAACATGTAGACAGACAATCAAAACAACATACAATGCTCTCGTGGTGAATAAACTATACTGAAGAAAAAATCGTAAGAATGGCGTATAAACTAAAATTACAACAAGACCCCTTGTCTGTTGACGAAGAAACACGAATGGAATGATAACACAACTTTGGTAACAGCCATCGACATATTTCGAACAAGACGCTTCTCGCCTATATTGAAAAAATGGTCCGTCGGCATCTTCATTACCCTTACATTCATCTGGTATGTTGGGACGTTGTTCCATCAACTGCGCTATAGCACCTAATCCATCGATTAGGCGCTCTTTTATTGACTACTGATCTGATTTGTTATAATAAATCTTGTCAATAAGACAAAAATAATTTTTTATAGAAGGCGTTCTTCTGCTGAAAAATAAACATCATTGCAAACTGGGGCTCCGTCCCAGTGGTTATGTGAATAGTATTGACATATGTCAAAACGTCCACGTCAAAACTCATTTAACCCTCAAACTATGAATTTCCAATTACATTGATCTGGATCCAGCATTAATCGTTGTACCCGTGATCAACACTTGAGTCCAACAGAACAAGCATAAAATGGGCAGATCAATATGTTCGTAATGCGTGAAAGTAGATAAAACAGTCCAGCAGGACAAACTCAAAGATCTATCTATACAAGACGCCCTTTACGTCAGCACCTAACATCCAAAGATATTAACGATGTTCTTTCAAAACTTAGTCAAAATCACCATTCATTCCAACATTGAAAGATACAGAAGAAAACGGATATGAAGTTTGCGAGAACGACCAACTCAAGATACAAATCCAGTGTGTAAGTAGTCATGTCAATGTTGTAGATACAAAACAAACTGGTCAGAAGTGTAGCTGATGAGTGTTCAATACATCCTTTATCACGCGACATGGTTCCGATGGGCGGTGGCGGTGAAAGAACGCTATCAAAAGCCGGTGAACGTTTCCATGGTGACCTGACGCCAACTTCAAGGCCAGCCTGCAACAGTAACGATTCACTGCCCGGTAGCACCTACAGAACCAACACCTGTTGGAACTCCAACCAGGCGCAACTCCATTCGGAGCACCACGGGCGGGCATCACCATTCGCGTCAGCTTACCACAGATTCCATTTGGTAACGCGTAAGCAATTATTGATTAAAACCTAGAACCTGACTTTCACTGCAGGTCAGGTTTTCGGTAATTAAATCAATAGAAGGAGAACACGCGTATTCGATGAACAAAAACTCCATATTCAGAGCATCCCACAACAACCTCCTCCGTTTTGGAACCCGCTCATTTCGAAAATAGCAAACGACGTCCTCTGGCAAAAACAAAATATGATAACTTTCAGGAATGGCGCGAACGGACGTTCGAAATGCAAGCTTAAACGAACAACCGTTCGTAAAACCTCGGTCATCTGATAAAGATCAAATTTTGATATGAATTCGTCATCTTCAGCTCTCGCGTTGGGCGTCAACGTCGCAGTGAATCGATATCAGACCAAAAGGCAGACAATGTACTGTTATGGTGATCACTGTTTTCCAGCCCACTATGCCGAAGTATAAAAATGGGAGGACTTCATTTCTTCAGTTCCCGAATCCTTCGTGACGAAGAAACGGCTATATCTTTGGCCTCAGTGAAAGAAAACAAAGAAGGTGCCCGGCAGAATATCTCTTTATTGTCTGTTACTACAAAAGATGTTCAACAAGCCTGGCGGTTTCACCGAGACTGATTAACGGTTGGAATAGTTTACTCAATCATAGTGATTGACCGTAAGGCGAGGTAAGTAAAGCGCTGATTTTGAGAGAAAATACTACACTGGACCATCAATCAATATTCGTAAATTTGATGACACTGATACTGCGAGGCTATATATTTGCGATATTAACGAACCCACAGTTTGTGGCGTCTGCTGAAGTGAAGCGAAGAGCACAGCAAATCAGCTCGTGAGTACCTGACTTACTGCAAAATCACACGTCAACGTAAAACGGCAAACTCACTCATAAACAAGGTGGCGCTATAGATTCAAGACTACTATCGAAAAAGCGATCATCAAAAAAAATGACCTGACGACTATATTTATTTACTTTCCGGCAGGTAATTAAATAGCAGACGACCTGATACAAATCAAAATTTCTCTTAAGCGTGGCTTCTGTTCCTCAAACAAAAGCGATGCAGAAAAAGGAGCCTAAATATGCCTTTCCTATTCGCCCGGCATTAATCGAATCTTATAGATTACGAGATTTGAACGCGAATACATTTCCGTGCCCTAAATGCTTTTGTCAATGCAACTGGATGCGGCGAAAAGACGTGTGGATGAAATTTACATCGATAAAATTTGTGAACAGAAATGTGGAAAATCGTAGACATGGACTAGATTTTCCCTGTCTATTATCCATATCATCAGCGTCATCCAGTCAAAATGAATATTCATGGTTATTTGTTCAATATTTCTATAAAAACAGTTCCTTGTTCACACAGAACAATCATTAGAAACTTTAGTAAAGTTCCTGGAAATCCTTTGGATATTGGACATATATTGGAATTTTGATTAAAGTGAAAATTCGGTGAAAATCAACTCAATATCTCATAAGCCCCTCACAAGTTCTTGGGCGTTGCGCGAATCCAGCCTTACCCACAAAGTGGGCGGTTTGCTTGACTCCATTATAGTAGGTTGGCAAACCGTGATTGATTGTAACAATTTGGCTTCGTGCTTGTAAATAGGTACTGGATGTCCCTGGTCACACTCACCTTATCATTAAACCGTTCCAGTTGGTAGGAACCGTGTGATAGGAACTGCTCTCCCAGATAACATTGACAACAAAGGTTTATTTATGCCCTTGCCATTGTCTGCTCACAAACCATTAGGACTTTGTCAAACATGACAAAAACATTATAACCCACAACCACAACGCGTATTGAATAACAAGGCAAACCGTTAATTGCCAACGACACGTCTTGGCAAAGTTTATCGTCTTTACGCACAAAAACAAAAGGCCCATATCATCTCATAGACCGTTTTACTGTCAGTTGGTTACAACCCTTGCCACGGGTTATTCAACCGATGACGCTTGGCGTTGGTGGCGCTGACTGTTGAGTTACTCTGTAGCTGTGAACGTAGATACTATAACGCTGAAGAAATTGGTTATCATATTGTGTTTCTAACCGTCTCAGATGGGCGTGTGTATCGACAAATCGTCGGTCCGCGAAAACGATATCGTAAACCGCGGTTTAACAACCGCAAAATGAAAAGGATGGTTACCACCATCACTTATAACAAGTAGCCACACAATTAAATGAAATCGGTGTTTGTCGTTTATTTTCAAACGGTATTTGTTGATTGCTGGTTGATATTCAAAATCAAAAATCAGATATCTCTGGTGTTGGAATATCAGCGAGCACGTTGCAAAGGTTATAACATTCGTAATTTTCTTGAAAAAGCACGGGCGTAAATGTTTTTATTGCGGAAAAGCCGTTTCTGATTTTGAAGTAAGACATATGACACCCTACTGAAGCGAGAGGCTCTAATCATTGATAATCTGACCTTATCTTGTCACAGTTGTAGTGAAAAAGATACACACTGACCGCAGAAGAATTCGTCAACAAACCTTATCAACTGGCGACTGCAAAATTAAACAATTACCTGATGAAAAACATTGTTAAAATACGCGGCGCATAGACGCTGAAGATGGGCTTTATATGATATATTAGAAAGATATCCATTCCGACGTACGGTTATATTACAATATGAACGTATTCAAGCAGACAAGCCATCATATTGACGCCAAATGTCACCGGCTTTGCAACTGTGTCCCATCTGAGGTCAAACAGTTGTTAAAGTGAAAATGCGTCGACTTTTAAATGATACACCACCGCATACCTTCAGTAAAAGGGCATGTGCGTAAAAGCTGCATGTTTACCAACAACTGTTGGTTTCAATTGTACGATCTCGTATGCTAATAATCATCATTATTACATTACAAAAGTCGTCAGAAGTTTAGGTTCCTTTAGTACTTGTTTCCTGTTGAGGCAAGAATGAAGAACAAGGTATAAAAATTAACATTATTAGCCCTTACAAATGCTTGTTAACTAATCGATACGTCAATGCGTAAAAATGCCATAAAAAAATTAATTTATAGAAAGGACGGCCAATTCTCCTCGATTAAAATCGGGCCCCCTTAGGTCCTTGTACGGAGACTTTTATGACGACTAAATACAAAATAATATATTACATTATCTGCATTACTTGCATTCTTTCAGCTCAATATGTACTAATATCCATCAACACCCTCGGACGAAATACACCAAAGCACCATGTGCACTCAATTTTAGGGGTTCGTGTTCTCATATGGTAACCTTCGCTGGTTATTTCTATCGCCTTAAACGAAAACATCAAAGAAAAGTCACGTGTAGCAAGCGTACCACGATACATGGGGCGCTATTTGCTGTCTGTGTGTTTGTTGTAACAACCTCCGCAATTGGCATATCCATTTGGCATCACGCCGCAAATACAATCAAATCAGGCGCACTGAATGGTGCCTCAAACGCAACGCACCAGTGCGCAACCTATATGACGATTATTGCGCCTATTCTAGAAGAGGTAATATTCGAACATCATTCAAAACGACTATCTTTGGAATAAAACGCCTTAGAGATTCGTTTGGATACGCTATCGCTTCGTGTTATTCTTAATATTGCACGATCCACAAGGCATCTGTGGGTTTACGCAACATGGATAGCAGCCATGTTCACATTATGCGCATATACAACAACATCAATGTGTACATATAACATGGAATACTATAATAGTCTTATGTGTAGTGGGATGCCATCGATGATGAAAACAATTAGTCAAAATTTTAGCCATGTGTCTCATTGTATTAACAGCATCAACAATTGCCTTTATAAATTACACTACAGACCAATACAAAACATCGTAACAAAACAGATACACCGAAGTCCACGCTGAACATTTGCATCGCTTAAAATAAAAGCTCACAGGAAATCACAAAACACACCAGCAAAGATTTCAACAAATTAACAACAAAAAGCCGTTAAAAGAAAAAACCAGTTGTTTATCTTATTCAAACAGGTTTGTGAAAATTGTCAAAAATTGTTCCTATAATCGAAAACACATAAGTGGTACTGAAACAATTAAGAAAAACGTGTATTATGTTAATGCAATGTCTCCTGGGTCAGAACTAAAATATAATTAAAACAAGCACGGCTGCAATTCTTGAAACAGATGATCAAAACGAAACTGAAGATTTATTCTGATTCTAAAACACAGTGATCGTGATGCTGACGATTCCACTAAAAGAGACATATTTTGATTCATTGCGCTATCGCGCAAACCAACTTTCTAAAACAGAAGTCCCAAGAGACTGTCTGTATTCTTTTCAAGACCTCATCCGACCAGACCTCTATGTCGTCACGTTCGTCCCTCTCAGTATACATTCATATTATATATTTCCATCAACACCTCATAAGGAGCATGTCAACACGCATCACATGATTACCATTTTCTGTCATCTACCGCGTGTTGAAATATTCAATCCATTTATCAGACACCGTCCCAACCATCTTGTGGTGCACGGTATGGTATTGCACGTCATCTCATGCTTCGTGAACTCGAAGACATATCTCGACTCAAAAACATTCACACTACTAAATCAGCAAATCGCAGCGTACGGAGCTTAAATCGGACAACGAAATGTTGAAGAAACGCCCACTCATCCTGACGGCAGCACTGTTGAAAACGTAAAACTTGCGTTCTTCCCACGTACATTATCCAAAACTCCATTGATTTCGCGTATTAGAAAACCCTGAAAAATCTTTCTGTCTTGACTGGACGAAATCACTCGTACTGTCTAGCGATGCAACATCAGCAACATTATCAATCACTGCAGACGCACCATTGGAGTCCAGTGTTGCCACTGAATGTGAATCGCAGCCGCGGGTAAACGTACGGCGGAAATGTGTTGCGCTTTCAGATACAGCATCACGCACACGGTTCCGCTTTCTTAAGCGCTCACGCTGACGCTTCAGAAACAATTCTCACCAAAGGTTGAAAAACATCAACACTGACTTGCTCAAAAGAAGTTATCACAACATACCCTCAACTTATCCAAACAATATGGATCCATCTGACACCGACGTCGACACAACGTCAACTAGCAATACGGATGACGATTCGTGTGAACTAGGAATTCGATATGGACGACGATGGTTTCTGCACGACTCACGTGCCTCTGTCGCAAATTGGAGTATCTATCCAAAATATTCATACACAGCACACATCGATAAATCAAAATCACCACTATCCCGTGCTGGTTTATGCGTACATACGTGGAACAATTCGACGACCAAAAACCACTATTACAAATCATCGTTGAGGGTCCATTAAGCACAAACGATTTATACACACAGTGATGGATGTTTGGAATGCCTATTATCAAGACATTATTCTCCATACAACAACAACGCAACAATCAATTACAGCGCCTCCTGCTTTTGATGATGACGGCATTCTCAAAATAGCAGTAACACATGCAAAGTTGACGGAAGAATTAACGATTATCGATGGCATGGAACCTGATACGCGAGAAACACTCTTTAGTATCACTACTATTACAACAAAATGCATCGATCGCGTCAGTGTGAGCAATGCCTGGTTCGTCGCACATTGAACAATCTTAATTCACAATGATCGAATTCTGTTTCCACTTCAAGTGCGTGTTCCAAATCACCGCAACAGATCCAACACTATTATCTAAATCATCAATCAGCAAATTGCCGCAAACACGTCTCAACGATCTATTAATTCCGATCATCGATTAATTGCATTAAAGACGCGGTTAATTACTAGAGAACGCATACGGTAATTAAAATTCAGGTAAACCAGAACGACCCTGCAGTTTTCACTCAGTCTCGATCTCAACCAAACCTCAATCAGTCATATCAGAGCATCATTAAACAAACATACGTCGACTGCTCTCAGAAAATTCCAAAAGCTTTTGACGATACCAATGAAATCACAGCTTACTCACCGGTACAACAGCTATTTACAATTTATGGTTCAAAACGAAGCAAATTGATGGTGACCTTGACGGCTGAGATTAAAAGAGAAATTCATGGCAATGTTCTAATCTGTTTGGTTTTCAAAAGCACAAACCTCTTATCGTGGACGATTCATGTAGCAAAGCACAAGCGCTTTCACGTCACCACAACTACTACACCTGTCAAAGTGGACAAAAAGCAAATGCAGTTTACACACGGAAGACGATATTGTACCCGCTATGCAAAATCCTCAATAATCTCATGGACAACAAACCACATGTGACTTGTGCTTGCAGTTTATATGGATTTATCAAAACAAGAAATTTTTGGAAACATTATGTCTCATGGTGTCAATCCGATAATAGAGTGGAAGTCCTTTACAAAGCAAAGTTCTCGATTAGCAACTGCGCAAAGCCGATCAACGATTCTAAAAGCAAACGAGATTCATCATATTCCATTTGCAAACCAATTATCCACAATCCGTCTTTCTTTAAACTGAAAATACAACAAGCACATCATTTTGACATTGTTTATTACAAGCAATTCTATTTGTTAGAACCAACGGAATCAATATGTCCATTACCTAAGTCACATTAAAATCACAAATTGTACCGTCCGTTATTTTCTGTTCTTCAATATTAGCGTACGTCGGCCAAGGCAACGCAACCTGAAATATCCAATGAAATTCAATCCATCTCGAAATGCGAGCGTTTAAATAATTGATAAAATGATTTTCATTCAAACTCTCGACTAAGAACCGCTGAAACCATCACACCAAAACAAAAGAACAAACTCAAAACAAAGCACAGAGAGAGATGGATATCGTTCGGACGTCAAAACCGAAAACTCTCACGCCAACCCCTCGTCAGAAAACACAATTAAAGCGACATGGAGTCAAACCTGATCCAAACAATTCAAGGTCAAACCGAGAATCACAGGAACGCATATAAAACTGTTGCCAAATCTCGTACATGCGTCCAAAATGAGACGGAAAACCGTTAGACTATTCGCTCAAAAGGCAAATTCGCAATGAAAAAGTTATCATCCGGATATTCGTATATGCTTCGATACATCAGGTTCAATTTCAGAAGACAAATTATAAAGCATCCGCTTTAAACATTATCAAATTGCAATTGTATGAACGTAGATATTTATGTTAAGTGCTTCTCACTACGTTATTACACAACCTGGTAGGGTCAAAGTCACCTACGCACAGCCTGCAACAAAGTATTTAATGTAGATTTGTCGACTACAAAAGTTGGCGGTGGTACAGATTTCAGTCCAATTTTGGAATCACAGACCAACGCACCGTCTCACACACATACATCAGGGCAAATCATCAGCAATTTTGTTGCTCACTGACTGCAAGATAGAGTCTCCATCGTGATCTGTCTACAAACCAAGAAGCAGCGGTAAAAACACATTCATGTCCTATCACGCCAACTCTGGGTCAACACACGACGTATCTATTGACATTGTTGTATGACTAGCAATCACTTTGCATGCTAATGTACCCAAAAGTGAACTCGACCTCTGTTCGTACCCATCATGTAATCAGCGTCTGTACGCCTCTAAGCGATTTTTGGAGCTAAAACGGCATATCATTATGTCGACCTCTCATAAAAATCGCTTTAGAAAAGGCTAAAAATGACCTCAAAACTCATTACAAACAAATCATCTATTCATGACTTCTCAAAAGATGCACAAAAAGATCCAAATCAAAGAGTGCAATCACATTCGATCCTTCAGCACTTTCTTTCGGAGGCAGGCCGGTCAAACTCTTTCGACCCTGCTGATTTTCAACCACCAGCACTCTAACGACACGCTCGAAGGAATTAATCAACCTCACCCAAAAAGCAAGAGACCAAAAACTTCAAAAGCACTTTTCCTGTGATGATGAAACACTCGCCTTACCAAGACACTATCACGGAAAAGAAATCAAACGTCCTTATTACACAGGTGACGCGGGTGTTGGTGAAACACAACTTGTCGAGAAAACCTGGCAGCGTGATGGCTGAGACTCCACTCGTCATTGACATGATTGGCGAATACGGAAATCTATGAATTACTCTCTTTTCAACTTTAGAGTAACGGGAAAAGGTATTGTCGGACTACTCGAACAAAGCATAGATTAAAGATATTATCGATTCCTTGAAGAACAACAAGCTATCGATCTTCATCGAGCAGAAATTACATATGTTGTTTTGACATACTCGAGACACCCCCATCCTGTCTTCTAAAATTGCTCACTGGTAACCCAAAACCCGCATTGGCTCGCAGCTCCAAAACAATTGGCGCAACAACAACGTCCGAAGTGACCAATATCTTAAAAGACCCAGCAATCGTTCGTCGATTCCTCAACAGCGATCAACGTTCCCGGAATCCAAGCATTGAAACAAAACTGGCTACAATCCTCGAAACACTCATGCGGTCTACGAAAAACACCACAACGTTACAGTGCCAGATAATACCAAATCAGAAATCATTGAAGCAATCGCGGCCCAGTCAGAATTTGTGCAAAGAAAACCTAATAACCATAGGCCCGTACATCAGTACTACTCTCGCTTATGGATGCGCCTTTGCGAGGCACGTATGCGTCAATCAATTGCAAACTCACAAAACATGACAGCGCGCGCATACTCGTTACAACAGACATATTAAAAATCAGTCATTTCTCACCTCAACTTGTGGTAGTAACTCCCGATGTCGATTCAAAATCCAAAAGCCACAACTGAGACGCCAACATTGTTGGCCAATCAACGATCAAACAGACAATCGTCGATACATTTGCACTGACAAAGTTTGGGTCTTGTTCGACAAAATTGACCGTCTTGTGTGTTCTTTGTTTGCAGTGGCCAAACTCGGAAACAGGCCAGACACAACTGCGCGTGAAATCCTGCAAAAATCTTTATTTGGAACAGACGAATCACTTGTTTATATTATTATGAGTGAATATTCAAGCCGTGGCGATTCTTAAACGTACCAAGTGTCTGCCCGCCGACGGTTGTAGGCTCCGATGATACTACAGAATCACGTTACAACCTCTAAACAATGATCGGTTTTCTGATTGTATTGTCGCTGATGATTTGGAGCGCATCGATGTGGCAAACTAATTCTGCAAGCATGGCGATTATGGAAAATCAAACTCACGTAGAACGAAGCAAATTGATACATCTAGAGCTGTGTTTATTCACGACAAATGCGGGTGCTCCAGATTCTATTAAAAAGACACCGGACTTTGGTGCCACTTCCAAACATTATCAGCTACTGCAAACCTCCAACTTAATTTTTGAGCAAAATTTCAAACCTGAATTACTCAATCGAATGACACTGATTAGTATTCGAGATCAATCTCTGAAGATGACTACATTCAAAATCCTAGCGTAAAATATAACAAAATCGTCGCTGAAGCCCTCAGAATTGCACTCCAGAACCTACATTATCGCCAAATACCTCTAGAGCATCGACAACTCCGATGATATGGTCTACTAAAACCAATCGCAGACGCGTCTTTGCTAATCCAAATGAAAACGGACGCTCGCTGAAAAACATCAACAATATGTGGAGATCTGAAATTATTAGAACAATGACAATCACACTCAAATTTCATTATTTCTAAACTGTTTCGTGCATGTTTAGTAATAAGCTATCAAGAAAGGACTTCTTTACATGCCTGTAACAATTCCACACAGACACTCGATGGATCCGTAGATGTATCGGTAAGATTACAACTAATAAGAAAATACAATCAAAATATTTTCACACAGCAACGTGACCGGATCTCCACAAGTTTAAATCGAGGATATTTTTAGCAAGCTCATCTGTACACACCTTTTATCACAAACAAGAAGATGCAACTGAATTCAAGCAGAAGACGCTCTAACCTCAAGTTTCTCGACAATTTGATAACGCCAATCCTGTCCTCATTATCAACTAAATATGTTGATGAAAACTGACCTCAGTCAAACTCACACCGGACCCACTAATAATCACCAATCACTACTATGCTTCCTGAAGCACAGGAATTTCATTCCTGCAAATACAAAACTTCAGCATAAAACATTGCAACTCAAATTTCCAAGCACTCAACTCTCGGGCTGAAAGTTTATAAAACCACCAAATTTGCACAATCGCATGGGTTCTACAAGCGAGATTCTTCAACTTGCAGAATTTAGCAAAAAGTACGGCCCAACGACCACAACTTCTCTGAAACAATTCAAGCTTTCTTTGGACACAAGTACAACCTTGTACTGTCTCACTGGCTCAATCGAAAGATCATGGTGCAAAGTTTAAACGTGACATCGATTGAGCTATTGGCAAATATGGATGTGAATTGAGACATCCGCTCAACACCGTATAATGATCCACCTTACAGCATTGGATTGCTAGGTGCAAAAGAACCACACGTATTCTATGCAGCACGTGGCTCCAACACACACGGACAAAACACTCTTTTCCAACACCAAATATTGAAAAACTTCCTGAGCTCAACAAGCGTGTATGCAATTTGGCAATATACGCCACGTCTATCGAGCGAATTCTAAAATTCAACATAATAAAGAATATACCGCTTTACTTCGTCTCGTTCTCACAAACAGTAGACCCCACGTCAAAGTCTTATAAAGCACCCACCCAACCTCATCCATCACATCGGTACTTTGGATTCAGATAAACATTCTTCAGATGTAATCTGAGGTTACAACCGTATCAAGAAATCAAGTTTTGAGGACGTGCCTCGATTCTTCGCTGATTAATTGACCTCGCCTTGACGTAAACATTCGTATTTTGACTGTAGCCTCAAACATCGCAAGAGTTAGAAGCTAAGAAAGACAACCTGCAAACCGACACACAACACAGCAGGACTGGCAAACCATCAACAAAATGGGCATCACGATCCCAGATGACTTCCTGCAACAACAGAAACATTATTCTCATCTGGAACCATTAATCGATCGCGCAAGCTGTTGCAGAGCTCAGGTAAAGAAGTCACCGTTACGGTGGTAGATTTGAACTATCACAAGAACAAAACGAAAATCTATTCGACGTTCTTGTCTCATCGACTTACCAATGCAGCGAGCGGGCAACATCGAAAGAACGGATTCCCCAGCAACTCATTCTGAAACGTGTCCCGTATGTTTGATACAATCTACCATGAAACATACCCGAAACAAGAACTCGTATCGATTGAAACGCCTGATGTTTATAATACGTTGCGTTTAAATTGACGAGAGACAGCGCAATCTTCAAAAACATTCCATCCCGAATCAGACCCACAACGAGGTCTATTCATCCGAAGATTACAGCACGATGCTATTACTCCGGCGCAAATGTCGCTCGGAGATTTCACTATGGCGCAAATCAGTTATAAACGCATTGGACCATGTATGTGACCGTAGCTCAATTAGTATCACTTCTGTTTCACACATTAATCGCTGTTGAAGCTATTATGGTGAACGCTATCGGTCGTCAACACTCGAATTAGAACCAATCCTTATTCATCATCACTTAGGCCAAAGGAAACTCAGCAACTATCTATTCGCACATATCAGACGATCAATCTACATCATCACAGATGAAAGTCAAAGATATTTCAACATTTGAGACATGACTTGTTATTAGAATTTGTAAACGCAAATCAAGCACAATTCGCTCATTGTTGGAGACGTGTTCACGACATTATATGAATTCCGTTCAAGCGATCCTCGTTGCATGAATGCATTAGAAGCATCTGGTGTATGTGCATACATCATTAGAGTTACAAATTATCGCTCAAAACAAGCAGCTTTATCATACGCTAATGAATTCTTAAAGGTTATTTCAAAGCAACGAGATTGCACCAAATCCGACTGCATGCCAATGATAAATCAGAACTGACATTAAACGATCTCTTGACGAATCCGTTGATTCTTCGAGATGTTCCTTTAGGACAAAAGCAAATGAATACCACGAACGACTCTAGCAATCTTTGAGTCGACGATACTGGGACCATATTTGTCGGTAAAACTCAACAAAAGGCGTAACAAATCGCGCTATCAAGTCGGTTACACGCTGAGGCAGAATTGAAACATTATTCAAGCGGGTCACCCAGTTACTTGAAGAAAACAACATTACAACTCCTCATCGAGATCACTTGTCGCTCATAGTCGCAGCATCGCGGCTATCTGGACAACATCCTATTGCGCGGGCCAATAAAGAGTACGAATGCTGAGAGTAACAGCAAATATCAATAACGATATCCGATCGCTGACACAAGCCATCAGCGAAACCTATAATTCACGATCTCCTCGACGAAAAAGCGTTTTATCAAACGAAAGATTAATGATACACTCGATCAATTGTTTTATGTGACGCAAACAATGGAACTATATGCGCAACCAATATCTGGCGCGAATTATTAAAATTGGTTGGATTACTGTCATGCCAGACACGTCTATTTCGTTCGTGTACGAAAAACGTAGAAATTGCGGCAAGCAACCATCTGCAATCAAAAGATCCAACTTATCAAATAGCAAGATGCAAAATCATTTTATCCACCATTCACGTAGCAAGGTTTTGAATTTGACCACGCCGTTGTCGCCATTACACAATGCCCACAAGACAAAAAGTACACATGGGTCATCGCCCAAGAGCTCTCTAGAATGTACTTCGTAAGCTTTTATCACGGGAGGGCCATCAGAAATGATCATCAATGTCAGCCGTGCACAAAAGCATATTTCAAACGACTGCACTCATGTTTGATTTACACGGAAACAAGCCCATGTTGCTATCAGCTGAGAAACAATAATGGAAACCGATATAATAATTCTGCAAACTGCGAAAGGCCCATACTAAATAGCCAACTAATGAAATTTCAACTAAAATCGCTGTACCTTAATATTTAAACGCCAATCTACGGTCTGTCACCCGAGGTTGCAAAAGCAACTCGGATGCCCGGTTGAGGTTCGATCAAAACATACAGCAACAAACTATTGAAGAAGAATATCGTGAGGATCATGATAAATTCGCGGAAACTAACGAGCGAAACATCGATCCAAGCATTTAATCGAAAGATAGTCGGACAGAAGTTTCTCACCATCAGAAGTTGAGGAATGGATCAAAAAGAATTACGTAAATTTTAAAAGAGCGGAACGAGATGAAATCAAATCATTAATCGAAAACACCTTCGCTCAAAATGGTTTCGATGTGAATTAGACAGCAGCACGATATTCAGAAGCTATCGTACGAAATTGCACTCCCTGCCGAAAAGCAAAAACGTTGAACTGAAGTTGAACCTGCTGTCCACGAAAACGTCAATAACTACCCAAATATTGCACACAACACACTCCCTGAGCATACTAGGATTTCTCTAAATTTAAAATTAATAATGAGAAATTCATTTCAGGATGCAGTTAAACCAATCGCTGCTGCGTCTACAGCGCTTAGCAGTGTTCGCGCCTTATCGCCGATATTGATGCTGGTATCAAACTTATGATTGACAATCCATGGGGCTTGAAACTCAGCTAAACAATTAGCTCTCTTAAGAGAGATTCAAAAAGACGCAACCAGTATGCGTTGTTACAAACGGACCTATCTCACAAACAACGTCAAGACGACGAAGAAAGCTCAAAGCTAAATTTCTAATAAAAACGTGTTAGAACAACAACAAGAAGAACTCCGCAGCGCCCAACGCCTAAAGAAGAACAGCTCAAACAAATGGAAAGAAGAACGCAATCATCGCAAAACTTTCAACAAGATGCACTTCGCACAACAAGCATTAGCTGAACAAATGCGTCAAGCTCAACTTGCGACAAGACGGCACAAAACAAGCTCAATTTATTACAAGCCAACTCGACCAATTTAAACAAAGCAGTCGTTCCTCAAACAATTAGTGCAAAATATCCGCCACAATATATTGATGATATGTTTGCGTCGAAACACAAACACACACACTGCATACATGCCCAGCGTCGCTAAAGCGAATGAACTTTTATCACTTAATGCACTCCGCGTTCATGACCAACAATCACCTGCGTTTGTAGCGACTAACGTGGACAACCCTCGTGCCATTTTAGAGACTAGTCTCGATTTATTCTAGACTTGTAACATAAAAAGAGTACGCATGAAATCGTGCCATCTCTATGGAGCGTAATGATTAGGACAAAGTATCAACGAAAATTGAATCCAACTGGACGTCTCCATACTCATCTACAACACCTATTATACACCAACATTCAATATGTCAAATCGGAGGATACGATTTAATGCAAATTCTTAAATTGTTCTATGAACGAATACAATTATCTATTAAACAAAACACAGCAAAAAGAACATTTAAGAGTCATGGAGGCACGACTTTCACTGATTTCGGAAACAAGCTATGTGCGAAAATGCAAACTTCCGCAAATGTCTACGCGAATGCGTCAGCCATCTATTACCGTTTGGATGATAGCCATGATCAAATTCTTAGTGTGAATCAACAAAAATCAATGTTTGTCATCGTAGATTCGTTTGTGCCAAAGGCATGCTGTAGACTTATACCGTAACGGATCACAAAGCGCTCTCACCACAAAGTCGATTAACAAAAACACCACTTCGAAACTATCTGGAAACCGAACTGCAGAAATACCATCCTCGAAGACGGCTCGAATTACAGCACAACGCGTCGTCGAGTGTCATAAACAAAACAAATTGCCAGACATCGATCATTTCTAACAGCGGACTTCTTTTCAAACTGAAGAGGTTGGTGAATTTTCACCGTTATGCGAATCGTGTAAGCACGTCATCCGTAACCACTACCAGAATCCGACTTCTAGAGTTCAACGATCTACACGCCCAATCAAAACAAACATTCAAAATCAGCAGTTAGCTAATACTGGAAAGACGTCGTACTATTAGAACATGTAGCTAGATATTGGGCTTCCATGTAACGTCAAACTCCGAATTGGGTATGTTTCCGACATCTGCTGGTCTCTGCAGGCCCATTTCGGTACGTTTGGGTCACGACGAAATGTTGCCAACAAAAGGCGTTTTCGCTTATATTTTATTAAATATACCCAACACCCAGGTATTTATAATACCCTTTATAAGAGAAATAAAAGAATATAACACGTGATATAGTAAATATGAAAAATATAACAAATGTTATATTTATTTTGGCAAAACACGTATATATGAAAAATAAAACATGTAAAAGCGGGTAAGTAAGGTACAAAATTGAAGTCCGTAGCGCCCAGGAACTCGCGCTACAATCAACGTTTTCGACTAAAATTACAGTCATGCCCAAAACGAAAACCCATGAAATGCACCCAAATACTACAAAATTGTTTCATAAATAATAAAAAGAATATAGTTGACAATCATCCGACTATTTGATATCATTGTAGATATCAATAAAAACAATGAAAGCAGGTCTCCAAATGACATCCACTTCTCAAAACAAAGATGCAGATACAACGAGATCCTTCTTCGTATCGGTGCCTCATTAAAAGAAAACTTGGCAATCGTCGGCCATGTAACCACGAAGCATGAAACTATGTAATTAACGTGCCACCTCGAATACGTTGAAAACGACTTATAGTGAGGTGTAGGATGCGTAACAACGTTACACCAAATCTTACGAATTATTCACGACAAAATATCACGACATACGCAAAGAACTGTACCCGATACATCTCGAGTTTTTGAAATATCTACAAGTGCTCTCGGAAGAATCCAAATCCATTTCAAGTTAATCAATCATAATGAACTAATTGAAAGGCATTACGACTATTGTTGCTAATCACAAACGAGTACACATTCTACAAGAAGCAACTCGTAACGCGCAAAGACCTAGACTATTCCCGAGGCGTTAAGTTGTGACACTGCGTGATGAAATCACAATGCTATTCCATATTTACTTTCCGACGATTCGCTTATCTTTAACAAAAGATCCATCTGAAAGTGACATTGCTGTGTATATGGAGCATTTTGGACCTCGAGCTCGGAAACGTACATTTATGACCCAAATCGAATTGCAAAGCCTGTTATATCAGGATATTCAAAGCCAAGATTAGCACTTTGGCATCCGATCAAAATCGTATCCAAATTCAATCTTGTCACAGCTACGTGCGCTCTATGCGTAGCAAACAGTCGATCCAAACATCGTCCCTTGGTAACGGTTCATAGTAACAAAGACAAAACGAACTTCCAGAACCACATTCGGTCCCAATTATATTACAACTTCGAGATTGCAATAAACTACAATCCGCACGCCAAGAAAGTCGTTATCCATAATGAAAACGATGAAGTAAAACTGAGACTGGGACGCTGAATCATGGTTCGTTGACAGTGCTCGGAGGACTCATCAAACAGTTTCGACCACGACACATACGATCGATTCTGTACGCGAAATTATCGCTGGTCAGATTCAACAGCAGACCGTTATATACAACGTGCTGTATTCTTCTACTCATCTGTTGGGAACAACGAAAAGACACATGGTCAACTAACTGTACCATTTGGTTGGAAAAAGACAACTTCTCGTCATCTCTGCCATCTCACGCGCGTTTCAAACATGAGTTCATGAAAGCTGAAAGCGCAATTGGTGGAAAACAATTAATATTGCTGTTGGATGAAAATCCCATTGATGCTCTATTCGATGACGTTCAAGATTTTCGAAAGCTTTGACTGCGGTGACGACGGCTATGAGTTATACGTAAAACATAAAGATCCATCACCGCGCAAATCGGTTGGCCATCAACATTCCAAATGTGCCAAATGGGTCTACCTGAAACTCGTGACGCGACTCCCTCACCGCCGATTGATTATTGTTTCCATTCTTATATTCATTCGACGTGGTGAAAGGTGAGCTACTTGTCAACATGTGACTATATCGGTCGAAAAGACGTCCTTGAATATGGCATCAAACAGCATTAGAATGGGTACCGTCATTTTCTGAGTTCGTCAGACCAGATCGTTCGAAGGCGCACTGGACCAATACAAGAAGATAATAACTCTGCAATCCGAATTCGGAATATGAGTCTCGAAAACACTAATTCACTGGGACGTAAGTATCTGCCATATTTCCCACGATGTATTATGCCATAGCGTCGGTATAATCATTGAGCTGACGGTGGTGAACGAGGGCAGTTACTTCTCAGTATTTCTTAGTCACCTCCAAATGCACTTATTGTACTAGCGATGGATGGGATCAAAGCAACACATGCAACCAGCGCTACAGTAATCAGCAGCGTAAACTGACGGATGGGACCAAAGGTGGACCTCTGATTACAGAGATTACAGCTTGTGAACTTGTGGACCAAATCCCTATGCGGGTCATGACCCACAACTAAAAGAGCATTCACTCGACCATATGTCAAAGTCAGGAGGAATTGTTCATGACAATCAGCAAAACTACAAACAGATACTCGATTAGCAGTGATTCACCCATCACTGCTGGTGTGAGTGTGGCTTTGTAACCCATTCCAGTAATGACGTTTGACTGCTCAGATTTCTTAAACAAGTTCACACAAGGGCAGGTTGATAGCTACAACGAGCTATGAGACCTGTTAGATTGATTCATTAGTCTAACTTTTCAAAAGCTGGTTTTGGATCCCACTGTTATAAAGCTGGTACCCAGAACTGAGTGTTCATTGCAGCAACGTCATCATTGGTTCGATGAGCATGCTTTTACAGCAAAATTCTGTATGTTTGCTTTGCCTCGCGGTTTTAACATCACTAGTCTTAGATTTTCGACATCGCTGACCAGTATATGTGCATCACAATTAGTCAACCTGCGCGTCATTATCGATGCTTTATACATCGTGCTTTTGTAATCAAAATCTGCCAGCGCATGAATGATGCTCATAACGATCTTTTCTGGCACGCTGAGCAGTAATCAAAGTGTCACTTTGTTACAACTCTTTCTGAGTAAAGATTGTTCCACTACCGTAATGGCTCATGAGTGGTTCGGTTAAACAATGATTCACATCATTCATCCAACGGGATTCTCGCTGACTGATAGCTTTTCAATCTACGCTAGTTGATTTGGTATTTTTAGACTGTAATTGTTGACGCAACGTTTAGTCTACGTTTTTGCAAAATGGCTTTACCGTTAACAAATGCAGTTTGGACCTTTTTCGTCATAAATGTTAACAATTGTCTCAAACCGCGATCGATGCCCACTACATGAGATGGTTTGAATTCAGATTGTTCAACGTTTTTAGTAACAGCGATATGCAAATACCAATGTTTGCCTGATTTCAAAACCTTAGCGGTACCCACTAAGAACTATCAAATATTGTTCAAAACCGTTAAAACAACACTGACGACCACACGGTCGCAATCACGAATTGACAACGTGATCATCTTTGTATGAATAATCACGGTTACGAACCGTCGAGCTGAGGTCGTTTAAATTCAATTGGTCTAAAGAAAATCTAAATCTTTTTGATGCAAAGTTTTTGACGTCATTTTCATGATTATCTTTTTGTAGCTATCCCAAACATCGCTGTTTACGTAATTGTGTTTGCACAGTGCGATATTCGGCAATGACCGTACGAACACAGGATTGAGCCATTTGTGATTTTAACCCAAATTGAGCAAATCATTGTAAAGTTCTTTAATCAAGGCTGTTGAATCCCATCGAAACAGTTATTGAACATGTACTCAGATACAAAAATTACAACCTGTCGAAACGCTTCTTGAGAAGCAACCATCTTAGGGCATCTATCGCTATTTTGAAAAACAATACGTGATTTAACCGTGCGACTAATTTCAATTGTCTCCATGTCTTGCTCCTTTTTCTATTAGTTTTCATGTTAATTATAACATAATTAATTAATGAAAACAAAACAGATTGAAAACACAAAAATTATTATTACAGAAAGGAATCGATTCTGATACCAATATTTGCGCAAATTAAAAAGACAACCATATAACACAATCGATAGCAATATTGAATTGCTCATCCAACAAAACATTCAGCCAATCCGAATTTGAACGGATTAAACAGCTATATTATGAAGATCGTCCGTCCGACAAATCTCTTTTGTAAACACTCGAGCCCAAGAACGCATTCGCGTTCTTGGACTATGCAGATGAAATCATTCATTCTCATGAAACCTCGACTGCGGGAATATGATGAAAACGAGACATTGTTGACGCACAAATGACCATTGCCGACTTATATCAAACGCCAATGATCAACGATCAAACATGTGTTTGACGCAACATACGACAATTAATTGACCATCCAATCTCAACGTTCTTTCAAAACAAAGAGATTCTTAACATCCATCCCGATGAAGAACTATATGATGCCGAACAATTCCGTATTATTCTTAGGCTGTGCAAAGACATTGAAGAACATTTAGAAGTGCTGTCGCTTATTCAAGGGCATCAATGATTGGTTAAAACATATGAACCAATTGAGGTACGCTATGAATCTCGCACAATTCTATGATAATACCATGGTATATCGCGAATATAATATTCTGCATATACTACTTTTTAGTGATACATACACACTATATATATCAAGATTAAAAATTATCTTATGTTTGCTAATACTATTATCAATTTGTGTGTGGTTTCTACTAATACACTAAACAATATCTATGCACCCTAGATTAAAAATAAAGGACCAATTATATGATCGAAAAACACTTGCATTATTTTAAACCGATGCTGCATGAACAAAAATCTTGAATTAAATTGCTTGGTACTACTGAAGATGGATTCTATCATCGAACACAAACAATGCTATCTCACAACAGATTATTGGAAGCTCATTATCAAAACATCAAAAACAGTATTCTTCCTTCAGTATTAGAATATGACAAGGACCCGTTACAGCTCTTGTGCAAAAGAAAATGCAATTGAAGATTGACGTAAACTAATAGGTCCAACAAACCCAGCATTTACGACGAAAAACACTATCCGAGGTCACTATGGAGACCATTATAAACAAACAGGGCTACACTAAAAATCTAGTACATGGCTCTGATTCCTTGAAAATGCAAACAGGGAGATCGGATTATGGTTCTCTAAAAAGATATTGAACAATAGTCCAAATAGTGATATACTAAACTATGACACTACAGAAAGGCCTACATTACACATGATATACCCCAAATCATCAGAATGGTTTTCTATCCCAAGAAGCTCTTGATTCAAAACGATTAATGGCATACATGTACTTCTTCCATGCATGGGCAACAGCTCTTCTTGATGATTACGATGACGAATTGAATTTAAAGTAACACCTCCGTGTTACTGAATTACAAAGTAAAAAGATTATGACCTAAAATGATATAATCTATCCATCTGAAAACCAACTGTTAAAAACGAATGGTTTGTATAAATCAATCATCCAAACTACAGTAAAGCTTTCCAACAGATGATCTTTTATAAGATCATCAAAAACGATCCGCCCTATATAGTTGCCAAGGGCGGAAAACCTCAAGAATATCATTTTATAGTGAACCGAACTACAAAAACACTACCGGTTTTTGTATGAAAACTCTCGGTAGGTGACTTCTCACCTACCGTCTTATTTCTTGAAAATATAAAACATTTATAGTAAAGGATATACATGCTCATGAAAAATCGATCAAACAATCATTCACGTGGTGCCACATTGTGATCTGCTGCAACTGCCGCAACAAACGCAGTCCATGCTGACGAAGTAAAACCAACAGAAACAACAACTCTAACTGAAGCTGTTATCAACAACGAACCCAGCGGTTACTGGAATCAAAAATCAATTGAAGAAACAAAACGCTCGTTGATGATGCAAAACAAAAGCAGAAGTTACAGAAAAAGCCGTAGTTGAACAAGAAACTGTTGTTAAACGGCCGAATCAGAAGTAACAGCTAAACAAGAAGCTGTAAAAACAGCTACTGAAAAAGAAACAGCTGTTAAAAGAAGAGCAGCTAGCAACCTCCTGAAGAAAATTGCAAAAAGCAACAGACATCGAAACTAAAAGAAAACGATGTGAAACTCAGAAGGAAGACACTGTGACTAAAGCTGAAAACACGTTAAAAGATGCAAACTAAAACAGAAGATGCTGCACGAAAAGCAGTAACAGATGCAAAAACAAAAAGTTGCCGCTGAAGAAAACTGAAATTAACAGACGCCAGAGGTCGTTGATAAAGCCACCTCTGAATTGAAGCTATAATCCAACATCAGCTAAGAAAGCTGTTGAAGATGCTGCAAATGAAGCTAAACGTCTTTCGAAGGTAAAAAGACAGTTGCTGAAAACGGACTAACAAAAGCAACCGGAAGCCGACAAAAGAACGTCAAAGCTAAAATCGACGAAGCAAAATCAGCACTGATGCAGAACGTACTGAGAAAAAGCGCAGCATTAGAACAATCTCTTGAGAATGCTAAATCGCTCGTTGCAGCAAAACAAGCGAATTGAAGCACAGCTCAGACGCAGTTGCTCAAACTGAACTAGAAAAAGCTGAAAAAGAACTGCTGACGCAAAGCATGCTACACTTTTCACTGGAACTGAACAAGATCGCAAACTTCGTCAATTTATGATTCCCAGAAGAATATGAAACCACGATATCAAAGGACTATCAATGGTTCTTGGATAACGCTGAAAATTCATGGCATTACAGCAAAAGGTATGTCATACCGACAAAACCTATTGGTTTCAAAATGCGAGAAATCGATTGCCAAACTCACTGACGCACAACGTCGTGAAATTGCCGAGTTTGTTGGCGTACAAATGATGAATGACCTTCAAACCAATATTGGTCATCAACGTGAACCCTAGTAAAACAATCACGCAATCAAATTAACTGATGAAGCTCAACACTTTAGCTAAACAAAGATCCGATGAGAATACAGCATTACTGGCTGGCGGAACTCCAGATAAATTCATTTCGCAAAGAATGCAGGACACTTTCACATCCTTTGCAAAAATATCATGTGTATGAATCTCTTGTAGATTATTACCAACATAGCACGCTGAAAACATGGGCGGATACATGCAGTTGACTCTTAAATAATCGATGCACTGTCAACATCGAAATGATGTTTCGACTGATGGCGGATCGCCAACGGTCACATAAAACATCTAATTCCCTGCAAAAAGGAACTGGTGTTAGCGTAAGTACAGGAACGAAACATCATTAACATTCCAACATCAACAATGGATACTCTACACAAGTATCAACATACGTAGTACCGACGTCGATGCTAATAACGTCGTTGAAGAAAAATAAAGTGATGAAATCAGCGGTTCAAAAGCTCAAAGTTAAGAAAAGCGTACGTGCGTCAGCTGCTGAGCGCAAAGTCATCTCAGACTGAATCAGCTCAAACTGAAGCACAATCAAATTGAATGCACTGGCTCAAAACTCAATCGCTAAAAGCTCAAAAAGCTTATGATGACGCACTTAGCAGTTAAAGAAACAAGTTCTGCGACAAAGACTTCTTGAACAACTAACAATCAATGAATTGAAATCAGCTCAAAAACGCTTCAATCAGCTAAAGCTACATTGTCAAACCTTGAAGCCGTTCGAGCACAACGCCAAAGCGGCATTGCAGATGCAAAACTAAACTTCTTGCTAGAAAAAGAACCTCGAATTCCAGCATTGAAACAACGGTACTGCCGCTGAATCAGATTTGCACCTGAAGTTAGTCAATTGACAAAGATGCCTCGCTAAAGTTAGTTACAGCAAAACAAAGCCTCGAAAGCAGCTAAACAGTCTACTGGTTGATGCAAAAGAATACCCTCGAAAGTTCTTAAGGTACACCAGTCAAAAGTTGCTGAAGCAGAACGTGCGCTTTCCAGATGCAAAAATTAGAACCGGTAGCTAAAAGCTACTCTTGAAAACAGAAGTTGCTAAACTTGAGCACGCTTAAAGCTCAAATATAAAGCCGCTCAAGAAGAGCTACTAAACGCGTCGCTCAAAGAAGCATATCAAAACCTCGTTGAAGCAAAACGTATCGAAGAAAATCTTTCGTCGCGAACAAGAACGTTTGCGCTGAAAGAATCTGTGAAAACGTACTGAAGAAAGCACTACGCAAAAAGCTACAAAACTAACGGCGAAAAGCAAATCGTCAAAAACAAACACGCCTACGCGGTGAATCATCACCAATTCAAACCAAAGCACGGACTGTGAGCGTAGAACGTAGTTGAAGGCAAACAAAACGAACGACAATTACCATCAACAGGTGAATCTACACGCATTCGGATTCATTGGTGCTGTTTACAGTACGCCTTGCCGGTTATGAAACGCAAACGCGAATCGTAAATATCACCTAAATAAAAGCGCTGAGCAAAAACTCAGTCTTTATTTTCAACAATATGTTATACTCAGATGTCGCCTATGGCGAGGGCGTAAATAACAACAACAATAAGACACATATTCGATAAGTAACATCGAAACAAGCTTCGAGAAATAATCATCGAAGATTGGAACATGCTGGGCGAATAAACACAAAACGCTCTGGACGTCCATCTAAATATGGGCGTTTTAAATAAATAAAATTAACAAATAGAAGAGAGATCCTCATGACAACAGCATCTGTAGGAATTTCTTTGATACGCGGGATACAATTACGGCGAAGTAAGTCACATGCGGGTCCCAATAACGCATACCCTTAGCTTTGTAAAACTGCATATTACGTGCACGCCTCCTAGCATTGTTAAATCAAACTATAAACCAACAACAACTCAGAAGCCTCTTGCAAAGGATTAGTTAACCGTAGACAATACGATATGCTGTTCAAACACGTAATTTTGTACTGAGCTTCAGAACAAGCACGGACTACGCTTACGTGTGTTTAACACACGTATCAACAAATGGTATTGTTTCGATCACTAAAACGAGTGATTTCACTCTACGTTTTCAAAACTCAATCGTACTATCTGGACTAAGCTATGGTAATACACGCATTCCGATAACCAAAAGATCATTGTCTTTATCAAACCTATAAGTGGAAACAAATCCATCTAAAATCAAAGAAATTTCATAAATATCGAATTGGTTCTAACACTTATCTGATTTGCGCATTGCATCAAGTCACGCAAACCGAAACAACAATGCCATCTTACAATTATTCGATAATGTATAATTGCATTCTGATATTTCACAATCAAAACACAAAGGAACATTAAAATGGATGTCAACTGAGATCGAAAGATACTCACTGGCTTGTCTGAAATTAATGGAAACGTTACAACATTTTCGGACCCAAACGATGTCACGTTCGCATCGTCGATCCTCGTTCAAACGAAAGACCGTTACGATGAATTTGCAGATCAAGGCTACAAAATCGGCATAAGCAACTCAACAACTAACCAAATAATTGAGTTCAAACGATATGGTCTACTACGTAATAAACATTTCATCACATTAAAAAGCAAAACTATTTAGATAGAAAGGACCCACATGCGAAGCAATCTCACAGAATTATCAAACATTACTTCACAAGTACAGATTTAAAATGCTTCGACGATCCAGAGACCTCACATCCTAGAACGTGGTAACGCAATCACTATTGACACCATAACACCATTCCGCAACATGTACACAGACGAATCGGTGCACTCAATGTTATCGACGAATGCTTTTGGTGAAATGTACAAACTTCGAACCTACAACGAAATTACTCTCAAAAGATGTTCTCCTCGTGGTTTGCAACATTCTCGCGCATATATTCAGCCCTCACCATTATACCGCAAAATTCATCGATTTAATCACACTCATTTAAGAAAATCGAACTGATAATGACTCAGCCGCTGAGATTTTATGTCGATGAAACTCTACGATCGCCCATGCGCCTCTAAAATGCGTTTCGCGTGTCAATTAAAAGAGGTGACACGTCCTCAAACAATAATTCCTCAAACCTCAGAACGCGTAAGCCAGACGAAAAAGAGAAAGCTAACGCTTCTCTTTTATTCATTCTAACACAACGAGATCTTTCACGATATGGTAATCATCATCTCCGTGCTGTAATAATCCATCTAAATTTTGTCAATATTAATACGTCTGAGCATCAAATCATCTCATCAACACTTCAACGGAGATACCTTCTTCCTCGTATATCATAATATTTTTCGATTAAATGCCTGTTTACATCGCAGTAATTCTCAGTTTGATCAACTGATACGAAGTCTCTGGCCGAACTCCATAGCTCGCACAATCAAAATTCGCAGTGTCATTGTGATCTGAAACACCATCTCCAAATATATATTTGAAACTTTCGATAACCAAATTCATTATCCTTAATATTTGAAAACGCAGTTTTTCCCACGAAGCTAATCAGTAAACTGCATCGTCGTGACAAATATCGCAATAGATATCATGTTGTGTAATCAACATGCTGAGCCTCCATCCATCATCAGAATTAGCAATATATCAGCTTTGTCTAGACAAGCATCCATCTTCCTCACCCACAATTGGTCATAAGCATCATATTCAGAGTAATAATAATGGCCAGACATTGTTGCTACCATATGCGCTGCATGCGAACTCTCGGCCATAAATGTCACAAACAGTCGTATTGTACGATGGTTTTAGTACCGGATTATATAAAACCGACACTGTCATCTGTATGCTTAGATACTAATTCTCTATATTCAGCGACAGTCATTGTTTGATAATCATGATTATCGGATGCCTCTCCTGAGCAATGTCAGACCTCCGTCAAACGACAACCCGCATTGCCCTCGAAGACTGGTTTTGGTTGTAATGTCTCGACTTGATTTACTCTACAAAAGACCATACATCCGTTTAGACTGAAAATCTTCTTTCTTGAGAGATTAAAACCATAATCATCCTCCATTTGCCTTCAGCATCTACTGATTTCATGCAGCAACTGTTTTCGGTTTAGTATCTCAACACGCAAACAACGGAATTCGGTCACGGATGTCACAGGTTCCGGCTTTCGGATCCAAAACAAGTTTACGTTGATTGTCTTTCTCCGTCTATTTAAGCGAGGTTTGAGTCTTCTTCAAATGAATTCTTGGTTTTTGAATCAATACACATCTAAACGAGCATGACAATAGATTTGTCCTTAATCGCAGTTGGCACAACCAAGCACTGTCAATATCATCTTCACTCTTAAACAAGCAGCTCTTTTCACGCCCACCACGAACAAAGTAAGCTTTTCACGCCACCTTTCTTTACCACCAGCAGCTCCACCTGGAATGACAATCTGTCAGTACATGACTGCTTCGTTAAATGCTCACAGTGAAACTGAACATATCCATTCTGTCATGCGCACGCAGACACTGCTGTCTCCAAAATGCTCAGGTTATAATCACGACCCAACTGTCAACTCGTGCATCCACCTGCTGATCCATTGATGTGTCAATTTCATCGCGTTTTTGCCAGTAGGATCTGTACATCCGGATTCTGATCTGCAAGAACAATGCAGAAATTCGACCGTATTACCAAAGCTGAGTGTGTGATGTCATTACGCCTGTAACGGCATTGTGTGTTTAATTTAGAGGTGTCATTTGTGTTGGTTTATAGCAAATTTCCATAGCTTCACTGTTCATGTCGGCTTGGAATGTTGCTGTCGTCATCCTGCATCATTGTACCAGGCCGACCACGTGTTGTCTGGATTTGTGGCAAATGTGCGTACTGAACAACCCTTACATGGTCTTTATCGGTTGCATCGTGTCGTTGTGGGGTTTGGATTCAAAGACATCCATCAACTGACCATTTCTACATCTTCAAGAAGAGCTGAAATAAGCTTCAACATTCTTCTCTGCTTGATTAATCAGATGACACGTACTAATTGGTTGAGAAACATCAACCTTATCAAAGACAACACCTGGTAAATCAACACCCTTCGTACTTAGCACTTACTCTCTAACAAGTGACCTCGCCTTACCTTTTTAGCCTTCTTATTAACCATCTTGGCAAGACCAGGCATGGCAAACTGTCTGAGCTATCGGTCAACCAATCTAATTTGTTGCAATTTATCATAGTGCGTCATGCTGCCTTAGAACATACTCTATTCAACGCAGCTAAACAACATATCATCATGTTACGACTCGTTGTCATCGCCATAAATGTCGTCTACGTAGAGAGTTCTTCAGGATCATCTTTTGGCCATTAGCTTTAAATTCATGGCTGCTTGGAAGCAACGTCCATACCATCATTCACAAATAATGGATCATCACTCTTTGCATCAGTTCAATCTCGACCCATCACCATGATTGCAAAATATTTATCCCTTGAGACATCACGTGTCAAGTTCTTTAACGCTTCTTCTGGATTTTCAACACAATAATAAATCCATGCGCATCTCCGTCAAAGTCCCCATCGTGCATTTTCATCCATCCAGCTGGATTCATACTTAAAACCTTGAACTTGAATCATCGATCGTAATTTCAAAACGCTTACGAGCCGCACCTGTGCACGCCTACGTAGGGTCACGCCAACCAAGAACTAGAGCCTTCAATAATACACCATTTTTCTCTGATCGTTTCACGTGAAACAGTGGTTGACTGATTTCCAAACGAGGATTCCGCACACGCAAATCTTCAAAGCTGCTGAGTTACCCCATCTGCGTTTTGAAGTAATCTTATCACGAATCAATGAGTGTTTACCGCGTTAGCGCCAAGACCCATCAATCTCCGGAGTGTCATCTGATTGAATCTCGATCATAGTCACTTGCGCTTGTTTGGATACTAAATTTTGATTGTTGTTCACGTATCTAGCGATTTGATCACGCAGAACCGCCTGTTGCTTTCAATTCGTTCAACTTCGCAGTTTATCAACGTGGCGCTGCTGCACGTTTATAAATTTCAGAGTATAATAATCCGTAGCCTCATGTGTTGCGGTTGACCCGTCCATCATCTCCAGTTGGACGATTTGCGCACTGACAAAACAGGAATGCGAAATTACACATTTTCTTTATCTCGGAGTATAAATGATCGAGCATCAAAACCACGTACGATTTGCGTCCGGTGACGCCGCCACAAATATTACGGACCGTTTGTGTTAATCTGACCGGAACGGTGAGATTCAAAATACACCGCCATTGTTTGCGATCTCTTCCTTGAAATCATCCGCTGACTTATTAGGGACTCAACTTGCAAATGCAAATCGTTCATCGCATGCTTGCGGATGATAACCGGGACGCATATTTTCGTCATGAGTCATGATCAATACCTTGAATCGCGCTTTATTCGCGTTTCACCACCCGCGCTGCAACGTTGTATTACCGTAGACCTATCGTGATAATGCTCTCGCACCCGGCGCTGCCGGTTCAACATCAATGGTGTTGATACGAATTTATCGTACCTTTTCTCGCCACATCCTCGTTATCTCAGACATGCGATATCAACCGTCACGTCATATCCGTGTCATCGGCTTAAATCCAATAGCATCTCGGTTTTAACGCCACCCATAGACCGATCAGTCAGACCATCCATCGCCTTTGTAGAATCAATGCGCTTGCTGTCTGACGCATGTCGAGACAATGTCGCGCATGCGGACCCATAACAATATCCGTCAGGTTCTGCTTTATAGGGCTGAACTTCCTTCCGATACCAAAAGGAAAGCTTGTGCGCGCCTCGTACGATCGTACCGGTTTCGCGACACCTTTGTTCGAGACCGAAGTCAGACTCGTTTGTCGCCTTTCATCTGAGCACGCATCGTGCCATTTTCGACCATGATAGACAGGCACTTGATATTTCTCTGCCATTTTACGAGATACAATCCATACCATCGTGTGAGTCCAGCCACTCAAAGTTCATAAAGGCAACCTTCATGGGCTCCGCATCTCGCAATGCAACAGCGGCGCTTGCGTCGTCGCCATCATTTGACGGTCACCAGGCATGTAATCGATATGCTTAAACGCTTCCTGCTTCGTCGTCGCAACACGGTCTCTCTCAAAGTTTCGTGTCCCGGTGAAAGGATTATCCTAAATCCTTCAGACATTTGCACCGTTCCATCAGCATGTACCGTTGCACCATCTCACGGATAACGTTTCAAACTTTGATTTTTACCAGACTCGAGCATATATGGATACGGATCAAATGCTATTCCACTTTTGGATCAACCACGACATTTTCGCAACAAGCTCAGCTGCATTGAAACCACATCTTGTTTTGACGACAATCATCATAGCTTGTGCCTGGATACGTCTGCCGTACTCATTTGAACCCGAACACGTTGTCTCAATGTACGGATATTTGTCTTCAACTGCTGTCTTCTGAGCGAAGTTCAAGGAACCGATCCCATAGTCAGGATCCACTCTAGACGTGCAATTGACTACGATACACCTTGCTCAACGCAACAGCGCCTAGTATCTGCCAAAGTTCTCATACTCGATCATCGCACGACCACCAAGATAGCGCCTTGCATTTGTTCAACCTTATAGTTTCGTCGGTCTCGAAAGGAATAACCCGTCATATGATTTCCAATCGTAATCGAGCTCGACGATTTGTTCCTCATCGGTTTCCAACCTGCTTCAATTTTCGCAGAATCCCTGGCACGAAATAACCTTCTATAGCTGCAACAAAACCGAATGACTCTGATGATGCGAAATTTGAGTATAGACATATCCATATTCATCTTCATTGTGAAAATCTGTCCAGTGGTTGTGTACGTTACATACATCACCTTTTACCAAACTTATCCTGGACGATTATATGCATGTGAATAATACCATTCGCATCAGCACTTCGATTTTTCGAGTATCTGAAAATATTATCTCGCCATCAAAATGCCTACGTACTGAAGCATTGCTTCGTTTGAGTACTCTTTTGCTCAGGATCGTCTCTCAATAGCCTTCCGCCAACTTGTACGAGCTGTTCCCTGGATCACAAAGCAATCGATACGGTCACGTGCGGATCCACAGCCATTTCTGATCACCAGCTAATTAACCTACTTTGATCCTATATCCCGACGGTTTAATCGGCCGCCTCAACAGCATAGCTCAAACGTGGACGACTCTCATCAGCACTCCAATTCCATGGTGCGAGCGGATTGAATCCACCTCAAAATTACCAACATGGGTTTCAATAACAGCATCATGTAACTAGCCAGCTTCATGATGCTGGATCATATTGTCCAGCTGATGGGTCTACATCAGCTCTTAGTCGTAACCTTCCAAATCTTCATCGAATCGGCGTCATTTGGAACGATCAACCCTTAACTGTGAACTTTCTAGGACGACTCATATTTATGAATGGCAGCATATCATTAAATACAATGCATCTTGTGAAGCTACACCATTATCGATTATCACACAGGAATGCTCTACAGGTTTAGAGCCAATGCTTCTTCTTGCCGAGCACGTGCTTCTTTTTGTTGAGGAATCGCTGCACGCTCGATCATCAATAATTTTCTTGAGCTGAAAGTATGCGCTGGACGATGATACCATCAACAAACACGCATCAAATTGAAGACTATGCTCTCATATGCGGCACGTACCAACTCAACCTTGACGTTGCCAAAACTCAGTTGCTAGATCCGCCCGCGAACGCCAAATGTAAACAGATTTAGCACTTATTCCCCACGAGGTGTTACACTATAGATGTTATATCGAACTGGACGGCAGCACACCATCAACTCTTCAGTAGCAGTCGGCGATCCACGTCACATCCGCACAAAATCGATAATTTGAATAAGACGTCTCGTTTGATTCTGAGTGAGTTCCAGCTACAACGTCATCTTTCGAATTCTTCTACCACGGCTGCGAATGATCACACACGGAATTGTTCTATTGGATTGAATCTGCATTAACCGTGTTAACCAAAACGCGCATTGAATCAGTCAACCGTTTGAACAAATTGAGCGTTTAATGCATCACGCATTTGCTCACGATTCAGTTCAGTTTTGCCAATAATACGTACGTGTGGTGTTTGTACGACCGATATACTCTGGATGATCTTCATCGTATAATCGCACGACATTCCGTTTCCTGGCAGAAACATTCATCTGGTGCACCATTCAAATAATCAAGCGGTTCTTCAGCACGAAACAGAATAACCTTCCGTAGACGATTCAACATATCCACAATGTATTCTGCGCGATCAGAACGAATTTCTTTATTTTCGAAAATCGCCGCCATTCGACGAGCATCTTCTTTCGTCAACAACGAATCCATCATGTCACTGATCCAACTAGTGATCACCTTCTTTTGGCTTCAGGCGCATTCCAACCGTCAAACAGTGTAGACTTCAGCTTCGCTTCGGCGGTAAATCCAGTTTCACAACTTTCCAGAACCGTTTTTAACGCGCTCGTGTTGGTCGAAGATATGGATCTTTTCCAAATTAACAACTGCTCGAGAGCAACCTTCCGAAAATCATCACGTTTGCACGAGCATCCAAATACTTCGCCATATCGTCATTCACTAATAAACAAAGTGTCTATTACCCATCACTCAAATAACGCCCGTATGCATCATTGATTGCGGTAATCGGGGATAGATGTCGTATTAACCGACGCGCCGTCACTCTCAATCACGGTTCCTTCTACGAAACTCCGTAATTGCCGCTAGACCACGTCTTACGCAAATTATCTCGAGCAAACACTGATTGAAAGACGCATCCGCACTCAATGTATCGTTATGGACTAACATTTGCTGAACGACCGGATCATAAGCATCAAATTAAATTCAGAACCCGCCAATCTCACGAACTTCGTTCGCAAATCGACACACTCGAGTCGGTGTAATGGTTCAAACCTAACTGAGCACGGGCTTCTTGCATAGTACGAACCTACAAGTATTCCCGTTCAGCGAGGAATAAAGTCATAATTTGACATATCAGCTCTCTCTGCTCGATCTAAAAATCGAGCTCGTTTTGTTATATGCTTTTATTATAACAAAAATAGAAAAGCAATGGTGTGGAAAATTGACATTCTCACATTAAATGGTATAATAAACAACCGATAAACAAATTAGAAAGGAAAACAACTATGACAAAACAAACAAATTACGCTAAAAATTCTGAAAAGCACAGGTGAAATCATTCCTGTTAAAATCACATCTGAATTCGTAGACGAACACGGAAACTTGCGCTACGCATGGTGTTTATAACAACACAAACATGTCATCGTAATTTTTGAATTTTATCAAACACCAATTGTAGCGCAGAACATAATTAAAATCCATTTTCTAAAAGTGTCAACCCGAGTTGGGACATCATCTATTATATTAGCTTATAATGCACATAAAATAATTAACAGGAAAGTGGTTTTATTATGAAATTGAAAACTATTCTAATGGCGTTTGCAACTTTGCAGCTAAGGAAATATGTTGCAACAACAGCGTTTGCTGCAACTTACACATTTGAGGCTTGATCAAGGATTTCGCCCTCGTTAAGAACGAAAATGGTAATGTTCGCCCAGGTGCTGAATTAAAAGACGGTAAAGCCGATCTCACTAAATATGGTCTTGGTGATCGATACTAACCAAGAATCTCCAACAGACAAAGAAAAAGAGACAAATCTTTGTCCATCTGAAGAAGAACAATTCAGTCAAAATGACAGATCTTAACGGAAATCCATCCGTACGTTTGGATAACAAAAAGATGACAAAAACCAACTGATACTAGAAATCAGATGATAAGAAAAGCTGCGACAGACGATGCCAATAAGCAAAAGAACTCTGAAAAAGAATCTTCCTCAAGGTAAAAACAACACCTAAAGAAATTACCAAAAACATCAACTAAAATATCAGCAAAGACGAACTCACGGGGTTCAGTCGTGCTACAGTTCATCAGCTGGATAAACCCGAGAGAGAAACTCCCGTCCCGGGCTTATCACCTTCTTACTCGTCCATACAGTATCCGATAACCTCGGACTCGACATCATCAATCACTTCCCTGCAAAATGTCAGCAGCTGCAATACACGTACTCGATTCATCCTCGGATTGTAAATTCCAGATACTTGACTCTGGAACTCTGGATGAACAGAATGCAACCCCATACATAATGCATAGAGGCAACTGAAGCGTATGCTCCATGCTGACCGAGCGCCTTGGACACCTTTGAAATCCCAGAGCGTATCCGCGTTGTGAAAATCACCATCACCCGCTGTGACCGTGCTTGTGTAACCGCCTTCGAGCGTAAAACCATCCAGCACCTTCGGCCCGTGCACGTCCAAGAAATGTAACGCTCGCTCGACCATCGTTCGAACGGTCGCAATCGTGTCTGCATCAGGATTGATGTCCTCCAGGCAGATATCCCATAATTCAGCTCACAAACAAACATCAAAAGCCAGATAACGATAGCACGGTGATTGACATATCATCCAAACCTTTGACATCGACCAATAGCGTCTCACAGCGTCGTCTCGCCCTATTATCTCAGCGCCGGTAATGAAATTTAAAGGCATCCTCAGTGAGCGCTCCCGTCAGTGCGTGTCAGGTAATCGACAGAAAGACCACTCAAGCTTGCGTACCGTTTTTCCAGATTCAACACATCAGCGCGTCTCAAAGCGAAAGTGCTTCAGTTCCTCGGCTTGATATAGCCACCTCTTGGTTGCTTCACCTGCTTGATTCGCTGTGTAACCGAAACACCACTAATCATTTTCTTTATCAAATTCTTCAATAGTCATTGTCCGTTCTCCATTAATACTTTAAACTCGATCTAGCCCAAATTGCGCACCTCCATTTTAAAAACAACGCTATACGAAAAAGATGCTCTTCGAGTACCCTTTTTCATTCATTATTTTCATCACGTTTACGGACCTAAGTGCGTTGCTAAACCGCCAAGCCCTACAACTGTCAATAGTGCGACAATCGCAGTATGACGTTGTTCTGTTTGTTCACTAGTGAGGTAATTCTTTCGGTTTCGCATACAGGCTTCGATCACTTGTTCTTTATCCGTTCTACCTGAAACCTTACGTTCTTTGAAACCAGTTTGTTTGATACCCACAAACGCATATTTAACACCATCTTTTTCGATCGTTTCTGGTGCTCACCTGAAAACTCAGTGTCCACTTCAACAGTTTTCGTCAGTCAATACTTTCTTCTGGCGATTTCTGTACCAGATTCATCAACAATCAACGTTACAGGTTTAGCAAGTCTTCACAGCCACGAAGTAAGCACACATCACGGTCAGCTGACTTTACCAGTAGCAGGTACACTATCTTTCGCAAGCTCAGTCGATAACCATCTAATTTTGGCGTTTCAACCTTGACATCTTCATCTTGGTAAAGCTTTCGGAGACATCTGTTTGTTTGACATTTCTGGCCTTTTACTATCCACACACGGTAACGAACCTTGCGTTTTTCCATTGTAGCTTTGAGCCACACAATCTTATCAACTTTTTCAGTGACTGTTCTTCGGTTACTTTTCAGAACCGTCTACTTTTGACTTTTGTGTTTACAGTAGTTGTTACCTTAATAACACCTTCAACACCTTCTTGAAGAACTTTTTCTTCACCTTTTTGATGTTAGATCTTGTTTATAGATCGTTTCAAACGGAACTCTTTTCAGTTACTTGAATTTTTGCCTTTAGTACCAATGTGAATGATTTCATTAACAGGTTGCTTCACAACTCTTTCAGTTGATCACCCTGAAAGTGTCGTGATCTCTTTTCACCCCTCAACACCTTTTGAAATCAAACTTTCTTTTCACCCATGGACAATGCTGATCTCTTTTGTTTCCGTTTGGAATGGAATCTTTTCCAGTTCGTACAGTTGGTTTTGCAACAGGTAAAATCGTATCTTCTATCTACTTCTTTACCATCAACTGTTACAGAACTTGTGATTTTAACTGAATCAACAGATCCACCAACATATAATTCACAACATATTTACCATCGTTCAAATCACCAGTATCAACAGAAACCTTGTCATCTTTAATAGTCAAAGGTGTTTTCTTACCAGATGGATCAACCAATTCACGAGTTTTGAGTGTTACACCAGCTTCAGGTGTAATTGTAATGTGACCTTTTGTTTAGTTGTCGTTGTTTGAGCCACAACTTTTTCCGTTGCCGTATTCTCAAATTGCTCAAGCATTTCTACAACCGTTGCTTCATCTTTACGGTAACATCATAAATATTTGGGTGTCCAAGTTCAGTCATTGATTTAATAGAGTTTGGATCATTATTATCTTCATTTGTTACTTTGTTACGGTTTACAACAGACATGAACGTTTTAGCATTAGATTTTATGATGCAAACGTTCCATCCATTTTCAGTAATGCACCCAAACCATCAGTAAGCGAATTACAAACCACTCTTGCTATTCGTTTTGAGAAGTATATACATCTTCAAACGGAACAATGGTCACCTATCACCATCTTTGTCGCCATTCTTAAATGCTTTTGTCTCCAAATGTTTTAGAAACAGCATTAAACAAATCTGAATAAAGTTTGGAGACCGTCAGGTGTACCAGGATATTTGATTTGAAGAAAGCTATCAATCATCGCGATAGCTACCGATTTGAAAAGCAATACAGTAAAACACCGTTTCCAATCAGTATCTTTCATTTTAGAATAATCCAATTGCGCACCATGGCCGCATACGACGGCAGGTTTGTTATAAATGTAGCGAAGCATCATGATCTTCATCCGTCAAGTCTGTTTGAATCAATGTTTTCAATTGATTCAACGCCATCATTCACTTTGCTTGAAATGATGAACTATAGTCAATATGGGCAGCCAAGTCCATGAGGGTTTTATGTGTGATACTTTTGTTTCCGTTGTATTCTTTTTAGATACAGCTGTAAATTCAATTGATTTGATCCATCTTGACCTGATTTATATTCAGCCGTAAAAGCAGTAACTAGGCGCTAACACTGAACCAGCAATAGGAGCTACAGCAAGACGCTAACATAAAACATAACTCAAATGTTTTAATTTCTACGCACTTTTAAACGTTTCTTTTGCAACATATTATACAAAGTCCTTTACTTAAAGAAATTTCTTAACAACCTCATTGTACCACCTCAATATTTAAAAACAACCACAGAAAGCTCGAACGAGCTTCTTTAACGATAGTATTCTCATCAGTGCGAAAAACACGTATCCAATGGTACAATAGAGATAACAGGCCTTGCTCGTTATCGTGCAAAAACAAATATCATTAGAAAGGGTGCTGATATGCCCTCGCGAAAAGAGCTTTGAGCGAAAATTACGAAACCTGCGCTCTCAAAAGACAACATGAAAAATCGCCAACCGAATTGGATCTCTCACGAATCACGGTATCGCGATGACATAAAGAACTCAACTTGCAACGCAAACCTATCGACATTCAAAATTGACGATATCCTTGCACTATCAACCAAAATTACTCTATCAATGAAATTGCAAAACGCTTTCCAACGTGAGCCATAGCGTCATTACAAACGCTAAACGAGAAAACATACAGTTTTCTCGAGAAAGCATCAATAGAAACACTTCGAACGCACCCATCAAGCATTGTGGCCGAGCATCGAACAAGATCTCAACGGACGCTCGAAAGTCACTATTGCGAAGAACTACAACATTCGAGTCGATAGTGTCACTCGATTGATGGCCCGTAATAACTATGTTAAACAATTTACAGGCTCACTAGAACCTCTTGAACAAGCCTTTGCTGAAGCTCAAGATTTATACGGTAAACAAAAACAACAAGACTTCGATACCTAAACGCTATCAAAGATTATATCAATGAGCATGAGACACTCCATCTAAAAGCAACCTCGCGCACGTCCTCAATATCGCGCCCATAACCGTATCTTGGTATATCAACACCTATCAGTTAAACCATCTCGTGAATCCCACAAGTCAATCAAATCGAGTAAAATCGGTTATTCAATTACTAAATAGCTTATCCATTCCATATGAACTCAATAATCGAACACTTTTACAAAACAAACAAGAAATCGATATCTGGTTGCCTAATTATAATTTAGGGATAGAAGTCAATCCCGTATCAACGCATACGATTGATGATCCAAAATGGGGATTCACGTCAAAGACCTATCATCAAGACAAAAATCCTTACGAAGCTCGTAAAAGTCAGATGCGCTATTACACTTGTACGATGATGACTTTTGAAGATTCTCGCAAATGGGCGGTCTTAAAAAGAACAACTGTCCAGTTTAACAAAACCGAAATCAAAAATAGGTGCCCGATTATGCACCATTAAAGAAAGATTGACAAACGAACCGCACAAGATTTCTTCGTCGCTACCACTTCAAGGAGCGGATCAAAGTTCGCGCATAAAACTCGGCATATATTACGGTGACGAATTAATCAGCGTGTTCACTGTGGTAAATCTGAGATACACAACACATGATTGGGAACTATACCCGTTATTGTGTTAATCCACACTATATCGTGCACGGCGTGCTTTTGCTCGCTTCATGCGCACTCTCACGAGATCACTATGCCGTGCCCGGCGAAAGTCTGATCAGTTACATGGACTTGAACAAACGGATGACCGTGTCAAACATTTTACGAACGTGAACACTTTGACTATGACGGCATCACGAGCCCCTAATTACATGTGGGTTCAACGAAACACGTTCGAGTATTTGCAGACGGTATGTGAGACAACAGAAACACTTAATCGAGCAAGGCTACGATGCATCCTAAAAACCGAACGTGAAATCATGCGTGAGCGTGGATTTTACCGTGTTTACGATGCCGGAAGTCTTCGATACGGTAAAAAACTCTAGCATTCACTAGAGTTTTTCTTTAATAATCGGTATCATCCTCTGAACCGTCAGAATCAACGGTATTCGCGTCGATTCATAATATCCCGAACCGTTTTATCAAACGCACCATTTGCAATAGACTCCCAAGAATCTAATTTTTGCAAAGATACTCATAAAACTCCGGTTCGACGCGATATCCTTCAAGAGCCGTACCTTCAGCATCTTCCATCAAAACTTTTGAATTAGGGATCTTTCCTGCTTTTCAAGGTTTTATCATCGATCGTACGAAATATAACGCATTCCTGTTGAACTTGATAGAGTGCTTTTCATCGTCCCAGTATTATCTGACATAAACTGAGATTTTGTCTTCAAAGCGCTTCAATCATGATAGCATCTAAACTGTTACCTGTTCGAACAGCTTTACCGTGAGGGCTAACCAATAACTCACGAAATAGTACCACCCGCATAGAATCAGTTCACGATAATTTGGAACCATTGAGCTTCAGCGCAGCCGTTGCCGCCTCATACTCTTTGTTCTGACGAATTGTTTCTTCTCGAGCAACCGCCATATCGTTAAACATGCGTGATGTATCCGGCGCCATCGGTTCATCTTCGTCCTCAAGTTCTTGTTGCATTCGATAATTCAATTCCATACGCACTGAATTCATCGTTTACGGCATCCATAATTTCACGAGCATAAACGTCTGGATCCATAATATCGATATCGTGCTGACTATAGCCATATGCGCCTCGATATTTCTTCTCCATAGCTTCTACCAAACGAGCCTGAGCGAGCCGTTTTTCAAGCATCGCATAAAAGTTCGGTTGGTTCTTTTCTGGATCGAATTCAAGCACAGAGACATCGTAGAATAGTTTGCAATGAATAGGTAACACCCGGTTCTTGAATCGCATCCTTTTTGAATAGCAAACACCGGAGGTAATGATGAACTTCATAGTTATAAATTGGGTTTTCACCAGCACGCATCACAATTGCTTCAAAACGTTTAATATACAAGAACGCATTTCGAGGAAGGACATCTTCTTCTAAGACCGATTTCGTCTTAGATACACGACCATCTGTCTTCTGAACACGAGCTTGTAAGTTTTCTGACACCGTCATACTATTCACGCGTTCAACGTGTGTTTTACCAACAGAGATACAAGCTCATCAATCATTGTAACGTCATTTTGATTTTCAAGAACACAGGGGTTATTCGAGTTGCGAAATAATCTTATTCTTATCACCGCCATATACAGCTTCAAGCTGTTGCATAGTTTTACCAAAATCAAAATGGAACCGTTGATCAGCAGACAAACCAATGTGACAACAGCGTTTCCAAATCATTAATACCGTGGCCATCCGATTGTAAGTTACCCAACTCATCGAGCATATAGTTCGTACCATAAAGCGGTTTTTGATTTGCCTTCGTCAAATATGCACTAGAAAATGCAGAGTCTGTTACTTGTTTCACGAGAATCAAAATCAAACGAGCATACGGCGTCAAATGCGGAGGTGTAATAAAGTTAATAAACTTCGGCTTATCCGTATATTTCAATTTCAAATCTGAAAATGCAGAACTTCAATTTCTTTATCTGATAACACTCGACCACCCTCGTGTAATTGGTAAAATCTTTAACCTTCTGTAATCATTGTATTACGCAGGAACAAGCTTCTTATCACCATTGCGATCTTTCACTGGACGCAATTCTGTTAACGTACCATTTACGAAGTCTTTTTCTTTTCGTAACGGGGTTTTTAATAAACGATTTTCCATCAAGACGTGTCAAATAATCTAAACGCCCTTTTAAAATAGAAAGTCTTCATTGGAACATTATTATCTGGATTAACAATCTCCATTTTCACCTAACCATCACGACCTTTGAATTTACCATCAAAAGCATAATGAACCCATCCATCTCGACCGATATTGAATGAGTGACGAAATAATTTCGGATCTAACTCTTCTGTGAAGGTATCATAACGTCCAAGCTGACCAACGAACCATTTTACCTGCATCTTCATAACGAGCCATCCATTCAGATGTAAATCGAACAGCAATACGACGTGGGAATGACTATGATTCAATGTCAAAGTTCTGAGAAGCCGTACCTGATGTTAAGGCAATAATTGTTGGGTCAGTGAAGAAACGCATTGATGCTGTAGCGATTCCATCTATACAGAACTAAGCATTTTTTCACTTTGCATCATAGACTTCAATGTTTTATTTGAAGAGTCTAACAAATCACGCATACGGTTTTTCGGCAACGCTTCCGTCGCATCAAAGAACAAATCAAGAAGCACTTTATCAACGGGTTTCTCAGCGGGATCTAAAACCTCTTCACCAGTTTCCTCATCAATCACCGTCGCTCAGCTTATCTTCTTCGTGAATCCATGTTTTCAACGGATCAGTTTCCTTTTTAGAAACCAAACTAGAGAACATCTTAAACACGTTATAAAGCGTTACCTTACCCCACATATTATTGATATCTGCGGCAAGTAAGTGAACATTTCGACCATCAAGCTCCGCCCGACGGCGCATTTCCATCTCTTCTTCACGATAATAGTCAATCAACGCTAAACAGGTTCGTTCAAATGCAGCTGACGCGGATTGTGGCCACACCGGATCTTCACCACCATCTTTCGGGAAGAACACGGATGACAAGTTCGTTAAGTATTCTGCCACCTTCTCCATACGACCATCACGCGCGGCTTCAACAGCGCTAACTAACGGATTAAAGATATCGGTCTTCATCAGTTGATCAAGTTAAATTGAACGATGTCATAACCACGAACCGTCGCTCGGACATAGAATTTGACCAGCAACTCACCTTTCGGGTCATTGTTTACAATATTCCATTGTCGTTTTTCACGAGTCCACATGTCCAAAAGGGCTTCAATATATGTTTGCAATACTTTCACGAGGTTCGTAACGCCTCGCCGTTCATATTCATAATGAACTGCTATACCTTTCGATATAGTTAAGATTATTTCTTCTTCTAGCTACATATGGGACGTAGATTTTCTTCTGTCCTACACCTACGGTTCTACTCTCCGACAAGGAGATAATCGTTGAACCTACCGCATAATTTATTAACCTTAGCGATGTGGCTGCTAAACGTCCATTCTTCTACAGCTCAAGTTTAACCATATTGCATCTCATCTATTTTTCTACTTTTCGACACCATCACGCCTGACATTTTCTATCTACGTTGTGGTTAGATGGGCTTTAGGATTTCAAAGCAATTAACCTACTAGCATTTGCAACTCACGCTACAAACGGGGCAATCCACCCTTTACCTGCACGAGTAATAGCTAAAAAGCATAACGTTTACCGGTGCGTATCTACAAAAATAAATACCAGTTGGCCGTTGTTGTTCATAATCAGGTATTTCCCAATCTTGAGCCATCAAATCCGTTAACTTTTACATGGTGACCATTGGTCATCACTTCGACCGAGTCCTGCGTATCAAAAACCAATTTACGTGGATCTAAAAAGATACGTTGTGGATTGCCTTCAAACAAAGCCATCTTGTCAAAGACCTCTCCGCCCATTTGCGTATCAATCAGTGGTTTCTTTTCCATAATTGGGTCGCTAGTGTTCATCTAAAAACAGGTTCACCTTTATAGAAAAATCTCAGGTTCCTCATCCGGATCATCCTCATTTGGAATCTCCACATCTTCTGTATAACGTTTTTGTCATCAGAACCGTTGGCACGCCTTTTTGCTTCCAACATAGCATTAATGATACCTGACGGTTTCCAGCACTATGAGCGCCACGGTCAGGAAATACTGGAAATGATTCAACAATTTCTTCCTGGAATCGAATATGCCCATCATAATCATAGTCATTTAACTGACCATCCTCTTCAAGTACACGATCAGCTCCTTGCTTACGTTTCATTTTATCATAAACAATCATTCCGACCAACAACGATGTTAGAACAAGCGCAACCCATAGCCAAGGAGGCATCCCCCAAGCAACGGCTTCACCTGTAGATCCGCGTATCATCGCTATGCCGACGCGAACCATATACGTAACAATATGGGCGCCTGTTCCACCAAACAGCAATGTTGCTATGAACGCAACAAGTCCCCAGATTTTGGACGAATCATATCCTTGTGTATTTCGAATCTTACGCCCCATTTGTTGGTTGTTGATCCGATCTCGATATCGCCCATACTGGTCTTGAGGCAATGATTTCATTTTCTCAAAGCCTGACGGTTGACGCACCTTTAATGGATTCTTAAATTTACCCATTTATAATAGTAATCCTTTCTGCATTGATACCTTTATCATGCCATAATAACGACCATATATCAAAATATTAAAAAGAACACTACCTCTATAATTGGTGTTCTTCATATCCTATTAGTAGCTACACGTTTGAGGTAGTGTTCGTGTAGTAGGGTTTCGATTGAGGTTGTGGCTGATGTTACGTTCATTAATAACTTTAGTCAAACCATCAATTTGTGCTTGTTTCTGATTAACTTCTGATTTAGCATTATTTGCTTCGCTTTTAGCTTCTTTAACATCACTCTTTGCATCGTCCAAATCACGCTTCAATTGTGTAATTTGTGATTGATTTGAACTATTCACCGTTGCATGACTTTGATTCATGATAAACGCAGTCACCAATACGCCCGTAGTTGCAGTCACCAACGCGAGCAATGCAGCAACAATCCAACGATTACGATTTCCGATTTGAACATCTTTTTCACGTGCATCAAGTCGACGTTCTAAAAGCTTCAAACTACGGTCATCCGCAACTTTAAGACGATGTTTTGTATTCTGACTCTTTCTTCTCATCAAGAGTTTTCGAATTTCTCAGTCATACGATCCAATAAGCTCGCAATTCTTTATTCACAAGACGTTCAGTTTCAAGATCACGATTCAATTCTTCTTTAATACTTTGAATATCTAGTGTTGACTGTTTCTTTCAAAGTCTTATATTCGGCATCTGATTTTATCACGCATGCTTGAATTTCAGCATTTTTCTCAACTAATTGAGCATCAAATTTATCTTGCAATGCTTTCAAATCAGTTTGCATATCCATTTGTTTTTGAAGTGCATTTGCACATAACTTCAGATGCAAAGTTTTTGCTCAATATAGCATTAATCTGATTGCTTTCATTCAAAGCAATTTCATTCGCTTGTTTTATAAACCTTCGCCATTTCATCACGATAATGAATTAACAGATCTGTAACAGCTCGATCCATAAAACACATGCGCTACATCACGACGGCGACCATGTAATTCTTGAAGACCTTTCGCTTCAAAAATCTGCACCATCAAGATCAAGTTTAGCCGTATCCAATTCAAGATCTTTTTCAAGTTGTGCGCGATGTTCATCATCAAACTCACGTTCAGCTTGCAATTGACGCTCTTTGATGAACTTCTCTTTACGCTCACGATAATCGGCTTCAATATCTTTTTCTTAGCTTCGATGATCTTCAGTGCGGCAGTTACTAATCGAGTTCGTTCATCTTTCAATTCTTTGAACTTACGGCCAGCGTCCGTTTCTTCATCATGATAATCCAAACGTTTTGTCAACTTGTCTGCAAACGTACGAAGGGCTAACAAATACTCACTTGCAAACATTGCTGTTTTTTCGTCAACAAATCGAAGGATCTTCGTATTTGCGACACTTGACATTTGTGCTACATGAACATCTAATTGATTATTCGGATCATTCGGCGTCTCATTAAACAACTCAATCGGATGTGCATCTTGAGAAAACACTTTCACAAATTCCTCATCCGTAACATGAATATCCAACGAATCAGAAATTTAATTGTTTTAATAGAATCTCTTGTACATTTGCGAGATTTTGAATATCCATCGACGCTTGAGTTGTAACTTCCGGTTGAACTTGTGGTTCTCGAACTGTAACGTCTGAATGAACTTGAGGCTCATCAACAAGATCTTCGTCTGGTTGACTCATAAAGACATCACCGTTATGATCATACGCTTCAGGTTCATCTTCATAGACGACTCATCTTCGTAGACGGGTTCATCATCATATGCCATCTTCAGTTTCATCAACTTCGTCTTCAACAACAGGCTCAGTGTCAACATCAACATCAACATCTTCGTCTGTATCAAATTTATTAAAAGATACATCATATTCGCCTCGAAGCATCATCTTCTACAGGTTCAGACGACATCTTTTTCTAAATCGTACCTTCACAACATCCGCTTCATCAGGCTCACCGTTTTCATCATTTTTTAACGACAACCGTCATCTGCCCATTTTTAATGTTCTTAAGTTCATTAATAGTGATTGTATCATAACAAAATAACTACCATCTTGAGCATTAAAATCAGGAGTCACAACCGCCAAATGAATTGGTGTTTTCTCAACAAATGACCATTCGGTCATATCCGCAAAATATCTCAGTCGGAATTAACTGCAAGAACTCTGTCTCAAAATCACCTTCAACAAGAACCGCTTGAATCAAGCCGTCATTGATTGACGCAGAAAATGCGCCAACTTCTTCGTTCTTCTTGAACTTCTTACCAAATGATTCCATTAAATCATCGGCTTTCATCGCAATAATAACATAATTGTCATGACCATTGTCTTCATAGCTTGACAATCGCACCTCGTTGATCCAAGTCTTCATACAATTCTTTAATGTTATCATATACTGTTTCCGCAACTGTTTCATTAAATTGTAATTGCGTAAACAAATTTTTCTTACCAAATACCGCCATGGGTTATATTACCTTTCTGCTTTCTTCATTTCTTCATCAGCTTGTTCTTTAAAGCCACCTTGCAATTGCTTTTTGGTTTTTGATTCGACAACTCAATCAGCCGTGGTTGCGTCCCCAACATAGATTACAGATGTATCATCCCGGTGACCTTTATCTGTAAACTGCATATCCCGTTTTTAGAAATATCAGGTTGCTGTGGATCCAGGATCAACTCGCAACATAAATCGAATCACCATCAACCGCATTCTTATTAATCACACGAGCAATCGCTGATAAGAATGATTTATTAATGGTGTTTACAATGCCACGAGCACCTCAGCTGAGTTGCTTCACCCGTCACCTTTTTGATGCACAACCATGCTACCACTTCTTTACCAATTTGCAAATTATAACAAATTTATATTTAATTTCTTTTTGCAATTTCCTTAACTTGGCCTTCGCAATACGAGACTTCGTTTCATTCAAAAGTGGCCCCAAATGGAATAAATCCATTAAAACGGTTTTATCAACTCATTGAAACGATTTACTACTAAGCAATGCTTTCAATAACAATGGTTTATATTGATTCAAGGCATCACTAAGTGATGCGCCACGACCACCTAAATACGGTGCCAATTCTGAATATACCGATGACCCGACGTTTGTCGTTCCAATAATAATCGTATTTTTAAACGATTTTGTCCGACCATTCTGGTCTGAAAGCATACCATCGTCTAACACTTGCAATAACAATCGAGTACATTCAGGATGTCCCTTTTCAATTTCGTCCAACAAAATAATCGCAAATGGCGATATCAACCTCACGAGTCAATCGTTCACGAAACACAGATACGCGGTCTTCACTTGAATACTCAGACATATCGAAACGAATCATTGCTTGTTCGTCACCGAACAAAAGAAACGCTAACGCTTTTGCCAATTCTGTCTTACCGACCCCACTAGGTCCTGAATACAAGAATGATGACATGGGTTTTGACTTATCATATAAATCAGCAACAATAATTTGTAGATACTCTTCAATAGCAACTAACGCTAATTCTTGGTCATATACTCGCGCAGACAAATCTTCATACAATCGTTCAACATCCACGTTTTAAAACCGTATTTTACACAATTGTATCATATATCTTTTTCAGCCAATAACTTTCTAGTAATTGGAACCCTCTATACCGAGCAGCACCAATCATAGGGTCCAACATCATTAACCCTTTACGTGGTTGTGAGGATGCCGGAATATAACGATTTGTATATTCAACAATTTGGCCAAAAAATCTCTTGATGTCGGAACTTATCTTTTTAATGATAAATCACGTTTAATCGCATCTTCCGCAGAACCTTTTAGAATTTTTCACAGTCTGTTCATCCGTTGGTGGTTGTAACTGCAATGTTACAAACCGCTCAATAAACGGAACATTATCATCAATACGATATTTATAATACTCATCATTGGTTGTTGCACCAATTGCCCGAATATTTTCGTTTAACGGAATCCGCCAAATCAGGCTTCATCGCTTCTACCGCAGATGGTGATAATTGAAATAGCAAGTGAAAACTCATCGATAAACAATACAATATCCAACATCATATTTTGCTGACTCACGAGCACGTTTACCAAAATCTTTAACTTCATCTAACATTGCTTGCATACGACGAGCAATAACCAGATCTACATTTTCACCACTTGATTCAACCGATGTCATCTTAGGCAAATCAACTTCAAAATACAAACGATCTCTATCATCTTTAATCATGATCGAGACTAGAGTCGTTTTACCAACTCCCAACGGGACCTCGTAAAAAGATATTCGAAACAGACGCACGAGCAAATGTTTCTTGAATTAACTCCCTTTTTCATGATCACGACCTTCAACGTCAAACGTCAACGGAAGAAGTCCTTTTGCGTAATCCACAGCATTGGGAAAACATAAACATCTTCTTCAACAGCCATACCTTTATCGTTTGTAATAGTTTTTGATTGTTTGAGATTCAAAGTGTTTCTTCTAACTCAAAACGATTCATACTACCCCAATCAATTAAAGACCTAGCCCATCAGGCATCGCTAATCAGAAATCAAAGCTTCAGCACGTTCACGAAATTAAATTCTTCCTCAGTTTGTCCAAAAAGCTCAGCTACATCAGCCGTGCGATCAACATCCTCATCCGCATTGTCATCAACCGTTTCTGGAAGAGTATCAATAACAGCTTGATCTTCCTCATCATTTACAGATACATCTGTAGATTCTGATTCTGACTCATGTTCTGTCTCCACTTCGGGTTTTGGTTCAGTCGTTGTTTCACTTCCGCTTCGGGTTCAGTCTCCGTTTCCGTTTCCTCAACATCACTCGGTTTATCAACAGTAACTTCATGAACAAGTTCCGTTTCAAATTCATCATTATCATCATCGACAGTGTCAACGATCACCATCTGTTTCTGGCAATGTCACAGGCTTAAACAACAAATATCGATCTTCGTCCAACTCACCCGTTTCGTCAAAAAGCATTTAATAGATCACGAGAACGATTAGAGCGTTCAATGTTTTTAAGAATCAAATCTTTCATCAAACCAGTCAATGCTTGCGATAACTCATCAGATGCCCTATCCGATAAATCACTCACTGTCGTCCACGCATCTAGCAATGCAATTGTTTCTTCATTTGTAAATGCGGTCATTTCTTGTAATAAGATATTCTTACGTACCGCGGGATTATATTTCATGGAATCTATCCTTTCTGTCTAGTTTTAATCTATGCTTCCATTATATCAAAGAAAAAAAGCGAAAAACGCAAAGGTTTCCGCCGAAAACACATAATTTTTATAACGATAGTTCATTATGCAGTGATTCTAGGACGTCGATATCCGTATCCAACGTTATCGTTTTCTCCAACTGCTTCCTGCGAGTTTCCTGCTCGACTTCCAATTTGGGGATTTCAAATCGACCTTCGTATGTTACTCAACCGTGTCTCGCATTTTTATATAAATCTTGCTCTGTTGATTTTAACAATACCGTGTCTTGATTTGTTTCTTCCAAATAGTCACGAGCTCCAACATACGCCGAAAGTCGCATATTATACTGGTCAGCAAACTGCTCAACCACCTGTCGATTGAAACCAACACGATTCTGTCCATAATAATCCACATCGAGATCATGCAAATCATGCGATTTCACACGTTCAAAATATTCTTTTCGAATATAAATCACTCATGGATTGTGGTGGAAATGGCGCTTGTTCATTATTTCGAAAGGCCTCGACAAGCATCGGAGCAGAAATCGACCCTTTTTGCACGCTTCAATCGCATATAGTTGATTCGCTTGCTCATACTCTTTCCGCACAGGTTCAATATGCCGTTCATAAACTTTTTTCCCCATGTTCGTCAACAACAACGCAGCATCCGGAGCATTTGCATCTAATAAAACACGAGCATTGAATTCATCAATACGTGATCAGAGCATCCTCGATTGATTCATACCGTACTTATTTAAAACATCTTCTAACGGTGTTTCCAATAATTGTTCTCGATTTTTAACGTTTCATATGACTCTAAAACAGATTCGTACATATCGCGAACAGCATCATCTCGCTCCACACGCCATCCGAAAAACGAACGATATTTGTCACTGGTCTCTGCGTGATACAACATTTCAGTTTCATAATAAATGGCCATACGGCTCGCATCAATAGAGTGTTCACTCGCATTATATTCAATTAATGATTTTGCATTGCTCTCAACAAGCCGTGTATGTTTCCGAATTCGATTGTTATATGCGCGTGTTCGCAATTCAAAAACCAAACGGATCAAACTCTTCTAAACGCTCGCCTCGAGCTAGAATAGCCCGTTTCAACGCATCGTCATCCATCGACTGCACTTTTTAACAAATCAGTTTTAACCGACGTCTCCTCATCACCAACGTGCTAATTTGATCATGAAAAGTGCGTCCACACCACGATCAATTAATTCTTTACGTCCGTTCTCTACAAACTCATCAGAATCCGCAATATCTACAATTTTTTGAAACGCATCCGCATACCCTGTTTGTTCGGGATAATCATTATACAATCGTTGCACAAAACCCTAGCAACTTCATTTGGATATTTCATACTATTGTCTGTGGAATCACTAACCCATAGCTCACGGTCAACGGAAGCGACCCCATCACTAATTGTAACTCTCGATTATATGACGCCTCGTGAAAATCTAAATCTTTAATAAAAAGCAATGACATTCTCACGATCTTTTTGGTTTCCTTTATGATGGAACGAATAACCGCGCGTCAAATCAATTGTCGAGCAATCCCATGTCGAAGCGCTTCTTTTTCGGCATCCCAAATTTTACCACGATCATCACCATCTGCTCGAGATCTATCTGGTGAGAATTCCTGATCACACAGAGCCAAGTGACAATGTAAATGGGATGTATCGACCTGCAAAGTAACAACCCACACAGGATCAGCATAACCACCAATATCCACCAATTCTTCAATACCAGTATTGATGGCCATCCGTAATTTCATTTGGTCGTAACTGTTCTTATACGAGCCATCGCCCGTATAAACAAAATCCTCATCCAAAACATCATAATCTCGTAAAATTTCTCAGAAACAAAAATAACCATTAATTGAACCGCATGGTTCTCATCAAATACATTCTGTATTTTTGCCGATTCCGTTTTTAATTCTTTATCAGACATCGACAATTTTTCTTACCAAAAGGCTCGTCCACCAAGACCATCAATCTTTTTAAACCGACGTTTAATATCTAAACCATCATGATCGAGCATTTCAGTTTTAATGTCATCGACTTCTAATTCACGCCTTTATATCGCAACGTATCTTTATTAAATTCATCCCGTGGGTCCAACATAAACGGTGCTAATGGTTCTGTCGTCCCCTTTCTCATCACGACTCATATACCGAATCACAAATTGACTGACGTCGCACCTCGTGTAGCAGACCCATCAGAACGTTTTGTAGTAAAATGATTGGAAATTACAATATCTTTTTCATATCACTATTATAACAAAAAGGACGCAGTGCGTCCTTTTTAATCAGAAATCACGCAAAAATCAAAATCATCTTCTTTTTCAGGTTCTGTTTCGTGAAACAGCATCTTCTTTGCTAATTCCGCTTGGCGTTCTTTCAATGTTTTCTTCTTAACTTCCGGTTCTTTCACCACAACCTCATCATCAGATGATGTTGGTTCACCTAGCAATTCAATGTAGAACTTAATGCTTCAACGTCATGCGATGCAATACGATCTTCTGCCTCTACATTAAGAGTATTCTCATCTTCCACAACATCGTTTTTCTACATCAACATCAGGTTCAATTACAACATCTTGCTCAAAAATCTTTTGCAAAGTCATCGTGACCTAATACTTGCTCTAAAGCAACAGAACGAGTGCTTTCATATTCATCATCTTCAAATCCAAAATTACGACCCAAAGCATTATTTGTTTGAATTAATTGATCAGCCTTATCAATTGACAGCATCGCTTCATCAAGAGCTAATCCAAAAACGCTTTCGATTAGCACCAGTATTGCGACTATCCGCATAGTCAACAGGCAGCGTTTCAAAATTATCTAACAAAATATAAGGAACCGCAACGCCATCATAATTCAACTTAGCACTGTATACTTTCGAAGTTGTTGTTTTCAATAAATGGTTGATTATAAAGCGCTTTTTGCCAAGTCACGTTCAAATCCACGATCGCGATACATACCTCGAACAATCAGTTCTTGTAACTCATAATCATCCAATTCATAACGATAACGCATATTTACACGATCATCTTTAGCAAATCGAACGGTATCAATACCTTCATTTTTCAACAACCATACCGTAACTTCGACATTCATATCCAAATACGGACGACGAATACGACCTTCGCTATCCTTTTGATCTGGTACTCGAATCCGTGTTGATTTAATTTGAAACTCTGTATCTGCTTTAGAATGATCCATATTCAATAAATCACCAAAAGTTCGTAAGATTTCACGACCCTTTTGAGTGTTTACGTGATGTCCAAATGTTTCCATTATTTACCTCATGTATATTATTTTTAATAGTTCTTTTATTATAACACAAACGAATAAGAATTACAAGAAACGAACCAATAGGTTCGTCTCTATTATAACTCAAATTCTTATCTGCATGTCGTTCAGTCTTAGGCGTCTCTATAGACTTTCTTTTTTACCAAAAACCTAATCGACCCATAATCGACTGAGCTCTCATCCATTCAGCACGTTCACATCTAGACAACGATTGTGAACTTGGTCTATATTCCTCACTACGACTCCCGTGACCAATCAGACAGTGACGTTTTCCATGTACGCATTCTTTCCTTTAACAGTGTTTTTTGCGTTGAATTTAATTCATCATCTTGCATCACAGACCATTCAGCATATTCTTCTTTTTAATTTCTTTTCGCCATTCACCAACTTTTTCAGTCAATCGATAGGCTCTAAACATTACATCTTTTGCCGTAACGCTTAATGCTTTACCCGTAGACGATAGTGCGTCCTTCCAAAGTTGATATACAGACTGAACTTCTTTAGTCGTCTCAACATGCTTATCATAATCAAAATCCGTAACAGCTTTAAGCGTGTTTGTATCTAATCGGTATTCGCCATTCTTTTGTTCGAACTAAATCAGATTCCAATGCTTTTTTTATCAAAATCATCCATTTTATATTCAACGGGTACATGTGTTGCATTCACAACTCTGTCCATTTCACGCTGATTGTACCACTGATTTGCAGTGTTTAATTTTGGTTTGACGTAAGCGTCCATCGGATGCAATTTATCATTCGCCAACGATAATGGTATATTGTATCGATGCCCACCCGTTGTTTCCGTTTGAACTTTTTGAGGGACACCATCAATAAACACACGTTTACCTTTACGATCAGACGGATCGACCTCTCCAGGCTCAACCAATAAACCATCTTTATCTTTTACACTATCAACATCAAGTTCAGGTTTTACATCTACCATATCTTCTTTAAATTCCACCGCGCCCTCTTTTTGAATCATCCTCGAATTCAATCAACAAATTTTTCCATAGGCGGCATTCTCATAATCAATATCCAATGACGCAAACGGATCGTGCTCTATTTCATCGACGCTATCATACGCTGGAATAATCTCAGATATATCATCAATTGATTTTGATGAATGATCTGGCTCACCAAAAGTCTTCAACTCATTTTTAAAAAACAAATTATAGAATGTTCTATCACTACTAGGAATATCAACCTTGTCACGAACCCGGCTTATAATTTTATAAGGTCTTGTATCTGCATATTCATAATCCCCTCTATCTAACGCTTTTTCCGCATAAAACAACGACTCCATATCATTCATTGAGTCCGGACTATCATAATCAGTTTCTGATAAAGATTTAATAAGCGACAAAACTAGATGACGGGTCCATTGTCATCTTAAAAATTCATCTTCCAATTGCTTTGTGTTTTTTCAAAATGACGTTCGTAATTCATCTCAGTTTCAGAACGAACCGCATCATCAACATTTACATGATAATACAATCGTTCTTTTTTCGCCATCTGTCGCATCTTTAATGTTTGCATCAATCGCGATACCTCTCAACGCATTGAAGAGACTATCCGCCGTTTTAGACTCAAACGAAACATCTAATTGTCGAGCCAACCTTTCTAATTCATCAAACTGTACGTCATCATTTTTCGACCATTAGCGGTCCCACTATGCGCCAAATTTGTATTTACAAATCGTGGCTCTAAATCATTCGCAATGACAAAATTCACAAGATAACGATCTAGAATAATCTGACCGTTTTTCATCTATGCTTTCATGAATAGAACCAATATACGTTCTCAATCGTTCATTTCTTTGTTTTTAGTTAAATAAACCATCATTCACATCAATCTATTATACAAAAACAAAGATGGAACTCTGTCCATCTTTGCACTTACACCAACCGTATTAAAACGGAAAATCGTCATCCGTTATCTCAGGAATTCAGTATCCGCCAATTCAATCTCAGGTGTCTCAACAACAGCTTCTTTAGCTGCTTTTCTCTTCAGCCAATTCCAGCCGTACGCGCTTCACGCAATTCACGAGCTCGAGCTGTATTCGCATCATGAGCCTCTTTTATCAAGAGGTTCTGCTGCTGACAATCGAGACGCTGTATTAACACGAAGTCCTTTGTACGTTTTGCTAGGATTGGTCATCAAATCACCTTCAAATGTTTTACCACGAAGGTCATCCAATTTGAAGTTTGCATCATCTGGGTCTAATCCAACGGCACGAGCGATTTTGTTAACAGATGTCATTTGGTATGGGATAGAATGATCATATTGAGTCTGACCGTTCTTGTCAGGATAAGCCCGACCGAATCCGAGAGATGGACGATCAACAAAATCTTTTTCATTTTCGAATTTGTCATTCGCCACACTAATATTCATCCACACACGATCTGTATCTTTACCATCTTTATCTTTAATACGATAAATTGGTTTGTCAACAACATACAACCGTCCATTTGAATAACTGCGACCACGTAAATCAGCCATGTTTCTGTCCTTTCACTTACGACTAAGGGAGCCGTACGCTCAGTTTTCCTTTAAACCGGCAAAGAATAATAGAGTAGCATTCACTACTCTATTGTTGTATATCTTTTAAAATAAAATGTCAAGACCTATTTAGATTTATTTTTCGTGTATAGTTCTTCTTTAAGCAGGCCTACCGTTTTGATCATCACGTTTTTTTAATTCCCTTTTTACGCAATTCCCGGGCAAACTGCCATTCTTCTTTAAACGCATTCACCATCTTATCGCCACGTTTTTAATTCCATTATACGCAAAGGCTGACATCAAAACCCCAGAGGCAATAACGACACAAGACCTAACCCCATTGTTAATGCAACGTTACCGCCAGTCCCCAAAATAAAAATATAAGACGTGCTCATCAACGTAAATATTGAAGCGACCCATAACAAGATTGATGCCCCAAAAAGCCAACGTGCGATAAATTAATTTCGTTCTAGGATGTGTGTTAAAAATTATTCATTTATATTAAAGTACCTTTCAATATTATTCCAAAGACCAGCGTACGCTGTAACGTTCGTTACATGTCGGTCTTTTGCATTCTGACCTGTAACAGTAAACTCAACAAGCGCTTTTGATTTCAATAAACCACTCTTATCATTTAAATCATTATTATTCTTATAAACATAATACTTAATGACCCCAACATATGTAATTGATCCATCAGCTTTCCACGTAGTCGGGTATAATACAATTTCTTCAAAATTCGATCTTAAACCTTGAATATCAATGTCATTGTTCTTAATGTTTTTATTTGCAACATCTATCCGAATATTTTTCTTTCAAATAATTTCTGTACAAATTGCGAATCAGGGCCTAATGAGTCAATATAACGTTTTCGAATAGAATCATATTCATCGCCCGAGCGCCACGTGAACGCCGGTGAAAAATACAAACTAGCAAGTTTACGATCCTCTTTCAATTGTTGATTAGATACACCTGTATATTTTTCTCAACTTGTTCAACAACGGTTACATTATCTTTTCTGTTTCGAGAAATCTCAGACTGAATCGTTTTATAAGAAGTCTGTAATTGATGATATCGTTCATTCGATTGATAGCTACGATACAACATCGTAGCGCCAACACCAACCGTAATAACTAAAACAACACCAAAAATAAGACTATGAAGTACATTCTTTTTCATTAAGCACCCCCACGATTATAAGATACAGCTTCACCAGCAACCGTGTATGTTACATTGATATCTGAGAACGTATTCGACTCACTATGATACGTTGCCCGTAACCATACCATTAATTGACCATTTGCATCTTTTAATAAAAATAATACAGGAATATCCGAACTCTCATAAGATGCGATTGATTTAAACTCCATAGTCCAAGATGGAACCTTAATCCATGTAGCATATGCTTCAGCACGCGTCAACCCAGTCATAGTTTGAATTTCTTGAGTAAGTAATTGTATTTTCAAGTCTAACGGCTTGTCTGGATCAATCAATGTATAATCCATCGATTTCATCAACTCGGTCTGAAGTTCAATCATCTTAGAACCAGCATCTTTTGCACTATTCATTTTTAACATCAATTGTTTTCTTGACAATTTTTTCACTATTGCCATTCTTTGCATTCGACAGTGCACCTTGAAGCTCATTTATTTTCAACTCTAACTTCAAATCTGATCCGTCCGAGTTTGAATATTCGATTGCGTATTCATCAATAACACCCATTATGATTAATAACAATACGCTTGGAATAATAGACCAATTTGACATTAACCATTTAGATGTTGCATTACCCAACGTATTTCCACTTTTTAGTATGTGGGGTTAGTTTTTGATAACTATTTGAGATAAGCATCCTTAAACGACGCTTTATCTTTTTCTGTAGTAGGCTCTTTTGCCATATTCTATAACCCTTTCTGTTCAATTTATTCTATTATATCACAAAAACCACAAAAATACGTAAAATTGACTGCAATATTGAATATTACGGGTCAACAAATTCATATTATTTCTTAGACTTGGCGTCCCATTTTGGTTTACCATCTTTTTGGTGCCGCAAAAAGTCATGCCTTCAACTTCATATTCTGATTTTTAATATAACGATAGTTCCATGTATTGGATTTTTCCGGCATATACCCCTGAAAAGTCGAATAATTTTGCTCAATAATCAAAATATCACGGTTTTTAAAGATATGTGAAACAATACCAGTATGCCCCATGACGATGGCCCTGAGTGTTGACAGCTCCGGCCTTAATAGGGATCCTTTGAAACTTTAGTACCAAAAGGCTTTTGCCCAACCGTCTGCTTGGTATACCGTTCCCCTGCATTACGCGAGGACCATTTTCCCACAAACAACCAGCGGATGATTCAGTAAAGTCCACGCATTGACCTGTACCTTCGGCCCATCCACGAGACAGGCCCCACGTCAAACCGTAATTCTTCGGATCATGCGCATATGCTTTCAACTCTTTTGGCAACTCATCAGGCGTCCAGCAACTCCCGAAAATACCAGCAGGAAATTCACCAGTACCATCTTCAGCATAATCAACAGCGCCCGAATCTTTAAGCGCAACACCACAATCATCTTTTTGCATTCAATTTCGCTTGTTTGCTGTTTGCCGCGGACGCTTTAACATTGGCTAATGACAAAATAGATTTTGCATACTCTTCGTCTTTCGACATCTTTTTAATAGCAATTAATCGTTCAGCAGCTGCTTGTTGACGCTCACCTGGTTTATTTTCAGGAACACCTTCCCACATTGATAAGAACAATGATGTGACTTCGTCAACGATTTGTCTTTTCGACGCAGCTATATACGTATCTAATCGAGATTTTCCATGTCATTATCACTAATCGCAAAAGAGCCGATTGTGTATCCATATCAAACATCGATTTCTTAATCGATTTCGAAAAATCCCACAATTGTTTCGCACGAGGACCCGTCCATTGACCGAGACCCACACCGATATAATGTTTACCTTCATATAAATATCCAGATTCGTTTAAACCTTTACCATCGTACATGCCCAAAATAGCGCCCCAACCACCAACAAGGTTTTCTGCGGTCGGACCATCTTTATCTAACGAATCAAATTTATCTGTAACAATGTAGTCCGTTTCATACCGTTTTGGCTGGATACTTGATTCAGAATTCCAACAACCCAAAACAGCGGCGATTTGCGTTTCATCTAAACCATAAGATGACAAAACAGATAATGCTTTCTTCGAGTTTTCATCAATACGCGCTTGATCTTCGCGGATAATTCACCTTTCTTAGCCGCCGAAATCTTTTGTTTCGCTCGATCTACAACATTTTTATCATTACATCGAACCGCTTCATCAGCCGCACGCGCACGTTGTACTCGGTCCGTTTGAAATACAATCAACCCAATAACAGTAATGGTTCCTACCACAGCCGTTATGATCCCTGTAACGACCCATACACCGAATGAAACAAGACCCATGATCAATCCGCCAAGAAACGCACCGATCGCAATAATCCCATCAACAATAGCCCCAATAATAGCGGCAAACAAACCAACTCCCGGCCGTAGCCATTTGGTTCATAGCCCCCCATCATCATATTACCACCAAGTGTTGCGACTCACTCTTAGCAGCAGGTTTACTTGCCTCTTTTATACTTTTTCCAGCATTCTTGGCTTTGTCTTTTAACTTATCTTCAGGGTTTATCTGACGCTTCATCTGAAGCATCCTTCATAGACTTAGGTTTTAATTTACCTTTTCGGCATTCGAATTCAGTTATTCTTATTCTTTCTTTTAAACGAATCAGGCTAACGTCGGCTCTTTAGTTGCGTCCTTCATCTGATCCATTGCTTTGCCTGGGTCATTACCACTCTTTTCCAAGTTAGGCCCTTTGGGCGATTTAGGCTTCATGTTACCGTTCAACTCACTATTTGACATATTCCACATCCTAACTATTTGAATTCAAACTCATTTATTTGAATATCTTTTAATTCATGACCATTATTCTCAACCGATACAACTTTCAATGAAATCAATCAACATATGATTTAGAACCCTCGTTCATATTTCAACAGTCCATCGTGCACAACCGAATTATCTTCAGACCATTCACGAGGATATAAAGTTAATGATTTAAAATGAATCGATTCCTCAAATGAATCCCCTTTAAAAATATTTTAACAAAATCTGAGCCATCTGTAAAATGATCAATCGCTACTTCTTCGACTTATCAAATTCAGATTTATTCTTAACATTAAGATGTTACTAAACACATCTGATGCTAAGTCCGTATCATCTTTTAATAAATCAGATGAAACACCCCTGATATTCCGCTTCACTTTTGTTTCTTTCGCATTGGATCGACCTCGAATATCACAATTTGATTTTTAATCGAATCTTTTATAGAAATCAACTCAGCATTCGTGGCTTTGGGTCCTACAAAAATAGAGAACCAAAAACTAAATCCAATCCATGCAAATCCAATCACAAAAACAGATAAAAATAAATTCATAAAAAATTCTTATAATCACTCATGCGTCGCACCTCGATCTAATTTCAATTTAGCTACATCAGAACTATATGTTACCTTACAATCATGCAACATATCATCCACAGCATCATATTTAGCTGTCACGAACCCAACAACTTTACCTGAATTGTCTTTTATTTGAAACACAACATTTGCAACATCATCATCAAATGAAGCTTTTGTCAAAAACTCAAGAGTCCAACCGGGTTGTTTCAACCATGACTTAATCTTAGACCAATCATTTGGTGTGTTATCCAACGTTTTATGTAAGATATTAACAGCTACATCCAAATCAGAATCTGACACCGAATCTTTTGTTTTTGCGTCCTGTTTCTTTGAAATCACCATCATGCTGTTCGCCACACTTTCACCGATTTCAGTTGCATTATGTGTAGAAACAACAACGTTCTTATAAATAACGACAGGTTTTGCTTTCTTTTTCTCAGAAGCCAACATCTTCTTATCTCGCTTAATTTGCGCAATCAAATTCTTATTTTTCAACAGTATACCTTTTATTCGTCACAACCATATTCACAACATTAAAATCAAAACAATCAATGTTAATGTAATAGGGTATAGCCCATCTCGACAACAACCAGTCAAAAATGACCACAATTTCTTTTACCAGTTTCGTTTTAATTGAAATAAAATGATCTCGGTCACCATACTTCAATTGTTTTTCTTTTACGATCTTTGCCATAATAGCACCTTTCTAGAATATTTGATCACCTATCATTATACCACAAATCACCGTAAAATACGAAAAAGAACCGATATCGGTTCTTTTCATAATCATTTCTTTTTGTTGCCAAACTTTGAATGAGTTTGTCTCCAACTGTTTGTGTATACAATCGTTTCTGAGCCAACAGTCCTTCATCAAGACTAACACGTTTTTATTAATCATAATTTGTATCTTTTTGTAATGATTGTGACAACATTTGATACGTTTGATTCAAGTTTTTCCGCATCTTTTCGCAACAGCCATTTCAGTTGAAGAGTTTAAATCCGATTGAACCGTTGAAATATCCAACGTTTGATCAGAACCTGTTTTCTTCAACGTTTTATTTATAAATTGTCTAGCGCATCCAATGATGTTGTCCTAAACCTTTTAGCTTAGATTTATCAATATTAACACGACTTCCTCATAATTACCATCACTATTGGTGATCGTTTTTCGTTTGTTTACCACTCACTTCTTCCCCTTTCGCGGCAAGCAAATTCGAAATATCTTCTTCATCAATATCCCCGAAATAAACTGTTTCACATAACCGTCCCGTAATGTTGATCCGGCTTTTCAAATTGAAACCACCAGGTAATACAGTCGTTGTCTCTAAACCATCGGCTGTCACTTTCAAATCTCTAAAGATTTCAGGCAACTCAGGGACATCATATCCTCGATCCGCAATTCTTGTTTGATATTCTTCCACACGATCGAGCAACGTCTTCATGGTTTTCACTTCATCATCATACTCTTTGCGTAGCTTCTTATCTTCATCTCGACCAACAAAGTGTATAATACATTTCTTCAGGACTTGCATCTGACGGTAAATCAACAATAGTTGCTTTTTCGCACCAAAATTTGCATAAAATCGAATTTGATTATACTTTTTAAATGACTCACCATAACCATTCGCCGTTGAAATTTGATCATTTTTCTTGTTTCGTAACCGACAAATCTTTATCAGATCGAATTGTAATATCTAAAATCTGATTTGGAATGCCTACTTCATCGTGTATCCGAACACCCATATAACCTGTTGAGCCAAATACAAACATATTTCCGACAGGAATTGATTTCAAATGTTGTTGATAAGCTGATAAAAGACTTTGTAATTTCGTGCATCTTGTGAAACATCACTTGGATTTTCAAAATAGAACAATAGATATGCTGTCTTGCCGTCTTTGGAACGGTTTACCGAAACCACTTTCGCTTTTCACAGTCGAATTCTTAGAATACTCAGATTGTTGCGTATAAATCGCTTTTTGTCGACAACGTTTTATTATTCTTCTGAATCATTCCCGATCCAGAAATTCCAAGCCCACTTACGATTAAAACAACGGACGCATCCCAATATAACCAACTGTCGTTCGATTACATTATGTTTACCCATTTTTAAACTTGCTTAAACGCTCCTCGCGAGCCAATTCTTTATCAAATTCTAAATCTAATTGTTTTTGGCGACTGTCTGTACCGCCATCAACATCCGTGTTTTTACCTTTATTCCAAAAAGCCATCATTTTCCCTTTCTGTATATAACATACATTCATTTTAACATAAAAAGACTGAAGAATCAACTTGAGTCTTTTATTTTCAATTTACGCCTTAGAAGCTAATCAATGATTTCAATGCTTCAATAGGGGCTTGTTTGGATGAAATTAAAGAGAATAGCTCCGCCACCTAAGTCTTGGAATGTCTTTTGTCCACCAGACGCCATGTTGCTCAATAGAGCCCATCCACCTGTCGCGAACGCGCCACCCACAATCAAACCAAGGATGGTCATAAGCCATTTAGGATCGTGTTGTTGTTTAGTACTTGCAAAGTTACGGAAAATCTTAATACCGGAAATACCGATCAAGATAACACCAAGCAACCCAAATAACAAACCAAACCAAAAATTGAAATTTAGTTGTTGCATTTTGTAAAAATGCAGTTATATCCCAAGCACCAGCGTAAACGTTAGTCAAAAATCCATTGGATTGTCGATCTATCATGAACCTCACCTGCCCAATCTTTTTGAGATCCATAATATTCTCCTTCATTATTATTTTTGTGGGCAAGTTAACTACATGATTTATTATACTACAAAAACATAACAATTGTCAAGACCGTTAGCTTAAAAAAATAAAAAGTGATGAAATTAATCATCACTTTTTAGGTTTTCTCGAGTTAGTCAACGGAGCAGGCGATTCACCCATATTTGGACCATATGTTGTCGAGGGAGCGTCATACCATCACGACGAACCGTTGGTCTGCGTTTTGATTTCATCAATTGATTTAGGGCGCTCCTGTGGGTTGTGATTGTATCGGAGCGGGTCCGGAATATCCGCTCATTGGACCATTCACAAGAGTCTGACCTGGATTTCGATGAACAATCATTTGCCGAGAATTATTATTTAGCTGTTGTGTATTAAATGTGACATTGTCGACAACATCAATAACATCAGCACCACCTGTACCTGTTGGCACAGTCGTCATAGTCCTATTTGTTTGCAACGTCCGTCTTGTATTTCCTTGACTAATTGGCGTCACTACCGTTTGATTTGGCATTTGTGTGACTTTGCGGCGATACACTTGGCCCACCGCCATTTGGTCTCAATGACGCAATCTGTTGACGCTGTTGTCCAACATACGGCGTCGGTGCAACAACTTCAGGCGTCGCTACATGTGTCGTAATCTCAGCCATTTGAGTTGAACTTTGCGATACAGGTCTTGAATACCAGTAGATGCCTGAGCATGACTATGTCCTGAAATAACAACATTTGTTGCTTGACCTGTTGCCCAGCATCAAACTCAGCTTCAAATTGTTGACCTACCGTATTAACACCATCTAACGTTTGCAAAGCATTAGGATCGAATCCCATATTTGCGAGATTCTGAATTGCACTCTGACGCTGTTGTGTATTTTGTTGTATTTGTTGTTCAACACGTTGTACAGAGATAGAATCACCCTTACGCGCAAACTCACTCGTTGAGCTTCTAAACCATTAGCCTCAACCATTGAATTTCGCAAAACAGTCAAATTACTAGCGGCCTTATCGGGGTCGGCCTTAAATACTCGAGCAGTTGACCCATCAGCCATCGTTTGTACTTCACCCGCAACGCTTGATTCAAATCCATTTTTACGAGCCAAATGTTTTGCCGCACGACGCACCGTCACACGATTTGCACGAATGTTATCCAATTCAGCGTCATATCCAGCATACTCTTGTTCAACTTGGTTAACTTCAACATCAGCCGCCGTTAATGCTTCACGAGCCTTATTAATATCTTCACCACCACAACTTTTGAGCGTTCTCTAAAAGTCTTAACTCCAGCGTCAGCACTATCAAGTCGCGCTTTTGCGGCATCAATAGTAGCCGGTTTCCACCAGCTAATGCTTCATTATAGCTTCGTTTGCAACATCATAATCTTGACGAGCATGATTTAATCGAGCCTCAGTTTTAGCTTGTTTTGCTTCCAATCGACTTACTTTACCTTGAGCTTCTTGTTGCACTTTCAACTTTTCAAGACCTGTTTGTCGATTTTTCGCCATTTTTTTACGGAGAATTTTCTCAGATTCATTTAACTTCGTATTGGCATCACCCTACAAATCATCATAATCACCAATACCGGCAATGCCGCAGACTCTTCATCACTTACGGTATGCGAATCTAAATCTTTACCATCGCCATCAACATCACCAAAACCTTTATCAAGCGGAGTATATCCTTTCGACTTAACATCATCTCCACAATCAGCAACCGCTCTTGCAATATTCTGATCACGAGGTGAGCAATTCAGATTTCGTTTCAATTCATGAGCTGAACGACGGTATTCGTTAGTCTCATCTTTCGCCATAGACAACGCATCTTTACGTTGTTCTTTAAGTTCTTTAGATGCACTAACGCGTGATCTTCAGTTCGACCATGCGCCACATCATTTAAACGCGCAGCTTTCATTTTGTAACGCCTGTAGTTCGAGCCGCCGCTATAATTTCGCTATTTGAACGACCTTTTTACCTTGACGGCGATCTTCCAAATCAAGAGCTTTTTCATGCTCAAAGCGTCTCGATAGTCAGATTGATCTGCGCTTTTACGTTGTTGCTCACCAGCAGCTTGCAACTTTTGACCAACTGTACCATCGCCACCTGTGCGAGTCCAAACGATGAGTGAACGGTAATAACTTCGGTAAGAATTCATAATAGCGCCAGCTACGTGTTTTTATACACGAAGCGAGCACTAAATACATGTGCCAATAACAAAGCAATTGATAGAATCCCGAGAAAGCGTTGATGTTATTGAAACACCAGCATTCAAATTAACAACCCCTAGGTAACACAATTGAAGATGCAGCCATTGCGCTGGCCATTTGTACAGCACCAATTAAAATTTTAGTAACCATCAAAATGCGTAACCATAGCTGCAACAAGTTGAATCAATCAGCTCCCGCATACAATACAGCTTTCATAAAGAAATTAAGACTACCAAGTGCAGATCCAAAAGATATTGATCAATAACCCAAAAAGTTATAAAAGACTTTTGTAATCAATTCATACCAGAATAACAAACCAACAATAACAAATACAAGTAAAATTACCACAGTTTCAATCCAAAAGCATGAATACATCAAATCCACGTCCAGGCGCTAACTACGGTTTGATATTGACCTAATGACAAAATACTTGATGAATTTGATGGTGAATAAACAGTAATACCGGTCGCACCAAATTCGGTATTTAGAAGTTATACATAGCCAAATCAGACAAACCAAATGCTCTGGACCCTTCACCTTTGGCCGCAATATGCGAACGTTGTGCTGAACCATTCGTCGGCGTAGAGTTACCAGATTTCAAATAATAACACCATTTGATTTGAAAAAGCATTTCCAGTTGGCGTAACCGATAAATAACCATTGTTGTAGAAATTGTGCGGGCGATCAGCATAACCTTGAGCGAATGCCTTACCGGCATCACCTTCACCCTTATCGGCAGGTTTGATTCCTGTTCCGTCATATAGAATATAACCCGTAGAACCTTGATCAACACCACTACTAGTATCGTTCGTTATATCGCCTACGTTATCTAGTATATCAAAGTTTAATGCTAACAAACCGTTCGCGGCTTTAAGCCCCGGTTTACTATGAATTGTACCTTTAACAAACGAATCATATGTTGCGGCACTTATACTTACTAGATCCATGAACTTGAACAAAGGTGTCAACGACCCAAGAAACAGCACTGCTATTTCCATTAGCACCAGTAATATCTGAGAAGTCGACATTAAAGTTACTATCGTTACTATTCAGTTTTGCTTGTTTTTCAGTGTCTGCATATTCCTTAGCCGTCACAACTGATCCGATATTACCATTCTCATTTCCGTTCGCTAAATTTCGTTGTAATACACTAACCCAACTGTCACTGCCACCGTTATTAGCTAAACCGGAAATAACGTTGATCGACGTTGCAACACGTCGAAGATCAGCGTATATCTTTTGCAACCGTCTGTGTTCCCGTATGGAATTTAATCAATGAGTTACCAGGCGATGTTGCTAAATTACCATTGATGACGGTGGCGCCAGCCGTGTATTTTCAATCCACGAATCCGTACGAATAAACGAAGATGCTATAACATAGTTAATATAACCAGCAGAACCTGAATCAAACGCTTGTTCTTGCAACCATTTTAAAGTTGACGTATAAGTTCCACCCAACAATGGAATACCCAACACCATTATAAAAGAATCTTAAAAGAATCTTTATAAAATTTCTGTTTGACTCCGCCTGTACGACCCCAAGCAAAGATAGAAAATATAAGAATACCTAGCATTGCTGCAAGAGATATCAAACCAAATTTGGTTAAGGCGTCATACAATCCATTAAACATACCGGCCAAATCACCAAAGAAATTAGCACCCGGTGTTTGATTCACGCCAACAGCTTTTTGTAACAAGCCACCCGTACCAGACGTAGCCGCTTGAACACCGCGAGCAAACCCATTCAAATGGATTGAATATCAACATCAACTTGAGAACAACTGCAGAATAGTACAGGAATAATCAAATTAATCATATAAAGAACTAAGATGATCATCCCACCGATAACCCGACCGAATTGGATAACAGTACCAATAATAGATGAATCACCCATCTTCATATAACCGTTATCCACTAACGCTTTCCCATAGAAAGCATAACCGGCAAATGACGATGTTTTAATCGTATTATTATTTTCATCCGTATTTGGACTCAACGTGATATTTTCAAGACCACGATAGCTATACGCAGATGAATTTGCCGATACTTTGGAAATAATCCAGTTTTTCAACTTTGTACCCAAGCTGACAAAACCCTGTCGGATTATCTGCATAACCAATCGCACCCCTGCGTTACCTACGTTCGTTGCAGAATTTTTATCTTGTCGAACAATATCCAATAGCTTATTTGCCTTTTGAACATCTTCATCTTTATCAGAACCTAACGCAGACAACCCTTGGTTGAAAATATTCGCAATATCACTAGCTTTTGCATAAAGAGAACTATCAATTGCGTCTTTATCTTTCTTTTCATCCCCATCAGCATAAACAGACGGAGCGATCGTCGCCGCTACATTTGGAGCAATATGTTGTAACACTTGCCCACCAAATACCATCGACCCCGCAAAAAACAGCGGAATCAACCATTTTAGTTAATCTTTTTCATACCTTAGACCCTCCCTGAACGGATAATCAAGTCCAAAATCACAATCAAATACAACGTTTTCAAACCTCGACGAAGATACCAACTCTCGTCCCTATCAGCTGTAATAAGATCATTCAAACTAGACGGTATATCTCGTTTCAAAATATCTTTATACTGTTCAATATCGTTCAAACTTAAACGTCCAAATAAAGTGTAATCCGCTTCATCCAACTTATTAAAGCTATTATCTGACAACGCTTTTTCGATATCGCCATAGCAATATACAACTCGAACCCCTTTATTGAACAACATATCAAACTGTTCAGTAATATACTTTTTCAATTCGTCATTAATGTTCTCAGCTCCATGAATGATAATAACATCACCACTGCCAAGAGACCGAACGGCATAAGACAAAACATTAACAAACTGCGCCATTGCGACACCTTTACCACGAGCTAATGTTGCTGAAAAATCATATATAACACGAGAGTCTCGATCAGCATCATCGATTTTTATTCGATGTGCGTATCAAACAAAGATCCATTTACACGAAGCATATCATTGAAAACGCCACGTAGCGTACGCAACGTTTCTTGAACCGTTGGTTCGTTTGTTTCACCGTTTGCTAAGCGATCGTATTCTTGGCGCAAATACGCTGTAAACTCAGGTAGTCGAGGATACTCATCATGCGGAAGTCCAACCAAACGAATACTTTGCCGATTAATCGTCTTCGTTGAGTCTGTCGTCCATACCTTTATCAATATAAAAATCAGTTAGAATGTCAGTCAACTCCGTACGAATTCGACTCTTATCCGTTTTCAAAACCACCCGCCATCATCAACGTCATCAACTTAATTTTTCAAGCAATGCTGGAAAAAAATAGTCAATTCATCTTTAACATCGCCAAATGCTTCAAACGGATTTAATGAACCTTCGTTCATATCAACATTTGCTGTCAATCTTGATAAATCTAATCCAACTGACGCAATATCAGCGTTGACTAAAAACAAAGTGAACAACACGGTGCCGATTCATCAAAGCCGCGCCCGATCTTACACCCACATATCACTACCCTAATAACGGCTTATACGGTGATAATTCTTGTTGAGAATAGGATAATGTTTGAGCTTCACGTTCCGATGCAACAACTATATGATGTCTGTATTGATCAACATCCAACAACACAGCTGACGCATTAATATCGCCTCGCATCGACCTACATATTCACCAGTCAAATCTTCAATACCGTGTGTCACCAGATTATAGAATCCAGCATATTCATCAGACGTGAAACCAAATTGTCGTTCGTCTTTCATAATTGTAGAACGAAGCAACATATTTAATTTTTGGCGCTGCGCTCCATCAAATGCTTTGGCTGAAACCGTATCAAAATCATCACGCAAGCTTCGATTTAAACGATGCACGGTATTATCCAACACTTCCAAAGACGGAGCTTTAACTAAATACTGCATACGTACATCCAAATAAGAAGCTCCACGACGGTTTCTTCCATAACATCATGCAACGCCTCTTCATTCTCACGAACGGTTTTCTTATCATTCGTTGAAAACCCTTGAGATTCCTGCTTATCGGATGCAACGACACGCTCAGATTGTTCTTGTTTAGCCTTAACCCAATTATCAGGCCGTTTTCGAGCTTGATTTATAAAACGAATTCGAACATCTTTGAATTCTTCAGAAATTAGCCTAATGATTCAATGAAACCAAAACGCCCCAAAAATCGGGTTAAACGATTATCAGCTCCATCATTATGCAACAACGTTAAAACCGTACCATAGTTTTATCATCAATGGTGAAATAATCACTGAAAAAGTAGTAATTATTTTTAGGTTTTAATTTCTGCTGAAAAATCTGAATGTCGAATCAATTGATTCAAATTTTGAGCTTCACGTTGCTCTTGTGGTTTTTGTTTTTATTAGACGATTTCTCTTTCGAGATTGCCTGTTTTTCTTTTTAAAAGCCACTATTAAAAATAGATCTTTCATAAAATTTAGTTACATTTTTATTATAACATAAAACCCGAGAAAGCGCGACTTTCCCGAGTTTTTATTTTTATTAGGTGAACAAACCTTTGTAGTACTTGACAACCTCATCATAATCCAAAGGTTTAATATATTTGAAAACATAACCTGAGACGATTCATATCATCAAAAGCTAACGCTTCGGCTTCATACAAATCTTGTTTGGTGTCTCCAATAATCATCATATATTGGTGAATTGCAATATGACCCTCAGTATCTTTATCTGCATCATCTACAATCATAGCATTTTCATCCACATAACCACAACTGCTTCTTTTTAACAACATTTCACATTCGTCAAACAAAGCAACTAACAAATCGTCATAGACTAATGACCACGATATTCACACTCAGCTAATTGCTCATCAACTCGTTGAGGTTCTGATGCAGTATCAAATATAATGTCGCAATTTTCAGGAATACTCTTATAAAAACGAGCATTTTGTTCAAGAATCTTATCAGCATCTTCATCGAAAAGCATCAAAGAGGCGTTTCCAACAACTTCATACACGAGCCCATCGGTCATCAATCATCCGAATCACACCCGATTCAACACCTTTTTTCTCAATAGTTTTAACCCCGAAAAATCGTCGAGCCTTATTGAGTGGTGTGTTTTCGAATCAACGTTAAATCACGCGCTTTTTCAACATATGTGTATATACAACGGAACAACTTCAAAACCATATCGATGCGTTTTTATCTTGACGCCCCATTAAGAATACAAACAATAAAAACCCAATCGCAAAAATAATACCACCAACTATCGAACCCCGTCCAATAAATGAACTCATTTCAAAATATGCCAATAATACTAATGCCACAACCCAAAATAACCAACGTCATCATCGTCAACGGGTTTTTGTAAACTTAATACCATTTTTCTTCGACTGCAACTGGAATTGTCTATCCAACTGCGTTTTATTCAAATCAAACGGTATACTAAATACTCTTTTAGCCATAAATACCTATCCTTACATCCATTCATCTACATAATAACCGTAATACTTAGTAGTTTTGCCTGTATCTTTCGCTTTTGAATGAAGTTTCACCCCATTTAACGAATCCCTTTTTACCAGATTTAAGTGTTGCCGAGTTGATCCCCATTATACAAATGGTCTTTTCATCTTCACTAAATTTATAACGAAAACTCAGGTTTTCATTGCTGAACAGCTCAGGTTTTCCTTTTGGTTTCGGTGCTGACTTTTAAAGGTTATACACCATCCCCATTTCGGATCGTTCACTAATTTCAGAACAGGTGCCCAATCATCACCTTTAGCGGTTTTCGTTTTAATTCGAACTTCTTCTTTTTCTAGTCAATCGCTTCAGTTCATCAGCAGACAATTGATACGAACCGAACGCCGGTTTTGATTTGAATCGTCTTGCCCTCGAACTCAATATTCACTTTTGCTGGACCGGTTATAACAGGGCCTAAATACTTAAACCCGTAACCATATTTGTCATCGTAACTGAAACCAATCCGCCCTTTATGTGCTTCTGGTCTTCTTAGAAATCAAATCAACGACAAACTCACCACCAGATAACGCAATATTGCGCTCTTCTTCAGTTGGCTTATACGAGCCCATTACAGAGTTATAAAACTCAACTTCTTTGCCTTGATAAATAGCTTTTAATTTTTCAACGGGCGCTTTCGTTTTCAATTTATTAAACTTATCAGATTCTTTTCCACCTTTAGAAAGAACACTTTCAATATATTTCGAAGCTAAACGTTCATTTGCGTCCATTACGTCAAGATCATGTTTCACCAACTTAGTAACAGTGGCAACAACCTCATCGACCGTCTTTTGGAATTGACCAACCGCTTCCATATTTTGGAACAACTCTTGTGTAATATCGGGTGATGCAATCCATGTATCTTTCAACAATACGGCATTAATTTTACCAATAAACGTTGTTGACAATCGACCTCGTTTTTCATCGAGTAAGCGTCGATCTTCTTTATCCGTTGTCATCTCAGCAATCGTAGACGTTCGCGTTGCACCCGTACCTACATCATATTTTTTCAACTGATTCTTCAGCCACTTAATAGTAGGTGTTGCCGGTTTCGGATTAGCACCTTCAGCAATAAATGGATCTGCGCTAGTTCCAATTCCTTTAGTTGCGGTGTCATCATCAGCATCGTCATCTTCGACTTCATTATACACTCGTTTCCAACCTTGAGATACAGGGATAGAAAACGTTGTTTTGAAATCAGGATAATCAACGACATGACCAGATACACTATCATACACATAATTTTCAGCAAACATTGCCAAGAAATTTTTAGCAAGGGTCTCGTAAATAGCAGAAGCAATACCTGCTACCATTATCAAAACGCAGCCAATTCAGCTAAACTCTTTGGAACTTTCTCACCAGGTCGGTTCGCCCCTGTGACTTCCCACCATCTTTAACGTATGTAGATCGTCGTTGTCTATGCGTCAACAACCCCGTGTCAACACCAACAACCTTTGCAATACTATCCACTAACGGAAGCATATCGTTAAATTGCTCAACCGAAATCACCGAATCTTCTGTACGAGGGTGTGATACGATTTTTCGCATCAGCCATCTTTTGATAAACATCAGATACTTTCTTCGGTGAATATCCTTTTTGGCACAAAAATCGCAGCCAAACTCATAATATCAACAACTTGGGAGGTGTTGTTTCTTTGCGAGAACGTCCATCTTCTGCAACAGCAGATGTGTGATATGAACTCAAAGGTACATCAGACTCGCTTGCAAAACGCTAATCATCACCATCTTTGAACTTCCGTTTATAAACATGACCATTGTCATCTTTGAATTGAGCTTCATAATAAGGCGTTCGTTTATATTTTTCGAATAGCTTCTTCTTGCAAAATACTAATCGATTCATCACTGATTTCAAACGTCCATTTTCACAAAACGACTTTCAACTTTTAATCGACGAGCAATACCAGTAGCAATACGAACGACCTGCATTGACGCAAAAATCCCACATCGAACGAGTTTCCGCTTTAAGATAATCGCCATTTTGAAGAGGATCGCTAACATCTCGTCTGGATTTAAAAAGCTTTTTGAATTTGTTTGACGGATTCATCAACGAAATACATTCGTTCAATCTTACTACGCCATCCAATTTCTTTAAAGGCTTTCATTGCAATCAATTCACCTTCACCCGAAGGATCCACGTCTGTCGCAATTACAAGCGTATCCGCCCGCTTCGACGCAGATTTCAACGCTGCAAACTAATTTACCTTTTATTTAGTGCGACCTCTCGGTCAAATGACATTTCTTTCAAACTCCATGGCAAATATTTAATATCCCATGATTTATATTGTTCCACCTTGTCTTCAGCGACCATATTTTTCAGGAGAAACATACTGCATAACGTGTCCGGCCAAGGCGATAATCTCATATTGCTCGCCATTAAACGTACTGGACTTTCCACCAAGAGCTTTCGCAAAGTTTTGCGCCGCACTTGGTTTTTCTGTAACAATTAATAACATCGAGTTTCCTTTCTGTTAAACTTATATCTATTTTATCATAAATCAGCAAAAGAAAAAGTGAGCCTCACTTTTCTATTTACCGGCTTTCGTATCTCGACGTGAAACCTCATCGGCAGTACGCGCGCCTCATGCATAATCGTTCTTGCAATTTCAACCTCTGTATCAGGCAATCGTGACGCTAAATACTCACGTAGATCTTTAGGCAACAATCCACTTCGCAATGGATGATTATGGATACCCAATTCACGACCAACTAACAATGACGTCAACAATTCATCCGTTAGTACTCGTTTTTCGAATATCACGAGAGATATCGGTATGTTTTTCAACTCGGTCACGTAACTCATACAATTGCGTAACAAGTTCGTTCTCGCTCAATTCTCGTTTTGCCGTTCAAGACACAAATCTCGATAAGCAGAACCAACAAATAAAAATCAAATGCTTTAGAGCCATTCTTTTCACTACCTTGCACTAATTCTCGAGATAGCTGTTGGCTTAGAGGCTAATTCTGTATGTGTTGCTCGAACCCAATACCACGCAAACTGCACTAGTCGATCTAAATCGAATTGATAACTAAAAGCCATCATAACGAAAAACGATATACCTCGAAGATTTTTTCGATTCATTGACGCCTCGTAATAATAAGTTATCAGCTTTAACTTCAACCGTATAACCCGATTTATCAACTGTAACCTTGCGCCCCGTCAAATGCAATACCAAATCAAACGCTGGTAAAAACGCAGACGGATGCACGTCTAGACGTCGTCCTTTTTGTATTTAACGATGTTAATGGATCCTCCCAAGCAACACCAAACATAACATTTTGAACCCGCAAATTTGAACATATTTCCAAAATTATCATTTTGAAAATCAAACTCATCTTGTGACTTTGCTTGCTTTTTCCAATGTTCAACCTCTTTGGACAAAGCCTCATTAATATTCTGTTGAGCTAAAAGCTGTTGACCCGAACTCTTCTTGACGTTTTCAATTTGACGAGCTGACGCTTCTTGTTGTCGTAGCATCTTCGCTTCTAACTCTTTATACTTTTCTTTCCATTCTGACAGTTCATCCGACTCACTATTCGAAACCTCAATCGTTTGTTCCTTTTGAATAGGATTAGACGTTTCCTTAACAACAACTGTCTCTTCAACAGGTGGCGTTTCCTCCACTTTTTTCATTTTCTCTTCAACCTTTTCGGGAGCTTCGGATTCAGCATTTAACTGAGCCTTCGCTTTCCGAACCATATCTAATGTAGTTAAACTCATCCAATATTACCTCATATTCACTTTTGTTTCTGGCAATACACCATCATCTAAATCATCAATCAAATAAGACGCACCAGCACTAATTCGAGCAAATGAACTAAATCCATTGATCGCAATATTTGTCTGCGTATCTATTTTTGTTTCAACAGAATCTAATTGTGACGAAATTGTCCTAAGCAATGTATTCAGCGTGACCATACTCATCGTATCCGGTTGTCCATCTGTTAAAATAAGTGTGTCTAAATAAAAATTAAGTGCATCTAAATAGAAATCTGACATGGTGATTCCCAATCGATTACACCATAATCGAATCTTTTCCGATCTGTGTCGAATTGCACTCATTTGATCCAAAATGATCAACATAGCCTTCTTTGGCTAAATGACGAAACTCGTCATAGAAATCTAAAGCTCGCAACGTATAATCTTTTTGAGAGATACCTTCCGCTTGAGCTTGATACTTAATATAATCCGCTCGGTCTTTTGATACTGAATAGCCAAACGAGCATCATTTTCTTTGCGCATAAAAATCAACCTTTCTAAATGCTATCTAATATTATAACATTTTTGGTGTACAGAGTAAATAAAATATGATATAATATAGTGAAGAAAAACAGAAAAGGCTCTATTATGACATTTCCAAATACAAAAGAAGGATTCTAATCTCATTGGTTATTCTGAATTTAACACTTGTGTTTGGTGTCATTTGCGCGTTATATGAATAAACCAATAGCGCATTCAAAAATGGCATCCAGAACAAAACCAATACATTATAGCAAACGTTCCTAAAGAAAACCATTAAAAAGAATATGAACAAGCACCCGCCAATTATTCTTGGGACGAGGTGAAACCTTTAGACCCTGACGAAGTTATTAGCACGCCCGCCCCAACTCCTGAAGAAATGCCTGTCATTGCAGGTATTGCAATTCCGGAACTTGGAATCAATATGCCAATTGTCAAAGGTCTTGACAATATAGGCTTATATTACGGTGCGGGTACGACAAAAGAAAATCAAGTAATGGGTCAAGGTAACTATGGTCTCGCTAGCCACCATGTGTTCGGCATTCAAGGTGCGACAAACTTATTATTCTCACCACTAGAATACGCAAAAAATGGTCAAAAAATATATTTAACGGACAAAGAAAACGTATATACCTATACAATCGCGAATATAGAACGTATCGACCCCCATCGAACAGATGTCCTTGATGATCCTAAATCTAACGATACTCCAATTGTAACCTTGATCACATGTACCGATACATATGCTCAAGGTCGTATACTTGTTCAAGGTATTCTTACGGATAAAACATCATATGATAACGCACCAGAAAACATAAAATCGGCATTCAAACAAAAATACAATATCTGGCAACAATAGACGGCAATAAAAGGACTAGATCATCTAATCCTTTTATTTGAACTCTAAAACATCGATATATGTAGAAAATGTTCCATCTAATTCAAACTCTATAACGTGAATCTCACGATTGTCAATTTCATAATGATTGTGACTAAACAATCGAAACAACGAGCGTTGATTTACAAACAACCACATGATGTACTGTTGCGAGCCAACTGACAATGCTAGGGTCATCAATAAACTCAATACAAAATATGACATAAAGCCTCCATTGACAGTCTACCTATCCAGCCCAACGTCCAATACGAAACAGCTAAACAAGATAGATTCGCCAATAATGCCCACGTTTTAACATTCAAACCGGATTTTATTGAGAACCAAATAGCATCCCAATAAAACCCCAATACGAAACAAATAACGCCTACATATATGTCCATCGTTGACCATTTGGTCAGCATTTGAAGAAAATTGCCAAGTATTAACATTACGCAATAAATACATGACCATTTTGCTACTTGTAGAGAAGTATATAGGAAGACGTCGATCATTTTATAAATCGACATACGCTCTCCTATTAATGGTCAAGGTTATACAAACCTTTAGCTAAACTATACAATCCATGTTCATTCAAGAAACGTGAATATGCCGCATTGAGATAAATGATAGGTGTTGACGCACTACTAAACTCTGACAACAAATTTACAATCTCATTATAAAGATGCTTTTCCAAACCGCCTGAGCCGCCACCATAAACGAAGATAACTTCATTTGTAGCTCCGATACGAGTATAGATTTTAGAAATCTCATTACGTAATTGTTGCGCAAAGCGATAAGATTCTTCATCAACCACACCAGCGACGTGATTATATTTGTTTCGACTTAGCTTACTAGGCTCTTTGTTAATGAACTCTGACAATTCTTTACGAGTCTTATATGTAACCTTCTTCAATTAAACGGTCTAACGCCGCTTCCAGAACATTACCATAACCCTTCAAGAATGACGAAGACGCATCCGAATTAAATCGTCCATTTGTAAACACAGCAAAAGTCAACCGTTCCTCGCCGATATCAATACCAAGTGTATTTTCGGCGTGAACCAAATCTTCACCAGTAACATCATCCAACTCACCGTCTACTGCACGCTTTTTAGCATCGGCTTCAATTAACGCTAAAAAGTTGGATTGCGCGTGTTGTAGACCATACTGAGCGGCTTCACCTTCATTCGCAATATATACATTCTTAATCGTAATTGCGATTGTCGATGGTTTGACTAAAATTATGAATGGAAATCAAATGTGGTGCGCCACTGTTTCGCAACTTATGCGCATAGTCTGAGTGATGTTTTTCGTATTCAGCAATAGGCAATGCTGTTGACAACCAAACGTCAACTGCCAAAAATCTCTGCTGGCAACGCTTTGTGTTCTGCATAATAATCTCGCAATGAACGACTCGCAATCGCTCCCAAAATTAGAGCACCTGATAAATCATCATCCGCTTTTGATTTTCGAGAAAACACATCAAATTCCTCTAATGGTTCTCCACTAGCAAGAGCACGCGCACCAAAGATACGACGTGTTGTATCATTTTACAAGTGGTGATGAAAAAAAGCATCCATTTGATTGAAAGCGTCTCCCGCGAAGGCCGCAACGTCCTCCGCTGTCAATTTTAAATCATTGTGCAATGAATAACGATTCACCGCAACTGAAGGATATACTTCAACTTTATCGTTTATACCCTAATTTTAAATAGCCGTTTCCTACGTCTACACCGGCAATATATTCTAACATGTAATTGTCCTTTCATAGGGGTTAATTTCTAATTTTATATGGCTATTATATCATAAAGATAGCATCTGCGCAATCTTTGACCTTTAATTGACCGTGTTTTTCACCACGGTCGTTTTGTTTTAAACTTCACAAGTCACGCAGCCAAGAGGCCCCTGATTTCAATTGGGGAGGAATTGCTGAGCCGCGTGGGGAAAATAAACGCATATTATTCACTCTAAACTAATGCTTGCTTTTCTTTGACCGACCAATAGGGCGTTGCTTTTGATTCTTAATATAATCTTCAACAATGTTTTTAGAAACATTTCAACGGTACTCATAAAAATGAACCAGTCCATAAATGTTTTTCCATAAGATTTTTTTCAGTTTCAGAAAATTGTTTTAAACCATTCGCGTCCTGATGATCCTTTTTAGAGATTTTTACAACACTCGATGGAGCCATCTTTGGTGGAAATAAGATTAAAAGATGCACATGATCAGGCATTACTTCCATGGTTTGAATGACAATCTCATTATTATCAGCAATGCTTTGTAAAAATGGCTTTTAATACCTTTCTCATACGTTGTATTTGAAAATATAGGCTTTTCGATATTTTGTTACCAAGACCAAATGAAAAATTAAAATCAACAACGTTTGAACGATTATGAACAAAGCATATATTATCCCCTTTTTATTTTTCTTCAATATAACATATAAAAAGACGTATGCTATGATAAAATCAATAAAAATGAAAGAGATGGTTCCTCATGACAGAAAACAACTCTCAAGAAACATTAGCTTTTGACGTTAAAATTAAAAATATTACCTGAATCTCAAGAACAAGTTACGTCATTTAAACAAACCATGACAACTTATAAAGACGCTTGTAATATTGTTTCTCAATATATTTTTGATAACATTCCAAAAGCAACAAACACAAAAACAATGTCTTCTTTATTAAGTGCTATGAATTTACAAAAAGTAGCGACAATTAACAATGAACGATTTATACAATTTTTGACAACTGACCTTAGATTGCCATCTCAAATAGCTTACGAAATATTCAAAACCGTTGTTAGTAATTATAAAACCGTACAAACCATGTTAAAAACAAACCGTCACTAATGGTTATCAATATGACGATGACGGTAACATTCTTCTCTATAAAAAAGGAAAACAAAAGGCGAACCAAAACTCGCTTATGTTTATAAAGATTTAACCTTTTTACAAAAAGCCATTATATTATAAAAAACCACAATTAACCCTACCTGTGGCTCGTAGCTATAGTTTTTGTTAATAATTTTTCAAGAGCTAGTATTAGCGTTATGAATAATCGTATCAAATTAAAGTTTAAACTAACTGCAGAAACAAAAAGAACTTTTTACAAATCCTGATTGGAAACGTGGAAATGCCCGTCTTGTTCAAACAGGAAAGAAATGGTTTTTACATATTTCGTTTACTAGAAAAAGTACCTGAAATAGACATTTCTAAATTTGATAATATCATCGGTATTGACGCAGGTTTACGTCAGATTATGACTATTTACAATCCTAAAACAGGTCAAACCTTTTTTTAAAAATGGTCAAAACATTAAAAAGAAACGTCGAAATTACGCTAAAAACGTCAAAGTTTGCAATCTAAAAACACAAAAAGTGCTAAACGTCGCCTCAAAGAGCTTTCAGGGCGAGAGAACCGCTGGATGACAGATGTTAATCACCGTTTATCTAAGACACTCGTCTCTGAAAATCCGAATACACTCATTGTTGTTGAAGATTTAACAAATGTTACTTTTTGATACTATAAGCCATCGCAAAAAAAGAAAACCGCTATGAACATCATTCTTGGGCATTCTATCAATTGCAACAAGATATTGCTTATAAAAGCAAGAGAACACGGCAGTTATCTCATCAAAGTAAACCCTGCTTACACCAGTCAACGCTGTCCAAAATGCGGTACGATTTGTAAAGAAAACCGTAATAAAAACGAATCATATTTATCATTGTAATAATTGTCACTACCGAAGTAATGATGATCGTGTTGCGGCAATGAACATCGTTCAACTGGACAACTAAAACAACAAGGTGTTAAAAACCATCTTTTAAAACATATGATTAAACTCTAAGTATATATTACTTATAACGCTGTAGCCCTTTGTTCATTCGAACAATACCATCAACCTGCGGATACTAATAATCTTATTAGTATGAGATGTTCCATCCCATTTTATATAAAGCTTTTTGTTTCAATGTATAAATGTGTACGGTCACACGACCGAATCTTTTGGCAGACTGTCAGCTTTCAGTCGTTTGACCACGGAAGATAGGAACAAACCACCCACTTCAGTAGGTGGTAGTTGATATTAGAAAGAAAAACTATGATTTCACTTTACAAATAACACTAAAAACAATTCAAGGAAAAACGGTGACCCAAATTATTCAAACAAACCCCGTTCCCGAAAACTTAGAAGAAATCGCCCCTGAAGGAACACTCGAGGGTTGGGTTGAGTCTCTAGACTCTATCGATCCCACTTCGTGGATTAATGAAAATATCGTACTCTTTAAAGAGGCTCATATTTCAAAACACAATATTATCACAAGTCCGTATCCCGAAACACTCATTAATGTTTTTAATAGCCAACCCTTTACAGTCTTAACGATTAAATCAAAAATCAATTCTTCAATAACGTGATTGATATCCACAATCCGAATCCAGAATTACCTAAAAGAAACAGCCGATCAGTACAAATTAAAGTACTTCGCATTTGACACATATGGCGACCCTATAAATCCATGCTCAGGCGAAAAATCTATGATCCCGTATACGAAGCGCTGAAAAACGAGACAAAAAGTCAAAAAGATACCACTCTCGAAATATAAATCAGACAAAGACACAGATCAATCAGACTTCGTTATCGAGTTCTCGAACAATCCATCATCAAAAACGTGGTTTAAACGAATTCAATTAGTCCTAATAATTATCGGTTTGCTATCAGTCGTAAAGATTATCATTCGTTTCTTATTCAAATAGTGAGGTACCCATGCAAAAAGAATTTACAATTATTAAATTAAACCGAATCATCAAAAACAAAAAAAGGCGACTATTCGATGTCTTTACGCGTTCGCGATATCGAAAAATCATACATTCCATAACGGGTCTATGTATATTCCACAATCAAAAACAAGTTTACTCAACTTTGTCCACTCACTCAAACAAGGTGACCATGTCATCCTCACACACGAGTTCGCTAAAAATAAAAATATCCAACAAATTTAGACATTAAACATATCGCACGACTATAATTCCACTTTGTTCCACTTTTTGAGAATGTTCCACTTTTCGTCCACTTTTTGGCCATTTTTGGGCAAAAGTGGAACACCCAAATCCTATAACGGCGGGACGCAGATGTATTTTGTTCCACTGTTCCACTTTTTATTAATTTAATATATATAAAAAGAAATATAATACGAGTTATATTTTTAAAAATATAACAGATATTATATTTTATGTTAAAAAGTAAACTAAATATTTTGACCCCTAAAAAGTGGAACAGTTTTTCTGACAATTTCTACATCGCCTGCCACGTCTCGAGTTTCGCGTTTTAAAAAAATGACGAAAAGTGGAACAAAGTGAACTTGTGGAACAAAAGCGTGCTATAATTTTATACGAAAAATAAAGAATTCACATCGTGTTATATTTTTTCACACATGTGAAAGAAAAACACACGCATGTTATATTTTTGACGCATGTGTGAATTTGTGATAAAATAAGGATATGAAAAACAACGAAAGGACCTACTAAATCAATGTCTAAAGACACATTAACCTCAAAAGAATTCGGTGCGCTTGTCAGGTCACCTATCAAACACTCCAACGTTACGACAAAGCGGGCCTTTTTTCTCCAGCGAAAACATCAAAAGGCGGTTGGCGTCGTTATACATACGAGCAAATCCCGAATTTTTACGAATTTCGCAGAGCAACAAGGCGTCGATAAAAATCTAACAATCGGATACATCCACGCGCCTATTTCAGATATAACATCGGGAATGAAATCACGAGCGCTTCTCGCATATGCCGATTTGACAGACTACTTAAAGGAAACTGTTGAATCTCATAAAAATCACAATTATAAAATCATTGTCAACGATGAACCGTTACATCTCATTTCGAAGGCAAGGGTTTCTACGGAATTGTTGCGTTAATTCAATCTGGAACGATCGACCGCGTAATTCTCGCATTCGATAATCAATTTACGGATACCGAACAGGCATTCATTCAACGTCTATGTGACACAAACAGCGTTATCTTTAGAAATCATGCCGAACTGTCGTCATTTTTGACACTGAAAACAAAAACAACCATCTTAAACTGGAAAGCAAAATTACAACAAGCCATTGAATCTGCTTGTGACGAATCTATTCCAGAATCATTACTATTAACGGAACAATTATTATCCGTCATCAACTCAACAATATCAAAATAGAAAGGCTGACGTAACACTACGTCATGTGTGAATAGACTTGGACTTATCAACGAACACTATTCATTTGACGGCTGAAGATCCAACGTTGGCAAGCATTATTGACTATCTTGATAATAATGGTCGTACTTTCAATATCGCAACTGAAAAAGATCTCGACGAAGAACTTAAAAATACCTATCGCGCAGTTCTAGCTCATAAACAAATGATGAATAATATCAATGGCGTTAAAGAACGTCCCAAATTAACCGATTTAGAGTTGGCTTTTGTATTAGTTCACACGTTACCTCTTGTACGAATCGCGTACTCAGCTTTATCCTCTAAAGCGGATACAAATCTCTATATGTTTATCCCATACGATAACCATCCAAATCTTGGATTGTATGAAGAATGTGATGAATTCATTGAAATACACGTCTCTTTGCTACAACAACCGATGAGTATGGCTTCTCGTAAAAACATTCTTTCATATGTTACCATGATGGCGCCTATGAAACGTGAATCCTTAGACTCTGCTCATGTTGTTGTTAATAATGGAATCTTTAATAAAGAAACGAAACAACTCGAACCGTTTACTCCTAATTTTGTTGCAACTTCTAAAATACAAACAAACTATGTACCGATTACGACACCACCTGTCCCTACTTGAACCTGACGGAACACCGTGGACTGTTGATGATTGGATTATGGAGCTTGCGGACCACGATCCTGAAAAGAACGAATTACTTTGGCAAGTTCTCGCTGCATCATTCAACCCAGGACATTCTTACAACAAAGCAATCCTATTTGTATCTCGTGAGGGTAACAACGGTAAAGGAACTTACGGGCAACTGATCAAAAACATTGTCGGTATCGGTAACTATTCATCTTTGAAGATTCACGATTATAGTAAACGATTTGAGAAAAAGAATTTAATCGGAAAAAGTCGTTAATATTGCTGACGAAAACCCTGTCGGTGTCTACATAGACAACGTAGATGATTTCAAAGCAGCCGTTACTGGTGATGATATTTCAATCGAACCAAAACACAAAGATTCATTTCCCGCCGTTATCAAACACGTAACGATTCAAATGATTAACGGTATGCCTAAATTTCGAGATAAAACGAATTCGTTCTATCGAAGACTTGTTATGGTGCCGTTTGACCATACTTTGAGGGTGTCGAAAAGAAATACATCAAGAGTCAATTTATACGAGATCCCTCGAATTAAAAGAATATGTTTTATCGAAAGCTCTCGAAATGGATCAGTTTGATACATCTGTCGTACCTGAAACGACTAAAACGTTATTGTCTGAATATAAATCAGAAAAATAACAATGTTTTTCAATTCTGGGACGATATGTACGATGTATTCCAATGGACGTCATTCCTACAGAAACTTATATCCCGTCTATAAAGAATGGATGAAAGAATTCAATGCGAATAGCGTAACGTATGGCCGTAATCAATTCTGTACATACACTCGTGATTGGGGCAAAAGAAACGGGTCTACTTCTTGACAAATCGCAACGAAGCGACCGTATCCGAATCACCAATCAAATGGACGCTGACGAACCACTTATTACGAAATATGCAATCAAAAGAATTCTACGACCCATCGTACAAAGGTAGCGATGATGAAAAACGTAGAGCTTTTTGATCGATCGCGATTCCAAACAACGCGCGGTTTCGTTAAAGTTCTACCTGACTAAACAATAAGTAAATCTACTATGTCAAAACTTTATGCATTATACGGCAAAATGGGTTCGGGCAAGGACTACCTTGCCTCTTTGCTCATTAAACACTTGCCAGAAAAACCCAACGTGTTTCTTTTGCTGACGTTTTAAAAGATGAAATCGAGCACCCTCATCGTCGCCAAACGCGATTTTCGGTCTCTGAAAATTTCGAATTAAGTCGAAAACTACGACTTATCAGAAGAATCACTTCACACTATCTTCAATAGTATCCTCCCACACGATTTAACCGGTATCTCAGCTTACAAGAAAACCCCACAGATGAGACATTTGTTCCAATTTTACGGTGACCTTCGTCGCGGTGAGAACCCCATGTACTTTATCGATAAAACGTTCAACCGTATCGAAACACTCTTGCGAAATTCGGTATCGGTCATTATTACAGACGTTCGATTCCCCAACGAATACGAAGCCTGTCATGAACACGGTGCCGTGTTAATTCATCTCAACATTGACAGAAAAACCCGACATGCTCGCCTAATGGCCCGCGATGGCTTTAGACCCTCGGCCGAAGCCGAGAGTCATATTTCAGAGACAGGGTTAGACAACATCAGAAAAATTTGACGATAATATTATCATTACGTCTGATATGTCAGATGATGATATGCTATCCCATATTTTGAAAGGGGATACTTGATATGTACAAAAACCGATGCAGAGCGTGATAAAATATTATAAAGATAAACTGTCACCGCTCAAACATGAATATCTCCGCACAGTTGCACGGACATTGATTGACCTGCAAGACCAATCTATCAAGGGTTTTTATTCAAGGCCTCATGATCGCAGAATATCACGAATACGATCAAGATGTGCTTGATAAACTCTATAGAAAATACTTGAGAGAAGCCGACTTCACCGGCGTCCTACATCCGCAATTTCAACAATGGTTGGACGAAATTCGAGAAGAAACTCCCGAAAGTCCCGAAAATGATGCACTTGCAGATGCTATTTTGAAAAAGTAAGAAAAATCAAGGAAAAATTGCACTCAAAAGTTGACAATAGCTGATCTTATGCTATAATAGACACATAAGGTTCAAGAAACCTTGATATAACAATATTTATTCAGAAAGGCTCGACAGTATCGTCGAGAAGTATTTATATAATGGCAAACAAACAAGATTTGATCGCTAAAGTAGCTGAAACAGCTGAATTGAGCAAGAAGCAAGCTGCTCTTGTAGTAAGCACTGTATTTGACACAATTGCTGAATCACTTGCAAATGGTGAAAAAGTTCAATTGATCGGTTTTGGTAGCTTTGAAGTTCGCGAACGTGCAGAACGCAAAGGTCGTAACCCACAAACTGGTGAAGAACTTGTAATCCCTGCAACCAAAGTACCGGCGTTCAAAGCTGGTAAAGCACTTAAAGCAGAAGTTGTTAAATAATTAGCGTTTCGCTAATATTGGCGTAAAAAGTCTAACCTTTATTCAAGCAAATACTTTTTTATGTTTTTAAGAACGTTTCAAAACAACACTCCTATATAAAATATAAATCTAATTGGAACCTCTAGCATTCTGCTAGGGTTTCATTTTTTCCGTCATTTGTGTTAAAATAGAATTATTCTTATAAAGCGAGGTTTCATTTATGATCTTAGCGTGGCTCTTTATATTTATCAGGTGTCACTGGACTATCCGTATTTCAAATATATTTAGCACTCAAAATATTCAGGTTAACAAAATCGGTTATCAGCACTGCAGAGTATTGCCCTATCGGTCTCTTTTTAATCTTTCACTTTAGCGATGGCCCCTTGTTGTTCTCTAAATCCACAAGCATGGCTTTCTAATCGCCACTTACACACGTTTGGTCCCAAATTGAAGCTATTTGGAAAGAAAACCTTCCATGGGTTCTCGATCAATTGTCGCTCTTGTGGAAGACGCTGACAACATAATCCAAACACGCAACACGAATCCAATGATTCGTCACAGTAATGACAGATAAAACATAATAAAAGGAAAAATACAATGATCAAACTCTATTCAAAAAAACAATTGTCCACAATGTAAAATGGTTAAAAAAACAGTTGACTAAGAACGATATTAATTTCAAGAAATTAATATCGATGAACATCCAGAATACCGTCCCTATTTAAAAAGAACGTGGTTGGCAAGCAGCCCCGTTATTGAATCAGACATCGTCGACTTCGCAGGATTCAATCCACAAGAATTACGGAAACTGATCAATCACTACAAAAAAATAAGGCCAACGCGGTCTTATTTTTACGAAACACACAGCTAGAAAAAGGACAAATCACTTGTTTTATGCTATAATTACTATGATTTAGACAGAAAGGATTTTACGTCTTGAATAAAAATCATAAAAACGTAGCTTTTTGATAGGTTCTTTTGATATTAGGTGTTTCAAGTGTATCTGTAACTAGGCTATATCGGATATAATCTGTTTCAACGTTTCGACCATACAAAAACATGGAAACGTGTATCAAAAACACCTCTTGCAGATTTAACACCTGAATTGCTTTCAGCTGATGAACAAACAAAAGATCTTATTCAAAAATACAACCACCAAGAATCTGAAATTTGGGATTCAAACACGAATAGTTTCAAAGACTCAACAACACAGACAGCGATCAACAAATTGAAGCAATTACACTCAAAATTGCCAAAAAGCTATCAAAATAGTCTAAAAACATTATTCTGAAATCGTATCTCTTTATGATATTTTTAAATACACTGAATGAATATAAGTCATCGGGTATTCCTGAAAAAACATCATTAAAAGACATTCAAGATTACGTTAATGCTAAATTTGATGTGTTGTATCCATATCTCGTGAAAGATAATCATAAATCAGCTGAATCAATATTTAAAGAATTACAAAAATTTAGCAAATGATTCAAACCAGTACGCGTTAGTACTTGATGCTGTCAATCAGGACTACAAGATTGAAAAAAATCACGTCTAAGAACGGATATGGTTACAAAACACGTACAGTATCTAAACGAAACCATTTCGAAATTACATTATAAATGGAAATACGTGGAAAATAGAATCAAACCGCTTATCAAACGAAGTTCAACCGCTGTCAAAAACAATGAATACGCTGTTACTCGATACACTGAGTATTTAAATGACCAAAACGCTAAAAGCAGATTTTTTGAACAGTTTGAAAGCACCTATGTTTCCGAAGAAAACCGATTAAAATCACTCATTATTGATTTGCCCGACTTCACAAAACAAAACCGCTCAATGAAGTTTCTGCTTGGGCACAAGCTAATAATGTTACAATAAAAAGTTACCGAAAAAGATGATTCATCGAAACCATATGATACTGTTCTAGAACAAACACCGAATCGTAATAAATACGAAAAGATAACAAAAAGGTTCTACGATGTCGATCACTTTAAATAAAAAGAAACAAGTGAAACCAACCACACCGTCGTCAAGTACTCAAGAAGAAACAAAACCAAGCACAACGCCTTCGAGTGAGTCAAGTTCACATGAATCTGATATTGTGAGACCAACCGCGCCTACAATAACTCGTCCAAACGTGCCAAATTAGAAAGAAGGTGATTGTTATCTCAATGGAAATTCTATAGGCGTAACTTTTAAAAAGACACTCAAATACACACTCATAAGTGGAGCGGCTATAACACTCATAACGGTTCCCGTCTTGGCATATAAAGTAAAAAATATTATAGACGATGCGCCCGTCATTACTGAAAAATGTTGCGATCTGAAGCGACATCAAATATGTACGATAAACATGGCGAATTGATTTGGTCACAAACCGACATTCGTCGAAATTACATTCGATACGACAAACTACCAGATCTGTACGTTCAACTATTACTGAATACGGAAGACGCCACCTATTTTTCAAGATCGTGGTATATCTCCGAAAGGAACAATTAACGCATTTGTATCTTTTGGTAAACGTGGCGGTTCATCGATTGAGCAACAATTAATTAAAAACGTTGCTTTCTCCACTGACGTAAAAGATAGAACTCTTGATCGAAAAATTAAAGAGTTTTTGGTTAGCGCTCCAATTAGACACTAACTGGAGTAAGCAACAAATTCTTGAATGGTATGTCAACAAAATAAATATGGGTGAAGGTTCGTATGGTGCAAACACAATTGCCATTACGTATTACGGACATTCATTAGATGAAATGAAAAACGAACCCCTGAAAACATTGCGCATCTAGCCTATATCGCAGGATTAGGGTCAAGCGCCATCGGGATCAACGCCAGATCATCCCGAACAAGCCAATAAACGAAAAAAACATTGTCCTACAACTAGCATATGAGAACAAACTTATCACCAAAAAGAATATCAATCAGCTAGAAAAATCAATGTGACGGACGGTTTGAAAGACCGTTATTGGCGAAATAAAGAAATCTTATCCAAAGTCTCTCAACATAATGCGTATGTCACATCAACATTAAAACAATTGAAAGACCTCAGCTATGATCTTGAAAAAGACACTCCATTCAAATTCATACAAACATGGATTCAAAAGAAGATGATAAACTTCAATCCATTGTTTCAGATCCTAAATATTATAAGAATGACGGTCAACAAGTAGCCGTAACCGTCGTTAATCCTCAAAACAGGGCTGTTATTGACAAGCCGGTTCTCGAAAATCAAAAATCAGAAGAACCTTATAGTTACAATCGTGAGACCCAACGCACTCGATCAAGTGGATCTACAATTAAACCGTTTATGGATTAGCGCCCGCTATTGAATATTTACAAATTGGATCAAATTACCAATTAGATTCAAGTCCATATCAATATCCCGGTACAAGCATTGTCGCACAAAACTATGGGGGTTACACCTATGGTGTTGTTGATATGAAAAAAGCCTTGCGCTTATCTCTAAACACACCAGCTATACGAATGCTCGATAATGTTATTGGATCAAATATGGCAAAAACCTTCTTAAAAAATCTAAATATGGATGTTAAAAACCTACGGCGGAGCCGATGCTCTCGGACTAAATCTATCAACCACAGATTTTGCGACTGGTTTTTGCGGCGATCGCTAATGGCGGAACGTATCGAACTGCGAATTATATCGACAAATTAGAGTTCTCAGATGGTTCGGTTAAACAAATTAAACCGGATGAACATCGTTCAATGAAAGCATCTACCGCATACACTCTTGCCAAAATACTAGAAGGGTGTTCCTCAAGATGACGGTTCAGCCGCGTCTGCAAAAATACCTGAATACAAAGGCTACTTCGTTAAAACCGGTACAGTTGCCTATGACGAATCTGATGGCATTCCTCGTCCAAATATGTCCGCGAGTGACTCTTGGATGAGTGGAGCTACAAAAAATACAGCGATTAGTATCTGGACAGGTTACGATTCACCAAACGAACCTGACCATTGGATTAACGCCGACCAGACAACAAGATCCGACATCTTCGTAGCGGTCATGAAAGCATTTAACGAAGGTAAAGATACGTCGGACTTCGCTAAACCGGACACGGTTCGTGAAATCGGCTCCGGCTTATCAGCTGATTATATACCACTCGATAAAACCACAATCAAAACAGTGAGCCCGCCAGAAATGAATTATGTTGATAACACATCGCGAATTTCAACATTACCTACAAAAACGAGAGTTATTGGTGACAATTCTGCGAACAAAGTACCATCTGACTACAAAGACGGTAATTGGAACAAAGACTTCAAAAGACGACCAATTGAAACACTTTGAAAAATTGGAAATCTACCAAGAAGCTCCCTACAATTAATGACTACGTTAATGATAAGGTTTTGGAATCAGTAAAAGACACTCATTTGAGTGTCTTTTTCTTTTCTATTCGAAAAGTTTTTCATACGTACCTTTTCGAAGCATTTCGTCAAAGTTATATTTTTGACTGATTTCTAAATCAAAGTTTCGATACAATTCCATCTGTAATTGGAATCGTTTAACAATAGGAGATTCTTCAGCTTCTTTAATATTCAACGAATTGAACTCAGAAGAAATGCGTTCATGTTGTTCATATTCAGCTTTAACCCGTTTTTCAGCAAATAAACCCTCACCAAAATGATCAGATCTCGAAAGAGCTCGAGCACTCAATTCCTTACGATAATCGTCGTATCTCGCTGGATTAATTCCAAACAGAACCAACAAGTACTGAATTGCCACATTTGAAAAATGCCTCTTCAACATATTCTAATTCATCTAATTGATAATCCTTTGTAAATAATCGAGTTTTCATCTCAAACAGAAGCTCCTCTATCTCCAAAGATGAATCACACAACTCAATAACATCATACTTATTCAGTTGATTATTAAAATAACGAGAAAATCTTTAAACGCCGAATTGAGCCAAATACAGGTTATATTCAAAGACGCCATTCTCTCAAAAATCTGATGTATATGTATAAAAAGTGAACCTGCGTATGTCCCTATGATTGAATGAACAATCTCAGGCGATATTGCGACAAAAACATGCTCAAAAGAACACTCTTGTTTAAATAAGCAACACTCCCCAAATGTATGATACCGACTCGTAAACAAATGCAACACACGTAGTGCATATGAGATAAGGATTCTCTTTAAATTCATTACCAAACGTGTATTCAAAATGCGTAGAATCAACATCTTCCGGTAAAATCACATGCCCATACTGTTTTAACTTTTCTATACTCACCTCATATTGTCGAAAAATCGAGACAGTTCCACCACAATTCTATAGGGCATCGAATCAATCAACGTTTTACCGTATTTATAATTCTTAAGCGTAGGCTCTGGAATACTAGTTTCATCAGCAATCTTCGATAAAGGAGCGCCTGACGTTTTCAATAGCTCTATTAAATCTTCAGGGCTATACAAACTTGTTTTTAGTTAGTTCCATATTTTGATACCTCGTATCTTCTTATTTATTTTTATATTTCAATTGTATCGCAAAATAAGTAAATGTCAACAATTCTCATAGAGAATCAAATATGATACCGCAATCTTTTTGTACATAAAAGACACATAAAAAGATGTTACCATCCTTTTTTACGATATCAATAAGTTAGTTTTTCACATAATAAGCATATACTTTTTCTAACTCAAGCAAATTTAAACAATAGTCCGCCATTGCATCAGTTATCCGTTCTCGAAATTTGCCCTTTACTTTCACAGACCCTAATATCATCACATCTTTTTAATTGTTTCCGTTCTAGGACGTAAATAATTAATTTCATTAAGAAGAAGGTCATGATACGCTGGATCAATAGAAAGAACCCCATCCATATCAATCAGAGTTCTACACGACTCGGGACCGGGACCATATTGTTTTATTAATAAATATGCTATCTTTTTATTGTTTTTATCGAATATAGGTATATTAATATACGTGGACCGTTTATTCGTTTTTGATGTCAAAGGAACCAGATAATCAACCCCATCGACAACTAACATTATTCCGATATAAGGTCGCGTTTTCTTAGAACTACCAAACATATTCCTTATTGAAAGGCTACACGATTATCAATTTTTACGTAATTCATTCAAATAATTTGTATCTACCTTATAAAACTTCATTTCTAATAATTCATTCATATATTCACCTATAAAAATGGGATGTCGCAACGACAACCCAAAATTAAAACTTCAGTGAGGCTCGGAATCTCCAAAAATTAAAACTTCCAGTGAGGCTCGGAATCTCCAAAATTAAAACTTCCAGTGAGGCTCGAATCTCAAAAAGATTGTACATCTTTATCTCAAATTAATTATACAATACAACATATCCCCTTGTCAACCCCTTTGCATTTATTTTAATATAAGAAAAACGACCACACAACCAACTCGATCGTTTAACTAATATTTAATAAACTGTCTACAGATTATACTAACAGAAAACAGCTTCAAATGCAAATAAAAACTGAATCGTTAATTCTGATTCAGTGAGATAAAAGCCAATGACATCTATAGTCTACCACAACTCGAAACCTGTCAAAGAAATCACCCCACCGAGCATCTACCAAATATACTCGACTCGAACGCACTTCTATGATATAATAAAAATAACACGATACGAAAGGACTCATATCTACACATGACAGAATTATACGTCGGCGGACTCGGCTTTCGAAATCATTATAAGACGCTCGAAGACGCCATCAACAAAGTTCGCGAAGGCGACGTCATCCGATTGAACAAATCAATAGACATCGCTAACGTCACCATTACAAAAACATTGAAATTGACGGACAAGGCAACACTATTCGAATTCAAGAAAAACGCAATGGGATTGAACTTTCAGACGAAACGTACAATCGTAAAAATGTCACCATTTTTCAAAAATAAATACTGTAACGGTATCGTTAACGAAACACAAAATGGCCGGATCGATCTCGAAAACGTCACGTTTACGTTCTCTCCTAAAATTGACCCGCGAGACATCTATCCACCTATCTTCGCAAACGAATCCTCTACAGTAACTCTCACAAATGTCACCTCAGACTATTGTTCGTTTGAAGCCTCATCCGTTACAATCAGACAGTCCACTTTCGGGGATTTCTTTGGCCGCCCTTCGGAAATATATGCGTCAATGATTCAACTTGACAATTCTACGTTGACGAATGTTCAACTGGATTGTGATACATTAACCGGTTCAACGCTGACGACATACGGTGAGTGCCACTGTAGAGCATGAACTTGAGATAGACCAAATCAACTTTCTCTTTTACAATGAATCTGAAAAACAATTCCGTAAAAGATTCAAAGACAGTTCCTTCATCAAAAATGAGGTTGTTGGTCTCACCCCTCCATCAATGCGAAAAAGCAACCATTAACAATATGCGCATTGCAACGACCGAACGATGTTACACCGGTCAGCCGTTCGAAATTAACAATTCCAATTTAACCCTCAACCGAATCACTCTCAATTCCTCATTGAAAAACTCAATTGCCTACCATTCAACAATTAATCAAGCAACAGGTAAAAAGTCAAAACTGGGATCTGTTTGAATCTGAATTTATAACGGCCCAAACAGTGGGTCAAGGTCAATCATCTAGTTATAAAAACTACAAGAATTGATTGGACTAGCCTCTGTAAAAGAACAATTCAAAACTTCATGGCCGTTGCTTCTATGCAAGCGGAGCGCAGCTCGAGGATTTAAAACAAGAAGACACGGGCAACATCAATATGGTATTTGGCGGTGCGCCAGGTACGGGTAAAACAACCGTCGCAAAGATCATCGGTCAAATGCTCTTTGAAGAACATATTCTTCCAACCAATAACTTCAAAGTTATTACCCGAAAGGATTTAGTCTCAAAAATATATTGAGCTACTGCACGACAAACGCATGATGTATTCATGTCAGCGCTTGGTGGAGTTCTCTTAATAGATGAAGCATACTCCTTATTGCCAAATGGAGAAAAAGACCACGCCCAAGAAGCTATCGATCAACTCGTAATGGATATCACAGAACATAAAGGTGAAATCCTCGTCATTTTGGCAGGATATACCGAAAAACATGCACGAACTCATCGAAAAGGAAACCTGGATTACGATCTCGTTTTCCAAATTGGATTGAATTCCCAAGTTATTCTTTGCGACGAATTATTAGATATCCTTTTGTTGCATATTCAGAAAAGAAATGCAATAATATCGCAAGCTGATTGGGACTATCTGGAATCTCGATTCGTCAATCTCTTTAATGTAACAAACGTAAACGGAGCTATGGATGGCAACGGACGGTACATTGAAAAACTTTATAAATGAGTTGTTAGCTATACGAGATATTCGTTTATCTAAATTGAGAATGCAAAATGTACAACTTAGTAATGATGATCTCCTTACTATTACAAGAGAAGATATCGATGCAATTATGTATAAACGGCTCTCATAAGGGTCTATTTAGCCCTACACGTTCATTTTAAAAAGCAAATCATAGAATTATACTAGAAAAGGATCAAAGTCGCTTAAAACGGCTTTTTTAGGTACCTCAAATGACACATCAAGAATCTCCATCTCTATCCGAGTTATTACAACATACATCTCGCGCGCACATAGCAAATTGAAAGTTTCCAACAAGAATTCAAAACAAAATTTGAACCTTACGTTGCTCTGGCTATTGAGAGTCACGCATCTCTCGCGATTTTAAACTCTTACGAACTCTATATCGAACCTCTTCATATTGAAGTTCGAAAGATAACAACCAACGTCTATAACATCACCTTGCAAATTCAACAAACAATCAATAACAAAGTTTATGTGCAACCCATTGCAGTTTTTGCAATATCAATATAACCCTAATAAGTCATGAATTGATTTATGTTGAACAAAAACCATAATCTAAACGATCCATCTGTTATTGTCAGTCAACATTTTCCATCAAAACAAGATTTTGACAGACATCTGGATAGTCTCATCAACAAATTCAAATAGGACCTGCAACCTGTAGATCCTATTTTTCATATAAAACCCGCCTATAGCGGGTTAACAGAAAAGGAACTTCAATATCTGTTTATAGTGTAACAAAAGAACAATTTATGTCAAGTTATTTTTGCAAATATATTCCCCTAGTTGCAACAATTTCTTCTAAATAAAACATAATGTCCACCAAATCAATATGCGACAAAGCAAACCATTCTAGATTTGTTCGCTTTGATGAATATTTCGCATGTAAATGCGCTTCTAACTTATCGGCATAGTCGCACTGAATACAATAAACCAACCGGATTCCCGTTGGCGACGCTGTTTGCAATTGTTGGATGCGTTGATCCAGTAGTCGTATATCCAATTTTCGTATATTCCGGAATATTGTTATGTTGAATTAAATATAGTGTTTTCGTAGCTTCAATAATAGCACAAAAATTGATTTCTCGCAAATTTATGATATAATAGAACTATCACAAATAGACAGGAATTAGCCAGTATGATTAAGTATAATATTATTGTATCACAACCAAAACCACGTACCCAGCACTACATTGACATGGATACCCAAAAACGATTAACATTTGATTTTGGCGAAGGTCATGATGAAAGACGAGCAAGATTTAAACAATTAGCTCAAAATTTATACGACGGCGATACCTTAGTCATCACCGCACCGGAACGTCTTGTCACGAACACTTCATCATGAGTTGATGCAACAAAAATGCATATTAAACGAATTTCCGGTACAAACTTACTTTAAGAAAGGATTAACATGGTTTACAACCCAGTACCCTGATTTGAAGACAAGTATCCAAATGGATTTACTGGATCGATATATCTTACTAGATCTCAATGATTCCAGACATCTATGTTCAAATCGAAAAACACTACTACAATACTTCACTAAAAAACGTTACGCTCATGCGTTAAAAACAACACTAGCGACCTTCAAAGTCACTTCAATTATCGACGACGGAGGCACATTTTTACTATACCATTCGATTATTGCTAAAGTGATTCCAAAAACGATACCCATTTACATTAACCTGTGCCATATCATTATTATATGTTGTTGGCTCAGGACCGGCGATTCACATTAAACACACAACAATCACATGAGGGCAATTATGACAACCTTTATCTATACAATTGTAGTTGGATTATTCGGCGCACCCTTAGCGTTCATGGTAACAATTTTCTTAATCGAACAAATAGATCCACTTTATAGAATTTTTCAGAGAAGAACTCGTTAACGATTTATTTTTAACATCATTCTTAAATGTTCTATATGATGATTATTCTAACGACTATTGCCAATATACCAAAAATCATCATTTCTAGTATACCGTGTGTGCGTACTATCGTTAATCATATCCATATTGGTGTCATTTCTATTGTCTTGACGCAAAGATTAAAATGATTATTCTAAATAGACTATGAGCCACGCTCATAGTCATTTTTTAAATTAATCACAAACTAGAAAAGGATATTCAATGGAACCACTAAGTTTAATTCTAATGATTGTTGGGCTTATGTTAACTCACTTGGTCATGTTTTATAATTATTAATATACTTTTTACTACAACATGACCCTAACACGGACATAATACCAGCACTTACTGCTGCCATTATTGGCGCATTTTGCCTTGCCCTGGCAATAACACATATAACAACATCCGAAGACACACAATACTACACAAAAACGAATCAATACAAATTAACCGATATCACACTGGTTAAAAAGAATACCGGTGAAAAACAATCATTAATGCATCACGATACAATGTACTTGTTGCATCGGGTGAACATCAAGAAATCACAAAATTAAAGAGACATTAGCATCTTCTGAAATTATTATCAATAAAACAGAAGAACGTCTTAAAATCGATGAAATTCACGAAAAAGCTAATATTAAAGAACCCATTATCGAAATCAAAAACCAAAATGGTCAAGAATAAGAAAACAGAAACATGGACACAAGATACAACGTGCATCTTAATTGTACCTCAAGAATCCACAGACAAAATTATCGAACAAGGCCATAATGGAAATTAAAACGACTAACAATGTTTCACGTGAAACCCTCACTAAAACTGACCGCGAGCCATGCTCGTGGTCGTTTTTATTTAAGACATTACTTTTCAGAAAGGCTCAGCATGAACTATTACTACATCACTTATCACATTGATATTAAATCCCTACATCAAGACCGTCTAATCGAACTACTCAACAGTTATCGACTCGATATTATTACGGAACATAAGCAACTAGCTGATATTTATTATTGCATTGAAAATAATGTACTGTTTCAACATTGTACAACTGTCGATAATCGTTCACTTAAAAAATCATTCCCGATGCTCCATTTGAACGACGACGGTTTCGGAAAAGCTATCTTAGCCGACATCACATATAAATTACTTGAAGATTGGGACGTATTCCGCAACGATAGTCTATGCGCTATTGAAATCAAGCAAGACATTGCTCAAGAATTGAGCGGTATGATAGACGCAATGGATACAAAATACGAAAAATCTTCGTAATACAGACGGACCAAAATGGCTATACGGTTTATATGCAAATCGCGATAAAGCTATCGCTGAATGTCACCAGCTCTTTAACGACGGTTACGATGGTGAAATCGCTATCACAGCACCGAATAAACCGTTCGTTCAATATTGAAAAAGGAATAAAACATGGCAACATTACAAAAGATTAAAAAGAATCACACAACCGAAACTTATAAAATCACTGTCAAACAGATATTGACATGATGAGCATCATCAACACCTATTCAACAATGTCACCTGAAACAGACATCCTTGTACAACTTCTTGTTTATGCTCATAACAACCATTGGCGAATCAGTGAATGGGACACTAAAGAAGAACTTATGAGTCAATTGGAAAACTATCTAACTGAAGATGAAATCTAAACATCGATCTCGATACACTAGAAAACAAATATCGACGATATTGTAGATGAACTCAATAGCATCGCCCCAAATGGCATCGAATATATTACTATTGAGAAAAACGGCGACGAATATAAACTCGACGTTACCAAAGACGATATCCGCAAAATTTTTCTCGACCTTGTTTAGAAAGAAACACATATGAACAAAGAATTAAACGTAGCACGCGTCTTGAAACAACTCGTTTACATCCTTGAAGAAAACGATTTTGTGTTTTATTACGATAAACGCTTCGAATCACTCAAACCCCAAATTGATGACGAACACGATTACCTCTACAACGAGCATTTAAACGAAAAATACCACCCCTTAACTTATCTGCATTTCCATGATAGTAAATCTAAAATAGATTATAATTTGAATTACCGTGACGTATTCACATATACACTCCACTATTCCAAATATTCATATCCCATGCCTCGCAATCCATTCACTCTAGAAATGGAAACTTATCTGGATCCCTATAAAGCATATTCAGAAGTTGAAGCAAAGGAACTTGCTGAAGAAATCTATAATGAGCTACTACGATAAAAACAATGCCATTTTAAACCAGAAATGACGTTCAAATAACAAAATATCGCGAAATAATCACATTAACAAAATAAAAAGGAAACCCTAAAATCAATAACCACCCACTAAAAAGTGGGCGGTTTGTTGACTCCATTATAGTGAGTTGGCAAACCGTGATTGATTAGCCTCAGTTTTAAACTACGTTACTTGTAAATATATAGGTACCTTGGGATGTCTGCCTAGTCCCACGCTCTACGCCTTATCATTAAACCGTTCTGATTGGTAGGAACCGTGTGATAAGGAACTAAAACTACAAGATAACATTGGCGAAGGCAACAAAGGGTTTGTTTATACCCGCTTACAGCATGAAATAAACAGAAATCATTAGAAAGGACTTTGTCAAACGTAGTGACAAAAACATCGACAACGCAGACAACGCAGACAACACAAGCTTGCGTGTTAGACCAACAAGGTAAACCGTTAATGCCAACGACACGTCTTGGCAAAGTTTATCGTCTTTTAAAAACAAAAAAGGCCCATATTGTATCATATGAGCCGTTTACTATCCAGTTGGATTACCAACCTTATACACAGGTTATTCAACCGATGACACTTGGCGTTGATAGCGGCGCTATTCATTCAGGTTACTCTGTAGCTAATGAACATCGTGAATACTATAACGCTGAAGTCGTTGCTCGTAATGACATTTCTAACCGTCTCTCAGATAGGCGTATGTATCGACAAAATCGTCGGTCCAGAAAAACACGATATCGTAAACCGCGGTTTAACAACCGCAAAAATAAGAAAAAGGATGGTTACCACCATCCTTATAACAAAAAGTAGCCTACACAATTAAATGAAAATCGATCATTTACATCGTTATTTTCCTATTGAAACAATCATTGTTGAAGTTGCTGAATTTGATATTCAAAAAATCAAAAATCCAGATATCTCTGGTATTGAATATCAGCAAGGCACGTTGCAAAGTTATAACATTCGTAATTACCTACTTGAAAAACATGGACGTAAATGTCTTTTATTGCGGAAAAAGCCGTTTCTGATTTTGAAGTAGAACATATGACACCTAAAGCGAGAGGAGGCTCTAATCGTATTGATAATCTGACCTTATCTTGTCATGATTGTAATCAGAAAAAGATACACTGACCGCAGAAGAATCTCATCAACAAACCTTACCTACTAAAAAAGCAGCTGCAAAGTTAAAACAATTACCTAACGAAAAACGTTTGTTTAAATACATGGCACATATGGATGCTACACGGTGGGCATTATATGAGTGCTATCAAGAGAACATATCCAAATGTCAGAAATGACATACGGATATATTACAAAATATAACCGCATTCAAGCAGGGTCTTCCAAAAAGCTCATCATATTGACGCCAAATGCATCACTGGTTTCCAACTGTTCCATCTATGAGTCAAACAGTGGTTAAAAGTAAAAAGTGCGTCGACATAATCGTCAATTACACCGTGCAACCTTTAACAAGAGGGCATATACGTAAAGCCGCATGTTTACCAACAGAAGTCTTCGGTTTTCAATTATACGATCTAGTATTGTTTAATAACCATCGTTATCATGTAAAGGTCGTCGAGTTCGGATCATTTGCTCTTGTTTCTGTCGAAGGCTTAAAAGATGAAAAACGAAGTTATACTAACATTGTTAGCACACTACAAATGCTTATAACAAACCATTACGTCAATACATGAAAAAGAATGCTAATAGAAAACGTAATGAAAAACAATTAATCTACAAAAAGGAACCCTATGACAAAAATCATTTTAGCTTTTTCCCGTGCATGGGAAAAACATACTATGCACAAAATCATCCAGAAAAAGCTCTCGACCTCGAGAGCTCTGATTATTTATTCGACAAAACAGGTTACGAATATCTAACATCCGAAGAATTCAAAGGAATTCCGAATCGTAAGCCAAAAGAAAATGGCCTCACCGATTACCTAAAAGCAATCGACGAAAGCCGTCAAGTCGAATAAATACGATTATGTTTTCACTGCACAAAACCCTGATATCGTACACGGTATCATCGCACTCGGTTACGATGTTCACTATTTAAAACCGCTTCCAACGGATCAATCAGAAACGATTTTCAAACAACGCGCAAAAGACCGCGGAAACAATGACACATGGATTGAAGGGACTGTCAAATTCTTAAAAACCATCACCACTGTCTATCTTCAGCAAAGATGAACTAAAAGCAGGTCTATGTGCATTTAGTACCATCTGAATACTACGTGACTGACGTATTAGAGAAAGGAATATTATAACTAGAAAGGCTTCTCTATGTCCACTTTTACAGAATTACAGGAACAAATATTAAACCTTCCCGAAAAAGGTGAATTGTCTGACGGCTATCATAGCTTCAATGAATTATATGAACATCGCATGATTTTGTTTTCAATCATTTGTAACCAAAACAAGGCGATTTCGTGGAAATCGAAACTTCACGAAGACGGTACAATGTTCGAAAACTATTTCATCGTAGAGAATTAACACACCGAACGGACAATTCACCTATCGATTATCACATGGACCATTGGGATAAGTTCAACGTCATTGAATTGAAAACGCGCCCCACTATGAGCGGTCACACCCAGATGACATCACACGATTATATAGCATTTTATAATACAGAAAGGAATTTTATGATTACACAAACCGAACTTGAAGAACTCATCCGCGAACATGGTCTCGCACCCTATGTTTATATAAAAAGTGAAAAGAACAATTCAAAAATCAAATTGATGAGCCACGCGAAATTACTATCACCTGGCGTGAAAAACTCACGTCAAACTGCTCTTTTTGACTATCGCAAAAAGACACAAATCATAAAAATATTGTCAGAAACTCAACCAAGCCAAGCGCATGATCGACCAAGAACGCTTGCGTATCTAGACGGCTTGACAGATTTGTATAAACTCATTCTTGAAAAACGTCGACTTAAAGAACACTACGAAAAGTTACTAACCGTACTTGCACAAGTACGTGACGGCGACCAGTCTAATCCGTGGTTCTTAGTGTTTGCACAACGTCAAATTCTATGGTTTGACTCAACAGATGAATATCACTAACACGAAGCTCACATTTTAAAAGGAATTTCAGGGCATCGCTATCGTAACGATATATTCAACCCGATGTGCGACCCGCTTTTAACCAAACATCATACATTCCACAGTTTCTGTTGATAAAACCGAGCTCAACAAATTCATTCAATTTGTCAAGAACGAAATAAACAGAAATCGAGCAATACACGAAATAGAAAAAGGAACGAAATGGAAATACTATTTGCATCACAATTGAATCTAAATGCTGACCAATCATTCTGCGGGAGCAGTTGTTTTCTGCACTTTTGGCATTTCTTTTTACATAGTGCAACTATATCGGTTTTCAAAAACGGATTCGAAAGGTTTCCACAAGATGACGTGCCATGGGTGATTAGTGCAATAGGCTTTTACCCGTATGTTAATGTGTTGGTACATACTCAATCATTGACTAGGCACAAACACAACAAAACGAATGCAACACCGTCAAACAAGCAACTAGCAAAGTGCCCTATTATGACCTTAAAAGGACGGTGTTTTAATTATCGCCGAAAAAGAAACTGACGCGCCCGATTGGCTAGGTTGATAAAGTTGAAACTAAAATCATCAGTGAAGACAAAAACATCTATCAAGTTCAATTCAATAAATCAATACGCTCTACATAAATAAAGATGATCTAAAAATGAAAAGAAAAACCCAGGTGGCATCAATCGCAGAAAGATAGAGTGAACTAGAAGCACCGAATGGAGAAATCGGACAACATCGCCAAAACCCTCATTGAAATGGAAACGGAAATCGAAAAAGTTCTCCGCCCCATGAAAACGTATCCGTGATGACTTATGCGTGGCGATGTCGAATTCACGCAACCAAAGACATCGACAACTCTCACTGGAATTTTGAGACCGAGTCGAAGTCCAAAAACATTTTGACGACACTGTCCACTGAATTTATTGTGTTGCATAATAAACAGGACGTCGCTTATTTCTACTTTCATTACGATTTGAAAAAGGATACGGTTTACGTAACATCTGGAACCGTTGCAACACAAGCAATTTCAACTGAAGACATCATCAAGGTGCTAAAAAGCCACAATCGGTATCGATGATTAGAAAGGAAAATCTAAATGCACTTCAAAAAGTCAGCTTCAACAGCAATCACAGCGGTAATTGTTCTCGCGGGTTGTGAAGAAAGCATCTAAAACAACCCACGCGGTGAACATCAACTCAACAGAGAAGACTGTTCAAGAAAGCCCGAAAAAGGTATTGACCGCGACCACGATTACCGTAAACGGTCAAGAAATCGAGCTCGAAACTAGTTATAAGGTCGATGAACGAAAACCCTCAATGACTACGTTTTCACAACACCGTCTATTGCTGACTTGGGTGTAAAACTCAAAACAGATGCCTCAAAAACTATAACATCCGTGTCACCAACCTTTATGCTGACGTTTCCGTATCATCTAAATATTCACGATTTAATGGATTTGCGTCAAGACAGTATCAACTTAAATTTGACTCAAGCTCCAAATGGTGGTTATGACATTTTCAACAACAGACGAATATACACAACCATTCCAAATCGAATCAGTCAATCAAAACGAATCATTTATTCACGGTTGGAATGGATACATTAGTGAACAATATAGCTATTTAACAGAGCGCGACATCAAAAACACAGTAACGGCGCTGTTTTTGCGTACCGTGTGGACGCTTTCTGTCGAAGACACACAAGCGCACAAAACCTATAGTAAAACAGTTTCTGACACAATTTATATGCCATCACACAATGAAGAATAGAAAGGACAATTCTTATGGGCAATTTCAATAAGTGGAATCGTGACGAAAATCATGAGAGCGACCAACTAACTGTCGTTCTCTTCGTATCACTGAAATAAAGACAATAAAAATTTACCACATTTTTACGGAACGCCGAAACGCCTTTACCACGACCAAGGAACCCAAACAACTCCACCATCAATTCCAAGCCTTTGTTGCACAAGGTCAACCTGGCGAAATGTGTAGAATGTACGTATCAGTTAACCCTCGTAGCAACGCTAAAACGTTTAAAGCACTCCAACACAAATTGCTCGATGATGAGTTCAACCTATCAAGTCTACCACAACGAGTTGCTGCTCTAGCAGCTAAAAAGAGAACGCTTACGACTCGAAGCATCTTAAATGGCTGTTCGACTTTGATCCAGTAGACGGAAAAGATACTGAAGAACTCTTGAAGGAATTCCTCACAGACGTACAACAATATCACGAAAATACTCAAACGAAAAAGGCGCGACTCGACCGCCAATGACCGTCGAAGCGCACAAAACACTAAATGGTTACAGCGTAGTTGTTGACCAGCGTTTTCGATACACGTGAACTCTTAGACAAATGGACCAACGTTGAATTAAAAACGCGACGACCTTGTTTGCGTGAAATGGTCAAAAACCATTACTCAAACCGTTGATTTAAACAATAGCACTCCAAAACACATAGATTGGGGCTTAAATGGTTCAAAACACGCACCAATCAATATGTACTATCACTGTTACAACAGCAAAACCACAAGCATACTGGCACAGTGGCTCATCGAACGTACTTATATAAACGATGATGAAACGCTATGGTCAACATGGAGTCAAGTCCAACGTATGTTCTGGTGGTAATAGAAAGGAAAATCAAATGATTGCAGAAATCATCTTATTGCTTTATTTTACGCAGGCTTCGGCTATGCGCTATATCTCATCGTAAAAGAAGGGCTATGCGAACAACTGTCAAAAATTGACAAAACGCAAGCACGCATAAATGCATATGCTGCAACAACGAAAGGAAAACAAATGACAGAACCAAACTATGAAGCCCTCACCACCCAAAACTTTGTTTGAATAGGTCTGCGTAAAAACTAATCAAAAACTATTACTCGAACCAAGCCAATATTTAATCAAAACACCACCAAAACTAAGAAAGGAAACACCAATGAAAACCACTTCACCTAAAAGAACACATCTTTAACCTAGATGCCATCGTTATGATTGAACCCTATGACGACGGTGGTCTCGTGCATTGCACAGACAATCACGCATATCGAATTTCTGAAACTGAATATCAAGAACTACGTAAACTACTAGGAAAGGACTAACCATGGCTAATCCAACAACAGCATCCGGCACAGTCTCCATCTATGCCGAAACCAATATCAATGCAGCCTATTTGCTCTATCTGCAACACTTAGCAAATACGCCTCTTCTCATTCGAGACATCAACAATGCCATTATCAACCAACCCGAACCACTTGACAAACTAAATGCCATCCTTGAAGAATTCGATGACTATTATGACTACGAATCACATTTCGATGGCACAGGTAATGGTTCATTCGGACACGTAGTTGAAAACTTCTTCGAAGACATTTTCAATCATGATTACGGAGTTGCACTTAATGCTATCCGTGACAACTTGAAACAGTACAACTGTCAAGCAACCTTCGACTACACCGACGAAGACTATTCAACCGACTATTTGTCGCATGAAACCATTAAACTCATGTGGAAAGACCAACATACCGAAATCATCGAAACCACTCAAATGGACGATGAATGCACTGTTGAACGGCTCTTCGAACTAAACCTGTACAGCGTCGGCGACATCTACTCAGCCGATTGGCTCATCAATCACTATGATGAATGGTGTAACAGTTTCACGGGTATGGACAATTATCGCGAACATAAGCGTGAAATGATTGACCTACTGAAAACCCATCCACAACCACTACGTATTTATTCACAATTCAGAAGAAATGATGAGCGAAAATTCGGCGGACTCGAACTTGTCAACCTCTTAGACAACTAGAAAGGAAATTTACATGTACAAATATCATTCAATACAAGAACTCGCACAATTACTCGAACAACATTGGCAGAACACAGATGAATTCCAATTAGAATGGAAATTGGATAGTGAAAACGACCAACTTATTCATTTCAAAATCATAGCACATGGTGAAAATCGTACGTGAAACAACCTCAGACATCTATACTATTGAAATCAAAACTTATGACTTAGAGCATGACGTTCAAAAGTGGTTCCGTGATCCATGGTACGATGACTATACACGTGCCAATATTGTATTACCATCCGAAAACGGACGTGATATCGAACTCGGTGATAAAGTCATGGTTTCTGATCCATGTTACGACCTTTGACATATGGTGTCAAAGGTGTGCTTGAAAATGTAAAACCGGGGACTTGGCACACCAAAGCTGAAAATCTAAATGTTAACTGTTGGGGTAATCGTTGCTCCGCACTTGTTGCTGGCATGAAGATGTTGAAGAACCAAACGATTTCGAAGAAACAGATATCCGCGTAGGTGTTGATTCAGGTCAAGCCGGTATCTATGACTATAACCATTTCGCTCACATCAAAGACGATGAAGAACGCGATGAACGTTGGTACGACAATATTGAAACATTTTGAGATAAACGCATACCTGTAACACCCGTTGGACGATACCTCATTGACAAAATTAAACCACTACATCAAAAACAAATCGCTCTAGAAAAAGAACTAGATGGACTTGATAGCAAACTAGGAAACCGAGTGTATCAAGAACTATTCCACCAAGAAATGGAACTCAAAACGAGAAGGCTTTAAATACGGCATCTATGACGAATCACTGAGACGATTACAAGGTATCGACACCTGTCAACTGCATCTGGACCGACAAACACTCAGTCGTCACGTCATCGGGACTCGGCGACGGATCGTACGACTGCTATGTGGCGAAAAACGAAGCCGGTCAACTCATCGGCATCAAAATCGACTACTGTCTCGAAGATAACGAAGAAGATTTGTAAAAAGAAACAACTAGAAAGGAAATTGCATGAAAACAATCACAACCTATCAACTTGAAGCTGGTGACGTTTTGTACTACGTTCACATAGCCCGATGATCAATATGTCGTTGACGAAATCGTATTAGATGAATCGAATTTTTCGTAAAGGATGTCATAAAACACTCCATTTCAGAAAAATTATCCATCAAACTACCAAACAAACATGACAATTCGGACTTTTATTACATTCGAACCAACATTGAACAACCAAACCAACCGCTCATGCTATATACTAGCATTCCGACACTATCTGGTGTTTATGCATCAGATGTTCTAAACATAAGAGAGAATGATCAATTATTCTGCATTAAACAAATAGCTGAAATTGCGATGCAACGGTTGAATAGAAAACTCGAACTTGAATTGAAAATCAAACCGTTTATTAGTAAACTAAACCACATCACAATCACAAACGGTTTGACGGGTCGAACCATTAAAACGTATGTCAAACCCTTTTTTCGATGCTGATAGCGTTATTCGTATTCTAAATCGCATTCCGCAATTAGAAAAAGAAAACGACCCCGTCATTGTGACAGCTATTCTAGAAGATAGTAGCACAATCAACCTCAACTCATATGTTAAACGGACCAGTTAGAAAGGAAACTCACATGATCAACTTTGAAACCATCACTCACGAACATTGCCTGTTTTTCCTCGGAGCAGTTGCCGGTGAAGAAGGTCCTTTGTTAAACATTCTCAAAACAAGCGACAACAAATACTACTTCACCTATTACATCTTTGACGATGGTCACTATAGGATGAAAAAGCAATTCTCATTGTCAAAGAAACCACGATTGAAGAAATCAAAGCAATATTCAGCGAAGAAAACCTTAGCAAAAATGATGGTGAAGGTTTGGAGCTTACTCGACATCTTCGAGCCCTCAACCGGACAAGCTTATTATGAAACATTGACGGGTACTCAAAAATTCTCTGAGCTGAAAAATCAAAACCTCGAACCTGTACCCTATGAAACCGTAAAAGAACGCGTCGAATGTACGTTGAGACAATATGAGCTTTTAGGTATTCTCAATTGAGACTACGACAAAGTCAAACGAGAAAATCTCTTGACTCACGTTCCTAGAACAACTTGACACAAATTAGAAAAGGAAAACTATTATGTACATTTCTCGACAAACATATGAAGGTGACAATCATACAGTAACACCATAAAGAATTCCCTACCAATATATTGCTTGAAAATATTACATGCCTCTTGAATGAACAATCAAACTCAAAGTTAGAATCATTGAAAAACCTGGAATCAATGCTCCGTCATACAAACAACCAAGAACAAATTCTCATTGACTATATTCATAAAAATGGAACTCAAGACCCTAATGATATAATGACAACAGAAATCGACATTGATAACGAACTGGGATATTATAGGTTCCACCTAGCATATAATGAAACAAGTTTTTATCATTTTGCTTATTCGAACACTTACGAAGAAGATTGGGAATCTTGTATCACCTATCACGAAAATTCGAAGATGAGAAACAATAGAAAAGGGCGCTGCAATCATGTTCTCAAAAAATTATTACAGTTATTCTATTACACGTTATCCTGTTCCTTGCTATGTATATCCAAACCAACACAGTACAGTGATATTCATCGATTTTTATGCATCAGGTGTATTTTTCGGTTTAGTTGAGTTGATACTGGTCCTCATGTTATTGATTTATCTCAATAAAAATATGACTTTATTAAATTACAACTAGCCACCGTACTCTATAGTTTATTGGCACTCACTAGTATTACATATAGTTTTTCTCGGCATAATCGTACCAACATCAACTACAACAGATCTGTTATATCAATTTAACTCATCCACCACAACTCATCAATCCGAACCTAAAATTATTTATGAAAATGATTTGGATGCAACATTGACAATTGATGAAACCAAAATTGGAACAGACTTAACATATGAGCAAATCCAAAGATTGACGGAATAGAAACATTATCACTGGAAAAAGAGCGTCAAATAGTTCAAACAGATGCTGATACCACAGTTGATATCACATATGCGAATAAAGGAAGCTAAAAGACTATGCTAAATTCGCAGCATATCACGTTGAAAAGGTGACCTTAGCGACAAAAACTACTACAAAGAAATGGTTTGATGCCGTTCATGAAACAAATAAACAAGTTGCAAAAAGTTTATGTTACAGCTAAAATCGACGACAAAGTCATCAACACTCGTAAAGAATTAGAAAAACTCATAAAATAAAGCACTCATGTTTAAATCAGAAAGGAATTTCTAAATATCAAAAATTTTTACCAAGTCAGATATCGAAATCGAGCATTTCGAAGAATCAGTATCATATCTACCGTATAGTGACGATCGACTTGTATCTAAGCTATATGAACATCTCGAAAAACTGAAATCGCAGGATATCTATGTTGTAGATGTAACACTAGTATCGACTCATGCAAAGATTAGTTCATTAAGTGAAGTCTTTAACCAATACATGATTCGAATTGTTCGACCTAAGTATGAAGTTGAATTATTCGTAGGAATGTTTAATGGATACGGATACGAATTTGACTATCATAAGTCAGAAACCGTCGGCGTTTTTAAAACGGCTGAAGAAGCAGAAGATTGTAAGAAAGAATATCTCGCTAAGAACAGTCACAACGGCAAATATGCTGTAAAAGTCATTCGTCATTCAGCTTTAGAACTACAACTCTAGTATTGTACACCCCCAAACCACACCAATTAGAAAGGACATCAATGGAAAACCACACCAATAAAAACCTACCAAGAACGCATGAACAAAACAGCCTTGTCTAAGTTCGGTGCAATTGAAAAACACCTCGAAAAAGGCATCAAACTGCTCGATTTTGGCTCCGGCTTCTCACCAGATTTCGTCGAACAAGTACAACAAACAGGCGCTCACTATGTCGCTTACGACATATCTGATATTGTTCAAAATCAACTAAAAAGAAAACGACATCGATCTTTTCTGACAAAAGAACAACTCACAAACGCAGAAGATGAATTCGATGTGATTTATCTATCAAGCGTTTCCACGAACTAATGAGTTACCTATCACGACCAGAACGCAGAGAAACCTTCGCCATGCTCGATAAGGCACTCAAACCAGACGGCGTGATTGTTATTCGTGATTGGGGCCCAGGATATCAATCACGACAACCTGTCACACTTGAAGTTGCATCAGACGAAGTAAACGATGAAGTAAAAACATGGGTTGATGCTCTCATTAAGAATTCAGTAATCACACTCAGCGGCCATTAGAAGATGGCGCTGATAATGTTATCGTACCACATATCTACAAAAGTAGTCCTCGACAACTCTATGAAATTCTCTTCCATGCCGTTTGGGGGTTAAATTCACTAGAGCGCGAATCACAAGAGTCATACACTATTGACCCCTATTTAATTGAAAAATGGATTTGTACACCACACGGATACGAAATTATAGACAGTTATGACGAATACGACGAAACTTATTTACCGTACTTACAGAAATACTTTCAAAAATTGATGACCTTCGTGGCCAACGAAAATCATCTATGAATTGAGGAAAACAAAATGACCGCATCACCACTCATAATCGCACTCGCGATCGTAACTTTATTCGGTATAGTCATCATAGTGTTAGATTTCGTCATTTCCTGATATAGAAATATCCAAAGTATAATCGTTGGTAAACACACCGACGCTGAACACAAAAGTAAATCATGTTCTAATTATTGAGAAGTACCTGTTGGTTATAACGAAACAATCCCCACTAAATATTATTTAGACATCCGCGGATATGATCAAAATAATAAAAGTGCAAACTATAACAATTGATGTTTCAGAAGAAAGCCTATGATCAATATGCCAGGTGACACGTGGGATTCATCGACCAATTCAAAAAGGAAACAACAAAATGACAATCGTAACACTAACTATAACAAATCAACTATCACTTTTTGGCACGGTCTCAAACCGTGCCGTTTTCTTTTTGTATTCACAAAAATGATATAATTATACAAACTAATTAGAAAGGATATTCAAAATGTACGAAGAATTAGCACTTAAAATTGACAATCACAACGACATCTATCGAAAACTAAACGATGACGTGCATCGAATCAAAAGCCTCTGATGAACACTCAGCAGAAGAATTATAGCAGCTCAACACAAACTAACACAATTCATTCACGATTATGCGACATTTCTTTCGAACTACGTTTGGGATCACATGGCCGAACTCCGACCGTACGACTTAACAGCACTAAACATGGCTGCCCTACAACGTATGGCGTCAAATGAAAGAGAAATCGAGCATCATTGTCGAAACCATCGAAAAGCGTTCACACGAAAACACGAATTAGAATCTGAGGAACTACACTATGTCTAAAACCTAAAATTGCCGCCTTTTTCGACATCGACGGTACAATTTTCCGCAATTCACTGATGGTTTCACATTTCAATAAACTCATTCAATACGAAGTCTTTCCACATGACTTGAAAGAACAAATTCAACCGTTCTATCGCGCGTGGAATAACCGCGAATTAGATTACGACGACTACCTACATCGCGTGGCAACTATCTATACCGAAAACTTGCGAAGCAAGTCAATCAATGACATCAATTTCGTTGCAAAACAAACAATCGAACTCGAACACAAAAAACTATACCGTTTCACAAAAGAGCGCATCGATTGGCACAAAGCGCAAGGACACATGATCGTGTTTATTTCGGGTTCTCCGCAATTTTTGGTATCACGACTCGCCAAGACACTCGGTTGTGACTTATGGTTTTGCCACAAAATATTTATCGGAAGATAACAAATACAGGTCAAGTCGTTCCAATGCGGACTCCGCCTCTAAAATGACTGTGCTGGAAAACTTGGAAGAAAATACAACTATTGACATGTCGAAATCTTACGCATACGGCGACACCACAGGTGACGTTGCCTTGCTCACAAAGTGTCGGACATCCAATCGCCTTTAACCCGAATCAAAAACTCATCCATTCGCTTAAAAACCACGACGTCGAAATCGTTATTGAACGTAAAGACGTTGTTATCGTGGACTTCAACAAAACAATAAAAGTTTCACGTGAAACAGAACTAGAAAGGGCATTCATGTCGAACAAATCAATCATTATTATTTCCTGCGCTATGTCCTTACTCGGGGCAATGGCCATTGTTGAATCTATCTTTATGATTCTAGGCGCTATTCTCTCTAGGCCTTTGGCTTTATATGTTTTCTTAATCTCGTTTTTAATCACATTTCTCATTGGTGCAACTTTTGTCTTACATTTTTCAAAAGATTGAAAACCTATTGCATTAGCCAATAACCTGTGCTATAATTAGAAAACATCGAAAAGCACGTCTGCTTTTCGTTTTGAATCTTGTCATCTGTTGAATTAAAAATAGTTCATCACCAAAATCAACGGATGGCACTCTCTTGTGTTTGTTGAATCAACTTCCACTCAAGTTGATTTGCTGGTCCCGTAGTGTAGCGGTTATCACGTCGCCCTGTCACGGCGAAGATCGCGGGTTCGATTCTCGTCGGGACCGTTCAGTGATATTCACTTGAACACATTTGCCATGATGTGGCTCTCCATACTTTTGGCGGTTCTCCATTCCGCCCATCTTAAGCATCGTTCGTCTAATGGTTAGGACACAGGCTTTTTCACGCCTCACAATACGGGTTCGACTCCCGTACGGTGGTATGTGGCAATGCGTGTATCCCGCTCGAAGCCGCGAGCACTACTCGAAAGGATGTCACGCGTTGCTTTCATAAACGCGCGGATGGCGGAATTGGCAGACGCACACGGTTTAAGCCCGTGCGAACGGTATCGTTCATGTGGGTTCAAATCCCTCTCTGCGCATCTTAATTTAGACTCGATAGCTCAGCTGGATAGAGCATTCGCCTTCTAAGCGAACGGTCGCAGGTTCAAATCCTGCTCGAATCATTTTGGTGCAAGCATAATGTGCAACCGTTATGTGAGTGCTCGAGATTCTTCATCGTAATCGCAATGTAAAACGATAAGAACACCTAAGTGGAAGGTTAATCGTCCACTAACGCCCTTCAGCGATACGAAGTGACGACAACGGTTCGATTAGTAAGAAAAGCTAGTCAAGATAAGGTTGTTGAGATTTGTTGCATTCAAGCAGATCATGTGCAAACGGTTTAGAGTAAGACAAAAATCCGTTCAGCAAATCAATATAAAACTCAGTTGCAAAAACGACGGAGACAATTCCGTTTAGACATCAAAATTGTCATAGATGTCGTTTTTAATTATTTGAAAGGAACGAACATTAGATCTAATGTTAGTCTTTCATACTTGTGTGGTGGAACTAAGCAGACACACGGGACAGTGCTTTAGCTAGAATCTAGTGAGTTGCCATGCTCGCCAAACCCCGTAAAATACCGAATTAACGGTTGCCTCAATCAATGGCAGGCTTTGCGAGTGCAAATCTCGTCACAAGAATAAACTGACATATGGGTATGCTGCCCTAATCAACTGTATGCACGAGACTCAGTTTACACATCATCGAGTACGTCGAATACGGTCGAGTTGATTACTCTTCAACGGTTTTAAAAATGACGCGGCTGATAGATGATTTAGGCGCGATAGCTCAGTTAGGTAGAGCAATGGATTGAAGCTCCATGTGCCGACGGTTCGATTCCGTCTCGCGCCATTATATAGGACCTTTAGCTCAATTGGTTAGAGCACTCGGCTCATAACCGAGCGGTCGTAGGTTCGAGTCCTACAAGGTCCATCATCGTCAAAGAAAAAGACGTTAAAACTCACGTCGTGTTATATAATGCAGGGTAGAGCAGTGGTAGCTCGTCGGGCTCATAACCCGAAGGTCGCGGGTTCTGAATCCGCCCCTGCAATCACCGCCATAGTAACGACATGTGCGGATCGAGCGAATGTGAAGTAAGACAAGTGTCCGAAGCGTTCGCGGTTTTGGAGGGGTTGTCCCCGAGTGACTTGCAATAGTCAGTAGGTGCAAATACTAGCGGCCGTTGACGGCAGACGTTATATTACGGCAGTCTGCAAATAGCACCTAAATTTGGAAGGGACTAGTCCCCTAAATGAAAGTGACTCCAACTCAGAGTCATAAAAAAATGTCCGTGTGGGACTTCGTCCCTAGAACCTTGTTCGTCAAGGTACGGATGAATATCGTCATTTGGAGACTGACACGATAAAGAACTCATTACTGGATCAGTGCGCGGGATGCGGTAGAGGTTAGACCCACCTCGGATAAACGGGTCGTTTCCGGGAAGTAGCTCAGCTTGGTAGAGCACGTGGTTTGGGACCACGGGGCCGCAGGTTCAAATCCTGTCTTCCCGATTACGTGCTTAATTGTACGTACTAAACACGATCAAAGAAATCAATCAAATCGACCACCCATAAAACGGTGAGGAAGAGAAAGCAAAAAGCGATGGTCTTAGTAACGCTTAGTGAACAGACTCTGCGTCCAAACCGACAAGACTTGCGTGTCGGTGTTGTAGGAATGTCCTGAGTACGGTACAATGGCATAGCCAACGACTATTTCGTTGCGGTCAAATATGACTGATTGTGTCGGAATCTGGGAGGCCCAGCTCCCAAGGCTAAATACTGATTTTGATTGATTATTTGGAGGATTACCCAAGTCTGGCTGAAGGGAACGGTCTTGAAAACCGTCAGACGTGTAAAAGCGTGCGTGGGTTCGAATCCCACATCCTCCTTGGGGCACAAAGCTCATATCAATGGGTCCGCACCCGAATGGGCAATCATGAATTGATGCGGACTTATTTTATGCAGTTAGAGCCACGACGGCGTGCGATGCTTGTGAGAGGATCGCTAAAGTCCTTAGAGCGCAAGCTCTTCGTATAGACTCGATAACTCAGCTGGTAGAGTAGCGGACTTTTAATCCGTAGGTCGCAGGTTCGAATCCTGCTCGAGTCATGCCAAAAAGATTGCATGAATAATTCATGGCATTTTAGGCTTAACAATTTGAATAAGGTTGTTAAGTCATTTGGTGTCAAACATAATGTGCAACCGTTATGGAATATAGCCAAGTGGTAAAGGCGAAGGACTTTGACTCTTGACGCGTTGGTTCGAATCCAGCGATCCCAATAACTTATCCCAATAAGAGAGGGTGTAATTATGCAAAAATTTGATGAATTCCTTGACAAATATTTAAATGAACAAGATGAAACCGTTCGTGCAGAATATAAAAAAGCAAAAGAAGAACTAGAAGAACTATTAGAAAAATAGTTTAACTCAACCATATCCGATAATTGATTACAACCTGGTTCCAAGGTTGACAATCGGACAAAAACACGTGAACGTGCCCGGAACAGCACTACTAACACAAAAGTTTGCGGGTGGTGCCTGCATGTCATCACGCTCGCTACGTGATATCTTGGAAGGTTACTCAAGAGGCTGAAGAGGACGGTTTGCTGCTAAATCGTTAGGCGGCAGAAATGTCGCGCGAGGGTTCGAATCCTCACCTTCCTTAAACGAGGTGAATAAATGAAAAAAGTAATCTTAGACGAATCTATTTTGGACATCGACAAATGGCTCCACAAGAAGCTATTGACCAAATAGTCGAGGTATTCTCCAACTAGAAGAAATCGAAAATAAAAAGCCGTCAAAAGAAAAGACGTTAAAACTCGTGTGCACTTGATGCGACGACACGCCATCCCCGCTGTTGGGAAGAACTGTCGTTGCGATGTAGTCCGGATGCGGATGCGTCTGGGGCAAGTGATGAGAGACCGCGCGGCTCTCGTCAGCTACATCATTATGGTGACGTAAAGGCAATTCGGTGCGCCACCCGCTTGTGGAGCGGGCGCTAGTCGGTTCGATCCCGACACGTCACATCGCAGTCACTACCTACAAGACGTTCCTCGAGAACTTGATAGGACTCCGCTATCAAAGGTGATAGTGTTTTTGATCTGTTTAGCCGATTTAGCTCAGTTGGTAGAGCAACGTTACAATGTGAAATATAAAAGATCAAATTAGATTTATCATAAAAAGCGAAAAACCAAGCTTCTAAGTAAATATTAATCTTTTATAAAACTGTCTCTGGCAACAGTTTAATAAAACATAGTCACTACCGTGGGCTACACGGGAAGTTAAGCCTGTGGATCGTTACATAAACGAAAGTAGTTTTTAAACGAAGATGTTTTGAAATTCAAATATTAACGTTTTCAACAAAATCGAACGGGATGAAGCAGGAAATCTTTCAAATTATTTTAGAAAGGTTCATAAAAATAACAATTACGTATATTTTTGTAGCAGCAACGCACTCAGTAGCGCATAGACTGCAGGTTCAAGTCCTGCAATCGGCATTGATATAATATTGGGTACGTCGTGAGACGAATTATATCAAGAAAAAAGTTATAATTTTCGCTAACGGTGACGGATATAGAATTTAACAAGCTCAACAATCAGATTACCAACTACTTCCGCAGCAACAGCGATTAAAAATATATCCATTTTGTCCAACTCCGGACACGTCAAGGAAAAGACGTTAAAAAACCACAATACTATCGATATGGTTATGGACGCATCGCAAGATGAGCTGTATCGAAAGTATTCGAAAGTAAAATTTCATCTTTTTCGCTCACACATCGCCATATCACCTCTGAATTTGGGGATTCACGTGGTATAAACAGAACGTAGACCACCGGGACACACCCAAGCCCACAGGTCGAAATCAGGTCAATGGCATGACTAGTCGCAGGGACGTCTGCTGTGACATAAAACATCTATATGTGGCAACTATTTGGGAGGTTGCGATCGTACATTATGGTAGTATAATTGTTACGATTGGTACAGCTATCACTACGGTGGTATAAGACTGAACCATCTGGGTTCGATCCCTTGATATAGATGTTTCTTGATCCACCATAGCTCAGTTGGTAGTAGCGCATGACTGTTAATCATGATGTCACAGGGTTCGAGCCCTGTTGGTGGAGTTGATCTGTGAGCTGGCACTCGGAGAAGCCTAGAGCACTATCCGGTAAAGACATGCACTTCCCTAATGATAAACGCCGCAGGGGTGCCACAGATTATTTTAATAGATTAGAAGTCATCAAAAGTGCTAATTACATAACTAGATGACCATAACATCACGACCACAACCCGGTGACGTCGTAAAAACTCAGACGGTTAAATCCCACACAAGTGCACATTTAAATTGTGGGCGAACCAAGGCGTAAGTTTTGCATCGTAATGCGTTTTCCGCCCTTGACATCGAAAAGACAAAAACCAAGAAAACCAAATACTGATATGTTTGCTCTAGCATGTCAGCACATAGAGCCTCTTTTGGGGACTCGATCCCCTTTCTAAATAGTGTAGTTCGATCGCGCTTAGCGGTTGACGTGAGTGAGAGGACGTGCGCACGAACCTCTCAGCTACACTTAGCCGATTTAGCTCAGTTGGCAGAGCATCTGATTTGTAATCAGAGGGTCAGCGGTTCGAACCCGTTAATCGGCATTAAACGAGGTAAAACAATGACATATAAAAACATTATTTTTAGACGATTCAATTCTTGACATCGATTCATGGCTTCCCAAGAAGCAATAGATGAACTTGTTGAATTCATTAAAAATTATGATAACACATCCGAAAAATAAAGAAAAACAAAGGGAGCAAACATATGTTCGAATTTCAAACCGCGGTGAAAAATATCACCATCACTGACGCCATCAATGATTATACTAAAAAGTAAACTCAGCAAACTCGAGAAATACTTCTCTGACGATGATGTCCTAACCGTTCGAGTTAACGCTAAAAGTATATCCAAACAAAAAGCAAAAGCCGAAGTAACCATTCCGTACAAAAACTTCACTCTTCGAGCTGAAGAAACATCAGACGATTGGTATAGCAGCTTAGATTTAGTAGTTGATAAACTAGAAGGTCAAATCCGCAAGCACAAAAACAAAGTTACAAAACCGCAATAAAAATTCGTGTGGAACCCATTATTGACGAATTAGAACCGATCGAAGAATTCGCACGTGTCAAAAGACGTTGACATTCAAGCTATGTCCACTCAAGATGCCGCGATTCAAATGGATCTTTTAGGACATGACTTCTTCGTGTTCCCTAAATAAAGAAACCGCCCATGTAAACATTGCCTATCGTCGCAAAGACGGCTACAAAACGGTTTGCTAGAAATCAACCACCAATGCCCTTACGAACCTGTAGGCAGAGAAATTTGGTAAAATACTAAAAACTAAACAGAAGCAAACGCTTCGTTTTTATTTAGAAAGGCCTAGTAAATGAAATATTACGCATTCAACAACAATATGGTGATTCAACTCGAATTACTACAAATATACAACCGTTCCACAACTGCCGAAGAACTACTATTCATCATCAAATCACTTCCACAAAACCAATCCTGTAACATTCCATCTACAAACAATCAAAAGCCCATTAATATGGTGTCCTGAAAATAAACTTTTTAATGCGGATATTCAAAAAGAACTAGAACTTGAATTACTTGTTCTAAGACAAAACCAAGGATCAACGCCCGGAACATGGCACTATTTTGTTCTCGACATCATCGATACCGAAGAATTCAAAGCTCAATTAAAAAGAAAAGCTAAAGAAAAACTCAATAAAATTCCAAAAACAAATTCAAACTACAGTCTAATTCTTGATTTTTACGCAACAACTGGATTCGAAAAAGATATTAAAGCCTACAGAAAAACGTATTTTGGTGACGCCATCGCTTTAGACGACACCTTGCATTTACATGCTGATGATAACAACCATATCATCGATATCACAAAAATAATTTGCACGCACTATTTAGCAGATTACTTATCAATTGGAAATATTCGAGGATACAACAAAGAAATACTAAACCTAGAAACATTTGTTGAAAAACATTTAATAGATGCAATGTTATCAAACCAAACACAAAAATCCATGTCGATAATATCAACATAGACAATGCTTGTTGAGTGATACTATCCAATCATGCATCTTTATCAACACAGAGGATAGTTATCACCAAAGCATCAAAGACGAACTCCATTAACTCTACTAGAATCCTACGAAAAATTGAGCGTCTAACCGACATTATTCAAAACATCCATTATAACCTCAACACCAGAATCAATTTTAAGGCCATTCTCAAGCCCATATTCGCATTTTAAATCAACTCGAATACAATTAACCACCTCAACGCTAAAACGCCTTAAAAACGTTTTTAAAAGCAAATTAAAAGAAGCACTCATTTGAGTGCTTCTTTTTTAGTTTTTACGCTTCAATTTAATGAATCCAATTAAACCAAGTACAGTCAACAACGACACACCGACAAGCGCTAATTTGCTGTTCGTTTCACCTGTCTTAGGAAGCTCGTCCTTAACAAATTGAGGTTGTTCTACTGATTCTGCCACGACTGGTTTAGAATCGTTAGATTTAGGAGTCTCAATTGGTTTTGGAACTTCAGGTTGTGGTGCTTCTGGTTTCTTAGGCTCAGGGGCACGAGGACTTGGAGTCTCAGACTTCTTAGGATCTGACGTTGGCATCACTGGTTTTTCAACAAGTTTGTAAATATGCGTTTGAACATCTTTACCGTCATTGAATTCAGTCTTACCTGTAAACTCATATTCTCCGATTGTCTTAGGTGCGTCGATGAATCCTGATTCAGATTCTTTAATTTCTTCACCTTTTTCATTAACATAACGAGTTACTTTCAACTCAGGCACGTCTACGATTGGCGCATCACCCGGAATCTCATGTTTAATTGGGGCATAAACATGAGTCGTAATACCATCTTTTTCAGTAGTACGTCCAGTATATTCGTTTTCACGAATTGTCTTACGTGGTGGTTGAGTACCTTTCTCAGTTTCGATGAGCTCTTTACCTTTTTCATCTACGTGACGTGTGACTTTTAACTCAGGAATATCATATTGAGGGTGCATCACCCGGAACTTTAGATTCAACAACAACTTTACAATACACATGAGTCAACACATCACCGTCTTTATTTGAATCCGTGCGACCCGTAAACACATAATCCTCAATTGCTTTCGGACCACGAAGACCAAAAATCAAATAATGTTAATTCTTGACCTTGTTCATCAACATATCGAGTCATCTTATACTCAATCTTATCAAGAACTAAACTTTCACGTGGAATCTCAGTGACAATCTTAGAATAGATGTGAGTTTGAACATCATTTCCTTCGTTCATATTCGTAGTACCTGTAAATTGATAGTTACCGATCGTGTTCGGCGCGTCTACTAATCCTTCTTCCGAATCTTTAATTTCAGTTCCGTCTTCAGTTTGATAACGAGTCACTTTCAACTCAGGCACATCTACAGACGGTGCGTCACCCGGTACTTCAGTCTCAATCGGTTTATAGATATGCGTTTGAATATCTCCACCTTCGTTGGTATTCGTCGTACCTGTAAATTGATATTTACCAATCGTATTCGGAGCATCTACGAAGCCTTCTTCAGCGTCCTTAATCTCAGTTCCATCTTCAAGCGTGTAACAAGTTACTTTCAACTGAGGAATTTCGACAGACGGGACGTCACCCGGAACTTTTGTGTCATAGCTAATGATGAATGGTGAAAAGAATGGTGTATAGCGTGTAATGCTATTATGGATGGATGACCGAGCGGTATCATTCGACCCTTCTATGTTATAGGCAATTGTTCGGGTTGTGGTTAAGGAATCAATTTTGGTTCCGATGTTATCTAACGGTCGTCCAATCTCGTCGATTGGTTTTGATGCGGATTCACCAACAAATTTGTTCATCACAACAGGTAGGGATACAATGGTTCTCACTAGCAACCATAGGTATCATCTTTTGATACGTCGTTATGAACCCAGGTACGGTCACATCATAAGCAAGAGCAACAGGTTTCTCCGTAAACATGTATAGGTTGCCTGTTTTAACCGGTTTCAAGATCGACCGGTTGTACGTCAACTTGACATCATCCTTTGTGAGCATTGGGACATCCGTGATAGGAGCAACACCTTCAATCTGATTGTAAGAATTTACAGCTTGCCCCATTGAGTCATTGAGTGCTCTGGCAATATCTGTTTTGATGAGATCGTCTAATGCATCCAATCGTTCTTCAAATGTAGCACGCGACACATCAGTTGTTTCGATTTCAAAATGTTTTGTATTTGCATCACTTTCAGATGAAGATTGTGCGTCTTCGGGTTGTATAGAAGCTCCCGTTGAGTTAGTAGATGTCTCGACAGACGAAAGTTGAGTTGTATTTGCAACCACATTGTTCGAAGAAACTTCTTCACCAGAGGCAGCGGTTGCACTATCAGCCGACGCCTCTGTCGACAATGTTGTCGTAAGAGCCGTCGCATCTGATGTCGTTGACGATGTAACTTCATCTGCACTCGCAACACCGCCCATTAAAAAGAACGCTGCAATCACAGCACTAGCTAGACCATAAGCTTTTGTATTTCCGAAATCAAAGATTTCTTGTTTATTATTTTTGAAACATTAATGTCCCCCTGTAAATTATTGTTACAAATCAATTGTACAATCATAATTATATCACACTTCAAACAATTGTACAAATGGCAACTTACGAGCAACTAAAAGAAACACTCTAACGGTGCTTCTTTTATTCATCACGTTGCGAAGATTCTTATAGAAGCCACGCTACCGAATCCAACTAAAGCGAGCACGCCAACAATTGTCCCGTGATGACGATCACGTTCACTTGTTTTTAGCAAGACTTTCTTAGATGGATTCTCTACCGTTGTTTTCGGCTCAGAAACAGTTTGACCTATCTTTGGATCCGTTTTCTTCGTAGGTTCATCGGTAATTGTTTTTCTCGACTTCCTCGCCCGTGCCAACATGAACGATACGTGTCACAGGTTCCTTAAGAATTTTCTCAACAATTGTCGGTTGACCTTTACGCTCGCCGTTTTCTGTTGCAGACACTTTCATGATTTCCTTCTGACCGACAACGCCTTCCACTTCAACTTTTTCCTCACCTTTTTTAAGTTTTGGATCATCGATCTTCTTCGTTTCAAATGGAATATCTTCTGTCCCAACTTCTTTATCTGCACCTTTCGTTCCCACTCGAACGACCTTATCAACAGGTTCCTTGAGAGTTTTCTCAACAATTTTCGGTTGGCCAACTCGTTCACCATTCTCAAACGTATACGTTTTCGTAACTTCTTTTTCACCCTCTTGACCGTCAACTTCCACACGCTCTTGACCGGCCTCTAACGCAGGATCCTCAACCATTTTCGTCTTAAACGGAATCTTTTCAGTTACTACTTCCGTTTCTGATTTCTTAGACTCTTCTGGTTTAGTTGGAATCTTAGGAATAATCGGATCCGGTAATTTCTCTTCCGTTTTTGGATCATCCGTTGCCACAGGTGTTGATGGTTTCGTCTCAACAGGTTTCGTTGGAATAACTGGCTTAACCGGCTCTGTCGGCGTCACTGGTTCAGACGGTTTTTGTTTCAACAGGCGTTGTCGGTTCCTTCGGTGTTACAGGCACGGATGGTTTCATTGGCTCGGACGCTTTTTCTTTTACAGTCACAGCAGGAACAACCTTACGTGGTTCTATTGACCGTAGCAGATTTTTCGGATCTTCTATTCGATTCCGTTCACCTGGAACCACTTTATCAATTGCTTTCAAATAATCGTCTTTCGCTTTAGTCAAACGATTCAACATATCATCAACTTTAGCCAGATCATTTTTGAGTCAATCCTGTTGAAAGTAATTCAGACTTCTTTCACAGTCAGTCCCTGCTTCGCAACACTAAAAATCTTTTTAATCAGACTCAGACCCAGACTATAAATGACCTAAGTAAACCGTTTATCTAAAACCATATCAAATCAGCAATCGATTTGGTCAACGTCGACATATCAAACGCACGCTATTGAAAACTTCGCAACAGATGCCTCTAAATCAGCATGCTTTTAGTAGCATCAGTTCCATTCTTCGAATCATTTTCGAAACAAATCATTTGATTTATTCGACGCTAAAAAGGCCGTTTGATTTTCAATTGCTTTCTGAAGAGCTGCTTTTGCATCATTATATTGTTTCACAGTTTCTAGCTTACCGATTTTTGTATTTTCAGACTTATGATCTTCAAATACTGAGCTGCAACATCTAAAACCGCCACAGCAAAACACGCTCACCCGTTTTGCTTTTGCATATTCTTTAGAAGAGACTCAAATGCTTTATCACTGTCACGCAAGGCTGTTTCTGCATCATCAATTATTTTTGCGTCCGTTTTACATTACGATCATCCTCATCCGTTGCATTCGCGCTAAACTTTCGGCATCAGCTAACGCTTTATTATAATTGTTTTGAGCGGTATTCAATTTACCGGTCAATTCAGCAGGAGCATATGCTTCAAACCCTTTTGTTGGAAGTTTACTCTCACGATCTTTCGCATGCGCTTTAACTTCTTCAAGGGCCTTCTGTAAATACGTACGTCTTAGTGGACTCCATCGTGACGTACACTTCAACAATGTCAACTTCAGGTTTTCCTTTTTCAGCGCTTAACGATTGCTTTTCTATCAGTCGAACCATTCACCGTTTTTAATAGCCACGCATCTTTAAACGCTTTATCCCGTTCAACATATTTCGTAGCGCCGCGCATTCAAAAATCTTGCAAGGTTGTTGCTTCACCTACTTCTTGTCGAGCTTCAATTTCATTACCGATTCATCAACACGTTTAACAAACACTTTTGTTTCAATGTTTCTCACCTTTATCGGTCGGACGACCTTCTCCATCAAAAACTCAAATGTGTCCGTCAATTACAAGCGTTTTATTCTTGACAATATTACCATCATCACCCAAATAATAGCGCGTACCATCTAATTCATACCAACCAGTAACCGTATTTTCTTTTCACGAGATTTGTAAGCCATGCATGGTGTGCTTTTTGAAAATAACACGCCTCCCGCAGAACCATCAACTGGAGAACCCAATGATGAAAAATTATAGGTACCAACAAGATTTCCGTTTTCATTCAATACCGACGAACCACTCATACCGCCAACCACGGTATTTTTAAATTCAAACAACTTCCCAGAATCAAGATCCGCACCTTTTGCCGTATACGCCGTCGTATTAAAAATAACCGAAGCCGCACGATACTGAACACCACCGACAATAGCCTTCGCTAAGATTCAGAGCCCTTTCGCGCCAGGCGTCATACTACCTGGATACCCATTAATAACGACATTTCTGGTATTTACAGGCGAACTGTTAAATTTTAGAAGTTCATCAAGTGACGCAATACGAATGACTTCATCATTCTTAAGACCTTGCTTCTTAGCTAAAATCGGAAACGGATCATTAATTTGAATTGCGGCAGCGTCGTTTCTCCCACAATATCTTGTCCTTACGTGTAGACAAATTGCTCGAAAATCCTTGTTGATTAAAAAAGCGCAACTGATTTTTATCTACATGATACATCGTTCCACTTGTTGGTGTCATTCGATAATTATTATTCGAACCACTAAACTCATACTTAGAATTAGACCCTACTACAAACCAAATATCGGTAATATCATTAGTCGTATTATCTAAATCAGCTTTCAAGAAATTATGAGCAACTGTCAAAATCGTACGATTTCCAACAAAAAGCGCCCGTACCAACAGTGTATTGACCGTTAGCATGCCTCATATATAGTTGAACAGTCGCTGCTCAGCCATACGCATCTGGCGCCATAGCTCTTAGATCAGACCCATCACCATGGATATATTTAAACGGATTGTCTTTTGGAAGATTCTCTAAAAAGGTTTTTCGATGTTTTATTCCGTGCCGGCGTTGGTCCAAAATATTGTCCATCATCTGACAAGTTTGACACCGTCGTCTTCTGCTTACTAACAATTGTAGTCTGCTCATTAGCTTTCACAGACGATACGCTTTGGGAGAAGCATTGGGCTTATCAACAAACCAAGCATCAAAATAGATATCTTTTTGATTTCATATAAATATGTTCTTTCTATTTTTATTAACTGCTACTATTTTAACATATCTAACAACATATATCAAACAGCAAAAAGGAGCACTCCAGCGAGCACTCCTTCGTGATACTAATATAACATCCCTAGCGTAATCAGTAACAGAAATACAGTACAGCCTAAAATTCCGACCCACCGCACAATTCGTCTTACCTCTGGGCGGTAGACTTCAAGTCGCGTACCAATCATTCGAGCTTCAGCTAATGGCAACTTATACGATAAGATCACCAAACCAATTGAAGCTAGGACCGTCAATCCACCCAGAACACGGTAAACGGTGTTGTGCAGAGCACCCTAGACGCAAATGAATAGCGGTTGTACCATTCATTGTTACGAATTGCCCTAGAGTGTCGCTTGCGAACACGAACAGTCCCACGATAGCAACACTTGTGAGAATCACTAGCACGTATTTCATGTACCGAGCAATCGACAGTTGTTGATAAGGCGTCTTCACGCCCAAATGCTTAAACAAATATTTGAACATATACGAGATCCTTTCTACTGAACTTCGTATCGCAAATTGATACACCCGTTCAACACTATCCGCTATCGTTGTAATAACAATAATAAGCGAAGACCCAAGCATTGCGAGCAAATGACTATCAACTTGCAACAATCGAAGAACAATCAGCGGTGCAATTGCAAGAAGCGCTACAAAGAAACCAGATACAAGGCCCATCTTACGAAGCAATTTTCGTAATGAAACTTTCCGTTTCCGTCAAAGCAATCCCTTCAACGTATTGTCCACTACGAGCCAAATGTTGCGCTAAATCTGTCGGACGCACCTGTACCGTGTTATATGCCATCGCACACACAAGAATCACAATCGCGTATACCGCAATCGAGCGATAGCTAGTAAGATTCGTCCAAACAAGCACGTGCTCGTTTTTTTCAATGCAGGAATCCAAGTACTTAAGAAGCGTGGCGCATTCATCAGAACACTAGCAAACAAAATTGGAAGCATCCCTGCGGCGTTGAGTCGCAAAGGAAGAATATGGCCACGCTCATCTGTCAACCGTTGTGACAAAAGTGGAATCTTGACAACCATCGATGTAAAACAATGATAAGAACCGCTGAGATTATAAAAATACTTGCAAGAATCGCTTGATTGGCACCCGATAGAGTTTTTCAAGCGCTGACCGTTTGAGAAATTCCGACAGAATCCCTGCCGCGATGATGACGCTTGAGCCATTCGCAATACCGCGTCGTGTAATAATATCGCTCAAGTATGATACGAAAAATGTCCCCGCAAGTAATACAATTCCAAACACCAACATACGTGTTAAAGTCAAATCACCCAAAATCGTTGTTCCGTTCACATCACTAATACGAATATTCTTGACTTGTTGGAACATGCGATAAATCTGAATCACACCAAATGCGAGTGCTAGTTCGCGAGTCAGGCGAGCTGTTTCGTACGACCGATCTTATCCTGGTCTTTCCACGTACTAAATGGCGGAATCAACTGCAAAAACTGTACCAAAATCGATGCGTTGATAAATGGAGCAACACCTAATGCGAAATACGTAAACATTGCACCGTTATTAGTGATCCCAAGAAGACCCCACGATTCATTTTGATTCAAACGTGCAATTAATCGACCATCAAATCCGAATAAAGGCGTATAACTACCTAATCGAAACACCATCACCAATAACAATGTAATCAGTAACGGTTTCATAACTGCTTTTAACTTTGTCATTATTTACCTCGCTTCGCTAGACCGTCCTCAATCATCGAAACAACTAATGAGGACAAACTAACCGCCGCATAACCCGGCGCACTTTCATCTAATTCTGTTTGTAATTCAATCAACTGACGCTTCAATTCACTCGGAATCCGAATCGTAATTGTTGCGTCATTTAAGGGTTTCCTCATTTACGACGTCCCCTTTTTCTTCTTTTTTTCAAGTTACGACGAGCTTTGCGGTTTGGAGCATCGCGCAACTCAATCGCATTCGCAACTTCATCCAAGAAATCTTGCTCTGTAACAGATTGCATTTGTCCTAATACTTGTGCTTCAACTTCACGTTTCAAGAATTCAATTGCTTCACTATTTTCACTTTGACGCTCAGGGCTCATTGCCTCAAATCGACGGAGCACCGCTTCCGATGTGAATCGTTGATTTTGAATTAAATTACTCAATTCCTCATACGCAATTTTATTAAAACGAGGAAGTACATCTTCTCGAAGCAATTGAGTGTAACGATAGAAAAATATCATCGCCACCGTAACTCAACATTGAAACACTTGTACGATAATACTCAAGTTGCTCTAACATATCACGATAAGCCACATCAAACGCATACAATACAGACGACACTAAAAATTCACGTTTATTTGTATCATCTGTCCATGCCGTATCCTCATCAAATTGTTTCTGAAGATCCTCAATAGGTCCCCACTTCTTAGCAAGCCGCCAAGAACGAGTAATCGGACCCGTAACAGCCTTTAAAGCGTGCATGATTCAACTCATCACTAATTGTTGAAAAAGCTTGTGCAAATCGGAGCTGTTTGCGTGCGCGAACCTGAATCCATGGCTGATGCTTCTAATTGCATCCGATTAATGTTGTTTTGAATGGAACGTTGCATACCTGCAAGTAAGACACCCTCATCCGTCAAAGCTTTCGAAAGAATCGCCTTATTCGAATCCGTCATAAATTGACGCATAAAGTCATCTTCTAAGGAAATATAAAACTGACTAACACCAGGATCACCTTGTCGACCACTACGTCCACGCAACTGATTATCAATACGTGGTGAACGGTTATGATCACAACCAATAACCACTAAACCGCCCGCTTTTGTTGCGACTTCGTCTAGTTTAATATCGACACCACGACCTGCCATATTCGTTGCAACAGTAATCGCCGTATGTTCACCACCATGTGAAATAATAAGCGCTTCTGCTTCAGGATTCAAAGCATTCAATACGTTATGCGAAAGCCCTTCTTCAGATAATACACGACTAATCGCTTCGCTGTCTTCGATTGAGATTGTACCGATCAATACCGGCTGATTATTATCATGATACATACGAACTGCTTTAGCAACGCCACGCCATTTAGCCAACTTCGTTGGGAACAACATGTCCGGTTTATCTTGACGAATCACTGGTTTATAGGTCGGTACAGATGTAATCTCAAGACCATATACTTGATAAAACTCATCATCTTCCGGACGAGCTGTACCTGTAAGACCCGCCAAGTGTTTTTACTTTCTTAAACAATTCTTGATAAGTAACTTGTCGATACGTAGATATATCCGCTTGAATAGCTAACCCATGTTTAGCCTCAAGAGCCTCGTGCAAACCTTCTGACAAACGGCGCCCTTCCAAAATACGACCTGTTGAGTCATCAACCAATTCAATTTTGTCTTCACGGACAACATAGTTACGATTTTCTAATTGAACATAGTGCGCTTGAAGAGCATTGTGTAACAAATGTTGCTCTTTTATGTACTGTTTATCAAACAAATCAGTTACACCCAAAGCTTCTTGTACCTTAGAAAGACCCGATTCAGATAATTGAACACTGCTAAACTTTTCATCCAAGTCCACATCATCAGGCGTTAATGATTTAACAATTGAATTTGCTTTAACCTGGAAATCATTTACCCATGCATCGCGCTCACTAGTTGTCCCAGAAATAATCAATGGTGTCCGAGCATCGTCAATCAAAACCATATCCGCTTCATCGACAATAACAGCATCGCGATCCTTTGAAGAATCATTTCTTTATTAATTGCCAATTGATCGTGCAAATAATCAAAACCAAACACTTGGTGAGTCGCGTAACAAATAGACGCCGCATATGCGTTTCGCTTCATATCAAAATCGTCAGATGAGAGCACACTATCAACAGTTAGATAAAACTGAGCCGCCAATTGACGAGTGAAACTACGGTCACGATACGCTAAATAATCATTGGTTGTTGCAACAACTACTTTACGCCCAACAGTTAACGTAACAGCGCCCATAGCTGCAACCAAAGTTTACCTTCACCTGTTTTTGTTCCACTACACGCCCTCGTACAAGCGAATACGCGCATAAATTTGAACAAGTCGCGGTTCTAATCCATAAATACGTCGTGCAATTTCGGCAACACCTGACAACACTGTCAAAAATTTGAGTATTTGTCAATTTATCATATTCATGTTTTTCATACGCAAATTGAATAAATTGATCCGGATCAACTTGACTCTTCGGATTCGTTTGACCTGTGTCGCAACCACAACAGCCTCCGACCATAATGATTCTTTTGAAGGCTTCTTCAACTTAGACCACGCTCGATTGAACTGATTCCAAGAAAGATAGCCCGTTTCTTTCACAAATAGAGACACTGGCGTCCCTCCCTAAAAATAATTGATAAAACTATTATAACATACATCGTCTTATCATTGCAAAACAAGAGGTAGAAACGGCGTGCGAGTCCGTTTTCTTCTTTATTCATTATTTGCCTGATTTCACAATAAACAACATAGCCAATTACTGCCGCAATAAGAGCTGCACCAATAGTACCAACTAAACCATAATTCATACCTTTGACACCAGTCTTAGGTGTGACTTTAGTCTCAGGCGTTTCTGGTTGTGGTTCACTTGGTTTAGGTGTTTCTGGAGTTGTAAACTCAACAGTTTGACCTTCGTCATTGATATCTTCGTGAGTTGCAACAACTTGACCATCAAGCGTAACAACCTCGAAAGCTACCACTGAACGACCAGCAAGAGCTGACGCATCAAAATGTGAATGTTACGTCCACAGAACCATCCGTTGCAGTTGGTTTGAATTTAGGCGAAGCTTTTAACCGCTGGCTCGAATTCTTTACCAGTAGCCTTGTCCATAAGACGACCTGTAACTTCGTATTCTTTACCAACTTCGAGGTTCTTGTACTTCACAGTATCAACAAGCGTTACTTCTTTATCAGGAGACGCTTTATGATCACCAGTTGCTTTATTAATCAATGTAGTTCCAATTTCTGGATTTGATTTCTTAATAGTAACTGTTTGATCTTCATCATTGATATCTTCATGAACTGTAACTTCTTTCTCACCGTCAGAAACTTTTTCAAAGGCAACTACTCGTTTACCTGCAAGAGCTGAAGCGTCAAGCGTGAATTTCTACATCAACCGCACCCATTTGATTCAGTTGGTGTGAATTTAGTTGATCCAGTTACAGCTGGTTCGAGTTCTTTACCTGTTTCTTTTGTCCATCAAGCGACCTGAAACTGTATTCTTTTACCAACAGTCAAATTAGTATATTTAACTGTATCAATAAGAGTTACTTGCTTAGGTTCAACTCTTTGGCACCTTGTTCGTCTTTCAAAGTGGTTCCGATAGATGGATTTGGCGTTTTCACAACGATCGTTTGACCTTCGTCATTGATATCTTCGTGAACCGCAATTTCTTTTTCACCTTCAGATACTTTTTCAAAAGCAACAACTTTCTTACCAGCAAGTTTAGATGCATGTCACGTGAATGTTACATCAACTGTACCGTTAGATTCAGTTGGTGGAACTTAGCAGAACCCGTTACAGCTGGTTCAAGTTCTTTACCTGTTTCTTTGTCCACGAAACGTCCAATAACAGTGTATCTTTTACCAAACCGTAAAGATTTGTATAAGCAACTCTTATCGACAAGAGGTTACTTGCACAGGTTCAACTTCTTTAGCACCCTTATCATCAGTAAGAGTTGTACCAATAGATGGATTTTGGTGACTTCACTCTGACAGTTTGATCTCTCATCGTTAATGTCTTCGTGAGAAGCTACCACTTTACCGCTCTCTGAAACTTTTTCAAAGGCTACAAACACGTTTACTGCCAATTTAGAAGCATCAGCGTGAACTTAATGTCAATTGAACCGTTAGCTTGTTTAGCCGTGAACTTAGTAATTGCTGTAACAGCAGGTTCAAGTTCTTTCCGTTTCTGTCCAATGCGACACTGAAACTTCGTATTCTTTACCAACAATCAAATTAGTGTATTTAACTGTATCAATAAGAGTTACTTGCTTAGGTTCTACTTCTTTAGCCCCTTGATCATCTTTCAATGTGGTACCAATAGATGGATTTGGTGATTTAACAACTACAGTTTGACCTTCGTCGTTAATATCTTCGTGAGAAGCTACTACTTTACCGCTTTCAGAAACTTTTTTCAAAGGCTACAACTTTCACCAGCCAATTTAGAAGCATCAAGCGTGAACTTAATATCGATTGATCCGTTAGATTGAGTTGCAGTAAACTTAGTTGTCGCAGTAACGGCAGGGCTAAGTTCTTTTCCAGTTTCTTTATCCATAAGGCGACCTGAAACTTCATATTCTTTACCAACTGTCAAATTAGTATATTTAACAGTATCGATAAGAGTGATTTGTTTAGGTTCAACTTCTTGGCACCTTTATCGTCTTTTCAACGTAGTACCAATTTCAGGATTTGGTGATTTCACTTTTACAGTTTGATCTTCATCGTTACATGTCTTCGTGAGCCGCGACAAGTTTGCCACCTTGAGAAACTTTTTCAAAAGCTACAACCCGTTTACCAGCCAATCGAGATGCATCAAGAGTAAACTTGATATCGATTGATCCGTTAGATTGAGTCGCAGTAAACTTAGTCGTTGCAGTAACCGCAGGGCTAAGTTCCTTGCCAGTTTCTTTTTATCCATCAAGCGACCTGAAACTTCATATTCTTTACCAACAATCAAGTTTGTATACTTAACTGTATCGATAAGAGTTACTTTGTTTCGGTTCAACCTCTTTGGCACCTTGATCATCTTCAATGTCGTACCAATAGATGGATTTGGTGTTTTAACAACTACCGTTTGACCTTCGTCGTTAATGTCTTCGTGAGAAGCTACTACTTTACCACTTTCGGAAACTTTTTCAAAGCTACAACTTTCACCAGCCAATCGAGATGCATCGAGCGTAAACTTAATGTCGATTGATCCGTTGGGTTGAGTCGCAGTAAACTTAGTCGTTGCAGTGACAGCAGGGCTAAGTTCTTTTCCAGTTTCTTTATCCATCAAGCGACCTGAAACTTCGTACTCTTTACCAACAATCAAATTAGTGTATTTAACTGCATCTACAAGAGTGATTTGTTTAGGCTCAACTTCTTTAGCACCTTGATCGTCTTTCAACGTAGTACCGATAGTTGGATTTGGAACAGGTTTCTTAACAGTAACTGTTTGACCTTCGTCGTTAATGTCTTCGTGGACAGCAACCTCAGTCGTACCATCTGAAACTTTTTCAAAGGCTACAACTTTTTTACCACCGAGTTTAGAAGCATCAAGCGTGAACTTGATATCTACAGTTCCTTCAGTAGCAGTTGGTGTAAACTTAGTAGTCGCCGTAACAGCGGGGCTAAGCTCTTTACCTGTTTCTTTATCCATAAGGCGTCCAGAAACAGTGTATTCTTTACCAACTTTCAAGTTAGCATATTTAACTGTATCCACAAGAGTAACTTGTTTAGGTTCAACTTCTTTAACACCTTTATCGTCTTTCAACGTAGTGCCAATTTCAGGACTTGGGGGCTTTTTGGAGTTGGCTTTAACTGGTTTATTAACCGTAACTGTTTGGCCTTCATCGTTAATATCTTCGTGAGTGGCTACAGGATTTGCACCTTCAGAAACCTTTTCAAAGGCTACAACTTTCTTACCACTAAGTTTAGATGCATCATGTAAACTTGATATCAACCGTTCCATCAGCAGCTGTTGTGTGAATTTAGTTGTTGCAGTAACCGTTGGATCAAGATCTTTACCTGTTTCTTTATCCATCAAGCGACCTGAAACAGTGTATTCGGTTCCCAGTTTGAGGTTCTTATAAGAAACAGTGTCAATCAACGTGATTGGTTTTGCATCTACTGTTTTAAGACCTTGATCATCTTTCAAAGTAGTTCCGATTTCTAGACTTGGAAAGCGTAACTTTTTCAATTGGTTTGTCTGTTGTATATTGTGTAGGAATACTATATTCCCCGGCCCAATTCACTTCAGGTTGACCTTTTTTAACAATCAACTTATAAGTATTCGTATCCAGCTGATGCCCTTTTGGTGCTTTCAACTCTTTCAAATACCAAATACCTGACTCAATATAACTAAGTCTAGCATAACCGCTATCATTAGTAATCAAAGTATACTTAGGAAGAGCACCTTGTTTCACAACATCACCCGTAGGGGAACCTACAACATCATCCTGTGAAAACAATCCATATTGAGCATCTTTAAGACTATACTCACCATTGCTCTTAGCAATTTCATCAGCGCTCAACGTTGATGCCTTTTGCATGCCAATTGATAAAGGAACTTCCGGTTGAACAGGAGGTTTCCCCGGTGTCGCTTTAGGAGTAAACGAACCAATAGACAACAAACGCTGACTGCCAGGATTATTCGCACTACTTGTTTCAAAAACATATCCGTCATTGTTAAAGGTAGCCATGTTTAAATCGTGTCCATAAAGATTTCTGCAAAACGAACCATCCAGTTCACAGCACTTTCTTTTGATGCGCCATTAACACCAGTTGCACCCTGGAATACTAAATTCTGTAGCATTTAGTTCATTCCAATATTTAGCCATAGCCGCACTTGTACCATTTCCATCAACAGACACTGATACTTGTCCACCCTGTAGCGCCCCCACCAATAATAATTCTGCATTAAAAATTGAGCCTTGTTCGGATCATTTTTGATAATAAGCGCGAACACCATTTCGAATTTTTTAACATCTGGTCCCCTTCGCCGGATTAGACGCATTAGCCGCCTTAACAACCAAACTAATTTGAGCATCAGTGGCGTCATACATAAACCATCGAACAAACGACGCGGCTATCAATCGAACACCGTCAACTGTATAAGACCCACCTGGTTTACGAAGTGTAACGCCCTGCGACAACGGAGTCGCTTTTAGAAATGCTTTTCACCGCCATAAACATATTCAGACGGCTCCAAACAATAACAGCTTCATCACTAACGGTAATAGGACGAATAAAATCTTGATAATGACCTTGTCCGTTAACCGTAAACGCAAACGCAAACGTCGGATTTTCATCAATTTTAACTGTACTCGACTTGGTACCTGCACTCACGACACCACTAGACGCGACTGTCGCTACTACAGCGCCCGCTACGGACGCAATACTTGTTGCCATCTTCCGGATTGATGGACTTTTTAAAATATTTTTAAACACTAGTGTTTTGTCCTACTTTCTATTAAAATAGCAAACAATCCCACTACCGAAAAGTGTTTAGCGTGGATTCTCCTTTCTCGCCGTGATAATCGCAGAACCCACAACTAATCCTTTTCAGATTAACAAATTGTTCTGCATTTATAACTATAACAAATTTTTCAATTTTTGTCAACGAAAAAGCAACGAGGAAAACCTCACTGCTTTGTTTCATGTAATAGCTTGAAGCAAGCATAAAAGCGCTCAGTCGAATTCACATCTTCACACGTCGATAAAACCATAATCTTCGAATCACTCGATGGGTTATCAGACAGCGTATAACGACTTGTACGAGCAATATGATCGAGACGTGACTCAAAAAGTCGTATCACTCACAGGTAATTCATACACCTGATCTGATGTCGTTGTATCAGCCGCACTCAATTCTCATAAGTCTCGACACGACCATCTGGATAATAAACATAGGCATATTTATAATATTGCGCAATCGACGCATTATCATACCAATCGTACAAATGCGTGAAATATACATCGCCATACCAACCAAACGAATTATGACCAAAACTGTCAATTGTTGATTCTTAGAGGTCGTATCCGCTATCGCTGGCATAAAACAACGATCCCAAAACCTGATATTGACCATACATGTTATGATTCAAATAATAGTATTGACCTACAGTCGACTCTTGTAAAATAGGATATGACATAGACGTCCCCGTACATACAACCACGCCACTACATCGGGATTCACCGATTTCAAATAAGCCCAATCAACTGTAAAATCAGTCTCCGGCGTAAAGTTCTTTTGAGCTCTTGAGCGACCTTTTTATCCGTATCCCCATCAACCGTTGCCGCAGGCGACTCTTTTTAACCGCAGTCGCTTTCTTTGCGACATTCTTTATCTTCTTACTGGCTTGCGTATCATCATGATACGTTTTTATATGCATAACCAATCGTTCCAACACCAACAACAGCACACAAAATAATAAGTCCTAATAAAAATTTCTTCAAGTAATATCGTCCTCACTTTCTGTTGCCATCATTATATCACTAAAATTCAAAAAGAAGCTCGAACGAGTTTCTTTTAAGAACGATTATTTTTCATCACGTTTGCGAAGACCTAAGTACGTTACTAAACCGCCAAGCCCTACAACTGTCAATAGTGCGACAATCGCAGTATGACGTTGTTTCGTTGCTCACCAGTCTTAGGTAATTCTTTCGGTGTTTCTTTTGGTTTCGCATATACAGCTTCGATCACTTGTTCTTTATCCATTACTTTTTCCTGAAACCTTACGTTCTTTTTCGAACCAGTTTCCTTAATACCCACAAATCCATATTTAACGCCATCTTTTTCGATGGTTTCTGGCGCTTCACCTGAAAAACTCAGTGTCTACTTCAGCATTTTCGACCGTCAATACTTTCTTCTCAGCGATTTCAGTACCGGACTCATCAACGAATTTCAACGTTACAGGTTTACCGATCTTCATAGCCACGAAGGTAACCAACACATCACGATCAGCGACTTTACCAGTAGCAGGTACACTGTCTTTCGCAAGTTCAAGACGATAACCGTCTAATTTTGGCGTTTCAACCTTGTACTCTTCATCTTGGTAGGCTTCGAGACATCTGTTTGTTTGACAATTTCTTGGCCTTTACTATCCACAACACGGTAACGCACCCTATGTTTTTCCATTGTACCTGAGTCACGATTTTATCAACTTTTTCAGTAACTGTTTCTGTCAGTCACTTTTTTCAGAACCATCTACTTTTTGGCCTTTTTGTGTTTCATAAGTCGTTGTTACTTTGATAACACCTCAACACCTTCTTGAAGAACTTTTTCTGCCTTTCTTAAGAGTTGGATCTTGTTTATAGATTGTTTCAAAAGGAACTTTCTTTTCTGTTACTTCAGATTTAGAACCTTTAGTGCCGACTGCGATGATTTTATCGACCCTCTTAACGGTTTCAACCTCAGTTACTTTTTCAGAACCTTTAACTTTTTCACCCTTTTTGAGTTTCAAAAGTTGTTGTGACTTTAATCACACCTTCAACACCTTCTTGAACAACTTTTTCTTGTCCTTCTTCAAGAGTCGGATCATCTTTCTTAATTGTTTCAAAAGGTACTTTCTTTTCAGTTACTTCTGACTTAGAACCTTTAGTGCCGACAGCGATAATTTTATCGACTTTCTTAACCGTTTCTTTTTCAGTAACTTTTTCAGAACCTTCTACTTTTTGACCTTTTTGAGTATCATAAGTTGTTGTTACTTTAATTACACCCGCAACACCTTCTTGAATGACTTTTTTTCTTGTCCTTCTTCAAGAGTCGGATCATCTTTCTTAATTGTTTCAAAAGGTACTTTTCTTTTCAGTTACTTCTGATTTAGCACCTTTCGTACCAATATGGATAATTTCATTGACAGGTTGTTTAATAATATTTTCGGTTGTAACCGGATCTCCCTTAACAACATCAATCGCCGTATTTTCAAATTGTTTAACAACATCTTCAGCAACTTTACTATCGTCAATAGCCTTATAAACATTAGGATGACCCGCAACAGTCATTTTAGCAACAGAACCAAACGCATTAGGCGCCTTCAAATCACCACCCGTTGGAAAAACAATACTCATAAATGTTTTAGCGTTTTTCTTGGCATAATCAACAAAAGATGTATCAATCGTTTCTTGATCTTCCCAACCATCTGTGAACTGAGCAATAGACAACGTTGTATTAGCTCTACGTTGTTTTTGAATCAATTCTTCCATAGGCGTTTTAGTTCCCAATTTAGGTTCACGAAGAGAAGTGGTGCCAATTTGTTCAATTTGAAGAGATGGATCCGCTTAGTTTCAAAAGCACCAAGAAAAATCATTCAAATCACCACGAGCATTACGAGGACTACCCGCCATTAATTTATTAATACCATCCAAGGCTTCAGCCTTAGTCATAGCAACCGTAGTACCACCCTGATATCCATTATTACCTGAAATATAAGATTCAGCTGTATTAGCTGTATACATTGCAACAATAACTCGGTCGTTATCCGTTAAAGAATTCACCAATGCTTGCGCCGCGCGAAGAGATTTCAAGTAATTACCACTCATAGATGTAGAACCATCAAGAATAACAACAACATCCGCAGGCTTACGAGACTTAATCGTCGTGCTCTCCTGAGTCGTCACAATTTCCTTTTCGCCCTCAGCACCTTTTTGAATAACTTTCTTCTCACCTTCAGGAAGAGTTGGATCTTCTTTCGTTTCAGTCTTAAATGGAATCTTTTCAGTTCGTTTTGTAACTTTAGGCTCAGCTGGCTTCGCAGGAGCTACTGGTGGAACAACCGGTGAAATAGTGTCTTCTTTCTTATCAACTTCTTTACCATCAACAGATACAGAACTTGTAATTTTCTTAATAGATTTCACATCACCCTTAAATGAATAATTGACCGTATATTTGCCATCAGCCAAATCATTCAAAATCAGCTGAAACTTTATTACCTTCAATTTTTCAAATCAGTCGTTTTACCATCAGCTGAAACCAATGAAGCTTTTGCCAATGTCACACCCTCTTCAGGAGTAATTGAAACATGGGCTTTTTGCTTAATCGTCGTTGTTTTTGTAACGGTCGCTGTTGATTCAAACAATTTAGCAATTTCTTCTTGTCTGTTAGGAGCCGTTAAAGATTTAAATACCTTAATATTCGGGTGTCCCGCCTTCTTCATTTGAGCAACTGAAAGGGCATTGTCAGGATCCGAATCATCAACAACCGTCATAAATGTTTTCGCCGTTGTTTTAGCCCAATCTGCAAAAGAAGCATCAATATCTTCTTTTTCGTTCAAAGTCCAGTTATCTGTAAATTGAAGAACTGAAACGACCTTATTTTTATTAGGTTGTGCTTTATAAACATCTTCAAAACCTGTACCATCTTGTGCGTCCGAGGCAACGTAGTTCCCCAATAGAGGTTTAACTACTTGTGGAATAAGTGTCCAAGATTGAGCCACATCATGTACTTGTTTTTCAGCATTTATCTTGTTAAGAAGATCAATAGCTCTTTCTTAGACATTAGTTTTTGTTGCAAGCCCACCATCTTGTCCACCAACAACATAAGAGTTTCCTTTGTTTGTTCCATAAAATGCAAGCATCACATGATCTTGATCTGTCAATTGATGTTCAATAACATAAATCATATCATTAATTTGTTGTTTTCTTGCACCGGACACCATTACGTTGTTTGTACTCCCCATCTGAAAGAGAACCTGACAAGTCAATAATCTGAATCAAATCCATAGGTTCATGAGTTTTTGTACTTGTTGATGATGTCGAACTCTTTGTCGTAAATTCCAACTTATTCGAACCATTTTGCCCTGATTTTATATTCCGCAGCAAATACCGTTGTAGGCGCCAATGCGGATCCCACAACAGGAGCAATAGCTAAACTTAACATAGAAAACATTGACTAAATGTTTCCTGATTTTGCGCATTTTTAAAAGTTTCTTTTAACATTGAAATAATCCTTTACTTAAAAATATTTTTAACAATACCATTGTATCACATTCTATCTTAAAAACAAGTCAAAAAGAAGCGAACTTGCTTCTTAATTTTGATAGATATATGTTGCTTCACCCCACATTGGATTCGATGCATCAAACCAACCACGATAATCTTGAATCGTACGATTTCCGTTATAGTTTGACTCCAACACTTTCACATAACCAGTTGTTTGATCCACATCCGTCACATACGCAACGTGCCCATAACCACCATCGTCCCAAGATACAACAGAACCAACTTCCGCAGTTTTACCAGTACGAAATCCATCTCGTGCAGCTGAGTCCGTCGATTGACCACCGTTGCCCCAGTAATCACTGACCCATGGTGCAACCGTTTTAACGCCCCACGTACATTCACCAACAGGATAACTATCCGCCGTCGAACTGTATTGTGGATGTTCTCGCACAGGTTGTGCAGACGCTGGCTGTTCTACAGATTGTGCTACATTCCCAGCAACGGGTTCAGGATTAGCAACTCGAAGCCGGCTCTGCATGAACAACTTCATTTTCAGGAATAGCAGGTGCTTTATCCTCTGTCGCAACAGGTTCCGACGCCGTATCATGTTCTGAAACGTGATTAGATTCTGTAGACTCAACCTTTGCAGTATTTTCATTATTAGCCGTACCCGCATCTACCGAGTTCTCTACAGATTTCGTATCTGTAACAACATCAGTCATTTTAACCGCATCTTCGGGTTGTGCCACAGTTTTGGATGTAGCCTTATTTTCAGACGCTGATACTTCAGCACGATTAACAACAGCCGAATTCAACTCCGGTACAGTATTAGCAACAGGCGCTGTAACCTCAACCAAGGCAGGCTTCGCCTGATACGTTAAATTAGTGACATCCGTTGCTGATTTATCATTAGAATTACTTGGAGTGATATTCATAACATCATACGTGAAATCTTTAGCAAGTATAACTTTAGGTGCACTCTACATAACTTTGTGTAGCATCAGATTCTTCATTCACAACAGGTGTTGCATCCACAGTTGTATCTGACGCTGAACTTGCGGTTTGTAGACTCGGTTTACTATCAACCGCTTTTTCTCATTACTAGATACACTTGATTTTGAACTTGCAATAGCTCTCTCATTCTGAGATTCCGCATGTTTTTTGCACAGGCGCCTCCATTGCATTTTGAGTCGCCATAGCTCCACCTACAACGCCCAATGTCGACGCTGATAACAAAAGCCCGCCAATTACCGATTTTTATTAAAACATATTCTAAAAACCTTTCATTATTAAATTTCTACATTATTCAACGATTTATTATAACAAAAACAAGACTTGAAATATTTCAATTTAGTGACAATTTCTACAGAAAAATGCGATTTTTGTTAAAAATCGCATTCTATAATGAACTAGCTTGATTTCCCATCATAGCTAGAATATCTTCTGGATTCATTTGTTCCGCAGGTGTTGTCTTTTGGTTTTGAAACCTTCTTTGTTTTTCTTTTTTCACCAGCTGCAATCAAATCACGAGGATCCATTGTCACTTCTTTTGGACTTTCAACTTCAGCTTGAATAGGCTTTGTCTCATTTTCATATGTAACTGTTGTTTGAGGTCTCAGGCTCAACAAACACATCTGAAATTGATTTAACTGATTGTTTATTCGACGAACCGCTGTTTTTCTAACAATTGCAACATCGCCGCCTCATAAATATCAATTGTGCCAAATCGTTGAATTAACATCTTAATAGCTCATTTCTAACGATTTTCGATTTAACTTGCTGATTTTTCCACCATTCAGCTACTTGTGGGTCTTTTGATGTAAAGCGTGTGCATATACTGTCATCTAATTAATATCTCACTTTCATTTGATATACGACTATTATACACTAAACTCGTGCAAAACACAAATAAACGCCTACTTTTTGCAAGAATCGTCCAAATATGCTAAAAATAGAACTATCCTTATAGAAAGCGAGTAAAACAACCGTTATTATGAACAAAAACAATAAAAAGAAACAGCAATTAGCACAAGACACAATAGTTCAACTAATCAACCTCCATCAAAAACCCCAATAATAAGCACTTTTGCATATATTGGTATTGATGACAATGACGAATCATCACCATGGAACAGCCTTTTGTTTTAGCCGGCGATACGGGATTGCTCACCCACGCTCTATTCGAAGAACGAACACTATTGCCATACGACCTCCGTTTGCACATGATGGTACACATTTTAACCGAAGATACGGATTTAGTTATCGAAGCTCAAAAATCATCAGACAAAGCGGATTCAAAAATGATTAACATTGAAAGGAAATTCAAATGAAAAATTACATCTATCGCAGTACGGCCTTGCACTCACATTACTAGTTGCATGCAAACCACAATCAAACAAAAATACAACAGTACCTGAACAAAAACCGGTCAAAGTTAAAAAGCAGAAAAACTAAATCGCCAGAACCAGCACCAAACATTAATAGCGTAACTGATGATGGCACGAAACAGAACTTGGTTGATACTATTAAAAACCCAAAAACGCAAACAATACATCGAATACTTCAATTCAACCAACGAAACTAGCGTTAACGGTATGAAGGACATCGAAGAATTGGTAAACGATCCATCAAAAGATTTTGATGTTACCATTATAGTAGCTCCAGGGATTAACGGTGAAAAACAAAAGAAGAATTTATGGAATGGTTCAATAAGCAAGAGCACCATAATTTCCCTGTAACATTCACAGATGAAGCTACGTTGAAGAACTACAACATCACGACAAATCTGCAAAACCAATTTACATTGATTCTGACGGAAATTTGAATTTATCAGCTCGTGGGGTTAATGCCCGCGCAACAAACGAAGCTATTAAATCTTATATGGCTAACGACGTAAAATAGATAACTAAAAGGTTAGCGCCCAAGGCGCTAACCATTTTTAATATACACTTTATATTTATTATTAGAAAGGCTTACTTATGAAATACTTAGAACCCTATGAAATTCAACATCCAAACGTTGAACTTGAAAAACATCATCGATACACTTCAAGACCCTAGCAAGTACTGACGAACTTAAACTAACAAAACCAGCTCTCGATACACTTTGCAGCGTCAATTCTCGACGAACTATAATGGTGGTTACTATGTTCAACTTAGCCACACGCATGCGCCCACAAAAATTGAAGACGTTATCGGACAAGAACATTTAACAGCTCCTGATAAAATTTTTAGGACGGATGGTCACAGCCAAACAAATGTCTTCCATTATTCTATATGGTCCACCTGGAACCGGAAAAACATCTATGGCCAGTGCTCTATCTGGAAGTCTCAATATCCTTTGAATACTTTTAATGCTTCAACTGACGATAAAAAGAAATTGCAAGCCATCGCCAAAGAAGCAGAATCAAAAGGACAACTTATCTTATTATTAGATGAAATCCATCGATTAGATAAGCCAAAACAAGATTTTCTATTACCCTATACTGAAAAATGGACAAATCATCTTAGTTGGTGCTACAACAGAAAAACCCTATATTTCAATCAATCCCGCAATTAGAAGTCGAGCTACTTTATTAGAAATCAAATCAGTGAACCCTCAAGATATCGTAAATTTAATTAAAAAGGCAAGCCGATTGACGAAATCTTGAAAAATACACAATTGACATTTCTGATGAAAACCTTAATTTCTTAGCGAATAACGTTGATGGTGACGTTAGAAAGGCGCTCAATTCATCTGAATTGGCTGTTCTCTCAACACCTAGCACTGACAATATAGTTTCAATCTCAACAGAAATTCTTGAAGAAATTCTACAAAGAAAATCCTTCCCTGGCGACAAAAGACGGAGATGAACATTATAATTTACTATCCGCGCTCCAAAAATCAATTCGCGGTAGCGATGTAAATGCCGCACTCCACTACTTAGGACGACTCATCCTATCAGGAGATTTAGTCGCTATCTGTCGACGATTATCGATTATTGCATTTGAGGATATTGGCCTTGCAAACCCAACAGCGGTTATTCTTGCAAAAGATGCTATTGATGTTTCACGTGAAACAGGCTTCCCAGAAGCTCGAATCCCACTAGCAATGGCTACTGTTGAATTGGCGCTTAGCCCGAAATCAAACAATGCATACATGGCTTTAGATAAAGCTATCGCTGATATTCAAAATCCACAAATTGATTTAACAATTCCAATGCACATTCGAGATGCACACTATAACGGAGCATCAAAAATGGGCGTTGTTGATATAACTATCCGCACGATTTTTGAGCTACACTACACACCACAACAATAGCATACCAAACGATTTAAAATATGTACAATATCTCATCACAGACAATATCACGACCGATCATGAAAAACAACTCATCGATCGAGCCGTGACGATCACAAAACTAAAATGGAGACGCTTAACTATGTCCTATTTATTAACATTACCTGATCAAACAGAAGAAACTCATGATGATTTGACAACTGCTATCTATAAAACAATCGATATTTTAGAAAATCAAATGAATTCAACAATGCAAGCCATGTTGAAAAGACATTGATATGACTAAACCAAATATTCATGTTTATGATGACAGTGGCGAATTCTTTATCAATGTACAACCAACTGATATCGTTGACTCAGCTAAATCAAGACAAGTTCTAGCCGTTATCGCTTTCACGCCCTCTCGACAAAAAGAACTTCGAGCCGTTATTACGAAAGCGTAAAAACCATGGACTTAAAAGAATACTTAGACTTATTCGTTTTTGGGTCTCAACTCACGACCCAAAAACAATTACAGAACTTATTAGTTTAATTAGAGACGTGCCCGACGCCGGAAACTATCGAAAGTACGCCGTTACCGTTCTAGACCACTAGAAAGAAAAAGACCCATGACATGCACTGAATATAATATTCCAAGTCATCCTATTCATTCTCGTATTAGTTCAGTCATCCAATTTGTTTTCGAATATTGTATCAGTGCTACATAGGCACTTACAAATAAAACTTCGTAAAATTGAGAACTTACTCGTATGAACAATAATGTGCAAAAGCATCACGCCCACTACTTTATATTATCGCAAATATTCGAGGCAAAATTAATGACAAAACAAACTTCTTTAATGATACCGTTTGTGCCAGTTGCCAAGAAGAAGTACTAACCAAACAATACTCAAAAAGTTAAAGCCAACATTGAATCTTATCTTGATTTATGGGAGAGGAAAATACAACATTGACTATATTGAAAGCGTTGAATTTCACAAAGCCTGTGAAACAGGAGAAATTCTAGATAGAATGGAATTCTAACAAACATCCATTGCAGTCAGTTTTTCCCCAATATCAATAAAAGCAAACCTATTCGGTTGCTTTTTCTATAATGACAATTCATCGTCTTTTTCGAATTGTTCCAATTCCTTTTCGCATGTTTTTCTTGCGATTCTTGAAATTTCACGCAGACGTTCTTGTAACGTTTGCTTTTTCGAGCAGACTCCACTCGACTGACAACGTTCTCTAAGTCAACAGATGGATGCTCTTTTTCGATTTCCTTTTTAAAGGTATCTCATCAATTGTCGGAACAGCGCTGATTGAACATTTACCGATCGCTGTTTAATTTCAATTGCAACAGATTCTAAATCCGCAAACCTTTTTAGCGACCTCTTCTTCTTCTCGTTCACGCTCTTCTTCCTCTAAAAGCAAATCAATTTGTAACGAGATATTATCAATATCTTGCAACAAATCTAATTCGGGTCATATCGTCCCCACCGCCTTCAAGCACTTCAGGGTTCATTTGCTTTTGAATTTCAGCTATCTGAGCTCGTTCACGAGCTAAATCGAATGATCGGATCTAACCAAGTTCTCGAACTTCAACAACTTGATCGTGCGTATAATCTTTAATCATTAGTCGTTCATCATCCATCTCATGATTAATTGGTTTTTAAATCGAATTCTCGACCTGAGTCGGGAGCCGATTCTCGGTCTCATTGTCTTTGTATAATCTACCATCTATCTATACCACCTATATAAAAATATATTAAAGTCATTTTATATTATAACATATTTAGAAATCATCGCAAAGACATTCTTCCAATTTTTCAGATAAAGCCCATGGCAACCGTGTTTTACGATGATTTCCCTCATTATTCGCTAACCGAACATAGGTGTTCACATCACCGACACATTACAAGATATTTCTTAGCACGAGTAATTGCTGTATATAAGTGCACTACGCTTCGCCCAATAATCCACCCCTGGTCGTAATGCATATAACACTAACGGAATTCACCACCCTGAGACTTATGCGTTGTAATCGCACTAGCTAACTCTATCGGAAAATACCGACGCCCGTCTCGACGGATACGCTCAACCTCATACGTTCGCCACCCCGTACTTGTCGGCGCAGGAACTTCAATATAAATGGATTCGCATCCCATTCAAACGGGTTACATAACCAATATCACCATTTGTCAATCCATTGTCAAGATTACTAGTAACCATGACACGATCACCGATTCGAACCTCATATCCAGAACATCGGACACTGTCATGAGGATAACGATCCACGTTGAATCCAATAATTTTGAATCGCCAAATTCAAACTTCTAACAGACGCATCGCCCATCCGAACCGGTGATAAAATTTGAATATCAGACGCCTTATATCGACCGCTATTGATAACCGCTTCATAATCTTCCACAATGGCTTTATCGATATATTTACTAGTCGTATGTCTGAAAAATGTTTCAGACGTTTCACCAATCACGTATGGGAACGAACCATCATTCGTCAACTTAGCCAACTCAGAAATCATCGACCCTTTACCTTGACGGTGAATAACAGATAATTTCAAAACAGGCACATCGTAATTCTGCATCAAATCATACAACACTTGGACCATGTCCTACCGGCTCCAATTGATCCACATCACCAACGCAAATCAACCGAGACGATGTCGGAATTTGATTAAACACATGGTAAGCTAGTCCAACGTCAACCATCGAGAATTCATCTACAACCGTTAAATCATACTCTCATACGGTTCGCGTTCCACATATTCTTTCCTCAAAAAACCGTATCCCCGTCGCATAAATAGGAACACTCAAAGCGCTATGAATCGTACTTGCGTCTAAACCAATAGCTTCAGTCATACGTGAAGCCGCACGACCTGTTGGCGCCATCAAATTAATTCGTGGTTTTTCGAGAATTCGCAACACTTTGATAATTCCATTGATGGTTGTCGTTTTCCCTGTTCCTGGGCCACCCGTGATGATTGCAAACCGATTTTTGAACGGCAAATCGAATAGCATCTACTTGAGATTCATCATATTTGAAATCAGAACCAATACTTTCTTCAACTTTACGTATTGCTTTTATCAATTCGTGTCTCAGAAATATCGACCTCGTTATCAAGAATTCGATCAACAACACTATCTGCAATGACTTCTTCATAATGAGATTCTCGTCGAAATTGAACACTATCTTCATGAAAACAATTCCGCTGACTTGTCGTAAAACCTCTTCGACCCGTGCATATGTTAGATTTTTTTACGATCATGATTGACAACGCATTCTACTAAAACTCGATAATCTTCAACAATTGTAGATCCGTCGTTTAACAAATTGTTCAAATCAAAATACAACAATGCGCGAATGCGTTCAAAAACTATCTCGTGCAAATCCAAATGCAGACGCGATCATGTCCGCTTTTCTAAAATCAAAATCCTTTGTATAAACCCCTTTTAATAATCGAATAAAACTATAAGGATTATGATAGAACAATTGATAGGCGTTCTTTTTCACTATCAACCACACTATAAATGTTATCAATTAAGGTTTTATCTTTAAATGTTGATTTTATAATACTAATAATCGTTTTGTCTGATAGTCGTTGTTTCATTAATTGACACCTTTCCAATAGATAAATCTATTATACCATAAAGCCACTGAATCATGCACATTTGCGTGCATATTTGGACTAAAAACTCGTCTCCAAGAGACGAGTCGTTTTCGAATTATATCAACTGAAAGGAACCATTGTTATGTTAGAACAATATATCCATCACCGTCAATCAAAAAGTGTAAAAATTATTGAATAATACGATTGATATTCCATCTTGAGCCAAATTTTGCCAAAGCTACTCTTGTTTGATATACTCATCATTTTCAGGGCGTTTATATTAAAAGTGGTTCGGCTTTACGGCTGACCTACCACTAAAACTATATTCCTTTTAGTTTTCAAGGCAATAAAACAAAAATTAATTAAACTAATACATATTGGTCTGTTTTTGCAATATTCAATGAGGCGTTGAAATCTCGATCTATTTTTCATGACAATTTGGACAATGATAAACTCGTTGATTGAGTTTTTAAAATCCTTTTTGTAATGATTACAATTTGAACATGTCTTACTAGAGGATAAAAAGCGATTTACTAACCTAACGGCTATGTGTCGTTCTTTAGCCTTTCTAATAAGCTGTTCTCTAATCGTGTAAAAAGAACAATTTAGCAACATCTTTTACCAAGATATTTATTTTTCATCATTCCTTTTACGTTCAAATCCTCAATGGCGATATATTGCGGTTGTTTTTAACCAATTCTGAAACAAATTTACGAATATGATTGATCTCGAATATTTCGTATCGAACGATGGATTAATTTAATTTGTTTTTCAAGTTTGACGATATTTTTGTTTTATTGTGTTTGTTGCATTTATTAATACGGTATTTGAGAGACTTTACGCTGCAACCGTTTCAAACGTTTATTTAAGATACGAACGCGTCTGAATGTCTTAATGTTTGGCGCTGTAGTTCCGTCAGATACCGTTGCTAACATTTTTAACACCTAATCAACACCGACACCGTTAGTGTAATCAGGCACATTCTCTACTTGCGTACTGATATCTTCAGCATGGGATAGGTACCAATATTTTCCATCAAACGAAATATAGCCTTTGCTTCTTACAAGATAAATCAAAATCTGATCGAATCGAGCCAAAACGTACACCACCGATCGTCGGGATTTGGAGTTCTCCATTATTTTTCAAATAGATTCGACTAGGTCGTTTCTTATTAGAAAAAGCACAACACATCACATTAAACTTTGGTTGAGTTTTATCAAAACTTCGATAGCTCACTCGTCCTTGTTTTGTCTTCTAATTCTCACTAATTCTCTCGAAAGAAACCATAAATAAACGATTGGTTCAGTTGATAGTACCAAGACCATTTTTCTTATCCTCTTCGTAATTCTTGGCAACAACAAGCTTTGCCAGGTTACGATAATCTGATTGATTGAGTCTATAAACATCGCGATTATAGAATTTCAAGTAATAGGTCTTATTCCCATTTTGACTCAAAATTTCGTCAAACTCGCCCTTATTATTGCTTATCTATTTCAACCAAAAGATTCCAAAAACGTTGTGACACTTTACTATATTGCCAAGCAAGATGCTCTTGTTCTTTAGTCAATTTTTAGTCTAATTTTCTGACTTCTCATCGCGTGCTACCTTTTTCTAGAACCGCTTTGTTGATATATGCTGATAAACTCATATCTAGTTTATCAGCCATTGCTTTGTACTCTTACTTTATCAGCGGGATAGATTTTAAAAGCGGTGTACTGACACCTTTTTAGATTTTTGATCTTCCAGTCATAATGGTTCATCCTTTATTATTTAATAAAACTATTATAACATATTGTGGGACATGATGCAATAAAATGCAACCCATAATTTTACAATTTATAGAAAATACGCAAATATCGAAAAACAAAGAATGTCTTCTACAAAGTCTCTATAGTATATAAAAACTACGACAACACTTGCACCCACCACAATATAGAGAAGAAAAAGATATCTGAAAGAATTTTCACTAAAACCAAAATCACAACTCACTTAACTACCATTTTAAAAATCGATTACAAAAGAAAAGGAACTAAAATATGACTACTATAAACCAATGTGACGTTAGCTTGAAAATCCATCGCACTCTATCGAAACTAAATCGAAGTCTCGATGAGGTTTCCTTTAAAGAACTTGTTGACGAAACTCAAACCTTGGCCTCTGAAAAAAACACAACCATATCACATGCGACGGCAATCTATTTCCAAACTACTCGCTTTAACAACAAATGATAACCAAAACCCACTGGTCTTATTCTATAACGGAAACGTCGAAAAATTACTCGTTTGTCACTCTAACTAAAACCCCTGAAGACATGTTACAATTCCTCGATAAACATCCGTATTACAAATCAAAAGATTACACAATCACACAACTAACACCAAATACTATCTTTGTTGAAGACAATCTATACTAAAAGGAAACCTATGCACCAATTAATCACAACACTTACAAATCTTAAAAACGCAAGCAAACAAGCAGAGAAAACAGAAATTCTTTTCCACTACTATTGACCCGGCAACAAAACGATTGATTCAATTTTTAGCCGATGATAATCAAATTTTAGGATTGTCTACTAAGAAACTGAACAAAGACGTGACAACCCATCGCTCACAACATGGATCTTATTTTCGCTTATCGATTACTTATTAGAAAATAATACCGGGTCAGATTACGAAATCGGACTTGTTCAACATTATCTAAACCAATTCGACGAACAAACCAAAAGACATTCTTGCGCAAATCATCGCAAAAACATGGAAAATCAATGTCGAGCGAGCACTCTCAATAAAATCTACGGTCCTCAGTTTGTACCGGTCTTTAGCGTTCAACTCGCAGAACCTCATTATAAGGCATTACCATCAATGCCAGACGATAAACCTTACATTGTCACTCAAAAACTCGACGGTCTTCGAGCCGTCATCGAAGTTAAAGGCGATAAAGTGATTTCTATTAAATCTCGTAAAAGGAAAGCCTATATCGGTCTATCTCAATTGAAGTCAGCTATCGAATCAACATTAACATCTAATCAAGAACACTTTGTCTACGACGGTGAATTGCTCTTAGAAGACCCGACCAATCAATGGACAAGTAACGAACGCTTCCAAGAAACCATTTCAACCGTCAAATCTAAGAACGAATCAAAAAACGTTGGTTTCCACCTGTTTGATGCGCTACCTTATGATGAATTCATCCAAGGTCAATCTTCATTGACATACGCTGAACGTCGAGAACAATACATCGACAACATCCAAGAACATAATTTGCTTCACGTTGTTCCAATTTCTCGGCACCGCTACAAAATCCGGAAATCCTCAATGGAGCGACTATGCGATTGAACACGTGATTTGAAGGTGTCATGTTGAATGACCCTGATGCGAACTATTATACAAAAACGCCACAAAGGGTTACTAAAAGTAAAGAAAATGCACACCGCCGATTTACCAATCATCGGTTTTGAAGAAGCCATTGACGGCAAAAAACAAAGGTGGCCTTAAATCACTGATTGTTCGCCTCAGACGATGAAAATGTCGTAAACGTTGCATCAGGCTTAACCGACGAACTACGCACTCAAATTTGGAATAATCAAAGTGATTATATTGGCCAAATGATCGAAGTGCAATACTTTGAAGAAACCACCAATCAAAACGGCGGACGCTCCTTCGCTTTCCCTGTATTCCGTTGCTTCCGCGACGATAAAACCCCTGACGACATCAATATTGAATAAAGAAAGGATCTTATGCAAACATCACTTGAAATCTTCCTCAGCCGTTAAACCCTTACTTCAAAACTATAATTTTGAAGAATTACCAACTAATACAAATCAAGTCTACAAAGCGCGCAACAACGAATTTGACACTGCCATTCAAATCACATCTTCTCCAAAAGACGGATACGTAGATGTTCTCCTGAGTGGTCGATTCAACTCATATTCTTGTATTGTTGCAACAGATGCTAACGGAACATTCACCTGACTCATGCACCAATTTCACAATTAGAAAGGACGCTCTATGTCAATTATCATTCCCTACATTCTCTTTGGTGTTTCTTTTAGTTTTTCACCTTAGCTTTTCTCGTTCATGTTTGTTATTTAAGTATGAGCGTAAAAGCAACACTTAGTCGAATTCAAAAAGAAATCCACGAAGAATTCGCTAAAGGGTCTCTATCCATTAAACAAGAAGCAGAACACTCCAACGATCTTATCGTTGGCGGTCTCACTCAAACGACCGATAAACCATACAACAACACCGTGATATTTATTCAAAAACACGGAACTTCTCATCGATGCCCTTGATAGCTACACAGAGGCAACCGTTAACGTCATTAAAGCAGACATCGCTTCTCGCTATACAGACACAAAGAAAACCAATCATCGCAAATATCATACGTTGCGCTAGAGGTGATTATGACTAATAATATTTATAAGCTCAGAATTCAATCGGGCTTGTCGCAACCAGACCTTGCAAAAAGAACTCGGTATGTCTTTCATAGCTACCGTGTAATCGAACGCACCATGCTCAACATCAATACAAGAATTGAAACTCTTCTTAAAATTGCTGACTACTATGGCGTTTCTTTTAGACTATCTTTTGCGGAAGAACAACGGAGATTTCAACGATTCCTGAGATCACAGAAAAATGGCATGAAAACTTCCTCGCGAGAATCGATTTATCGAGACAAAACACACGCACAAAACCAATTGAACTATCAAAATGTCGATTGCCCTATCCATACAATCTACTGAGTGACATCTTCAAATCACAATCAATTGAACGCACATCAGTCGTTAGTGAAATGTTTTATAAGCGATTAGAAAATCAAATCGAGCAATTACCTGAAAGAACTCGATTCCTCTTGAGAGAACGCTATTTATTAAACAAAACATTCCAACAACTCAGCGACGAACAAGGTGTAAGTCGAGTCGCATTCAACAAATTATTGACGTTGCTCTTAAAAATCTCAATAAAACCCTAACTCCGTTTCTCTTCGACCCCGAAGAAAAAATTGAACAATTGCTTACAGAAATCGATGCTCATCAGAAAACACTGAAAAATGTTCGAAAAAAAGTTTTTGACTCGGCTGTAAATGACGAATATGGAAGATATCGCGTCTATAGTCAATTAATCAAAGACGTACCGTTTAGCGTTCGAACTCATAACGCTTTTAGCCCGTGCAAAATGTGTAACTGTAATGGACTTATTAGTAATCATGAGCACCCTCAATTTTTACAAATTCGACAATTAGGGGCTAAATCTCGTAGAAAGAAATTTGCATATGGGTGAATCAACAAAAATGTCTTAATGTAACCGTCAACCCAAAACATCAAGACTACGTATTTAGAACACAAAATGCGGTAGCAATGCACCTTTGCAGCATTAACGATTTTTCAATTTTAGAAATTGATTCTCAAAAATATGTTGGACCTCTCAACTATATTCATCAAAAACCTAAAAGAATTCTGGCAAACTCATCCAAGAAACACACGAAGTATCAACATTCCATCTCGAATCAATCCAAAAATAATTGAAAAACGCACCGTCACGTTCAACCCTGACGCAACAATCACACAATATTGTTTTAAAAGGAACTAATTCATGACCACAATTGAAAACCTAAATAGACTCATTGACAAAGGGCAAATCGATTCAAAAGAACTAGCGGATCATTTGCATATCACCGAAGAAAAATTCTTTGAGTGTCTTACAACAAACCACTTTTTCAGCACTACAACGAGCCTCTATCCATGCCTTTATGAAATCACATCGTAAAACACAAAACGCGCCTAAATATCAAATTAACGCACAAGCGGCAGACGCTATCTATACCGACGCGAAACACGCGCCATATCGTGAACGATTTAAAGATCATAGCGATCAATCAAACCTCGACAAACTAACCCTCAAAGAAATCATTGAATTAACATACATCGTACCAACGACAACGGTTTCTTTCTGGCTTGAAGACAAAAAGACCTAGATGAAATCATGGCTCAAGTTGATAACGACCCACAGCCATTGCTCGACGGATTTCAGCCGCTTATAAGAAATATCTAGCGCTTTACAGCGAACAATTCCGCATCGAGTACCGACGGTTGATTTTGAACGCGAACCACTAAAAACAAAGCATTGATTGACAAATTAGACGAAAAACATCTTGAATGCATCAACCAACTAAACGAATTTTCGGCGTACTGATAAAGACCTCGTTGCTTTACTCAATAAGCCTGCAAAAACAATCAAGATCAACGCTTCGGTTGCACGCGCTTCACACGTTCTGTTCCCGACAAAACCGTTCACGTATCCAAACTTAGACTGGAAATTTATGCATGCCCGTTTACTTCATCAACAGAGAAGCATTTTCAAAGAGACCTAACGGCCTTTAATACTAAAAACACGTGAATCCAGCCACGGCATTTGGTTTGAGACACTGTTTAAAGAGATGATTACAGACAACGTAACCCTCGAAAGCCCCTCGCTTTCGAAAACACTCAATCAACACGATCGCGATGTCGCTTACGATCTCTTCTCACGAGCGATTAAGTATTACGAGCAACACAACCTTGAACTGCCATCTTTGCGAACACACTGTTCGCCAAATTGACAGGCACGCAACCGTCCATCACAAAAATCTTCTATCAAGAAAGGTCCTGAAGAAAAACCAGTTGAGAAACCTGTCGTGAAGCCACGAAAAGAACTCGTTCGCGAGACACCTGCTGATGAACCATTGGACGTGACACAGCCAGCTAAACCTAATAAGACTCGATGATGTTTCGTTGACGTACACACGAGCCCAGAATTCTTAACAAACAAACATCGACAGATGTACCTGCGCCTAAATCAGGTAAAGAACGTCTGTCCTCAATTGCTGTTTACTTGGAAGAGGCTTTGGAGCGTCAACAAGAAATCAATATCACTTATAATAAGAAAACTCGGCATACCATCATCCAGATTGCTGCAGCTGACTAACTAGAAAGGAATCGTTATCGTGTCTATCAACCAATCACGATATCGTTTCTCGTCAAAGAACCGCGCTAGATGTCGGTTTCTTTGAATCATCAACCGTGGTCTGCTATGATTAATGACAGAGACAATTAACAGAAAAACTTTTTATGGATTAACCCAAAAGATCCATCCCTGCGTGCCATTGAGATTGATGACCCCATTCTTTATCGTGCCCATCCATAAAGTAGAAAATGAAACTTACCATCTGAGACCCACCACGATGCAGAGCCCTATCTCGTCTTCACGGATACCGACATCTTGCGAGCTCCAGCTTAACCAATTCTTGAGAAACCCGTCACAACACCAATCGAGAAAACTAAAAGCGGTACCTGTCAAGAAAAAGAGCAAGAGCCTACGGTTGAGCCATCTGAACCGGAAACCGAGCACGATGCCGAACCCGTAAACCATATCGGGTCTGACGAGGTGGGCAATGGTAGATTACTGGCGGAATCATCACCGCATCTGTGTATGTCAAAGATCAAAAAGATGTGGACTTCCTCTTAAGTTTGGGCGTCCGTGATTCTAAAAATTATCGGACAAGAAAATTAAAGAGATGGCGCCAAGATTAAGGATTATTTAGAGCACAGCATCAGTGCCGCAATTCTCAACAATACAACCAAGCAATCGCGTCAGGTCTCAATATCAGGAAATCATGGCCGTATTGCATAACGACGCTCTATCAAAAATTAAAGGATGTGAATCCGAGGTCGTGATGATCGATGAGTTCGCACCACTCGCCACGTATCGGAAATATTTGTCGAACAGAAATCGCATACGATGATCGTTTGCGTGTCGAAACAAAAAGCAGACGGCAAGTACTTTGGCCGTTGCGCGGCCGCGTCCATTCTTGCTCGTGATGCGTTTCTGTCTCAAATTGAAACGATGAGTGGTTACTTGAAGAAAACATTCGGTAGTGCTCTCACCACGCCTCTCAAACAAGGAGTCACCGCGAAGTCGAAAGAGCAAATTGCTCAGATGATGAAACTGAATATCGATCTAACGCACTACGGCAAGATTGACTTTAAGACGACCGAAGAAGTGCGTCAATCACTTGGAGATGAAAACGCCAGTTAGAGGGTGACGCGTAAACGCTATTTTGGTATAATATCTATATGATAGGTTGGAGACGCTCTTCAACCTATTTTATTTATAGGTGCTTTTCGCCAAAAATGACTCGAAAACGGGAGCACTTTTGGCAAAAGTGGATACAAAAATCGATAAAACGGAGACGAAATTGACAAAAACGGAGATGTTTTTAAGTGGATATGGAGACATAAAAATTTAATATATAATAAATATATTTAATAAAACCCTTAGTTACATATAGCTTTTTAGAAAAACAACTAGCTTTTTGCGTCTCCACTTTTTGCACTTTTTAAACATTTCATTTTTAAATTGATGTAAAAATATAATTTGTGTTATATTAATTTTACGTTTCTATATGCTCTTAAAAAGGTATCAGAACCGGAGATTTCATATATTTATGGAGATTTATAAAAAGGTCAGCACTCTAAGCCCCTTGTACCAATTGATTTCGAATAGTGGTAATTTATTAATGTACGATAAAAATATCTCCACTTTTTGACTCCAAAACGGAGAGCACACTTTTGAAATCTATAGTAAAATTCCGGCTAATATTATAGGATATTGCTAACTTATTTATATTTATTTCCATCGTTATCGACGCATTGTTGTTATTCATTTGACATTTGATTACAATCGATGTATAATAAACGTATACTTAAAAACAGAAAGGTATTTAAAAATGACAAAAAGACGCACGCATCGTTATTGTCGTCGACGATAACTTGAAAGAAAAATTAACAGTAGAAGCTGAGAAACAAAGGACTGCCGCTAGCGTTCTTGGTCGAAATCTTTTTATTCAATGGTACAATGAACACTCTAAAGACTAACAGGAGGCTCAACACATGTCTCGTCATTAACATTGAACGCGGACTTTTTAGCTAAATGTACGTCAGAATATAGTGTTGATCTAAACCCTTACATTTTTGACACTATCGACTTTTACGATCGGAATATTCGAGATCCAATGGCTATCGATTCTGAAGACGACCTCGTAAAAATATTTGCAGACTATGGCCAACAGCTTACGTCGAATTCATATTGTTAACGAAGCGCTCCGTGTTGGCAAACAACCAGACTACGCTCGTGGACTGAACCTTTAAATTCGACTTAGATGAAATTGCAATCATTATTCACACATTCATCCCAATTGTTCAACTAGCCATGACTGAAAACACTAAAAAGTTCGAATTAGCCATATCGACACGTAGGCGCACAACAAGGAACTTACCAATTCGACACCCGTCTGATTGAAACCATCATCCTATGCCTTCAACCCTGCAACTACAAAAACACAACTCGATACGTGTTTGCGTATTATTGGGATTAAAGCAAATCTCACAAAGAAGCATCAGATATTCATAAAATCCCTGTCGGAAATGGTATCTACAATCGTCAAACAAAAGAACTCGAACCGTTTACTCCTGATTTCATCACGACCACAAAAATTGCCACAAATTACAACCCCCACGCACAACTTGTCACCATCCATAACGATGATGACGGAACAGACTGGGACGTTGAATCGTGGCTAGCAGATTTATCAGGATGCTTAATTAATAAATTCGATCAAGACACCAACACCTTGTTCTGGCAAATTATAGCCAGCGCCATTAATCCAAAAACAAGTTAATGCTAAAGCCATCTTCTTTTATTCGTCTGTCGGCAATAACGGTAAAGGAACCTACGGGCAACTTCTCAAAAACCTAGTCGGAAAGGAAAACTATTCATCATTGCCTATCCCTGCGTTCAAACATGAATATATGAAAGAACAATTATTAGGTAAAACCTTAAATATTGCGGATGAAAACCCTGTCGATATCTATTTAGATTCGGTACAGGACTTCAAAGCCGTTATCACTGGTGATGATATCCTTATTAACCGTAAATTTGAAAAACCAATTGCCGTTCAAATTAAAGCAATCAACATTCAAATGTTAAATGGACTTCCACGGACAAAAGATAAATCAGACTCATTTTACCGTCGATTGATTATTGTTCCTTTTGTTTATTCCTTTACGAATAACGGTGAACGTGCTTATATTAAACAAGACTACATTCATCGGCCTGAAGTTCTCGAATACGTTTTAAAGCGAGCACTTGAAATGGAGCCTTTTACAGAATTCATTACACCTAAAACATCTGTCAAAGCTTTAGCGCAATACAAAGAAGATAACAACTCAGCAGTTGAATTTTGGAACGAATTTGAAAATCAATTTGCATGGTCGACCCTCCCGCCAAGCTTCCTATATGCGTTATATTTAGCATGGTTCCAAGAAGAGCACGGTGGTGAACAGAAATCCTGTTTTTCTAAAAAAACGTTCTTACACCACATTCAAAACCACTTGCAACAAAGCCCTCATTGGGAGTTTAAAGCGACTCGAGAAATATGCCCCAGTCCATTTTATGTTGGTTCCAGTATGAATGCTGATGAACCGCTTATTACACGATACAATCTAACTCAATACATGATTCAGCCTATAAAGGTTCAGATCCTGAACTCAAACGAGCATTTAAACGTCCACGTACAGCTCGAGGCGTTGTTCGTCTCTAACTAAAAACGATGGCGACGCTTTTCGCCATCACATTCTCAATTACATTCAATCATACTATTATGGTGCAGATATGCATTACACTCGCAAAACCAGAACTTCGTTCTGGTTTCTTTTTCTGATTATACATATACGAAGGGCGCTCGTGACCCCTTCATAATTGAACTAGCAATCTTATTTTGACGTCCTCCCGGGGTGAAAAACCTCAGGATTCCTGTTTACCATTAGGTAAACGCGCCCAGTTCTCGTCTGAAACTCATTCGAGTTAAAGGCGACTGTTCGAAAACAATGACCTGCTTTTGGGTACCCAATCTCAGTATGTGTCTGAGCTTGAAGTTTCACAAGATGGAAGACACATGTCGAAACACATCTTTCCGCCTCAAAACCTCTTATACTATGTAGAAAGAAAAGGTTTTGTCTTGTGCGTAACGAAGGAGCGTCAGTCCCTCGAGGTTAGATCTTTTCCTTGATAAAGGTTTAGCTTAGATACCAGGCTAAACGGCTGGTTTAGGTGCTTGTTGAAGGAAATCTTCATCAGTTTATAGAATTCAGGAAACTCCTGTTCTAATTCGGTCTGTTGATATTGGTCATTCTCAATATGTCCAATGAGAAAAAGCTGAATATAAATCGCGTTGCACATCAGGATAATCATCTGATAAATCATAAATCCGAGTAGAAAGTGATTTCTTTTCAAAGGTTTGCGTAATATGATTGTATTGACTTGGTTTTTACATTTTTAGGAGAAATAACGTCAAAATCAATACCAAGTTGAGAAGCTCTTGTTTCAAGAGTCATTCTAAATCTACTAGGAGCCGCCCTAAAAATGGCTTTTTCCGTAACGCTTTTTACTATAAGGTCGATTTGTTTTTGGGTTAATCCGAATGTCTTTGGCCCGTTTCTGAAGTCCTTTAACATTTAGTTCTTCTATTTTAATACTCGACGCTTGTGATACAATGCGATTGACGAGTTGTCCTTGAAGCTTTTTACGCTCTTCGGATAAAAGAGCGATAAACCTATCGTCTTCGATTTCGTAAACGGATTTGTCGTTTCGATGGGCGTTCAAATCGAGCACCTTTCTTGATTTTTACCACGCTCATCATAGCACTCAGGATTATTCACTTGTTGACTTCGTTCGATTTTTCGGTCGAGGTCTTTCAGAGTTTTTCCTTCCGAGTGATGGTTGTAGGTACTAACATCAGCCAAGGCAACTTCGTTTGATGACGCAAAGGCCACTGTCGAAATACCGTCGATTCCAACCACGCCTTCACCTTTTAGTTACCTTTGACAGTGGGCATCCTTGACAGACAATCTGTAGGTAATAAACCTTCTTTCCTCGAATGGTTTTTCGAATAATTTGGACATATTTAATTTTTTCACTGCGCATCAAGCTCATTTGTTGGTATTTATTAAAAGCTTTTTCTGGAATATCCACGAAGGTTGAAGCTTTTGTGAATATAGAGTCGATAAGCAATACCCGTTTTATCTGAAGATACTAAACGCGTCGCTTCGTTATTCACACGATTTCGATAACTAACGCTCAAATCGAACTTGCTTCTAAACCTTACTTTGTGCGGTTTGATTTGATAGAAAAGAACCTTTTCTAAGGTTTTCATTGCTTGACCCGCGATGACTTGAATTTCACCTGCACTCATTTGTTGATAAGGTGAACCCGGTTTTCGTCTCTGTTGACTAAGACGAGCCGATAAACTGAATTCGGTCAAGCTATAGCTTTTCTCAATTCAAAAAGGACTTTGTTATAACATTTGACTTGTTGTTTCAAGCCTTTGGCTGTTTTCTCAGCCTTTTCCAACTTGGCAATCCCTTTAAGCGCGAGACGCCGTGCTTCTAAAAAGTTCTTGGTAATAGGGAGTTTTCGCTTGAGGGCTTCAAAAACGTTTGAGTCCAAAGCTCAGTGCCTCATTGTAAGCACTGTTTGAAATACGAAACCTTTTTCCAACAGTTTGGCAATTGACTCAGGTAACTGAATCTTTGTCGAAACCACATAACTCGAGGTTTGTGCCTCATGGGGCACACCTCCTTTCTCTACTTCTTGTAATTATGATATCACAGATGATATCAAAAGTCAAGTTTTTACAGACTCAGCAAACCTATGGTTTCATTTGTTGAGAAATATAAATGAACAACATAAAACAATTTTACTAAAACATATTGTCGGCCTGATTCACCCCGGGGTTGAAACCCAGAGTCCTCTCAGACCACTCTTATAGAAAGGACAACCATATGTCAAGGCACAAATCAATTAAAGCTCTCATCCGTAAACTTACAATATTAACTATCTACAATGCGGAACAAATCATTTCAACGGAACATAAACTTGAAACTGAAATTATTTCCATGCTCAAACAACATTCCTTGAAACAAGGTCTCTATCACGAAATTCTATCAAAAGCAAAAGAATTAAATATTCTCGCAACAGCATCTATTATACAATCGACTCATGCAAAACTCGCAACCTCTATTCAAATTGAAACTGTTCAACGTGAACTTGTCGTTCTTGCATCGCAACTGTACTTTAAGCTATTTTTCAGAAAATATGATAATAGAAGATATCCCTATAACTGAGGAGTCTTCAATGAGACATTTCAAATCATTAACGTTGAGCGCGTTATCAATATTGATATGATCGATAGGCGGTAATGTTTACGCACAACCGTTTGCAAACATACAACCAATAAATAGCGCGCAACAAGTTACACTAACAGACCCCCGGAGTCGTTGGCAATTTTGACGTAACAAACCCACGCACAGTTAACATGGTTCAGTGAATTACAATGATCCAGGCAACTCTGCGGCGGTTCTTGTTCGATCAAAAATGGACTTGATTATTCATTTGGATCAGGTATGTTTATTTCGCCCAATGTGTTCGTTACCGCTGCACATGTGTTCACAAACGATGACGGGTCTATTGCCCCTCCGAAGGTTATACTACACGCAAGGGTCAACAGTGCCTATCAAACAAATACATTTGAACCGTACGGCTCAGCCTACGCGTCTCACAGCTAATCAAATCCACTATTATAATCAATCAGCTTATAAATCATCAACACCAACGTAGTAGCCGCTGTTGTCGACGCACCAAAATGCAGCTCAACCCATCCGGTGCCGAATTCAATGATCTTGCGAGACTCAACGGCCAACCTGTCAACGTTCGAACATTGGCTATCCGCAAACGCGAACGGTCAAAAATCTCACGCTGGCGCTCTATATCAATCAAGCGGAAACCTATTGACGAACTATGATGTTTCCGGCATGGGTGTCACTGATGGGGATTCGATTGAAGGTGTATCAGGCTCTGGCGTGTTAAACCCACAAAATCAAGTAGTCGGTATTCATACCAATTCGTTTTTATTCGAAAATGGAAATCGACCTGCTTTATCCGTTTCAGTCAAGACCAAATCAGATGGCTATCGTATTAATAACAAAGTATCCGGTTGGAAAAAGTACAACGGTGCAAATTATTACTTCCAAAAATAATGGCCATCTTCTACACCACAACAACGATTGATGATGAAGATATACTTTCGATAATAACGGAAAAAGCTACCTTAAAGCGACAAAGCGACATGCAACTCAAATAGCAAGTTCGAGTACAACTAAACCAACTAGCTCTAATAGTAAAAAGTTCAGTACAACTAGCTCGAGTAGTAAAAAGTAGACTAACTAGTTCAAGCTCAACTAGTTCCAGTGCATCCAACCTCCAGTAGCACAAAACCATGGCTGCAGTCAAACCAGAAGTATTAAATGATACGTCTGATATAAAGACTAAAACTAAAAACGCAAACAAAATACAAACGTCGTACTAATTTTCACAACAATCTGTATCGTTTGCTTCTTAACTGGTTTGGGATGGTACAATATACAAATAGAAAATAGAAAGTTGATAACATGGATCAAGAATTAATTATATTAACCCAACGCATCGTCAAAGACACTATGGAAAAACTCGCTGAAAAGCAAAAGTATTCAATACATACAAACGTCGACCTAGAATCTGAGTATAAACTCAGAGAAAACAGTAACTCGTTTCGTTGGTCGACGACACGGATCGAAGATGACGCATTCCTATTCGAAGGCGAAAACCGTTACGATCCGGAAATTTGGCCAATCGACACCCAATACAAAAGATTGTTTGATTACTGCGTTAATCAAAATATTGTCTACTAAAAACTTCTAGAAAGTGACTTACAAACATCAAAATCAGAAATCACTATATGGCCTCAAAAACATTCAAAGAATCTATTGCGATTTATGATTGAATGGAATTTTTGAACGAAATAGTTATCTGAACTCAAGCGAATTCTATAACGACGTGCAAGAAATTGTGAATCAGATAAAAGTTTGCAATAATACACGCCCTGACTCAATTGCTTCGATTATCGATCAGAAAATAATTCCCGTTCCGATACTTTTATTGAAGAATACTATGATGGTCACTTGTTTATCAACTTTTACGCTTCAGACCACAGGTAAATCCCAAAGCATTAATTACACGACATTAACAATACAATCAAATTCTGTGAAGACGCAATTACAGCCTTTATCAATATGAAGTACAACATATACGAATTTGAATACTGGCCGATAAAAGGTTTCTATGAAACATTTATTCAAGCAACAAAAACCTATTTAGAAATGGACTAATTATGACTTACGCAGACGAAATCTTTAAAAAGAATATTGAAAACATCTTACGTAACGGTGCTGTATCAAAACAGGCACATCCACAATACAAGATGAACCACCGCCCATTCGAAATACATAACAGGCGCTTTTGCTGAATATAATCTTGAGTCGGGTATCTTCCCAATTACAACTCTTCGTAAAATCCCAATTAAATCAGCAATTGGTGAACTATTGTGGATCTATCAAGACCAATCAAATGATCTAGAACTACTCCGTAATAAATACAACGTTCGTTATTGGGACGACTGGAACATCGGCGATGGCACAATCGGTCATCGATACGGCTATGTCGTTAAAAACACAACATTATTGACAATTTGCTGAAACAATTAGAAGAGAACCCATGGAATCGCCGTAATGTCATCTCTCTATGGGACTATCAAGCTTTCGATGAAACTGATGGACTCTTGCCTTGCGCATATAACATTATGTTCGACGTTCGCGATGTCGATGGGATCATCTACTTAGATGCCACTCTTACACAACGATCAAACGACATGCTCGTTGCGCATCACATTAACGCGATGCAATACGAGCCTTACAATTAATGATTGCAAAACACTTCGGATGGAAACCTGGTAAATTCTTCTATTTCGTTAACAATTTGCACATTTACGATAATCAATTCAAACAAGCTAATGAGCTACTTAATCGAGAACCTGTTAATTGCAAACCCCGATTGGTTCTAGACGTTCCGGATAAAACGAACTTCTACAATATCAAAGTTGACGATTTTAAATTACTCGACTATAAATATGTCACACCTCAACTAAAATTTGACTTTAGCTATTTAAAAAGCACTCGTACGAGTGCTTTTTAGAACTACGTTTTTGAAGTCGAACGCTAAAATTCTAATTTATGTTTTTGTTAAATTGACCATTACAACATGGACTTCTGACGGAATCACATCGCCGTTCTCATAATAACATCTCAACGCCATATTTAAAATGATCATCTTTACGAGAATTGATTAAATAATCAGCCAATCGCTCGAAATCGTCTAATGAGTACTGTACAAAACCGTATCGTTTTAGACCGCGACCTTGAACTTCAGGATAGGTCAATTTTTAAGCCTTTTTGACTCATTGACTAATTCTTTCAATTGATTCACCTGAGCTTGATTCGAATCAAGAGTTCCTTTTGATGCTGGTGCATAACCAACTTCATATTTGGCACCCATGTTCAAATGAGCAGTGCCCATAAACATAATATTTGGGACATCACCGTCACTCAAACAATATCGAAATGGAATCAAATGTGTTGCATGCCATAAATTATGTATTGTGCCTTGCACCACAACTTTATCATTCCATGTCTTTTTTCGACCCGGAATAAACGTTCGTTGTCTCATTTTAGAATCTCGAGACACAACTTTTTACGTTTAATTAAATCTTTATTTCGCTGTAATGTCGATTTTGTGATAAACATCAATGCTCCGACAACACGTTTGCCACCACGTCCTGCTTCCAAATCAACAGTTACAACATCAGCCGACGCCGGTACGCCTAACTCGTTCATTGAAAAAAGAAGGTTATGAAACTTTTTACGACTTGCAACTTGAACCACATGTAAATCATTTTTATTTTTTGAACGCTCACGCCATCTGGATCGAAAGACCCATTTCAAAAATACAAAACCAGAAACAAGTAAAATAGCGACGAGCAATAATACTTGCTCAAATATTAACTCGTTCACTCGATCACCTCGTAATCATATAACCCCGTCAAGAAATCACTGAATGTAAATGTAATCATCTGCGGATGATTTGAACCCCGGTCACTCATAATATCTGATCGATGCACAACAACACACGATAATGTAATATCCAGACAAGACCTGTAACATTTCGTAAAAATCGGGCATGCCTTGACGAGAATTCACTCGAGTAATCTTCACTACATGGCCTTTCAACTCCGATAATTCTTGTACAACACTTGATACGCGTTTCGCATTTTTATAATAATATATTCATTCATAAATGTAAAAACTTTCTATGGATTTAATATCACTATTATACCACAAAGGAAGCTGTTTTTCAAAACCAAAACAGTTTTGATGTTACGATCTATATTTTGCCATATAAACATTCTGTTTATATTCACTTGACAAACCACACCATTTTTGTTCTAATTGACTAGAAAACTAAAGGAGGTCCCATGCCATCATCAGACTTTTTGATACAATTCTACAATCAACACGCGTATCGAAAAGATGTTTTATTCGATTCAAAAAGCAAAACAATGCCAATCGATGCCTTTAAGGTTGTATTCGAAGAATCTTATGAAAAACTAACCACATTAACATCTGAAGTATTGTTACAAAATGCAGAAAATATTGCGTATGCTAAACAAATTAATGTAACAACAACTATGTTTACATTGCAACTTGATTTGTTACAAACTAACAAAATTCAAATCAATTATAAACCGCCTCGCAAACGCCATCTACAACTAGAACTTCTTGTAACGCATTACATCAAATCACAGGCGGTGAATACTTTATTGATATTGCAATCAATAATTCTACATTACGCACGCTCTTGCAGAATATGGTCGACAAACATTTGTCAAGGAATTATACAATTGCCGATAACTTAACAACAATTATTACAGAAAAGGAAACCATCAATGACTAAACAACGTGGATTTGAACCTATTTCAACAGAAACCAACCAAGAACTACTACCAAAACGCGAAACAGCTCACGCCGCAGGATATGACTTAAAAAGCAAGTCAAGATATCATAATCGAGCCCGGTCAAATTGAACTCATACCAACAGGCGTCAAAGCCTCACATGCAAGACGACGAAGTTTTGTACCTATTCGACTGCAGCTCCAATCCTCGCAAGCGGAGCCGTTCTTATCAACTCGGTCGGCGTCATTGACCATGACTACTACAACAACCCATCAAACGAAGGCTTAATCATGGCTCAATTTAAAGAACATTACTGACAAGCCGGTAACCATTAAAAACCGGCGATCGTGTTGTTCAAGCAGTCTTTGCTAAATATCTCATCACTGATGACGATAACGCTAACGGTGAACGCACAGGTGGATTTGGCTCAACTGGTGACTAGAAAGGCGTTATTATGAACGACAATCAAGATCGTAAAAATCTAACAACTGACGAACTCTTCAGTCCTGACTGGCGGGACGAACTCGATAACGTTGAAGATGATTGGATTTGACTTTTATCGGTTTCCATAAAATTATATTTTTAGGAAATTTTTAAATAAAGAATTTTAAAGACTGCGTCCAAGACGCAATCGTTCTTATTTCAAATTATTCGAAAGGATATATTATATGTTTGACTATTACGACGACGAGGGATTTTTGTTCACAACCGGATCCACCTCATATTAAACAACCAATTCGGGATATTGATTCAATTTTAAATGACAAATCAATCAAAGTTTTTACCGATTTCGACTCTGAAGACGGTTATAATCATATTCGCATTAATGCATTCGCAAAAATCACACGGCTCATATTTTTAAACTATACCCAAAACCAACATCACAAACAAGAACTCAAAAATGGAATATAGACGTTCACATTTATAATTACGAAACATCCCTTTTCGAATGGGATGATACCATTTCAAATGTCACACTCGAGATCTACCACAAACTGTAAAAAGAAACCATTGATAAAATTAGAAAGGATGACACAAATGACTAAACTATCTGAAAATTGCAAGACTATCAGCTCGCACTAGGCTTAACTTTCGGGCATTCTCGCAGCCTTGATCGTTTGACGCACCACTCTACCTGGGCGTTTTCTTTTCTGCGAAATCATTCAACATGTTCTTAACGCTACTCGCACTATTTGTGCTTTACAGTATCATCGTATTACCAATCGTAGCCGTTAGTGCATTACGAATTCTTGAAAAGCAGTAAGTCTATGCGAAAAATGAAACCCCAAAACTCAACGCAACAATCGCGAATATCAAAAACTCAACGCCACGGTCGCGAAAAATTCTTCAGGCGAATATTGACATGACAAGTCGTAAACTAGAACTATTAGTCTATTATTCTTATGTCTGGAATCTTGTCATTAACTCTGAGCGATTATTCACGACGAAATTTATTGCAGGTGTTCACGGACCGTTCATCGAACAATTACATTTGCACCTACGACAAAACAACCATTTCTGATTTGAGAAACAAACGGTTATCCACGTCTGCACTAACCGATATTGAAATCGATATTATCGAACAAGTTGTGCATCAATAGGAAAATTCTCAGAAATTGAAATCGTTGAACTTGTACAATCAGAAGAGCCATGGTTAGTTGCACGCGCGAGTGCAAAATGTTAGACTACTGTCCAAAACACTCTTGATGATAACCTCTATCAAAGAATATTACAGCAAATTGCTTTAGAAAGGAATCAACATTGAAAAATTAACAAATACGGCATTAAGCCTCTTAACGTTTTTCGTCTTAGCAATTCTATTAAACGGACCGCTTAAGAACTTTAACTCCGTTTCCACTTCTCAAAAATACAAGAGATGATTACTATCTCGTAGCCGGATCGTCAGACTCGATCCCGAAACATTCAATCAAACATCAAACTTTGTCTACAGCGAAAAAGACGAATTGGGGCGTAGTGGTCAAGCCCGTGCAACGATACTTCTAAAGATGTATTCCGATTCAATGAACTACCGCGTCAATTCAAAGACAGCGATAACCCAAGCGGTTATCCTGCGAAAAACTTCAAAACACGCATCCACACAACAACTGGCACCTATGACGGTTGGTTCTGCACAATCGTAGTCACTAATTGCTGATTCATTAGGTGGCGTAGCGAAAGCTATAACGCTATCACAGGAACGCGCATGCAAAATGTTGGCAAACCGTTCAAACACAGGCGGTGTGTCATATATCGAACGCAAATGCGTTGACTACTTGAAAAAGCACCGTTCTGTAAAACTCTACTATCAAGCCACACCATACTATCGTGGTGACGAACTCATCCCGCGCACTCGTCAGTAAAAGCTCTAACAAGTGATGGCGCTTTATCAATGAAACCGTCATCACGCTACACAGCAAAAAGGCTCCATTGACTACCACACGGGTGAAGTAACTAATAACTCGAAAAGAATAACTAGAAAGGGATTATGTTACAGACAATTAATTTCTCAAACGAATTCGATTTTAAAGCTATTCAAAAATATATCGAACGAATTCCTCAGTTAAACGACTGAACGGTCCAATCTGTCAAGATGACCGTTTTTAAAGAATTCGCAACAGATATTGCCAGCCGTTCGATCAGAAACATTCAGGACGGCCTCACATGCTCTATCAACAATATCACGATTCTGAAATGACGTTACCAAAAATCGTAAATATCAACGAAACAGAAAACAAATTAGTTATCACTTATATGCCGTTCTTGGAAGCACACTATAAGATTTCAAGCTTTAACATCCACAAAAATAGAAAGGCTAATCATGTTTTAAAATAAAACGATTACTAATCGCAGTAACTTTGTTCTGTGGTTTTTCGCACTCGTAGCTGCTCTGAAACACAAAATCGCAGATAAACCTGCAAATTCAGCCGTTTACGATCAAAGCAAAAGTTTTGTCAAAAGAAACAATTAAAAAGATTGACAAAATCAACAAAGAGTCAGATAATACAGACAAGAAATTAAAATCGGCGTCTACATTATGGAGGACTTAGATGGTAAAGACCTCGAAGACACCACACTTGAAATTGCCCGCAAATGGAAAAATCGGCGACAAAGACACCAACAACGGTGTACTCTTGTTCTAGCTATTATGGACATGCGCCTCGAAGTCTCTGATAACCTCGCAACACGCTTAACCGACGTTCAAAGTAAAGCAATTTTTGGATAATAGCCGAAATTACGAGCAGATTATGACGGGCTGTACTAGATGCTGTCAGCATACTGATGCCAACAACGGCAAGAAAATCAAATCAGATACGAAATCCAGCGATACACTACAATTAGTTATCGTATCGTATTCATCCTCTTCGTCATCGTTGTCATCATCGGTATTGGCGGAGACGGCGAAAGCGGTTCATTCATAGGCTTCTTGGGTGGATCTAGTGATTCATCCAGTGGAGGCGGATTCTCAGGCGGTGGCTTCTCGGGGCGGCGCATCTGGCGGATGGTAAAGAGGACATCATGAATAAAACATACTCAGTCATTGGCGGAATCGTTGGATTCCTCGTACTTATCGGACTTTTTCATCGGCGGCTCTTACAACAGCCTTGTCGGTGCTCAAACAAAAGTAGAACAAGCACAATCGAAAATCGAAACAACTCTTCAACGACGCTACGACCTCATTCCTAATGTTGTTAATAGCGTTAAGGATACAGTAAAACATGGGTGACATCTTTCGAACACTTGCCGATGCTCCGTGCGAAAATCGGATCACACTGCAACAAAGCTGAAAAGAACAAGCTCAAGGGCGAACTCGACTCAACAATTTCTCGCTTTGATTGGTTGTGCAAGAAAACTATCCACAATTGAAATAGCTGACACAGGTACAAAACCTCATCACTGAACTTGAAGGAACAGAAAACTGTATTTTCGTAGCACGTACCGACTATAACGAAGTCGCAAACCAAATACAACAACAAAATTCATCGCTTTCCGTCTAACATCATGGCAAACATGTTCAGATTCGAAAAAGTTGACCTAAGCGAGGCTGACGAAAAAGCAAAAACGACTGTGCCATCAGTTAACCCTCAATAATAACTAATCCCTAATCGAATTATTTCCCTATATAATTACAAAAGATGGCTGACGCCAAACGTCAACCATACCATGAAGCAAAGTATCAATAGAAAGGTATATATTTCATGCAAAACACAATCAAACTCGGATTCACTAAATCAAAGGCCTATGGCCTTTGTGGCGTAATTCTTATGACCGCACTTTTCACAACCGCTATCGCATCAGCTGACGAAGTGACACCGGCTTCAACTGAACCTACTTCAGAGCTTGTACTGCAACGACCAGCAGCAACTAACACTGAAGCATCAGCATCTGCCGAAGCTACTACTGAAACACCGGCATCAACTGAAACTACCGCTAAACCATCAACAGCTACAGAAATAATAGCGTCAGACACGCCAACTAACACTGAAGCACAACCTGCTACTACCGCACCAACAGAAATCACTAAAGAAGGTGATACTATTACAGTTAAAAACCCAGAAGTCGACATGCACTTTACCAAAGGAGCAAATGGTGATAGAACTGGAAGATACGTCAACTTCAAAGTAGAATACACATTCACTTTTGCAGATGATATGGCTATCACGCCGGAGACAAACTTGTCTTCCACATGCCAAAAGAAGTATCGTTCAGCACTAATTTCGATTTCGACGTTATGGATCCATCAAATAAAATCATCGGACATACTAACGCGGACACTAAAACTGGAACAGTAACAACAGTCTTCAATGATGTTCCCAAAAAGAACCCGCTCAACAAAGCAAATGGGTATGATCTTCGATGCTAATTGGACAGACGCTATCGAACCTGGCAAAGAGGCTCAACTAACTTCGACGGAACCGTTAAAAGGTAATGATCGATCCTGATGCAGATCCAACGACTGAGACATTCTCTAAATGGGGATCACAATCGCCAGACGATCCACAAGTTTTACGCTGGACATTCCGCTTGAATATAGCAAGAAAAACACTTGAAAACCTCATCGTCAAAGACCGTTGGACAGACAATCAAGAATTCGTGGACGGCAGTCTCGAAGTTGCATTTGTTGATGACGTTAAGACTTTTGCAAACTACCGTAGCGCCAAAGAATATCTTGAAAGCTTCCGTATTAAACGGCGGTTTCGACTGAGATGAAGACTTTTAACAGCATTTTGCGTGCGATATCACACGTCTGGAAAAACTCACTGATCAAAGAGTCAACTGATCCAGCAAATACGGTGATGGGCAACGAGATAGAAATGGTCAGCCATTAGTAAATATAACTATCGTGCACATATCGCACTCGTAGGTGGTAGGGGGCATGCATCTGGTGAAAGCATTCCAACACCGGACGAGCCTAGGAAGGAGCTAAGGACGAGCCTAAGAAGGACGAGCTAAGAAGGACGAGCCTAAGAGGACGAGCCTAGAGGACTGAGCAGGAGGGACGAGCCTGCAGGACGAGCCTAGAAGGACGACCTAGAAGGGACGTTGTGGTGGGACAGGCCTCAGAAGGACGAGCCTAGGACGAGCTAGAGGACGAGCCTGGAAGGCTAAGGAGAGCGAGGACAGCGAAGGACAGGCCTAAGAAGGACGAGCCTAAGAGGACGGGCCTCAGGACGAGCCTAAGAGGACGAGCCTAAGAAGGACAGGCTAGGACCCGAGCCTGGAAGGGACAGCCTAGAAGGACGAGCCAGAGGGACGAGCTAAAACCAGACGTCAAAAGAATCAGGCCGTCAAACACAACAACTTCCAAAAACAGGTACCACCAAGATCTAGAGCTTGAGTCGGTGTGAGTCTTATTCGGATTGACTCGAGCTTTTATGTCGCTCAAAAAGAAAAAATAACTGAGTGAAAAAGCAACCCTGCCTAAACAAATAGGGCGGGGTTTATAACTAAAAACACTTCAAGAACTGCTACAAATAGTGATAGTTCTCCCACAACTAGCAAATAAGACCCCTGCAACAGGTCTTGTGTTGATAAAATCAACACGTTATGTTATAATACACTTATGTTCAAATCAAATGAAATACTTTTGAACTTTTTACTAAAATTTATTAGAAAGGCCATAAAAATATACATTATATTTTATGCGATAGGCTTCCATGAAGTTTAAAGACAAGAAAGAATATTATTCTTTAGAGAATTTAAAGGTGTCGACCTCGCATCCGCACTTGTAGGTTTAGCATTCCTCACAGCGCCAGAGTGTCTTAGCTGATGAAACCGCCGCAAATTCAAATAACAGCAACATCAGCGCAATTACGCAGGCAGATACCGGATCTAATCAACCTACATTGAAGTCAATTGCATCAACCACATCTAAAACCCCTGTCGAGACCTGAAGAAGACTTCTAATATTGCAACAGAAAATAAATCTCAAGAGAACGTAGTCACTACTTCTACTAAGACGACTTCGAAGAAACACACACTTCTGCACCACAGAAGAACCTTCAAAGCACTCGAAACAAAGAAAATAAACCATCCGAAGCTTCAGAACAACCTCACAACACAACCCTGTGCGTTCTCGGTCTAAACGCGATACATCTTCACAAGAGTCTTCACAAGAATCACCGTAGTATCCGATAAAGCTAAAAGAAGTTTCAAAAGAACTTAGTGATACCTTAGTCATGACCAAAGAAGATACAGCGTCTACATCAAAGACTCTATTCAAATTAGATGCGGTATTACACCAACGGACGATGAAAAAGCGTATAATCAAAAACTGGCACAAGCATTCGATGAATATCCAGAACATTTCGGTCGCAAGTACCATGGTTTGACCTCGTCCCGAACCAAACGGTATGTACGGTTTCACTTATTCAAAATCCGGCGATGTTAATATATATGCAATATTACCATCCCGAACTAACTGGTAATGAACCAGGTTCGATCAATCAATATCTCGGTGTCTTAGGGCATGAACTTGGGCACATCATGAACGCTCGTTCTTTTAGAACAACGATACTTGGTCTTATTCTAGAGATCCTAAATACGCTGAGTTAGCAAAAAGAAGTATACGGCTCCGATGAAAATCGTTTCTTAATTAGTCGTTGGGCATCTGATTTTGCAGATTATGTATCATATCTGAGAGGTGACTATAAGCCACAAGGTTCTGCTCAGAAAGTTATGACCTATATGGACGGTCTCTTCAAAAAGGTATTTTGACGCCTCGTGAAGACCACATTACACCTGAATTAAAAGCTGCGGTCGATTCCGTAAATGCTGGATCAAGTAAGAAGTTAGTATATGACGGTCATGTTGAATTAGTAACCGACTATAGAAACCTTGATGAAGTTAAACAAACGGTTCAAACTCTTAATTCAAATGAAATAACTAAAGTTTCTTCTAAGTCTAGTACCCATTACAAGACATATGGCTACAAAACATTATGTAACAACTAAAGTATACTTCTGGCGGTGCTAATATTGCAGAAACTACGATAACCGATCAAGGATCGGTTCAACAAGATTTGCCAGGTTATAACTTCGTGAGACAAAAGAAGTAACTCACGATGGCTTGCTCGTAGAATATAAGTACACACCTAAAAATACTTATTCTTTAGATAATGAAAAACTCTCCAGCCGATTTAGATATCCCAAACAGGCGACTCATATATTGGAGATCTGCAATAAAGCTAATCTTCGCTTTACTCTAAAAGAACAAGCGAATAATTTAAGCGTATCTTATAAGATCCAAAAACTTAACAACAGGTGTTTGGCAACACTTGACGGAACCGACAGTGAAGCGTCCGTAGATAGTACAAATCTAAAAATCAAGCAAAAGATCCAACTCAGCACATAATTTAGGTTCTGTCGAAACCGGATATCATGCTACTGCCGACCTCACCTGCACGCTCTTCACAGGAGCTCACGGTAATAATGTCTATCGAATGACAGCTACATTCTTTGATGGCGCTACCGAACTAGGTTCAGTATCAAAAGATTTCGTAGGTAAAGTTGCCGCTTCTAAAGAGACGATTTACAAGATATCGAACTCAAGAGTCAAGTAGATCTACACAATGGTAAAAACTATCGGCGCTATTATTAAAAATGGTAACGTATATCGTCCTTATATCGGCGCTATCGGTCATTTAAACCCTGAAACAAAACTTGCTAACTTGGATATAGCTAACGCTCGAGATGAAGTCTATAAAAATCACGGCGAAGTTGCAGGTGGTTCTCAAGATAATCGAGTTCGTTACACAATTCTAAACGAAAGATTATCGTCTGAATGACATAGCGCACATATTACACCCGTATTCAAAGATATGAAAGACGAAACAACAAATCGACCATTCGGATCTCAAGACTTAGATACTAGTGCGTCTAAAAAAGATGCATTAGGGTATACGGTAGCTACATATAATATAAACAATCTAGGTGTAACCGGTATTACAGACACTTGGGGCACATTTTCTTATGTCGGTAACGACAAAACCTCTCGAACTGACAACGTTCCAATCAAAAATAGAAATCCTTAAAGTACTCAACGGAAAAGAAACAGTAATCGACTCTAAAAATCGTTACAAAAAATGGTGAAATCGTTAATTACGACGAAAGCTTAAAACCTTTCTTCGCAGAAGACTATCAAATCGATAGACGTGCAAGTGTAGGGATTAACAACTAAAAGTGGCGATCAGTACAAAATTTATTATGGCAGGTACGGTACTAATTTGAAACCATTCGTACTTGAGTTTTGATAAGTGGAACGAAACTATTAGATTCTGTTGAAGCTATCGATTATCTGAGATCGATCCAAACAAGCATATCTTCTTAGAAAAATATGATAAGTTTGAATATCAGAACCCTAATGATGCAATCTTTCTGACGCAGATTATACGGTTTCATTTCGATGTATTTAAACGTGGTGATGGAAAACCTGTAAATTTTGCAGAAATTGACCTGACATCATATGTCAATAGAACACCAATTCTAACTCCAAAAGAATACAAAGAAACTGTCTATTGGTTAGATGCGTCAGGTACGCGTCATAAGATTGGCCTTTGAAGTATCTAAAGCCGGTGAAGTATTTAAGACTCGTTACGCAATTCCAACAAACGCTAAATCAATCGAAATTGATATTTCTGGTAAAGTTCCTGTTGACTACGGTCCAAGTTATTTTGAGTTCAATATATCACTGATGACACATTTGAAAAAGTTAAAAATGAAAAATAGATATTTAAACTCTAACGACCCTCTAATTTATGATTCTAGGGCATACACTGTAACAGCTAGTCTCACAGATAAGATTCTTAATAAAAAACGAGACTTTACAAATCATACAATCGTTAGAAACAATGAAGTTTTAGCCCTACTAGTCAATCCTGCTGTCACTGAGCAACAACAATAATATCACTGAATCAACCTTTTAGATTAATTGGTGATCAAGTGGCAATAGCTAGTTCAAAATGGACAATTAACAGCAAATGATTTGTTAAATACAACCGATCTTCTAGATGAGTACCCTGCTAAACGATTCATGCTTTTAGAAGATGGGGTCAGAGTCTCAGACCCGGATTGGACTAAACAATCGTCGTTTGACTTTGCCGGCAAAACATACGCCCTATATACGAGACCGTGGACCGAAAGCAAAGATCTTAATGAATCAGATTTTTACTACAAATATCGTTATTTCTCCTTCTTCGAACTTGATTACAAACAAGAACTATGATGCTTACACAGGTGTGATTTACAAGCTAAAAGAGGGTGTCCTGCTCACCAAATCTCCAACCATGGTCAGCGCAACTAGTTTCTGATGCCATCGAACATAGAGACTTGATCAAAAATCCTTTCGGTGCTCGGTGAAACCTCTAGCAACGATCAAACAGACACTGTCCGACTAAACGGTGTCAAATTAGATTTGAAAACTAAAAGAAGTCTTGAATTTACAGTAAAATCAGACAGTCGAAGATTCTGAGATTGTTACACGAGATTATGCAACTGCGGGCAAACAAGTAGATATTGTAACAACCCTATCAAACGGTGCTCAAACAACAAGTCCAACTCTTGAAGTTATTCAAAAACTACCAGTCGGTGATTTAAGTTACACATTCGTAGATCCCAAAAGAAAACAATAACTATAATATCTTCTACACCTCTGACACAGATGTTACTGCCTCTAGTAACTGGGTATCAGCTAAACCTACTACAGTGACTGGTTTAAAATGGGTTCGTAAGTCTGCGCTAAATACGGGTACAATTGACAAAGTGGCTTACACAATCCAAGTTGCCAATGATAAATCCAGAGTCACAAAATCAGTGGCATCTGCTACCATGCTGAATAGCGGTTTAGTTGGTTCAATCAATGATGTAGTTATTAGAAATGATCAAGCATATCGTACTTTGAAAATCCAAAAACAAACGTATACAGCTGGCGGACATTTAGTAGAGAATATCACTACAAATATTCTGTCTCTGCCAGTAGGAGAGGAAGTACCATATAGAGGTACTGTTTTAGATTATCTCTTAAATTCGTATGTCGCAGGTTCTGCAACTCAAACGAGCACAGATTATACTTTACCTAAAACCAAAGATTACCGGGACGGTTTGACATTTACAGTGCCTGATAGAGATACCACTATGGTGTTTAAATTTGTTCAACCGCCGAACCTCAAGAAGCGCGACGTACTTACACAACAACTTGGGAAAACGGATATGTAGAACCAGACATCCAAGAACTTCAAAACCTATTTGAAAATGCTGGAGTTACGAGTTCCTACCAAACGAATCAACACAAGCCGTTAAGAAGTTCAACTTAACTTCGTTAGATGGTCAAAAAGGTATCGGATATGTAGATATTAAGATTGAACCAAAACGTGAAAAAGTTGTAGGTACCCTATAAAGGTATTACTTATCAAAGGTGACGATTCCAAAGACCTTGGATATGAAACAACTATAAACGGCGTTAACCCTTCTATGAAAAAGTAACCAGTTATCCAGTAGATTCAACTAGCATTTAGCTGAAGTTGTCTCAAAAAGAAAACGAAGTAGCCGCAAAGACGCCATTATCGTCCGTGGTACAAAACCAACAGTCAAGACGGATACGATTCCAAAGGCAAACGTTACGAAGCGACCCTGATCAACCAGTTAAAGGTAAAGGGAAACTGTTATCGAGGGTCAAGATGGTGTTAAAACATCAACAACTCGTTATACCGTAAATCCAACTACGGGTGATATTACATCAAACACAACTGTCGAAAACACAGCTAAAGTTGATACCGTAGTCAAAGTAGGTAACAAAGAGAAATTCTTACTGAACCGATTTCGATTGTGACAAAATATAAAAGCAGAACCAACTCTCGAAAAAGATGTTCAAGAAACCGAAACAACCGGTCGAGCTGGTGAGTCGTGAAATCATAGTAACTTACGACGTAAACGCCGCAGATGGTACTCTATCGAATCCAACTAAGAACAACTCGAGAAGCTGAATCTATGACTCAACGATCATCAAAGTTGGTTCCGTGCATAAAGATGTCGTTGAAACTGAAATTACAACTAAGTATATTTCAGACGACACCAAAGTTCGCGACTCTCGTGAAGAGCTTGTAGCGGGTTCTAAAGGTGTTAAAACAACACCTACAACTTACTTGGTAGATGAAAATACAGGTGCACACATTCACCTACAACTCAAGTAGACGACCAACCAATGATTCAAAAAGTTGTTAAAATCGGTACAAAACCAACGGTAGATGTTCAAACTGCAGCCATTACGACAAAATACATCTTTGATGACAAACTAGCTTACGGTCAACGTATTGTTGAAGAAAACGGTTCAGAAGGACGAATCGTAACAACAACGACTTACACAATGAATGAATCTGATGGTACAACAACCGCTGATACTCCAGATATTCAAAACGGTAGAAATGAAGCAACGTGTGATTCGCGTTGGTATCAAACCAACTGTAGAAGAAACACCTGTTAACTTCAATATATTCTATGAACCAGACCCAGAAGCTGAAAAGATAGCCGAGTTGATATAGTTGCCGGTAAAGTTGGTAAAGTTACGACAACTACAACTTTACTCATACGATGAAACTACTGGTGTAGTAACTCCAAATACACCAACTACGGTTAAAGAAGATGCCGTAGATAGAATCGTCAAAGTCGGTACTCGGCCCAAATGTTGTTGAAACACCAATTGACTTTACAACAACTTACGAAGCTGATCCAGAATCTCAAGAGACATTAAGACAGATAAAGTTGTTGGTAAGAAAGGGTACAACTACAGTTACAACAACTTATTCGGTTGATCCTAAGACTGGCGTAATTACTGAAAATCCGTCAACGACAACTGTCAAAGACCCAGTAAACGCTATCATTAAGGTTGGTACGAAATCAACAGAAGTAGTTGAAGTATTACCATCACCTAAACGTTTTGTTAAAGATAGTACTCGTCCAAAAGATGAAGAACCTGTAACAGAACAAGGTAGACCTGGAAGCAAAAACAACTATTACAACCCTATACCGTGGACCCAAGAACTGGTATGACGACTTCAAATGAGTCAACCACCAGTGACAATAGACCCTACTGACACAATCGTAAGAGTTCCAGCTGGTAATAAGGTAGTTGAAGAGAAAATTGCAATCACAACTCGTTACATTGAAGACCCAACTAAAGATTTCGGATATGAAGAAGAAATCAGCAAAGGTTCTGAAGGTAAGATTGTAACGACTACAACTTATAATGTCGATAGTCAAACAGGTGTTGTGACTGAAAGTGGAACAAACCGAGTTCAAACCGATATGATTCAACGTGTTGTCAGAAAAGGCACAAAAACCTAAAGTTGAAGAAACACCAATTCATTTCACAACTCGATATGAAAAAGACGGTACTAAACCTGAAGGTGAAAGAACTGATTTCGTGATCGGTGTAAATGGTAAAGTAGTAACAACTACAACTTACACGCTAAATCCTACAACCGGTCAAATTACAGAAAATCCATCAACTTCTGAAACCATCAACCCTACTATACACGTAGTAAAAGTCGGTGCCAAAGATAAAGTTGAAGTAACACCAATTGAATTAGTTACTCGCTATGAGCGTGATGATGAACTAGTCGTTGGTAAATCAACAATTGTAAATGCCGGTAAAGCTGGTTCTATCACAACAACTACTACTTATGACGTGAACCCTACAACAGGGGATGTAACTGAATCTGGTAAAACATCTGTCACAGATAACATGGTTGAAAAAATAGTAAAAGTTGGTACAAAACCAACTGTCACTGTTGATCACCTGTCCGATTAACATTCGCTATGTTCCTAAAGAAGATGTTTCTTATGGTACACGAACAGTCAAACTCAGAAGGTTCTGCTACAGTGATTACATCAACCACCAACTATACCTTGAATTCTGACGGTTCAACTAGCGAATACTCCAATTGTAACAACAACAACAAATGGTAGCGATAGAGTTATCGAAGTGGGTGTTCAAACTTCAAGTACAACCATTACATTGCCTTACGATGTCGAAACAACTTATGACTCAAACCTAGAAGCAGGTCAAACGGTTATTGATCAAAACGGTGAAAACGGAAGTAAAACAACTACTACAACGTATTCATTGAATGAGACAACTGGCGATGTGACTTCAAACACAACAGAAACGTCTGTTCAACAAAAACCTAAGAAAGTCCGCATCGGTACGGGTGTACGTTCCACAAACGTGAGAAACATCGTTCACGATGTACCATTTGAAACTGAGACTATCGAAAACAGATTTTTACCAAAAAGCGCAAAGAAGTGAAGCACGAAGGTGCTTGGTAAAGACATTGAAACAATCGTTGAACAATTGTTCCAATGGCGAAGTCAAGTCTTCTGAAAGTTCTACCAACGCGTATTAGATCCAGTTAAACGTGTAGTTCGAATTGGTACTACGAATTTGCAAACCAACTGATGCTCCAACTGTAGAAACCCTGAATTCAACGGTGAGTGTCAGCCCAATTGATCCACCAGTTGTCGAGATTCCTGAATACTGGGTCAAATCGGAGGCAACGGTTTTTAGACGGTGAAGGCAAATCATCCCAGCTCCGATCGTAGAGATTCCTGAATTCAACGGCGGTGTCAGTCCAATTGATCCACCAGTTGTAGAAATCCCTGAATTCAATGGTGGTGTCAACCCAATTGATCCACCAGTTGTAGAGATCGAATATACTGGTCCGATCAACAGTAACGATTCAGATGGTAAAGGAAAACATCATCCCAGCACCAATTGTAGATGTCCCTGAATTCAGGGAGATGTCAATCCAATTGATGCGCCAGTTGTAGAGATCCCTGAATCCAACAGGTGATACTGAAACACACTCTCTCGTTAAAGATAAAAAGAATACATTACCAAACACAGGTAGTCATGAGTCTATACTTAGTCTTTTTGAGGTGGATTATCATTAGCATCCTTATTAGGATTTCATCTCTAAAAACGTAAAATAATAGGCTATCCAAACGGATAGCCTTTTTATAATCACTTTAATCTTCGAAAAATGTGCGACTGTGCGTCACATATGTTACTTCTTGAATCACCATTACCAAACTAGTGATAAGCGGAAAAAGACACTCAAACTGAAAAACCATTTTTGTGCGACCAAAAGATCTTGCAAACTTAATAGTCGTATAGGCACTATAAAAACCAGAATTGCTAAATTTAAAAACCAAAACCACTTATTTTTCTCACCAATGCAATTTTTATGATAGGTGAATGACCCATAAAACGAATAAATGATTTCCATACAGATTCCCCGCACGACTAAAAAGAAAACTACGAACGATTGCATTTGCAAAACACAATAGACCAAATGCAAAAATAATAAACAAATATACAGTTAAAACGAAAATAAACTTCAGCCATGTTTTTCCATAACGACCAAACTCTACTTTCAATAATTTAATATACATAGTATAATAAATAAAATATATACTGTCATTAACAATCTAAAGAGCCGATTCAAATAATCGGCTCGTTTTAGAACTATAACATAAGAACTTAAAAAGAAGGATATTTTATGCAAATCATTAAACGTAACGGTTCACTAGTCGAATTCGAGACCCGACAAAATTTACAACGCCATCGTAAAAGCCGCTAGTTCAGTATTCGTCATGACTGACGACTTGCGCGAGCGTCTTGCCGAAATCACTAAAAAGTCACTATCGACCTACATGAATTAAAACTAAAAACAATCACGATCGGTATGATCCAATCTCAAATCGAACAACGTCTACTTTCAGCTGGTTACACACAAATCGCGGAACACTACATCTCATACCGCCTGCAACGTGACCTAGAGCGCTATGGTTACGGCGATCACCTCATCGTTCACTTGAAATTTGAACACGTAAAAATAAGGCCTCGACCGAAATGTCGTTAAACTAGCCTCTTTCGATTCTCTGCGGATGTGCCTCGTTGCTTCTTTTCTTTAAAAATCTTTTCATCGGCACATTCTATAGAGTTTTTATAAGAATACTCCAAAACAGCGTTCTCGACCGAGCAACCTTTACGAATTGCGAGTCGAAATATCCTTTTCATGATCGATCTGAATCGTTAACTACTCAACTCAGACCCTAGACACTGCAGCGAAACTCGTTGTAGTAGTTTAGAGCAACGTTCCACGAACGTTGCCGAAATCTATCGAAATATCAGTAGAAAGAAACACTATGCAAAAACCTATCACCACATCGTTAAACCATCTAGCACCTATTCTCTCCGAAGAACATCAACAACTCATCGATAGCATCGTGCAAAAAATTGAATCGAATCACGTTACCTACATCCTACCATCACAAGGCTTATCATCGGTACAGATCGCTGAGACCGCATCCCGCACCATTGAACTTTGCAAAGTAGCGGGCAAACATCGTCGTAAAACCGCACTTGATTGAATCATTTGACGAGTTCGACGCCAAAATGGTGAGATCCACTCAAACAAAAACTATCAAATTCAAGCATTGTCATCATTGAAGCCAACTATAATAACTATTTGGAAATAGTCCTCAAATGTTTTATTCTTGCCGATGAACTTGCAAGTACCGGTGCAAAAATTGTCATTCCCTGTACAAAAGACGAATTGACCGTTATTAAAGAAGTTGAGCGAGCGGTTCGTTCAATGTTAAAACCTGCAGACGAAAAACCCGAAAAATAATATAATAGAGTTAATTAATCTATAGAAAGGGTTTTTCAAATGCACCCAAAAACATTTACATCGTTTATTCACAAAATTCTAGCTCAGGATCTCAAAGGTTATAAGTCTGCTATAAAATCATCTGATATGACCGATTATGCAAAAAACCTATCGTCAAATCGCAGAATCTTACAAGAAATCTCGAAAATAGAAAGGAGTAAACATATGCAAAGACTTGATTTTAATATTTCAGACCAAACCATTCTATCATTTGACGTTGACCATAAAACAAAAACAGCACGTCTTATTGAAACAACAGATGAATTCCGCAGCTATGAGTCTTATTGACTCCTGATGAGCGAACCTACAACGGTATTGAACGACGCTTTGAACGAATTCCAAATAATCAGATAAACCCTAGTCGAACACTTGATGGATATTGAAAAACGATGGTTTCACGCGCCAATGCAACAAAAACCTCAAATATCAACAATAGCGATAACGCTATAAAAGAAACGAAGGTCAAACTGATGCATCTCTCATCAAATTGCCAAAAGCAGCTCGGAAACACAAACATCAACGGCTTCAAACAAAAGATATATTCAAATCGAAAATAGAATCTTATTTTTGTAAAATTAGACTCTTTATCACCAAGCGTCAATGGTACTTGGGACAATAACTTTGATTCCCAATACTCATCCGTATCCGAAGCCCTCACATCCATTCTATTGAAAAATATTAAAAACGCTGATCAACTAAACAGCGTTCTTTACGAATGGCGTGAATTTGACTTAAATGGGAAAAAGTTACAGGTACGATCTCAAAAACTTCTATAAGAAAACGAAGAAGAACATGTCTGTCCATTCAAAACAGATCCGATAAATACACATATTTCTATCAAAGAATCATGAAGAAAACATGTATGACGTCAATTCCGAAACCCGTATCAAGAATCTAATGACGGCTTTTGCATCCAAATGTCGATAAAATGCGAGCCAAAACTTTCTCATACAACAAGCCGCCTTTGATATGTTCATCGGTAACCAAGACCGCTAAACAATCCGTCAAACTTTGTATTTGCCTACAATACAAAAAGACCAAACAACACGATTAGTTAATTTGGACTAGTGGCCATGTACTACTGCTTTGGACTGCTACATCTGAAACCAATTGCGACGTTAAAGAATTATTAGACGAAGACCTTCCGACTTTTGCAGAAGACCTCAACCGTTCAAATGATTCTATTTTTAAGTGGCATGCAAAAATCAAGCGATGAATTTTTACACGACCATGGATTTGAGCCATTTGAGGTTAACGTTCAACAGCTTCATACGGATCTTGACGAATTGAAAGAGCGAATTTCGCGTCCGATGCACCTTATAAGAAATTCGCTGAAATAAAGATTGAATCATTTAGAGAAATGTTGAATAGTGATTTTTCAAAGAACTTCATAAAGAAATCACTACCGAAAAACCAGAACCCGTTGTCTTTAAAAATTCGATGTCGTCTTAGGGTTACTTCCCAACTACCGAAGGTCCTAGTTACAACTACATCTCCCACGAAAGCCAACTTGAAGAAAACAAAACAGAAGGTGAATATCGGCCACTTGTTCTATTAGCTGAGAAAAACGGTAAATACATAGCCGTTCAAGGACGTAGCACGGAAAAACCAACAAGAATGGCTCCCACCACTATGCGCTTCAAAAATGCAAAAAGAAGCTGATTAGTTGAAGAAACCACATTAACTACAAATATCGAACAAATTCTCTACATCGAACCAGAAGCTCTTCAAGAAATGACACCTCTAGGCCATCTGTCACAAACCGACAAAGAAGCTTTTCTAAAAGAATTCGCAAGAGAAAACCACGTTCAAAAACAAATAGAGCAGTATCATACACACAATCAAAAGAAAAGGATAATGGATTAGAACCCTAATGGCACGCAAAAACTATACAAATATTTTCGTTGATGTTGAATTGTTAAACGGTGACATCGTTAAATATCAAATCCCAAACGATCTTCAACATGCAATGAAACAGGCTTGGTATAATGATGCTCTTTAGTGAAGTTCTTTTAGACGCGCTCATCAATGTGCCAACATCACCATATAAAAGATGGTTCTGTGAAACTACATCTTGGTAGAATCATACATCCCGTCTCTTACATAAAAACAACAGTTAAGAACCCGTGGTCAATTCTAACCAACAATGGCGTAAAGAAAACTTGACAAAGCACAAATCAAGTTCCTCTTACATGACCACTCATTCCTGAATAAATGCCGTATTCGATTTGACCTTTTTCGGTGGCAACGCAGATTCGCCTCTAAAACGCGTTTTAAGCGCCTAAATAAAACAAATGGATAATCACATTGCTTACAAATAAAATGCGACAGAACGCAAAAAGAGAGCTCTCACGGCTCTTTTTGAATACACTATAGAAAGGATACACACAATGTCTAATCTTTTCGAAAAACAAAAGCAACATTCAATCACGAACTATTAGGCAATATTTTTAGCCTCATGTTCTGGATAGTGACTTCATTCCTCTTCAATATGATGACACAAACACTACCGATGATGAGCTTTCAACTTGCGCACGATGCGACATCATTCATTTAGCCAACCAACTCTTACCAAAAAGAAACACTAGCCGACTATTTTATTCCAAATTTGGATGAATCTAACAATCAATAAACGAAAGGATACAAAACTCATGCGTACTTTACTACTACTCCGCGGTGCACCTGGTGCAGGAAAATCAACTTGGATTGAAAAAACAATTTACAAAACTATACTCTCGAAGCGGACAAATTCCGCCAACCGACATCAAATCCGTTCTTGGATTAAACGGCGATCTCCACATCACTCAAGACAACGACCGATTGGCGTGGGATTTACTGTTCCAAGCGCTTGAATCACGCAGCATGAACGCGGTGACTTCACTATCGTTGACGCGACACACTCAAATGAAGCCATGTTCAGCAAATATCGAGGGCTCGTCGAAAAATATCGATATAAGATTTATTACAAAACCTTTGACGTTGATCTGGAAGAACTCGAACGCCGCAACTTAACGCGCCCTGAACACAAGCGCGTTCCACTTGATGCTGTCCGTCGAGTTAAAGCCTTGATTGACAACTCAAAACCAACATCATCTGCAACAGAAATCAAAGACATTTCTGAAATCATCAATTACTGGACAGACGATTTGACCGACAAATACGAAAAACGTCAAAATCATCGGAGACATCCAGGTTGTTACTCCGTCCTCAAAGAAACAATTGGCTCTGAACCAGATCCAAACACTAAATACGTTTTCGCTGGAGACATTCTCGATCGCGGTATTGAAAACAAAGAAGTCTTAGACTTCATGTTATCCCTTCACACAAAACCAAACGTTGAGCTCGTCGAAGGAAATCATGACACCCATTTGCGTAACTGGGCGATGGATACATGCCATTGAAGAAATCAGGTGAGCAAACATCCCTCGTGAATTCAACTTTAAAACTCTTCCTCAATTACTCGATCAAAAGAAAATCAGGGAATTTAGATTGAACTTATGAGGTTAATGACGTCGTTTTATTACACTGTAAATGACGTAAACCAACAACCATCCCGGTTTGGACGTCCTACGATGAATCCATTGTCACAGAACCACATCTCAAATACAAAGATGGCACTCTCTGGCTAAAACCATATAAAACATCACGGACTGAAATCGACACCGGAATTCCGGTTAATCGAATTGAATCCGAACGACTAAAATCAAAGTTCGACAACTCGTACGTCGATTCAGGTTAGCTCTATGCTTTTAAATTCCACGGTCAAAAATACTTCGTCAATCACGGCGGTATTTTCAGCTCTTCCAAACATGGTCACCAGCTGGGTGAACAACTCATCAAAGGTGTCGGAGCCTATGAGCATCAAATCGATGAAGCTTGGGAACAAAGCTATCTCGCTAACAAAGCCAAGGTTTTATCCAAGTCCATGGGCATCGATCACAAACTCAACCGAACACTCTATCTGTCTTGAAGATGATGTTGAATACGGCGGTAATCTTGTCATTCTTGAAATCTCAAAAGACGGTTACGAAATCAAAAAATTCAAAAACAAAGTCTTCAAAGTACCAACTGAAGATGACTTTGAACGCGAATGTAAAGCTTGGATTGAAGATACACAAAACCCAATCACAAACAAAATGATCCACGACAAATACATCAAAGTCAAAGACCTTGATGATAATCTCATATCGTTGAACTTCACAGAAAAAGCGTTCTACAAAAAGAAATGGACTGAAAACACCATTACAGCTCGTGGATTATTCGTCGATAAAACATCTGGCGATATTAAAATCCGTTCCTATAACAAATTCTTCAACCTCAACGAAAATGCAGAAACCTCTGTCCGAGAATTGAAGAAGAAAGTTGCATATCCATTGATGGCTTATGAGAAATATAATGGATTCTTAGGAATTGCATCATCTGTAAACGGCGTGTTCACATTGGCTTCAAAATCATCAACAGGTGGGCCTTTCGTAGGATACTTCCAAGAAATCTTTAACGGTTTGACCGATTCTGAAAAAGAACAACTAAAACGTTTATCTGAAGAATACAATTGTTCCTTTACATTTGAAGTTATGCACATTGAGGACCGACATATCATCGACTTTAACGAAAACAAACTCGTTATTCTTGATGCTGTTCCTAATTCCTATGAAATTAACGGAATCACGGTTGACGCTGAGTTTTCAGAAACAGTTCTCAGCCAAATAAACATTGAGTCCGATTTCTTCTCACGCAAAGAACTCGTCCGCGAATTCAACTCAATGGAAGACCTCATGCGGTACATCAATGAACACAAGCATGACCTACGTACATCTGAAGGGTTGGTTATTGAGGATCAAAACGGTTATATGTTCAAAGTAAATACGATTATTATACTGAACTCAAACGATTGCGTGGAATCCGAGATGTTGTAAGAGCATATTACCATACGAAAAACGTCACGCAATACGCCAAAAACGCAATGCAAGTTGCATTCGCGGCTTGGTGTAAACAACAACAATTTGAAAAATTAAAAGAAACTCATATCATCGACTTGTTCAAAGAATACGAAAGAACAAATCGGTTCGAAAAGTTCTATAAAAGAAGGATACAAAAATGACATTTCTCAAAAACACATCTTCACGGTCACAAGATTTTTAACCGTCTATCTTGCCGTGTTCACCATCTATAACCTCAGCGCTAATAAAAGCGATTTGACATCCAATACAATAACGCTTCTTATTGGTATCACCCTCACTATTTTAATCACGATGATTGAATATTGGTACGGACTCAGCAACAGCGGAGAAAAATTAAACTGGACTCTTCTAGACGATTACCACCCCGGTAATCGTCTTTCCTAAGTTTAGCGTTAACAAAAAGATCTATAAAAAGGAAAAATCACAATGAAAATTAGACAAACCACCGTCCACCGTATCGATGTGCCCGAACGCTTCCAAACCAGCTGGGAGCCTACTCGTCCACTCATGGATTGATACACATATGATGTGTTTCCCGACGACATCATCGAAGACGTAGAGCCTCAAATTGAGTATTATACTCGCAACGACGGCGAATCGCGATGATGGAGGGCTATATCAACAGTACGTTGAGTTACCTAATGAGACGCTACAAAAACGCACGACTTCCCACACTAGAGAGAAAAACTAGACTACTAAAAGACAGAACTCACATTTGAAGAATCAATCGATCAAGCAATCGAGATTCTACAACAATTGAAACAACAAGAAAATAACAACGTGGCATTCGTCCTAACAGCCTCTCAAGATGACCCGACAGACCCATCATCCGTCCGTGTCATGCGTCGCGACAGGTCCGTCACGAATCAACTAAACGGACTCGCGCAATATGTCGTAAAGCGACCACGCATCATGCCCGTCTTAGAAAAATTCTATAATTAACAAAATAGAGTGCTTATTCAAGCACTCTATTTCTTTCTTTAGTACGATTTAGTTGTTCTTTTATCTCAGTTCATTTATTTAAAGTAAATTTCGAGTACCTATCCACTGAACTAAACCAACAATAACTCCGACGGCAAAAATGAATTCAAAACCAAGTTGCAAAATAGTGCAAAAACAACTATAGTAATGTTGGGGTCATAACCGCTGTCGGTACGGCATAAATCAGCTGAGCTACACCATTCAAATCATGACGGTACGAACGACTGATTGCAAACCACATAATATCTTAGTTTTTGTAACAATTTCAATAGCATTATCAGCTAGTGAGCCTATAAAAAGCATGATAAAGCATCTGCGTCAGCTTTGACGGGCCCAAGACTTATTCGTTAACATTAGATACCTCAATCAAGTGTCGCAGACTTTCTAAAATAGTTTAATATTTCATTTAATTTTTCAACATAAGGATTATCTAAATCTTGAACTTCTTTAGTTAGACTACCAAATGGAAGCATTGATTTTGTGTATATCTGCATCATCCCTATTGTACATCGCTACTGACCAAGCATCATGAACCATTTCATCTGTAATGTCAGTATTTAATGATAAAGCAGTTAAAATAAGTTGGGTATAGAAGGTATAAATATTTCCGAAAGTGAAGAATATTCAGTTCTAAATTCAGAGCTAACCTTTCAGCAACTTATGGACGTAAGTATCCCCTAATCTATTAGTTTGTCTCAAAATGACACCCTGAAAATACAAGGTAATCACTTAGATAGTAGGTTGGTCGAAAAATCGCAACCTTAATATCGTTTCTATCTATATATAATTCAAGTGTCTTGTTATAAAACCTTTTAGGTTTGTCCAATATTGAGCATTGTTACCTCTTAGTTGACTACGTTCTTTATAGACAGACTCATATCTCCAACATCAACAACTACTATTTCTACTGAATACCCTTTGTTAATCAAATAGTTCAAGGAGTCTTGTTGCAACCAACTGAGTCACAACATCATATTGACCTGAGTCAATGACTTTGCACCAGTCTGTCATCGTAACGTTCAAACCAACCGTCATTTATTTTGCGATTTGGAATACTTTTGAACTCTTCATTAGACAGATGTTCAAACCCTGTTTTTATCATACTTATACTCCAAAGTATGTTTATCAAAGTCATAAACGTTTGAATAAGTTTTGTCGAGATATGTTTTACTAACACAACCAACTGTCAAAAATAATTCGCGTCACGCCCTACCCTCATGAATCTTTCTTTGATGATATCTTTATTATATCATATTTGACCACTAAGCCATATTAAAAGATGGAAATTTTACATTCGGTTTTAAAAATCATTCGGCATCCCTTCGAAACATGTTTCAATAACCACCACATCGTGTTGTTGATGACTTCCTGTCACGCGCCATAACAATTGTCGATAATCATTATACTCGCTCGTTCGAGGTAGAACTCAGGTCAAGCACCAATATCGCGTGGAATCGCGATTGCAATCCGTCAACACCTACGCCCATCACTTGCTGAGTAGCAGCCATTATCGGTTGCCCGTTATCATCTCGATGCTCGCTACCCAAAATGCAATATGGATTGCGTTCTTTAATGATTTCCGCTATCTCGAACCGACTTCTGTGACGATTAAGAGTCCGCCGGCGCTTCTTTAATCATGCGATCGACATAAAAGCAAGGTTGGCGTGTCTACGTTCACGGCTTTTAGTTTCGGAAAATCAACCTCAACGCCAGTTTGACGAAGATATCGCATGAATGACTTTCGACCGAGACTTTGACGAAGCCTACTGCCGATTGCTTATTAACACGTACTAGATTGTACTTCTTGAAATCTCGAATCAATTCAGGGTTCGCGTCTTCTAGCATGACCTGTGGAACCTGAGCTCGATGACCATTGTTCTCAACTCGCGTTTTCGATTGCTTCAATCTCTTCATAACTCATAAAGTTCATCAACTGAGAAACATATTGGTTGTAATCCTCGAAATCGTGCCATTTCAGGCCACTTGCAAAGTCCACGGGTCAGACACCATCGACGCCCTCAATACGATTGCCATTCCCACTTGTTCGATGGATACGCACCGCCAAAAATCGTTTGTTCTAACCCGAAGAGTTCGTTCCTTTCGACGAATAGGTGTTGCCGACAAACCAATGGTATAATTACGTTTTACTTTCTTATACGTCGCTAGATTAGCTTCTGAACACATATCTTGCTATTCGTCGATAATGAGAGATATCCACATTGAACTTTAACACCTTGCCAGATCTGTTTTTCAAAAGTTTTATCTGTGATACATGTAATCATCCGCAAAGGAACAACGTTTCAGTGCTTCTTTCCAACCATCTAAGATAGACAACTTTTTATTCACAATTAAAAATGGTTCGAGCGCCTCTTGCGCGTGCAATCTCAAAGTGCGCGCAGGGTCTACCTCGACCGCCCAGCCTTCTAAAAATATCCCAGGTGCGTTTGTTGAGACTTCGTCTCAACCGCTTGTTCCTGCCATTTTCAAGATTAATGCCATGTTTCTTCGATCAATTCCTTCTGATATATTCTGAAAAACCGTTTAACTGAATCGGTCTTTCTGCTACTTTTTCTTTGGAAACGTTTCCAACTGTGCATCCCCAACGCCATACAATCATCAAGAGAAGTGTTTAGAATATCTTCATCTGATAAGAATTCGCCTAAAAGCCCATCTCATGATCCTCTCTTGCAAACATAACTTACCAATTGTCTCCCAAGAAGATGATTTAAAGACATACTTTAATAGTTGGTTTCCAAGAATGTCAATCAATGTGTTGTGTTCATTATCCGTTTCGATGTACTGATGCACCATCAAACTAATATAGTCCATATAAACATCATCCGCCACCGGTATTTCATAGATATCAAATGGACGCATATAAGATACATCTAAAAACAAGATAGTTGATTGTTGGTTCTTGTACGCTTCGACCAAATGCCCAGTGTTGGAAAATCGGGATCTTTCACAATAGCATTACCTACAACAAAATAATCCTTCTGATTATAGAAACTATCCCATAAAAGCATCGTATATAATTGGTCATAAGTCATGCGATCTTTTCCGAAATAATAATCTTGAAAATTCTTTCTGTCATCGCAAATAACGTATCGAATACCTTGACCTAACGATGTTGCTAAAAACGATAAATCATAATCCAACAACGACAACTCGTGAAGACTAATGAAACAGTAAAACGGTTCTTTATCGGCTGACGTATCATTTAAACGATAATTTTAACAACACCTTTGCGTTAATCAATTCTTCAGCTGTTGATGCAACGTTCAACTTCGATTTCAATAATTCATATCAGCCGGAACAGAAATATGACTATTGTTGTTAAAGAAATCATACTGCGATCAGCTTGCGTTAAGATTTGCGCCACTAGACAATGGCATGTTCTCAACTTTTAGATTGACCATACGCATAATTCTTTTTAGTGTACCATATTTAATACCCGTCTGCTTTGATAATTCTTTTCAAGTCAGACTAACTAACAAAAGCTTAATTTGCTCTGGTGAAAATGTGCAATGTTTCCCATATAGATTACCTCAATTTCATATTCTCTTATATTATAGCACACTCACTTCTTAAAATCAAGAAAATACTTCGATTAAATGAAAAACATACCGAACCACGTTCGCTATCGTTTTAAATCAAACAAAATAATATAGAAAGAAGGACTTTTTCATGGAGCCAAGTCTCGCCCAATCAATTACTTACGCAACCACTTAAACAACCAATCAACGATTCAAAAATATTGTCGCGACCTGTACTGCACAAAACAGGTTCTTTTTGAAAAGAACGAATTCAACATTAACTCACAAAATCAGTCCTCATGGACCTAATGGTTATGGAAAACAAGTTTAATGACAATGCTAAAAGAATCACCGAAAGGCAGGAGCTTTTTTGAAAATAATGCGCATTCTAGAGGTTTATCTCAAAAGTTGTGCTATTTTCTCTCTAATGAAGACGAAGGAAGAACTTGAACATAAAGTAATTTATCGGATTCATCTCTATGACTCACATAATGATGATTATGTAACGCAATATCATCCGCACTACTCCAATCAAATCCACTTCAAGTCGCTTTGCGCAAAAGAATCTTCGAAGGAGAAAATAATCTAATCTTATTAGGGGGCTGTTGTTCAATGAAGCTCAAGACATCGTCAAAGAACACCCAAATCTCAAACAGTTAATCATCTTCGATGGTATTGATTCGGTCATCCGTTGATAAATTAACTTCATCATTAAGATGTTACTCATTAAAATCGAACAAATTGAGACCATACGTCCTGATATAGAAGTCGCACTCGTTTTGCTAGCTAATAATTACGAACCTGTTCGAAACTTTACCAACGATCGACCCGATCACCTTCCGAAAAAATTACATTACCTGGATTATGACGATTTTCGATCCACATGCTCAAAGCAACTCGTTAATTTTACAACCAGAAAGACAGACTATGACCCATTGACAAATATGAAATATACAGATACTCACGTCTATTTTCTGGCGAAATAACACGCCATTTTCCACTTTATAAAAAGCCGTTCACCTATGCTATCAACCAAAAATTTTCAGAACAAGGTTTATGTTAGAAAAGGCATTGCTTTTTGACCCGCATCTGAAGGATTGACAAAATCGTAAAAGTTGAATCAAATCCAAACCAAGCCAACAATACGTGGTCGCGACATCTGAAACTATAATGACCGCATCTGTCAAAATCGTCGTTACCAGTCGGTTGATGTCTACGTCAAATTTCAAGATTCAACGCTTAAAAAATTTTCTACAAAACAGAAAATCGAATCATTGTTAGCCTCACCCCTACGACAAAATTTGGGGCGTCATTAGAAGAAAACGACCTCGAATTTCGATGAAAGAAATTATGCGGTCAAAATTATTAGCAAAGCACTATGGAAGGGTGTGCCGAATTACAAAAGAAAACAACAGAAGAAACCTTATGGATCATACCGAACCGAATCAATTTCGACCAAATCTGCATCACGTGCAACCTTATTATTTAAAGATAAAGTTTTAAGCGTCAAATAAAGCATCACGCCACAAATAGTATTTACGCTGATTACTGATGATAAACCCAATTATTTAAAATCCTACGAACAAGGGATCACAACGTGCTAGAGTCGTATAGTTGATTCAATCAATTCTACAAAAAATGAATTCGCCTTCAAAGCACAAACCAAAGCACTGTATAACACAGACAATTGGTTCTCATGGATAAGACAATATTCATGCCCAAACCTAACCTTGGTTAAAACTAATAATTACTAACAAACATCGAAAACAAAGATGTTTATATTATTGACCGAACGTCTCTACATCCTCGGCACTGCGTTTATTTAAATCACTACCCAAGATGAAATTAAATTATTACCAAAAATGGGCTTACACTACAAACCGAGACAAAACGTTATCAATTGCGGACAATAGGGCCTCCAAAACCATTATAGAATCTAAACAGAACAACTCATACCGGTAAACATTGGAGTGAAATATTTGAATCGCAAATCATTAATGATTTGTTCGATATCGAAACCGACCATATGTTTGACTGTCGTTATAAATCATCTTGAACAAAAAATATTAGAAAGAAGCAACCATGTCAAAACCGTTACCAAAAGTGCTAAAAAGTAATAACAGCCTTTTGAGATCAATTTTAGAATTTTTCAATTCAAGGTCTAACGGTTAACCTATTCCATTTCAATTCATCTCTATTTCAACGAATGCCTCACAATAAGACTTGTCATTGAAGTTTCTAATTGAACAAGACCTTAAAGGAGATGATGCCAAACTGTCTTATGTTCATACATTCTATAAGGCTGATTGTTTAAAGAACTATTTAATAAGTCTTTTAAAACTTTGTCCACGTTCGCAATAACGAATGAAGCTCTGACGAACATTGAGTTTATCTGTGGATCAACAACGCTCTTTTCAAGCAACCAAGACGTCCACTTGCGGGTTGACTTTTTCGCATAAACTAGATTTTGAAAGGCAAATGTTTTCGATAAAATTATTAAATTGATTATGGTGGCTAAAGAATGTAACATTTCGTTATATTTGAGACCTTGTTCCTGATTCTTGTTTCTTAGCCTTTTTCTTTTTGAAATCCAAATCTTTCAATGCAAAATATCTTTACCTGTTTGAAGCGCGATATCGACAACATCATTCACTAACTTGAAGATCGGTTGTTGTCTTAGAACCTGATTTAAACCGATACGGCAAGACTTTGTGTCTGTAGAAGATGACCGTATTCATTGGTTTCATAATGTAACAAAACCTTTGTTAAAGTCAAGACCAATCGTTCCATAAGACGAACGTGTCAAGAAATCATCATCTTCGACATGAATCTCAAAGGTAATAACATAGATAAAACGATTTCGCTTTTATGATCTTTGTAGCTGAGAGGCTATATAGCCTTGACGCAAATCAAAAATCAATTCAGACTTGGCGATGCCTAAAATAGACGCGTCCGTAAACATATTTATCTTCTTTAATAGCGTTTTTGGAAATCTCCAAGTCTTTTCGTAATTTAATATCAAATTGATTGTTTTTCGGATTGTAACTCAATTGAAGCATTTGGTTTTGAGCCAGTTCTACCTTTAAACCACAACGAAAGACATTTGACTATCTTCGTTGTCTAACAAAATGTCGGTACTCTCGTTTTAATAAACGTTTGTCTCAAAACACAATTTTAAATGTTCCGACTCAATCTGATAGGTTATGTTGTTCAACTTTTGTTTTAGTCGATTGAGTTTATTCTTTTGAAACAATCTTACGTCGATTATTTCTGAGTCTAACAGGCAAACCTTTTGGATTAGCCTTCTTCACGAGCCATACAATCATCGCGTTTTAGAACAAGCTTTGGAAGCACTTTCTTTTCTAAATGTTCAATCTTTGTTCGAGGTTGCTGCACCTTTAATTCTTTTCAACGCATTCAATCGACCTTAGCGCATCTTGAAATAATAGAATTTGCGGTTCCTTTTAGTAATTCCGTATTTATTTTGAAGATGCGTATTATAACTGACGTATCAAATTCTTCTGCGTTTTTAATTAGATGGAACGTCTCACGCATGGGATTTCGCACACCGTTCACGACGATCATCAAAATATCTCTACTAACTTCATCTGTTTGTTTTCTCCACGCAGCGAGTAAAAACCGTAAATTTATGTTTACAGCATTGACGTTCCTTTCTAATCATTCCATAATATCTTCAATTTAGAGATTACTCGCATAATTTTAAATCTTCTTCTAAACTCATAACTAAATTATTTTGTTTTTCGAACGCATTCCATGCTTGCACTAGAAAACGAAGCAATTAAAGCGACATCATATCGTTCATTAATTCTTTTTCGACGAATGTTTCTTTCAACTGATTGTTTACTACAACAATTTCGACACCTTTAACATTAAAAACTGTTTCTAAATAGTGAAACAAACGAGGTCAATCGATCCCGATATGTTGTGGAAAACACGAGTTGCTTCGTCATTCCTTAAACACATTTTAATTAATTGTTGGAAGCTACGTTTGCTCGTTTAAACCTGATCCGACTTCGGATAGAATCTAAAAACATTTTGTAAATCTGAATTTTCATTAATTAAAAATTGTATTTGACGATCTAAATCACCATGTGTTTTCTGATCATGTGTGATGAAACGACGCACAGAATAACATCTCGTAAGATTGTTATCATTAAATAGCATCTTTGTTTATCTAAAACGTTGATTAATTGATCTTCGAGATAAAATCAGTATTTCGCAGGCGTACGACTCGATTCAATCTTTCGGAGACGATTCCCAGTTTTTCAAAGTAATCGTTGTCACGCCTCTAGCATTGATGCGATTTCTTTTGTATATGTTGACCTTTCGTTAACTCACTATCTTTATACATATTATACCTCACGTCCGGCCCTATCAGTACTAAATAGATTGTCACACAAAAGTGACAATTATATAAAAGCTGTTAATTTCAGCTCTGTTATTTGAAACTGACTGATTAACCCCATCTATGTATAATCTCGGATGGTATGAATTTGACGAAAAATTAGAATTGTGCATTCGCAGACATACATCACGTATAATACAATGCACAACGTTAAAAGTCTCATAAAGACGATCTACGAATAAATAAAGATACATGACAAGTACAATGTGAATGTTTCGCGAAACATTAGAAAAGGATTATGGACAAAACAAAACAATTAGAAGAATTAGAAAGGTTTTATAAAGCTTTCCTCACAGTCTCTCTACTTTGAAAAATAAGGATGAGCTAAAGCACGAAAATGTAGATGAGTCTCTACGCTCAGCTCTGATTTGCTAGCATCCTGTATTATGTCGAGTATTTCCATCAAGCTCAACATCTAATCTGAAATTATTAATGGACGAAAGAGAATTGTAAAGGTATAAACCAACAGAAAGCGAATTAAAAATGCCTTACTACAGCCATCCGGATTACAAAAGGTGGTTTGCACATATATAATACCCGTTGACATGGCTTTGAAACCATTGCAAACTGTAAGAGAAAGTGATATATTGACGAATTTTTATGCAAGAGCAACTACTCTTTGATGATCGGTTTTGCATCGATTACATCTCCACGTCATCATGAGGGAGCACCTCGTGCATATGAAAAGCCAGATGATAGTCCAAAATCACCATCACAGTGCGAAAACCGAGATTTCATTGAAGTTTTCGAATATAAACCTACAGCAACATCTGGAAGAAATCTTACTAGTCCAGCGTTGATGGACCTATTATTATAATGGAAAAATATTTACCAAATTCCTGTTCAAACGAATCTCCTAGACACCATCAGAAGCAATGGAACTATTTCATTGAGGATCTACCCATCAAACCACTTGATTAATTCTATAGGAAATCCAAAGAACAAACTTACTATAAAGCATCATGACCAATTGTTCTCAAACGCGAGCTTAGCTCAAATTTTCGAAAACGCATGTGCACATCACAAAGAACTACACCATCAACGGTCTACAAATGAATTACACAGATCCAATGGCCCGAAAAAGCGGTTGACATTTGTGTAACAAACCAATCAAACCAAAATCAAAGACCAAACTACATGAGACTGGAAATTCGATTAAGAACACATTAACGTCCAAACATGTCCTTCTATATGACAAATTAGGCTACAATTGGAATCGTTGACGGTGACATTGTTTGGACAACAAATTCAATTGAAAATAAATTGCTCAAAGAAATCCTACTGCGATATATATTAGAATTCAGTGGAACGCAGAGTGAAAGGCCAAAACCGCTAAGTCGATCTCTACGTTACTTTGACGAATTAACTCAAAAGCCATGACCTCTTCTAGCACCTAGAATCACAACTTATAAAGAAGCACCGGAACAACTCAAACCAAAGGCTGGTAACGAATTTCTAGCAACACAGTCTAGCTTAGACGCAATGTGAAGGAAATTGCAAACGAGGCGCAATCAATGTAAGCTGTGTTTTCCAAGCCCGAGATAACGTTTTCAAAGCTTGAAACTCGTCCTGAAGATATCAAAGTCGTGATCGGCCAAGATCCTTATTACAACATCGGTCAGGCTAACGGTTTCGCCTTTTAGCGTCAACGATAACGTTGTCGCACCGCGTTCACTTTCAAAATATCTTTAAAGAGCTTGCGGAATCTCGGAGTCATACGCGCGATCTGAATCTTACCAGATTGTGCACGAACAAGGCGTTTTCCTCTTAAACACGCCTCAACCGTCCCGGAGAACTCAACGCTCATAAGAAACTCTTTTGGAAACACTTTCACCGACGCCTTGTTGAATTTGCTCGACTGAAGTCGATCATCACCTCACATCATGTGGGGAGGCAACGCCAAAGAACATGATCTGCGTATCGAAGCTCGACTCGGCTCGAATGACCGTATCCTATACAGCTCACATCCGTCACCCACATCGCGAGACACTCTCTTTGGATCGAAACCCTTCTCTTGGGTCAATAACAAACTAAAACGTCAGGGAAAATCAACAATTAACTGGAACTAAAAAGCATTTTGCGAAAAACGGTTGACAAACTTTCACCATTTTGTTATAATCTAAAAGAACTCAGGTTTTTGAGCCTCCTTCGCCCTCTCCCTGAGGTTTTTATTATGTTATAAAGGGACGCGTTTATGAATCACTTTTCTGAAAACTGACACGAAACTCGGATAAGAATCAATTTGATAATTCCACTATCAAAGCCATCTGTTAGAGGCATCTATTACGATAGAGACCAATCATTCCATTGATTGGAACCATCCATCCTCAATCTCTATCCGAATCAATCCAAAGAAAACCGATAACGATCACTAGCACTCATAAGAGTGCTTTTATAACTCTACCGGCGCGAATCCTCGAAACCCCTTCGTGAATACGGTCGCCTATTTCGTTCACTATCTTCAGGGCTTGTCCGTACATGCGCATTGCGATAACGCCAAAACGTGCCGCCGCCCGAACATCCTGATGCGGCTTCTTTCTGTGCGTCCATAAACACACGCTTTCAAGATACTATCAGGCACGCAGTGCGCCGTCAGCCCATACTGATTGCTCAATCATTTCCGGGCATAACGGACTTAATCGCCTCGACAGTTTGCGTTACAGCATTGTCCCGACCGCCGTCACCGTGTGTCGCACGATGAATTTCTCGGACGATTGCGATATCGTATTCTAAATGGAACCTGCATCGTGCCACCACTGTAGGAAATTTGTTGGCGCCATATGGGACGACCCAGTAATCAGATTGACCGTGTTATTAAGAGGCTCGATACGGTGGTCGATGTAGTGTGTTTATTACTAGATGGATCTATGGATAATACTCTTGTCATGAATCTATTTATACCTCGCATATACAGTATCTCAGTCTGGCTACCGATGGGCCCTTAAATGCGTTTTAGCAGCGTTCTGATAGAAATCAACATGATTATGCGCGAGTCTCGCTAAAACGTCTTTATACGCCCGCCTATGCACTCTGTAGACATGTTTTACTGCCGATCGAACCGTGACTCATCATGTCGTTCGTTTCTCGAACTAGTACAAAATAAATTAAAAGGGCGTTGAAAGGTCCATGCAGTTAAATCTACGCACAAAAGCGTCTCATCGCTTGTCACAAATTCTTTGATTGCACTCGTTGTAATCGGATTTATACGCCGGCACTCTCGTCGCGTTACGTGAACGCCAAACCAAACGAGAGTTGTCGTCATCAGGCCTCGTAAACAGCGTCACCTTTGCAGGGTAAAGCAGATTCTCGCGGTCCCGTTCGTTGAACGACGCTCTTATCTTGATATCGAACAATTCCTCAGCTGACGTTCGAACATCAGAGGCCGCCCAACGACTTGACTTTATTAATGTTCGTGCGATGCGGCTGTTAACGGATTAAATCGGAAACCGCTGACGAATGATTGCGCAAGGCTTTCAGAAAACTTCTTGAACTGGAACACGAAAGATATTTCAAACTCGGTTCAAGACGTACTGAGGCGAAATCTTCGTGTGAAGTGATCGGTGAGATGGAACTTCGTAAGATGGTTAACGACCGTCAAGAGTTCGCATCAAAAGTACCGGTGTACAACGTAGCACCAGACTTGGCCAAAATGGGTCTCTTTGAGTCATTGCGTATACCGCTCAATCTTTCTCTGACGAAGGTGGCGTTTGTCGACAATCTCGGTATTGAAAACGTCGAAACTATTAAGAAAGATGCATCTCATTGCAAAAGCTCGAGGCTGAACGTATGAACGTAAAGAGGGTCGAAGCAGAGAGCAAGACAAACTCGCTAACGACAAACGTGTTGAAGCCGATCTCGTGATCGCTCGAGAAACAAAACGAGACTAGTCTCTTCGTCGAGCGGCTCTTAAACAAGAAGCTGACATTGCTCTCAAGCTAAAGCCGATGCGGCTCGTGGTATCGAAGCTGAAGTTCAACGTCGAATGAACGAGCGCGTGAAAGCCGCTAGCTACATCAGCATGAAGCAAAGAAAGAAGCTGAAGTTATAGACGCGAGTTAGAGTCGTGAACGAATGGACGCTTCGCGTCCGTGAAAGCAAGCGGAAGCTGAGAGCACCGGCTCGTCAACAAGCCGCAGAAGCTGACTGATTGAACGTCGGCACTGCAGCCGAAGCTGAACTCTTTGAAACACAGAAGCTGAAGCTCGGAGAGGCCCAAGCGGAAGCCGAAAATTTCTGCTCTAATTGCAAAGCAGCTAGCTTATTGAAGCTAAAGGTCGTGCAGAAGCGAAGCTATTCGACTTGAAACTAGAAGCCGAAGCCAAAGGTTTGGACCAAAAGGCCGAAGCGATGAAGAAAATGCAGGAAGGCTAGTGCGAAAATGGTCGTTGGACAAATTGCTTGAAATTGCACGTGCCGTTGCCGCACCACTTAGCAAAGTTGATAAAATCACGGATAAAGCAGCAGGCGACTCAGTATAGCTCGTTGGTGACATTATGTCCAGTAGCATGCGGACCAGTACAAACGGAATGGGCTTGAACATTCAAGAACCTCATCACCGCAACACTTACCGGTCGAGCTGGCTGGGCCGTGCTCAAGCAAGAAAGCTATCGACGCACCAGTCGTTGGAACACTTCAACTGACGACGAACCATCTTCACTTAAATCACGTAAAAGACATTCCAAGTTGGAGTGTCATGTAATGAAAATGCCTGCTCTAATCTTTTGTATCTATCGACTCATTCATTCGCTTCGCGCACTATCCACACGATCGACGTTCTTCTCTCTCATCTCGAAGCCAGCGCGTTGCCGACTTCGATTTTAAACCCTGAATGAACTACAGAGAATTATGCTTTATAGTTGAAAACCAAATGATAAATGACTCATTTGTTTTTAATTTCTCTCTCCGCACATCATTCATAGCTATTCTCAATCACATCTTAGAATTAAGATGTGAGAAAGACTTTCGCTCTGGGCATGGCCATATCATATTCATTCAAAACAATTGATACTCCTATGAAAATTTCCATATTGAAAATCAAAAACTTAAAACAACAACACTCGATCGGTTTTAACTCCTCATTTAGCCAAGTCTCTCCCAGCGCCTTAATTAGTACCATTAAGGAAAGGATCTCACGTGTATATTGCATATCAAATGACCCTACGCTATTTTCTGATTATTAGGCGCAGGCGGTACTGAGTTCATGGCTGTGTTCGTTTCGTCGACAAAATGTCATCACCACAGCGACGTCATTGTCATCGCGGTCGAGATATCGTTGAGCCAAAACGTTCTTCGACCAGAAACTTCAAAATGCGGGGCGTTAACTGCTAACAGCCGAAGTCGTTGGAAAAACAATATGATGAGTCTACGTACGCTTGGCTTCGTACGGATACAAGCATCTTCCACCAAATTCCCTGAAGAATTCCCAGAAGATGCAATCCTGCGCTCATCGGCTGTCTCTGACAACAATGCCTTCTCGATAAAATTGCGCGCAAAGACTCCCTTGCCGACGAAGTCGATATAACGCAGTCTGGATTGACGGCGGGTGTAACGCAGAACGTCACGGTCAAGCTTATATGTCTGCATCAAAGAGCACGGGAAATTATCGAAGGTCTCCGAATCGCAATCAGTTATCGATCTGCTTTCCAAAAACTCCTCGAGGTGATGAACGTCGTCCAGACCAAATCTCCTGTGCGGGAACATTCTGAAAGTGCTCCACGAGAACGTTGCAGCAAACGAGCATCAGCCAACAACGTGCTTTTCGCAACATCATGACCATCTTTCTTAAATGGCGGTGCTTGATGACAAACTAAATTCATCTTCGACACTCGAACCATCACCGGGCCACATGATATGGCTGAATCACGGGCATAAACCCCACTCGCTACTACAAAAACTTGGACCGCCATGTCCTTCAAACCGGGCAAAACAACATTAGTGCCAGTGACATAAGATTTATACATGCGAGTACTAATGCTATGGCATCTGCAAAATATCCATCAACACTGGTCTGGCGCTCCGAAATTGCAGCGCCATCAACAATGACTGTTGAACAAGTACTTCAAACTATGAACCTACTTGTCTGATCTACGAACAACGCGCGTAGAAGGCTCAACTCCTTATCTTGTCAGCAGCGGCGGCTCTAAAGGTGCGCTTTGAGAAACCGAAATATCGTTGACGACGGACGTCTTACCACCTGTCGGAGGTTCTGCGTCTCAACAGACCAAGATATCGAACTTCTTGGTGACCCTTCCTCAATTCCCAAGATGACAACTTCTTCGAAACGGTGGAAGCCAGCTAACGTGCAGAACACTATGACTACTTGACAACCAACGCAGAACAATCCTCCACAAAATCAAGCCGCTGCACAACGTTTGGCTAAAACTTTGAAAGAAGACGCCAAAGAAGCTGTCGCTAAATTACCAGAAGTTCTTGACGCTGTCACATATTACGCAACTAAAGTTGGAAACCCAGTCCAACCAGCTATCGCTAGTTTCGTAAAAGACTCTATTCAAAAAGATTTGAGCTTTCTTTTGCAGAATTGGCAAAAGTCATGGACATCGCAGCACTATGGTGCAGCTCAGACAGCGAAGCTGAAGCAACGTTTGTTGAAGAAGTTGAAGCGCAAATTTGCGGCTGATCAAGACCACATGCCAGCTGATCGGCCTCCCATGACTAAAGTCATGGGATTCCTGCTTACCGTGAAGCAACGCGCTCGAGTTCTCGTCTTTGACTCATCAGGGATAAATCAAAGGCGACTGCTTGAGAGCAATGACTTGCTTCGATAAGACTCGATCTCGGTATGTGTCTGAGCATTGAAGTTTCTACGAAGGAAGACACTGCATAAAACACACACATCTTCCGCCTCAAAACCTCTTTATACAAAAAGTAGAAAGAAGGGTTCTGTCTTGCAGTAACGAAGGAGCGTCAGTCCCTCGGGTTTTAACGATCTTTTTCCTTGACCGTTTTTAGTTTTAGATACTAGCTAAACGCTCGGTTTTCAATCGGTTGTTGGAAGGAAGTCCTTCATTTGTTTGTAGAATATAGGAGTCACTGTTTTAGTTGTTTTTGATTGTAATGGTCACTTTTCAACATGTCCGATGAGATAGGCTGAGTAGAGATCGCGTTGTACACCTGGATAGCTATCCGATAGGTCATAGACACGCGTGGAAAGAGGTTTCTTTTCAAAGGTTTGAGTGATATGGTTGTATTGACTCGGTTTTACATTTTTAGGAGAAATAATTTCAAAATCGATACCGTTGTAACGCTCTCGGTTCAAGAGCCCGTTCTAAAGGCGCTTGGAGCTGCCCTAAAAGGCTTTTCCGAAACGTTTTTTACTAAAAGGTCGATTGGTCTTTGGATTAATACGAATGTCTCGACTCGTTTCTGAGAGTCCTTGACATTTAATTCCTCAATCTTAATCATTGACGCTTGTGAAACTATCCGGTTGACTAGTTGTCCCTGAAGCTTTTTGCGTTCTTCAGATAAAGAACGATAAACTTTACGTTTTCGATTTCGCAAACGCATTTGTCGGTTTGACGAACGTTTGAACCGTGCACCTTTCTTGATTTTACCACGCTCATCATAGCACTCAGGATTATTGACCCTGACGACTGCATTCAATTCTTTTGGTCGAGTCGTTTTTAAGTGCTTTTCTAGTGATGTTTTTGGTACTAAATCAACTAAAGCAAACTTCTTTCTGAGAAGCAAAAGCCACTGTTGAAATACCCGGATCGATTCAACCCATCCTTCACCTTTAGTTACCTTTTGATAGTGAAAATCCTTGACAGACAATCTGTAGGTAATAAACCTTCTTTCCTCGAATGGTTTCTTTCGAATGATTTTGGACATATTTTGATTTTCTCACACCGTGCTAGCTTATTTGTTGATATTTATTAAAGGCTTTTGGCTTGGAATATCCACGAAGGTTGAAACCTGTGGATATAGAGTCGATATATGATACCTTTTCTATCGGATGATACTAATCGTGTCGCTTCTGTATTCACACGATTGCGGAAACTAACATCTAAATCAATTTACTTCTAAACTTTACCTTGTGTGGTTTAATCTGATAGAACAGAACCTTCTCTAAAGTTTTTATAGACTTGACCCGCAATAACCTGAATTTCTACAAGCAGCTAATTGTTGATAAGGTGAACCTGGTTTTTCGTCGTTGTTGACTAGAATGCGCAGATAAAACTGAATTCAGTCAGACCATAAGCTTTTCTCCAATTTGAAAAGGGCCTTGTCACAAAGTTTGACTTGTTGAATCAGACCCACTGTCTTGTCTGGTCTTTTCAAAGCTATCTTTCCAGCTATTGCAAGACGACGAGCCTCTAATAGATTTTGATAATCAGAATTTTGTTTGAGGCTCAAAACAACGAAGTCAAAAGCTTAGTGCCTCATTATAAGCACTGTTTGCAATGTTGAAACTTTTTCTCCAAACGGTTTTCAATTGACTCAGATGACGAGTTTAACCGAAACCACATAACTTGGGGTTTGTGCTCGCATGAGAACACTCTCCTTTCATCATATTCTTATAACTATGATATCAGTAAATGATATCAAAACTCAAGTTTTACAGACTCATAACATATGGATTTGTTTGTCGAAAAAGCAAATGAACTACATAAACAATTCTACTCAACGATATTATTGGCCTGATTCACATCGGGGTTAAAAACCCGATGCTCTCTCAGACCATCTTATAGAACCACCTATTTGCGCTTATGGCGGAATTGGAAGACGCGCAAGGCTCAAGGTCTTGTGTCCACTTGGACGTCCGGGTTCGAATCCTGGTAAGCGTGTTAATTTTATAAAGTAAAGGAAATGCAAATGACAAACTTTAGTAATACAGCATCCAAATTTGGATCTACCACTCGCACTATCAAAATGGATAAAACATTTGATTTTTAGCAGTTTCTTATCTAAAACATTCTTAGAACCAAACCCTGAGATTTGAACCAACAAGTCTCGCACACATCAACGATGAGACAATCACCAAAGGTGTTCTTAAAACAATGATCGTTGCCGGAAACGGAGCTTTTGACCTAATCCCATCAAAATATGGATTCTCTATTCAAAGCAACAACAGAATCAGCCTTGGGCCCTGCATACCCATCGCTCGCAAACGGATGTTTCATCACAGAAAACCCGGCTCCAAAACTACCACGAAAAGCTTTGGAAACTGTTATGGAATGGTACCGTCGAATCACGTTCAAAAACGGTGAAAGAAGCTCAAGTCGTATTCTACTGGAATCAATACAAATTTGAAACCGTTAAAGATGATATGGGTGTAGAACACACCATCAAAGACATTCCTGGAGTTCATTTCTGGTCCGATGACCTATTTTCATACACTCCAAAAACAATACAACCATGGAACTTTGACTGAAGTCGCTGAAGAAGACGAATGGTGCAGAAATCTTTAACTGAAACTTTGGAATGTACGTTGAAACGCATTCTCATAACAAAATGGACGCATTCGCATCCGGAACCGATGAAGATAACTCAGCAAATGACGGCTTCAATTGAGTCTTCGGTCGATTGGACACTGAAAGCCCGATTATGTATTCGTGGATGACCATGAACCGTGTTCTTCGTCTTGGTATGCAAGAACATGAACTTGCAAAAATCATGGAAATGAACCCATCTGAGTCACTACGACACAGCAACAGAAAAACTTTGTCTATAAAGCAAATGATTTAACATTTGACGACTCTCTATTCGACGAATGGGACAAACAAGTTATTCCACGACCAGTACGCCCTAGTTACAACAACCACTACCTACGGACAAACCGGTAGATATGGTGGATATTGGGATAACTACTACGATGACTTCTATGGCGGTTACTACGGATCATCAATCGTTACGCTTACGGCAAAGGATACAAACAACCTAAAAACCAATACGCCGCTCGTTCAAAAGAAGAAAAAGAAGATTTCATCCGTACAACTGTTGCTGACGTTTCTCGATCAATCTGTTGTCTATCAAATCTTGCGCTCTCCAAGACGAAGGTATTGACCTCGACATCGTTACAAGTCTTATTGAAGAAGCATTCATTCGTGGATATAAAGCCCATGAAAAACAACCAACTGTTTTCTCACAATTCAATGAAAAACGAATTGAAACAGCAATCCGAACAGAAGCTCGTGATATTCTAGAATCATGTTACGAAGTTAGCGACATCTAATCAGTCGAGGTCGTATGACCTTGACTGATTTTTATTAGAAAGGACCAAACATGCAACCTAAATTTGATATTGGCGATACAGTTCTCATTCTAGATTTAACCGACGAGACAAAAAGAAACTACGGACCATCATGGGTGCGTGGTATGAATGAATACATAAATCAACAAGCTGTAATCTTAGATAAAACTGAGGTAAGAAACCAATACCGATATAAGATCAATTTTGGACTCCGGCTTGTATTGGTGGGACTCCGTTAGTTTCCAAAAAGACCTTTCAAACAATCAACTACTATGGCTTTAGAAAAGGATACCTTATGGACAAAGCCACAACCTAAATTTAAACGGGGCGATACCGTCCGTGTTAAAGAATTACCACACTCTGAATTAAATATCCAATCACACGATTGGAACCCTCTCATGGACAGCTGTATTGGAAAAACTCTAACCATCGACAACGTCACATATGGCAACAATACAAACGCTAGACATAATGGCCGTGAAAAAACCGTATGGCTGTACAAAGTCCGTGAAAACTCATGGACTTTCGAGGAATACGTCCTCGAACCCTATACAGATAACTGCCAACTTGTTTGGATTTAACTATAGAAAGGATACCTATGGATAAACCTCAACCAAAATTCAACAGAGGTGACAAAAGTTCGTATCAAAGATTTACCGCATTCTGAACTAGAAAACCAATCCATGGCTGGAATCATCTTATGGACGGATATATTGGACGAACACTAACAATCAAAGATCCTTCATATCGTTGCAATACAAACATTGAACAAAATGGTCCGAAATGAACAAGTGTGGATATATTTTGTTCGTGAAACCGGCTGGTCTTTCGAAGAACACGTCCTTGAACCACACATAGACAAGATAAACAATCACCAACTCGTTTGGATTTAACAATAGAAAGGAAAACCTATGTTCGAAAAATTAATCGCAGTTGTTTCAATTGAAGAAAAACCTGTACCCGAAGAAACAACGCCAACTACAACGAAGTAGAATCACAAACACTACCCGAACCTGAACCTGTAACTCAAACCATCCCAGAACCAGCAACCGAAAGCCAAACACATATTGACTGGCGACAAAGAAAAGAACAATTCGTTCAACAATTCTGCCATGGAAACGAACCAGCTGGTGATTTAGCTGAAATCATGATGGCATCTATTGGCGCTGAGCCTGAATTTTACGCATAGAAAGGACAAATCGTGAATATTTTTGATAATTCTATCCGACGCTTCACAAACATCATCACACCCATTACACGTAAAGAAAAAACAACTAAAGAATTACCTTTAGCTGTTGGTCTTTACACTCAAAATATCACAACAGAAGCATTCGACTTCTTACAAATGTACTATCACGGTGGCGGTGTTTACACCGCCGTATCGTATTCTTGACAACAAACAAGGACTCCCGCGTATCCCATGGAAAATTAGTTGAAGACTTATTAAACTATCCGGAACAGCCCCGAAAAAGTCAAAAAGTTAGAAGTCTTTGAAAACCCGATTAACGGAAAACCTGTTGCAACAAATCTACGAATCAAAACGATTGGAACGTTTGCTGTAAATGACGACTCAGCATTAAAAGAACAATTAATTGCAAACGGTATCGCCATTGCAACCTTTGACAATAAAACGTTCCAACTCATCGACGCTCGCCACAGTGATTATGAACACGAACTTGGCATTTGGTATTCGCCAACAAGCCAATTCACCGAACTCCGCACTGAGACCAAATGGGAGTTTCATCAAGGCCGTACAAACTGTTCGTTCTCAAGCAAATCAAAACATCAACGTCGAACCAGCACATATCGCACAAAAACTATTAACATACACATTCCCAATCCTACAAAAACAGCTCTTTTATGACATTATTCAACCATGTTTAGTTGTACAGTAAAGAAAGGAATCGCGTATGTTTCTTGAAAAATACTATCCGAAAACCTGATTCACCAAGGTATCAAAGTACCAAACCTTGGTTATTCAATAACAGTCTTCGCAGTAAAAACCATTACGTTCCCGAATTCAAAACATTTAATAAAATCGACCATTTGTCATCACACGAAGATATCAAGCAGGGTTATATCTACGCATCCTATGATAAATCCACAAAAACATTCACATTCGTGTTTAAACACGCTCCTGGTATTTATCGCGCATACGGTTTCCTAGAAGGGATCTGTTGATATTCCATTACCTGAACTCTATATTTACGGAAGCCTTCGCTTCGGTCAATCTGAAAAACAGCACATTCTCAATTATTGGTGAAGAAAATAGCCTTGGGTTCGCCTTGGCTCTCAGTTCTTCCGCTTAGCAATATTTATACGGATCGTGCAGAACCATGGCCACGCCCCACTACATCAAACGGTGAAACCATCTATTACGCTCCAATGTGTTCCGGTTCTATCTTATACAATCGAACACGAAACTCAACATCGCCCTGTGAAATCATCAACAAATGTGCATCTTATTTCACATCATTTTTATTAAATCATGGAAATACAGACTTGAGCCTATATTCTATGATACAGATAGTGAGTATGACGAAGATGACGAAGAGTATCACCCTCGAACAATAACTGGCCGTGAAATCGGACATATTCTTGCAGATAGACCAACCGATGACTTTACACGACAAGCTACAGCTGAAGCTTATCAAAATTATTGGCTATTTCTCAATCAAATTAAAGATATGGATATGCCAAACAACATTTTACGCTCGTATTCGAAAACATAATAACTTCGACGATGTCATGACGAATTTAATTTATCGTTTTAAAAATGTTCAAGACTATTATGGCAATTATCAATCATCCGAAACACCACTCATTATGCGACGTAATTACGACTAAAAGAAAGGAACAATCATGTTCTTAAAAGAAAAAACTATTAAACACGCAGATTCACCTCGATTGATGAGTCTGCGTCCATGATTGTTCTCAAAATCACTACGAACAACTAATAAATACACAAAAACTGTTAAAAATCATATATCTACGTTGATGTTCGCGCCATTGAAGAATCAATAAGACACGGATATAGTTTATCTAAAACCAAAACTAGCGATCAATCGTTTAATTTTGTATTCAAAAGTGGAAATAGAATTACCAACAATATGGATTTCACGACGGCTCTATCGCTATTCCACTCCCGAGATATCTATATCAGAAGGCGCTATTGATTTATATTACCGCGATGGGTGAGTACGAATGCAGACCAGACTCTATCACAATTGGCTCTCCGTTTCTGCAACAAATCCCGCTTAGTAATATCTATTACGACTCAATCATTCCATCATACGCACCACGAGCATGACGGCCTCAAGATCAACTATTCAGGCATCTGTTACGGTAATTCGTTCCGTAAAGCTCGTTGGCCCTGTTCAAACACCACACGAAGCCATTAACAAAATTGCATCTATCATCACATCGTTCCTCCTCACTCATGGTAATTTAGATTTACGTCCATTGGACTATCGATATAACGATAATCAACCTACAACTACTCATATCATTCAACATTTAGATGTAAACGCTAATATCTACAAAGAAGCATATGCTCAATATTGGTCACTATTGAACCTACTATCTCGAAAATTATGCACCAAACGAATTGTACCAACAACTCGCCAATTGCAATGAACAACAAATACTCAGAAATCTTTCTCAGTGATAACAATATTACTCTAGAAGATATCACACAAAACTCAAAATGCATCAATAATAATTACGTATGGAAACCTGGTGATGATGATGACGATGACGAAGATTATGATGATGATGAATGGTAACCAAAAACAAATGGCACCACATCAAAACCAAACCTAGAAAGGAACTACCCTAATGACTGAAAAAGAACTCTTATATCAAATCACCTCAACCACTATCGATCAGCTAATCGAATTAGAAACTCCAACATCCACCTCAATCGTAGAAGCTACAGAAAAATCAAAAACACTTTATAATAAGATCATTCCATTTTTGATTGAGCAAAAAGTCACCTCGACGAGAGTCTTCGCAACTATTGTGGACGGATCCACTGAAAAATTCATCTTACCGCATAATCTTAACGATTTCATTAAACTATACGATGATATCTATCTACACCCAATTGTCATCAACGGCGAAACCATTCTACCGCAAACAGCTCAGAATGCTCAATAACAGCAAATTATGGACGTTCGTGCTTACGAAGAAGAACGACTTGAACAACTTCTCCCACAAATGCTCGAGGCATATCCACTCTTTATCATCAAATTACTAAATGACAAACCAGATTTCGATCAGCCTCAAATCAAAGAAGCAATTGACGCCTATATTTCAAAAATATTACATCAAACCACTCCTTGATGTAATTCCTGATGCTAATGTATTGTCATGAAATCAACGACCTCGTTCATTTCATCGTCGATTTGTCAAAAGTAGAAAACCCAGAAATCGATGCATTGTCTATTCCTAAAGGGAATTTCCACACATATACTATTACAATTATGTTTGAGGTAGCCCATGTTAGACCAACTAAAAAATTTTAATCAAGCAACACGAAAACCAGGTGTCACTCATGTATCACAAGAAATCATGATTAGTGATCTCCCAACCATTTTCTCACAAAAACTCATCCTCTTGCCACTATCAGAGACATCACTACTTTACTCGCTGAAGATTTTCCAGAACAATACAGAGCCTGTCCACTATAATGAGACAAATAATGTTGTTGCATTACATCCCTTAAATCGGGTGATGAAGGTGACTCAACATCAATCACGTCATACCTTATTGAATTCCTCGAAACTGGAAAAGTAACCCCTCGAAAATCAAACGGTTCAACGAACATTCACAACATTCACTTCCAGCCTATCAATTGAAGAATACAATGGTGAATATGTTCCATGTGTTCTATTGAAAAACAATAAACGTGCGATTATCGAGCCAAAGCAGCAACATTATCGAAGGTGTAGAAGTATGGTTCAAAAATGGTGAATCAATCGCATTTTTATCAGTTACAAAAGATCGCTTAACGCGTTTCGGCTTTAATTATATTAAAGCGAATTTGTGATTTTCACGAAGTTTCAAATCATCATTGTTCCTGAAGAAGTGGATCATAAATCTGATTCCGAAGAATCATGGCTGAAGATATATGGCTTTGATCCATTCATTCTCAGGCAAACTTTATGGTTTGCGTCATAAAAATTAAGGAGTCTATTGATGACTAAATCAGAAAAACCAAAAACGTGTTCGAAAAAGATCGTTCAAATGTTTGACCTTATCAGAACGTCATGTCATTTCTGAGGATCATCCGCTTTTTGAAGAATGTGCTTATTTATGTCATCTTTCAAAAACCTTTATAATGCAACTCTTTCACACAACGTCAATGGTTTTTGCGGGCTCGTTTAAGTCATATCCAGTTGTAAATAAACTATTTACGCTTGAAAATCAGCCTGATTACCGAGCCCTGCCTGCGAAGGTGGCTAAACAGACGCAAATGTTGGTTCAACAGAAAATTTTCTAGTTTCTTCGCTCTTTTAAAGAAAGCTAAAAAGGTGAATACGATAAACCTGTTCGCTTACCGCGTTATTTGAACAAAGACGGTTATCAAGTAATTGTCTATGAAAAAGGCGCTTTAAGTTTTAAAAAGCAGGGATTCATCAAATTATCAAAAACTTCGATTCCACGTAAACAAATTACAAACGTTCGTATTGTTCCGAAAGGAAATCATTTTATTATTGAAGTTTTATATGACGTTAAAAAACCAACTGTTGACAAAAATGACTTTTCCCGAGTTGCATTTATCGATCCAGGAATGAACAATTTAATGACTGTTACGAGTAATGTCTTTAGTCCTATTTTGTATAATGGTCGAACAACTAAGGCGATTAACCAATTATATAATAAAGATAGAGCTAACATTCAAAGTCGATTGCCTTTTTCGAAAACCAGCTATTGACGCGCTTCTTATAAGCAAGTTAACACTGTTTAAAACCGTATCAAACAAAAACGTCTAAATTATTGCAAAGAATCACAAAAATCGGAATTATCGAATTCATGATTTGTTCCATAAAAATTACTACTCATTTAGTGAATCATTTAGTTGAGAACGATGTTAAAGTCCTTATTTTTGGACATAACGTTGGTCAAAAACAAGAACATTAATTTGGGTTTTAAAACAAATCAGAATTTTGTTTCTCTTCCATTTACAAAGTTGATTTCTGAGAGGGTATCCGCAGTAGCCTTTCGAATTCGAGGTTATGATTTACGAATCCGCTGTCTCGTCTTGATAAACGTACATTGTTAATCTTTTATAGGGGTTAGTACGAACTGTAGAGTTCGCCCAATAAACGACTCTCCCACCACTTTAACTAGAAAGGATTTATCCATGTTTTACGAACAACAATTTGTCCATAACCCAGACTCTCCTCGAAAACAATCACCAATCCCATGGGCTTTTAACAAAACACTACGCACCGGTCACAAACATATCAACACACTTAAAAGCCAAATTAATATCGATCATCGAGATATTGAAGAAGAACATTGCACAAGGATTTGTATATCTTCAAACATCAGACAATAAATACATTGACTTCGTCTACAAAATTCCAGCAGGAATCTACACTATTACGGATTCCGTCGAGGTTCTATTGAAGTCCCCACTCCCCGAATTATACGTTGCCGGCCGTTTGAGAAATTTAACAACAATTCCCACTTGTGCCATAACATTCGTCTGGGCTCCGTATCTACCACTACTACCTCTCAAATATTTTAGCTACGATGATTCTGAATTTTTTGAAATTGATACCTCAGACGGTCAGCCAATCTACTATATGAAAATGTGTACAGGGTCTGCTCTTCGAGATCTTATCGGCGAAAGTCAACAATCTCATGGAAGCGGCTAATAAACTGCAAAACTATCCTTATTCCGTTCTTCCTTCGATACGGAAACGACGATTTACGATTATGTCCTTTAGAAGCAGACTCTTTAAATTCAATCGCCGCACGATCCATTTCGTATTTCCTTCAAGACGAACTCACTATTGCATCCGATCATTATACCCGATATTGGATTCTACTAAACCACCTCCATCAAATACGACGCAATACTATTTACCGAAAACTTGGGTCTATGAGTAATCGAAATAATATTTTTGACGACTTTGATATCACTCCATCAGAGTTTCAAGAAGCTTATCAAGAATATCAATCATCTGCAAATAAAAATCGAATTATCAATTAAAAAGCACTAGATATTCATCTAGTGCTTTTTAATACTGGCAAACTTGATATAACGTAACGCGACAAGTCTTCTTGCCCTATTTATTTTTCAAATATAGTAAATTTCGGATATATTTATGTTTTCTGACTCACTTTCAGACGGTGTCAAAGAGTGGTGTCAGAGAAAAAGCTTTTTAAATCAGCTTTTTCAGCGCGTTCTTTATTTCTTGACTGCATAAAGTGGTGCCAGAGTATAAATAACCAATAATATCAATAGTTTAAACGATGATTTTCCACTTTTCAATGACCTATCGTACTATTTAAAATGCGATATAACTTGTGTTATAAAAATATAGCGTTTATACTCGGAACTAGAAATCGCATGCCAAAAAGTGGTGTCGAAACCCCTTTCGAGCGCAAAGCCGCATCGTTGCGATTTTTCTCTGACACGCTTTGTACTGCACTCGACTGACACGAAAACGAAAGTGTCAACATGGTGTGAAATACCAGTCGACGCGAGAGCCTCAACGCGTTTACGCGTTTTCGCGTTCATTTTCTCTGCACTTCGCACTTTTCATCATTTCCTGACACCACTTTCCAGACTCGAAAATTTAGCTCTGCGCACTCATCCGAGCCCAAGAACTACAATCGATTGCGATGAGTCGCAGCTTTGGCTTAGATGTATATAATAATTGCGCCATAAGGTTTAGAAGAAAAATCAAAAACAACCCTATATGATGTGGTTTTCATCACAGTCATGCTTTTTATATAGTAACGTGCATAATAAATTTATACTATGTTTAAAAATGTACAGAGAAGAAAGGACTCTATGCCACATCCATTACAAGAAATATCGCGGTGAACACATTCCACACGCCTTCAACAGAAACCGCTATGAGCGTGAACTAGACTCATTGGCGAGCTCAAGATAATCGTTCGACAACGCAGCATCATCAACGAAGCAATTGCAGTCTAGAACGTCATTCTAATTATCAACGTAAATAAGGCGGTGCCTCATGGTATAATTAAACCAAATAAAGCTAGAGCGCATGGCGGTGCACGATCGTGAACTCGACCCGACTGGCCACCGGCTTTTTCGATTATATGCTCAACAACGAGATGAACTCTATCGACATCAATACGACAAGCTTTCTCCGAACATATCGTCGCACTTAAAAGTAATCTCACACGAATTCATCATCGGAAATGCCAACGTGCAGGCCGGGCGTATGACGACAACTTTGGGCGCATCGAAATTCAAAATGCAGCAAAACGAGATCGCACTCGTCACGCCTACCTGCTGCCCATTTGATTTCAGCTTAAAACTAACCAATGACGCAAAAACAGGTGATCTAGTCGTGTCAACTCTCGGCACGTACGCGGTACTTATCAATTTGGTACATCCTTATCACGATGACTTGATCACCCATTTTGCAACCAAACGTGTCCATCTCGGCACGAAATCCTATCAACGCAACATCGTCGTCACTTGCCACGCACTAAGACCGAGACAAAAACAGCGAGTCGTCGTCGAGGCTTGGCATCTACAACAAAACTCACCCCGCGAGCTCGTTGCCGCTGATCCGTCGTGTATCACAACTACAAAAGTGCCACGAACTACACCCGACGCTCAACTGGTGACGATTCATAATGACGATGACAACACCGATTGGGACGTTGAGTCCTGGTTAAAAGACTTGGCAGGAGCACTTAGTAATAATTTCGACAATGACACATATCAATTGTTCTGGCAAATCATCGCGGGCGTAATTAATCCGGATCAGGTCAATGCTAAAAGCCGTGTTCTTTTATTCATCTGTTGGGAATAACGGTAGGGAACCTATGGCCAACTTCTTAAAAATTTAGTCGGTCAAAACAATTACTCATCGCTACCCATACCCGCCTTCAAACATGAGTACTTAAAAGAAAAACTGCTAGGAAAAACGTTAAATATTGCGGATGAGAATCCTGTCGATGTCTATGTCGATGACGTGCAAGATTTCAAGAGCAATGATCACGGGCATGATATTATGATTAACCATAAACATGAGAAACCAATCGTTGCTCGTATTAAAAAGCCATCAACATTCAAATGTTAAATGGACTACCAAAACTCGAGACAAGTCTGATTCGTTTTACCGTCGATTAATTATTGTTCCTTTTCTTTATTCTTTCACGAATAACGGAGAAAGACCCTATATCAAGCATGACTATATGTATCGTCCTAAAGTTCTTGAATATGTCTTGAAAAAAGCGTTAGAAAGTACGTCTTTCGCGGAATTTGTTACGCCTGCGCGTTCCGCACAAGCTTTAATGCAATATAAAGAAGATAACAATACAGCGCATGAATTATGGAATGAATTTTGAATGGCGGTTCAGTGGAACTTCCTTCCACCGCTTTCTTTATAAGACCTATACATACATGGTTCCAAGAAGAACATGTGGTGAACACGGTTCGTGTTTCTCTAGAAAACATTTTTCAGCTCATCAAAACCATCTACAAAACGACCTGTTTGAAATTCTAGAGCCACGCGCGCCACTTGCCGAATCCCTTGCAAGTATCCGGACGTATGGATGCGGACGAACCACTCATCACACAAATACAATTTGACGCGATGTGGACTCTTCTTATAGGGTTCTGACCCCATCACTTAAACGAGCATTCACTCGCATAGTCGGTCGTGGCATTATACGAAAAACATAAAAGGACGTCTCGTGCCGTTTTCTATGCTTTGAAAGGAAAACTCTAATGAAAAATAACTTCGAAGACTTTAAAACTATCGTGCTGATTGCGTTATAAGTATTTTTAACGATAACAATACGAATCAATAAGACAGTTTGACATCAAAACCAATGCTTCCACTTTTTGGGATTTAAATGCAACTTTCTTTCTATTGTACGTGCGCCGAACACCATATGCAATCATCTGAATTTGAAACTTTTCTGAATCATGAACAACACACCCAACTTTAGATTGGACCAATCTATTCAATTATATCAAAGCTCCAGAAACACCCATATTTCCAAGAGATATCATGATTATTATATGCACAACGGTTGGCCTGACACACGATACACCTCAGTTCTGGTCGATTTTAGATAAACATAGACTTGCACTAACAGGACAAATTCAAAATAATCAGCAGCTATGGATCTGAAAAGGAAACTCTATGGAAGACAGCAACGATTTTATAAAATATCGCGCAGGTAGCGTTATAAACACTCCAACAACAATAAATATAAATCTTTAACTGAATTTTGTTACACGAGACGGTGATGGAATCTATGGACACTAATTTTCTTTAGACTTCTTTTCAAACTACCATGCACCACTCCCGTGATATGCAATCATTAAAATTTGACGTTTCTAAATGAACTCACTCACCCAACTGTTGATTGGATTAACATATTCGATTACATCGCCCTCTAAAAACATCCATATTTTTAACGAATATCTTGATTCATACATAAACGATTCCGGCTCATTCATACGAGACCCACTTTTCTGGTCGATTTTGAATAAATATAAAAGATGCGCTGATCGGACAAATCTCAAATAATCAACAAATATGGTTTAGAAAGGAAACTCTATGGAAAACAATTATACAGATTAAAAATTATCGTGCTAAACTGCGTTATAAGTATTTCAATAATAATAAATACCTATTGGTATCTGATTTTTGCGATGCAACCTGCGCTTTCAGCTTCTGGGATATCAATTTCTTCGCGAATAGTTTTCACATACCCTGCGACACTGACCATATGGAATCATCAACATTTGAAACATTTTCTAAAAATGAACGAATCCATCCAACTATTGGAATTGGACTGATATTTTTCAACTACTATGACGATCTTCAGAAGCACCCATATCTTCAAAACTATCTTGGTTCACACACAAACTGATTTCAGCTCATTCATACGGGATGCCTTTTTCTGGTCAATTTTGAAAATATAGAAAATGCACTAACCGAGCAAATTCAAAACAATCAACAACTGTGGTTCTAGAAAGGGCTTTATATAATGACAACATTATCTTCTACGGACTATTTCGCTATTCGAAAAGAACTCCTCGTGAAAATGTTTCATGAACAACGACTTTCACACAATTAACCAAACGTCCCGCATTTCAACGATGTTTATATTCAGTAGCAATGGACAGGCGAACTATCAGAATCTTACTTTATTATTAATTATATAGTTATGCACTTCAAAAGAAACACTACAAACAAAAGCTCCATATAATGACTCAAAAATTAAAATTGATATTATCAAGTCAAATCAATATGAAATCAAAAATAACTCATTCAAGCTATACAATTATCTTCAAGAACTAAATCAATACAATCCATCCGAATCGTCAACTATCGTGTCGCTCATATTCTGACAGTATTTGATGAACATGGACGTGATTTATCAATATCAACAAACCTAACAACAATCAACAACTATGGCTCTAGAAAGGATATTGTATCTAATAAAAATTATCAAATCAAACGAAAAGCCATTGTTGCATCCTATCATGATGCATCATCTCAAACAATGCACATAGTCGAAAACAATGATACCGTCATTGTTTCAATTACATCAATCACGTCACAGGTATATTTCAACTTTAGATTCAATTTAGAAACCATCATGCCCAATAACTTGTCTCAAGAAATTAAAACAATTTACACAGAGGTCTGAGAAAGCCCGGGGTTTCAACTGGAGGCAATCAAGTTAACATTCAAACTTTAAAAACGGTGCGTTGAATGTCACTAAACAAAGATCAAATGTTGATGAACCTATCAATATCGTTCTCCAACAAACATCAACATATCGTAATTAGAAACCGACAACTCCATCACAACAGCTGAAAACGTACGATTCACGAAACCTATCATATCGATTACGTGGGTGATTTAAGCGTATACAATTGATCACAACATTCAAGACGCGATATAGTGACTTACATAAAATAGAAGAACGCCGCGTTCTTCGTTTTCGTTCGATAAATATCATATGAAAGGAAAACCTAGAATCATGTCTACGAATAAACAATACAACTAGCGTTAGGATTGCGACAATGGTACACAAAAATGTACAACGTCGAAACAGAGATCCTTATATTTTTCCATGCCTTGCGCGTGGCCAACAACTCAACATACATTCGTACAAAAACACAAAAAGCAGCTGGAATTTTGTCACGATGTCATCGAGCCAACCTTCGACGAAGATTTCCCTACGTCAACAAGGAATCGACGAAGCTATCGTGAAAATTTTACGCTTTTGACGTGATAAAGAAACAACTACCTACCGAAGACTATATCACGAATATTTGTCAGAATATTGATGCTATGCTTGTTAAACTTGGAGACTTAGCCGATAATTCAGATCAAGGATCTCCTGTTTAACTGAACGCGATATTGAGCGATTCCGCGTATATAAAATGCGCAACAAACGATCATGAAAACACTTTCTAAAGAACACGCAGCCATCTTCCAAGAAATTTTGAAGAATATATAAGGACAATCAATAACTCAATAAACAAGATTTATAAATAGAAAAGACGCGAAACTAGTCAATATTCGAGGACGAAATTAAATTATCGGAACGGCTACGTTATCAATACTTTGGACAAAGATGGTTTCACAAAATATCTGATAATACTCGACTCGTCGAGTATATCGAAATAGATATGACTCGATTGGATATTTAACGAACTTGCATTCTTCATGCATACTCTCGACTACAATTATGAAAACAGACATGGACTCAATCATAAATCAACAGCGACGATCTAATAAATCTAATCAAAACAAAAAGCAGATTCTATATTGATTGGATAGCCCTCTATGATTTACCTGGATAAATTAAACAAACTCGATGGCGTAAAATCGTGACAATGATATCAATGACGCCATCAAGTATTCGAACCATTTCGGGGTTTATCAGCAGTTTCAAAATAGTATTGAAATCAAATAAGTTTTTATATAAATTGTTACTTTTGTTGACAATCTTTTTATTTGTGTTATACTATTATATCGAAAAGCGTGAGGTATAACATGTATAAAGATAGTGAGTTAATAAAATCAACATAAAATTAAAAGAAATCGCATCTATGCTAGGCGTGACTACGATTACTTTGAAAAACTGGGAATCGTCTGGAAAGATTGAATTTTAGTCATCGCCTACAAATATTCGATTTTTATCTCGAGATCAGATTAATCAATGTTTTAGATAAACAAGGTCTTTCATCAACGATACCAATTTTCGAAAAAGATGTTATTTATGCACGTGTTCAACTCACAATGCAGGCGAAACGTGGTGATTTAGACCGTCAAATGCAATTTTTAATTAATGAGAACTCAGATTTACAAAATGTTTTAATTTTATCTGAGTTGGATCAGGCTTTAAAATGATAAACGTAAAAAGCCTAACAATTAATTAAAATGGTTATGGGACGGCAGTAAATCGTGTTTTCGTAACATATAGAGATCGATTAACGCGTTTTGGGTTTTCATTATTTGAAACCGTTTTTAACGCTAAAGGTGTTGAAATTGTTGTAGTAAAACAATCAGCTGAAGAAACATCCGTCGAAAAAGATTAATTAATGAATGATATGATGTCTTTGATTGCTTCTTTTCGGGTAAGCTTTTATGGGATGCGTTCAAGACAAATAATAGTTATGAGTCTGAAAAAGATTTAAAGAGTAGCTGATAATCTTAAATTGGGAGTATTATGGAATAATTAGAGGAGCAACGTGTGTATAAGCGTGAGTTTACGGTTTTTCGCTCAATTACATGAGAAAACACTGCTGCAGATGTGGATATTTTCGAGTGAACACATCGTGAACGTTATGCGAAAATCGCATGCGTGAAAACGTTCCATCTAATTAAAAACATGGATGAATTTGATAAAGTCGAGGTTATAATGCATCTTCAAAATAAATGTGGAATTACGAAAAGAACTGCCAAATTACTATTATTTCAGATGCTACAAGGTCGATTGAGATGCCTTAAAAGAATTAGGTTTTTGAGACGCTTGAATCAGATTGAGAACGTTTAGGAAACGGAGGTGCTTCCGAAGCTTATTCAAAAACGGCTGACGATGCATGCCCAATTAAAGGCTAATCCGAAAAGGTTCGTGGTTCGACTTCGAAATATTCGACGTAAAATTGTTGCAGATTAAACTGAATCAACTAAAACAAAAGTTAGACAATGTAATCTATCAAATTGAGTCTGGCGGACGTTTAAGCTGTGTGTGGAACTAAGCTCTATTGAAGAAACGTGATTACAAACGTTTTTGTCGAACAACGAAGATAGTCAAATATGTCTCGTTGGTTCAAAGTCAGAACCAACTCGAAAACCAAATGCTTCGAATTGAGTTTACAATCCGAAAAACAATCAATTTACGATATTAAATTACGAAAAGACTTTTGGAGATTTCAAAAACATACAATAAAGAAGATAAATATGTTTTACGGACGCGTCTGTTTCGAGACACCATAAGTCCTGGATTGGATTCAGTTTACGTCAAGGCTACAGCCACTCTCAGCTACAAGATCATTAAAACAGCGAAATCGTTTTTATCTATGTGCCTTTGAGATTCATGTCGAAGATGATGATTTCTTGACACGTTCGTCTTATGGAACGAGTGATGTGACTTTAACAAAGGTTTTGTTACATTGTCAGAAACCAATGAACACGGTCATCTTCTACGAGCACGCAAGAATCTTGCCGCCTCGGTTTAAATCGGGTTCTAAGACAACAGCGAGTCTTCAAAAGTTAGTGAGATGATTTGTCCATCGTGTCGCGCTTCAAATGAGGTAAAAGATATTTGCATTGAAGAATTTGGAGTTTCAAAAAGAAAAAGGCTAAAAGCAGAATCAAAGACAAGAGTTGTAAATATAACGAAATGTTACACTCTTCCAGCCTATCGCTCGTTAGCTTAATTTTGTCGGAAGGTTGCCTTTTCGAAATCGAGTTTATGTAAGAAAAGTCAACCTGCGTGGACGTCTTGGTTGTACGAAAACACGTTATTGTCCACGAATGAAACTCAATATTCACGTCAGGCTTCATTTCGTTATTGCCGAACGACGACAAAGGTAAAGATGCCTTTAAAGCCAAGTTCTTTTAAACAATCAGCCTTATAGAAAGATGTATAAACGCAGAGCAGTTTGGCGTCTCCTTTCAAGAGCCTTGGTCAATTAGAAACTTCAGTGACAAGTCTTATTGTGAGGCATTCGTCGAAATGAGATGAGATGACGTGGGCATAGGTTGACCATTGAGACCTTGAATTGATTCTAAAATTGATCTCAAAGGTTGTTGTGCTTTTAGCACTTTTGAGGTAACGGTGATGATACGTTGAAAATAATCAGTCGCTGGTTGACTGTGCTTATAAAAAGGATAATCAACATGAACACTACAAAACAAAACTACAACAATACCTCACAGGTCACGATACAAAGTGTTCTTGAAAGAACGGCGAACTCACACCTGATCTCGCAGTTTAATTACAAAAATTCATTCCGAAGAATCCTCTATTTCCTAAAAAGCCCGAGTCTTGATCCGTTAAACTCATTACGGAAACAAAAACTGAAAAGTCACAAGTATTATATCAATGTCCATGGCGGTTATATTGCATTTATTGGCGAAACAGGCGGCCCAAACTCATCAGATTACAAACGACCGATTTACGAAGCTGATTCATATAATACACTCATCGAAAAATCTACTGTAACTTAACACAAATAAAGAGGCGTTAAATAACCTGCTAACCTCAATGAGTATAGTGAGTTGTCGAAAATTGCGCTATAAATATCTGTATAACTGATTCTACCATTTCATCCGATGATGCTAAATTCACTGATTACAATGAAGACGGTAACATAATTGGAAATATTACCAGAGCGTGCACGTTACGCATGTGTTATCTCAGTATGACTATGAAATCGATAAGGACGCCCGTTATGACCCAACCACAGACGAAATTATAAGATTAATCAGAAACTAGAAAAACAGATCCTTATATCAATTGGACGGCGCTCTGTGACTACTTCGATGAGTTAAAACAAACGCAATGGGTGAGGCCATCAGTGAGGAGATATCGACAACGCTCTTGAAATATTTGAACATTTCGAGGGTAGATTAGCCGGCATTAAACAACCAACAACTATGGATTTGGAAGGAAGCTATGTTCGATATTGAGCTTACCTACGACCTCATACAAATTACCGAAAAATGTAGAAAAATAAAGAATCCGTGTGCCAATTTGCTATAAACACTTGCCGATACTGGCTGGCACTTGGACGATCTCAGTCTTTATGAATTCAATTTTTAAGCGTCCTTCTTTTCGGTGGATGGAATACCGGGTTTGCGAGAACAACAGAAGAAATCTGTCATGCTATCAAAATCGCAAAACTATAAAAAGCATCAATTGTATGAGCCACCACATCGAATATCGACGAGTTCAAAAACATTGCCGTTCAGCGACCGTACGAACTTAAAAATCTACAAACGGTTAATAGTATCCGTTCTGACTTCGGAATTATCTCAAACAATCTGTAATTATGGATTTAGCTCAACACCACGTTGAGCATTTTTCTGAAAATTCTAGAAAGGCGCGCACAATCATAGAACACTTACAAACGAAATCATGCGAATCAACAGCCCTGTTTCTATCAGCCATCTACCAATGTTTTTATTTTCGTGACGACAACTTTGAAATGTTATTTTAGCATCGAAGACGCGCGCTGGCAGGTGTTAGCCCTATATCACAGCAACGATGATAAAACACAAAATGAAGCCAACAATCGCAAACAGTTAATCCAGCTCTACAACAAATCTATGACCTGTCAAACGGATACATGCGTCGTCGTATCGACAACAACATCGTTATCTTACCGAAGATCAAGGTTATCACAATTAAACCACATGATAAAACTGTTGATGAATTTGACGACAAAGTTCACGAAAACATCAACTGGTCTGATTTGAAAAGAACAATTAGAGACTTGTCATAAAACGCGTCTCTAAATCGATTCTTGATGTTAACTCTTAACCATACAAATGAACTATAAAGTAGTACTCGTCAGCGAAAGTAGGTCATTTACGCCCCAATAGAATGATAAAACCATTAGAAGGAATCATTATGGCATACCGTGCAAAATACCGAGTGCGGATTACATCCACAACTACTACACACACAACAAAGAAGACATTCTCGGACATTTTGCGACTACATGCCATCATGTATCCTTTTCCTGCAGAATATCTGCTTACGTTTTCCAATGTCCAAGAAGAAGAGAAGGCATCATCGAAACCGCAGACTTCTTCCCAAAGCATTTGATTTGAAGCAAACTATGCCGTTTGCCCCACGGCGTAGCGGATCCGAGCTTCGATTACTGAATTCCAAGAGACGCAACAGTCAATTTCCAGCGACATTCCGATAAACAAATTCAAACGATCATCGACCATTTGATCGACCAAACCTTAAACACCAGATGATTTCTCACTTGTCGACTATATGTTCCTAGAATGCCCATGCCGTCGATATATGACTGACGGTGAGCTCTCGATATAACTCTTCTTGAGAATCACTATCGTTTGATAATAGTCGCGTTTTTCAGACTCGTGATTTTATTTTTCACTAAACAGAGACCACGCAGCTAAACCGTGGTTCGTTTTCTAAGATAGTTCTAAAACTAGACATATTTTATAATGAAATATAATATTTTCTAGTCGATGAGGACCTTTAATAATAAAGTCATCAAAGACAAAAGCAGACCTATAAGCTACTTTCTGCAAAAAGTTTCTCATTGCTTTCAAAACTTCCCGAGCCTGACACCTAATTGTTTTAAATTATGAGAACGTCTCTAACAATTATAATATAACATTTTTATTCTAAAAATGCAAATGAAAAATCAGTATAAACTATTACAAAAACAGTACGTTTCTGTTTACTGGTTGTAATACAAACTATGACACAAGGGCGTTCCTTAACGATAAATCAGGACTTTAGAAATTTACGTCTCGTCATACACTCAGCATAAAACGGTTCCTTATTGTCCGATATATAAGCCTATAGTATTTACCGTTCCGTATTTAAGGGTTCTAAACGACGGTTGTAGAGCCTTCTTTTAGAAAGGATACTCAACCATGATTCAACCAATTGAACAACAATTCACAGCTAAATATCTCAAGAAAAATTCCTAACAACTTGCTTCCAACTACGACACACTGCTCGATGTCTCGCGCGAGGAATCGTTATCGATCCAATCAACCAATCTCAAAAAGAAACCGCCGAGTGCTTTATCGGCTGCTGCGCCTTGATTCAGCAACCACGCGCAACGTTCTATAAAACATTCGCAGATCGTGAGGGCAAAGACTGGATCGAAGTCGTACTCGACAGACTCCTTCATTATGCAACTACTACGGTGGCTTGTCCGAATTCTTCGGAGGCGTCTACATTCCAAATTCCCCAGAACAAGACATGATTGACGCATTTTCAACACTGACACGAATCGAAGTCGTATCATCTGAAACAATGAAAGAATCGCTTCAAAATCTTGTTAATCAACCAGTCGCTTTCCCATCCGAAGACATCTCTCTACTAGCATCTTTCGTTCACGAACTGAGCTAAACACGGATGCGATTCAAAACAAAAGAACTTCTCATCTATTAATCGCAAACTACAACCTTGTGCCCAAAACTCCACAGATGCTGTTACGAGCACTGGTCTTTTTATGCACAGATTCAACGCAATTGATCAAAAACAAACGATTACGTCGTCGACTATACTATGAGTTAGACGACATGGATTCTAAGACAAAACGTCGTATCAACAAATTGTTCGATCTTACATTGAGACATACGGTGCCCAATCTCTTGCTGACCACTATCGTCTAACACTGTGGTTGGTCATTCGCAAGATGGGCTTGCAAAAAGAAATCAACCGTATTAAACGTTTGTCAGACAAGAAGCATGTTTCACATGAAACATACACTATCTTGGAAAAAGAACAAGATTTGTCTTCATTCTCTGTTTATCAATTAATTAAAGTCTACAACTTCGTTTCTGAACAAAAGTATTGCCTGAAGAGCACGTTCAAGCTTTATCAATTCGTGACGGTCGAGTCTTCGTTACACACAAACAAAAACGACACTACTGGCCTGAATTGATTGAAAAAGCATTAACGGCTATTACGGACGAGCTTCGCTCTGATTCTCTGATTGAAGTTCTATAATCCTGATGCACACATTAATATCAAAATGCCAACATCCGCCAAATCATTTATCGGGCAATATCAATGAACGTCCATTCAAACAGACAATGCCTTCAAGTTGGAATCACTGGTACCAACAAACCGATTTGAACTTGCACGCACTCGGCTGATGGACGTCATTGTGGATACTACGAAGAATCGCGAAGGTTGTATTCATACAGGTGACACATTGTTTGAAGCAAAACAAGCAAGCCGCTGAAGCATCAAAAGTAACCGACGTGCATGACGCGACGTTCTCTATCCAATTGTATGGCGGAAAATCCAACTCCATACAAAACCTATGCATTGCAAAACAATTTGACGGACATCCAACAAACGTCTTATCAGACTGAGTCAGTCATGTCAAACGCAAACTGTCGCTCAACGCACAGGTGATGTGTTTGTGAACATGCCATCGACAATGAATTCATTCTGCAATCTAAAAACTTGGTGGACGAGATTCCAAACCATGACAATCTGAACTCGCGATTGGCCTTCTAGTGCGCGTAAATCTGCAACTGCGCTCGATCTAGCAACATTTGCAAGAAACATCGTTGGTGCAACTTTTGTCGATGATCACTGCCGAGCAACCACAACTTCTCTCAGGAAAGTCTCTCATTGAGACACTTTTATCGTTGCTCAAATAGAAAAACGCTGACCATTTCGGTCAGCACTGCTATCATAGGAACATTTTGCGTCGCGTCTCCGGTATTGCGAGTATACTGATCATAAATAAAGCATCATAAATGAAAAGGAAAAATGACATATGAGTCATTGAAACTCTTAACGCTACTTCTACGTGAGTTCGACCTCCTGGGCGTTGTGCTTATCGTTAGCATCGCCATCGCATCAGGCTATCTCAACTCTGCTTAGACCAATTTGATGAGTGGGGCCTTGGACTGAGCCTTAGTGCCGTTTGGACTCATCTCAGTCTGAAACGTTGGGTTTTCCATGTTATCGACACGATTCACGGAAAACTCTCAGCAAATGGAAATTACCTCAGGATTCTGACTACCGTACTTTCCGGTGCGATTGACTATATCATGAGAGCAAAGCCGCCGTCATCACCTATCCGTAACCTTCTTAATTTTACACGTTTGCTATTCAAAAGTAAATGGCAAAAATCGCAGAGACCGTAAATCAACTCCAGCCAAAACACCAAACAAAACTCGTCGCCGTTTTCGCTACAATTTTAGCCTTTGCCTTTGCGCCCGCGTCGAACTACATCCGGCCATGGCGAGATGAAATGAGCCTCCTTGCCTATATCACCACAATTGCCTTCGCCCCTGTCTCTTGTGGCAAACGTCATAACGCTAAAAACTAACAACCCAGTGGAGCTTCTGGTTTGGTTTACAACTTCCAATGTTCAGCCTCACTAAAGCCGGCGTTCAAGGAAACTTCGCCAATGTCGGTAAATATATCTTCTACATCTTAAATGCGTAAATCGCATTATTCGTGTTGGAACGATAACGAAGCAAATATGTCATTATATCGTGACCTCTAAAAATCTAGCTATTGACTTAGCGAGTCCTAGCATTTGATAGAAACACTATGCAGTAAAATCTTCACACCCATTCGTGACGACTCTAAAAAGCAAAGCCACAGAATTCTCATGAAACCTAATGAATCTATTTCAGAAGCTGTTCAGCGAACACTAGATACCAAAACAAATCGCGACATCTACGTTGCCGCCTTCCAAGAACGCTATGACTCGAAACCAATCCAAATCGTGACGAGAGAGGACGTTGTATCTGTTCCCATTTTAGTAGTTGTTCAGAACCGTTCGAACTATCAAACGGATGATCTAACTTCGAACCAAATCCACCTCGAGTTTCGACCACACCGAAATGGTCAACAGGCCTTTAACATTTGGCTCAAAACTGGGACCGATATCCTGCCGCTTCTTCTCGTAGGCGAGGCGTACCACTCTTGAGAAACCAGGGATCTTTCTGGCGCATTTCCAGCCATACTATTCTAAAACCTTGCTCAGTCAAACCCTGCGTCAAACTGACCTCAAAACTTTTAGAAGACACGAACGCTTAACTGGCGTCAAATACAAAAAGGCCGTCCCGACCTAGATGCTATAACATTTAACTGGCGAAAATCAAGCCACTGTACACCTAAAGGAGCCGCGCCATGTTGCTGTTAAACAACGCGCAAGTACACTTCATCCGATTTCCCTGGCAAGGATCGCCGTCTTGGCCCTGCCAGAGAGGCTCGGTTGAACAGTATGAATACCGTTATCTGGCATTGCGCCCAGTGAGTGGTTCCATCTTTGATTGCTGCTCCGAACAAGTTATGATCCAATTACACCATACGTTGATCATCGGATACGCTGCCTATTCTCGTATGGACCGCGTTCAAGAAAACACTGCACAGCGTTTTCCGTTAGAGTGCTGTATGCAAAGCTTCTTTTTGCGAATAACACGCTAATGCTCAGCGATCCTCGTATCAGATCCACGTCGCACCTGTTACAGTGGCGTTACTCCATAAATATAGCATCCCCGCAGACGGGTCGTATTTATTCTCTTGCCGGTACCGTTATGGAATACGCTAACGTGAACCTTGAAAATGGATGGTTGTTCCTGATAGAGGTGCCGTTGCGCTATGATGAAAGCAAATATCCGAATGTCATCATTTGTGAAAAAGACCCGTGACTTGCAGCGGATATCTGACTATGACTCGCACATTCTGGAAACAAACGACAACGCCCGATGATGACTGCTGGCTTATCATTGACGATTTGTGCTCATGCGGCGGCACCTTCATCCGTGCAATTGATGTGTTAAAGAACTAAATGACGTAGCATCTACAAATGCATGGCTCATCGTTACTCATGCGAGCTATCGACGAAGGTTCCGTCAGCGAATACATTTAACAAAGGTACTGCACAGTTCCGGTGCCGCCACGGGCCGTGAATATGTCCGAATCATCGTTCGACAACGCAACAAGTCTACGTCAAAAACCGTCCAAAGATATCATAAACGAAATCTCTAATCAATTTCAGAAAAAGGAACAACCATATGATTACTCAATTTATTTATCCACTGACTTTTTACAAACTTTCTCACCGCGAGCAATATCCAAAAGGCACAACTACTGTTTATTCGACATTGACGCCTCGATCAAATAAATGCACGCGCCGTGGTCTGATGAATTGTCTTCTTCGGTTTTGCAATACTTCATCAGGAATACTTGATTGAACGTTTCAATAAAAATTCTTTGATTCAATCGAGGAAGTTGTCACTCTCTATCGAAAGCTTCATTAAAAACACACTCGGAAAAGAAACAGTAGAAGTTGACCATCTCGTAAAACTTCACGAATTGGGTTATTTGCCACTTAAAATCAAAGCTCTTCCTGAAGGAACACTCGCTCCGATGCGATGTCCTGTCATGACGATTGAAAACACGCATCCTGACTTCTTCTGGTTGACAAACTTCATCGAAACTATTCTTTCGACAACGATTTGTAACTAATTACATCGACAACACAGCTTATCAATATCGCAAAATTGCCGACAACTAGCGTAAAAACAACAGGTTCAACAGCTGGTGTTGAATTTCAGAGACAGACTTCTCTTCGAGGAATGTCGTCTGAACAATCAGTATGGCTTCAGGCATGGGTCACTTAACCTCATTCCAAGGAACGGATACAATTCCAGCAATTTTCGGTGCTCATAAATACTACGACGCGCCTCTTGATTTCACAACAGGGGCATCAATCCCTGCCACAGAACATAGCGTTATGTGCGCTTACGGTCAAACCGATGAACTAGAACTCTTTAAACATCTTCTCGTAGACGTTTATCCAACAGTTGTTCTCAGTCGTATCAGACACCTGGGACTTTTGGAAAGTTGTTGCCAGGGCCACCAGCCCGTATAAAAATATCATCTTGAATCCGTGACAGTAAACTGGTTATTCGTCCTGACAGTGGTGATCCCGTGGCTATTGTTACAGGAACCGCTATCATCGGAACTACACCTGAAGAAAAAGGTCTTATCGAATGTCTTTGGGATATCTTTGGCGGAACCGTTAATGAACAAGGCTATAAAGTTCTCGATCCGCATATCGGGCTATCTATGGCGACTCTATCAACTAGACCGCGCCAAAGCTAGCTGAGAACGTCTTGAACAAAAGGCTTCCCGCTAACAAACATTGTTTTCGAATTGGTTCTTTCTCTTTCAATACCATACGAGACACCTTCGGTTGCCGTCAAAAGCGACTGCGCAACTGTTAATGAGGAAGAACGCATACTCTTTAAGAGTCAAAAACTGACGATGGTACGAAAAACGCTCACAACGCGGACGCGTTGTCGCCTAAAAATCAGATGTGTTACATGAAAAGCCAGACTTTGATTTTACAGCATAACGGGTGATCAATCACAAAATGACTTGTTGTGGAAAGATGGACTTTACGAAGCGAAGAACATTATTCAGATTGGAATACATTCGACCTGTATTTCCTAGATGGACGAATTCTCGTCGACGAATCATGAAACTATCCGTAAACATGACATCAACAACCGCCTAATAGACCATGAGCGCTTGCTCATGGTCGTTTCACACAGGCATTTTTCATCACTACCAAACCGACGTCATTCTTCGAGGACTCGTCACGGAAGCCTTAACAAGCAAAAGCTCGCGAAAGAACATATTTACCTTTGTACCTGATAGAATATCAGAACTGATCATCTATACAGAAGTCAACAATGATGACCCCGTGGGGTGACTACTCATGGGACGAATATTAGAAGGGAAATACGTATGAACAACCTCTGAAAATCAAACAAAATTACTTGAAACATACAGCAATTGCTTAAAACCCAACAGGTGACAGTGGGTCACCATCATCGACTTCGTAAAATATATCTTATGTCTTATTGATTGATGTCCACTAATCATTTTTAAATATACTGTTAATCAAATAAAATTAGATCACAAACCCACACAACCAGAGAATCTTATGACAAACATTTTAAATTACACTAAAGAATTTGTAAAAGAAATCTACAACCACGCGACCCCCGATTGGGACTACCCAATTAAAGTCACACCTGACAAAATCATTATCAACTTCGATGGAAGATGTCCTCTTTATATATTATCGAAATGATGATGATTGTTCTTGAGTCACCAGATTACGATAGCAAATCTGTTTCTGTCTACTCGCCCTGTGAAACGATTGGTCAAGTAGTTGACTTTGTTTTTGAGTAACCCACAAAACAAAACCGTAGAAAGAACCTATGGATAAATTATTAAGAATTTTTGTGGACGACGAACGACCCGTACCGCCAGCTACAACAAACTGTTCGAGACGGAGAAAGTCTATTAGACTTTCTAAAACCTGATGTCAAAATCTCTTGATTGTCACTAGACCACGATTTGGGTGATAACAAAATCGACGACTGTGAGATTAGTAAAACAACTCGTCAGACTTAATCCAAACATTACGTCCGTCCATTCACGGCCAATTGTATGTTGGTCTTAACATGAGGCCATTATCTTCGCAAATGCCAAAAGCCGGACCTAGCTGCAAACATCAAAGAAAGTCACTAAGAATAAATGGATTGTTCGGTGACGGATCCGAATACGGAACTAAATATATGATCGATTGACTATAGCCAACTTATGCAAATTCCTGAGGAAAATCAACGACAACAGAAACTTTACGTTTCAATATGACCTATACAACTAGCAGAGACAATTTTCATCATTTGACTGAATCTCGAATTGAAAGCATTTGATATAGTTTGTTATCACGGAAATTACGAAATCAAATACGAAACTCCAGTATGTTATTCGCTCGGCTGTTTAGACACGCTGACTATCTTCAGGATGATCCAGCTAGAAAGTTACCTTGGCTCAGGTTGTGCGAAGACTGACAGCATCAAAGACGAATTCACGTTCGACCAGCAGCCGCCGCAAATTTTCAAAAAGATTATAGAATCAGACCTGTCTCTCAGGCATCTTAGACTTACAAAAAGCACCCGTTTTTGATTCTTGTGTCGAAGATAAAACCCAATGGCCGTATGTTATCGAGCAAACTTTACAGAGCCACTACGGCGTTGTCGTAGCGCGTTCTCCGGCCAACGCACCCTGAATTAGATTCTACGGAAAAGCACAAGACGATTTCGTTATGAATCGCAAATTAGTTGGCGAATCCTATAACCAGGCATGGTACAAGCCAAAACATTTCATAAGATACAGCGACGATTGATACAAAACTATATCGAAATGTGACTACTGGGCAACATTTAATCAAGTTTACTATGACGCTCTTTTCGGCAGAACAACACCGAAAAGAAACCTGAACCAGGCTGCTATCATCGTGATGATTACGAAAATGATGAGACTAATCGAGTGAAATCATCAACGATAAACAAGAAATGCTCCAATATCTCATTTTATATAATCTTTTTGAAGAGGCCAGAACTCGTGCCTGAATTCTTGACGAGATGATTTAGATCCAATTCTCAACTTCGTGAAATAGTAATGAGACTGTTCAATATTAAATCAACAAATACGGAATTAATTGAACTAAAACCACTCATGACTCTATCCTAGATGAGAAAGGAACTGATCATCTATAAAGACTAGTGAAATCGTGAGGACTAATCATGCTACAACTGTAATTGATATTCTAACCATACCAGCACGAGTAGTTTAGCTGGATGGATCCGAATCCTACTGAAGATGCTGAGCTCCGCATATTTTCACAGCAGAAAGTGATGCCATGACCGCATCCATTAGTTGAAAAACATCCTACGCTGAATAAACCAGTCGGTTTGAAGATGCAACTGAACAGTACAAAATCTGTTTCAAAAACAATATTGACTAACTGATTGGAGAGGAACTTGTATGAACATCAAAGATAACAATCAATATAATTTCAATTGCGACGCTTTTTGCAAAGGTACTGGAAAATTCGAGCGGCAACAACTATCGTCAAGCCGATGCTGAATACGGAATCATCTGTCACACTAGGTGATGTGGTTTCGTCATCGTGAACTGTGAAATTCGAGACACCTGGAGCGGGTTAAACAAACTATGGACCAAAGCAACATAACTTTATGTTTGCTGTCAAAGTGACCAGCATTCCGAAGACGACCGATTACGTGATTTCCTGAAATCACAATGACAAAACTCCTGAACTAACGCTATGTGTCGTTATCAAAGCACCCAATACGTTGTGGCAGATCATGATGTTGACGATTGACGAAAAATGCCTGAGTGCTACTAAATTGTCTTTTGATACTTTCGAAAGCCGCTGAAAGGTATGCAAACAAAGATCCTTCCTCCACACAGCAACTATTGCTGTTGTGCAGCAAAACGAGACCAGTAGCCGAAATCGCGGTAAAATAAATTAGTATGCAATATATATCGTACATATGCCATCGTCACTATTAGGCGAAAAGTAAAGCACAACTAGCGCTTTTCCAAAATATGATACAATAGAGAATGTGAATGTCGAGAGAGAGACGTCGCAATGATGAGTAAAACAGACATGCACCGCCAGCCTGATATATCATCTGGAAACAAAAGAAACTTGGGACTGCATACTTGTTTTACTGTCACAAATAAAAACACTCGCGAAGGACAACCGTATCCACGCGATACAGAAAGAGTTTGGCACATGCTAACAAATATCGAAGTCGTCAAGAAAGACGGTCGTGTAGAGCGTTTCAGACGACAAAACTATTGACAGCTTTGCAAGCCGCCGCATCGAGACATCACCACGCTCACGGATGATGAACTCGACAAATTGAGACAACGGAAGTGTACAAGCACGTGACTCGATCCGTTCTTCTTTCGCAAGACTTGCACTTTCACTGCCGCTATTGGAAGCGGCTCACGCAAGAGTCCAATGCTGGTGTCGCGAAAAGCTTGCGAAAGACTATCATAAGCAAAACAATCATTGAAGGTTTCTGATCTCAATCGATTGAAAGTTGTATCGAAGACCAGGAATTGTACTCCGGCTTTCAATGCCAAATACATCAAAGACGCCTGTCAAAAAGGCCGCAAAATCAATCGGCAAGGAATTGACCGATGAACAGTGCATGATGTTTTGTCGGAGAGTGGCGCACTGGCTGAGATACGTCTAAATACCATGACACTTGCCTTGCAACGAGCGATCTCCATCGGCGCTTTGTCATGGGAGGCTTGAAAAGTTGGATTGCCAACCTGCACGGCCTCGAAACGGTACTGGCGAGCTCAGCGTGACCGAGCGACCGCATTTCTTGCAGATTACCATGAAATGAGGCGGGAAGGCTTGCGCTCGTTCGCCTGATGAGAATACCAACGAGATCGCAAGTGATTTGTTAATCCAGCATGGCTCATCAGCAGGAAATGACCAGAAACGAAACTGGCGCGTCATGTCTTGAACTGTGAATGGTTGAAGGCTCACGAAGGAGGATACGTTATATCCACTGAATAAATTGGCGGCTAGTTCGGTAACGAACTAGCGGAAAAACCGCGTTAACTCGTGCCGAAAAGGCTGAAAGGTGTCGATTTCCTGCGACGATGATATAAGGAAATGATAATGAAAGGACGCGGCAACAGGGAGACGAAAGAATCCTGTGCCGACTTATGCTGGTCGCGGGCGTTAATCGACGCTATCGAAAGGATATCTGTGAATCGGTGGTTCATGGGGAATAACCGATGAAGTAGCTGGTGAAACCGTGGAGTTCGCACGCACTGAGATGGGGACAAGGTAAATCGTGTAATAGCCAAAATGCGGCATCCTACGCATGCTGACTAGGATGATGATGCCATGATCCATCACACCAAGCGGATTTGGGTGGCACTCTACTAGGACGCATTTATTTTGTGACCTCTTCGACTTAGAAACGCTTGATGAAGGATAAAAGAGCACGAGACGGGTTCTATGCACCTGAATCAAAACAACAAAACGACACATGAACCTGAAACACGTGTCATCGGCACTTTGATATTTTATCAAGCGTAACTATCGCAACTTGTCCGGGAGACGAATTTGGTAAGAAACGACCCGCGTGGCTTCAGCCAATGAGTGCGTGCTCCTACATTCAGTAATGCTTGCAACACCTAAAGACTCAATCACGCTAAAGCAGTAAGTGGAAGCGTCTAAAGCTGAACGGTTGATCGAAAGACGAGCGTGAGTGCGGTATGCTGGAAATAAAAAGCCACTTATGTGGTTGCTAACCCTCGCAAACAATGGGCATTTAGCAGGGACGATGACCTAAAGAAATCCAGCAGCACACAACGTGTCTCCTTGAGGAGAGTAAATCCGTAAGTCATGACGGAGAAAATGTAGCTCCTATACACATGGGATGAAGATTTAATCTGAAGACTTGTACTGAAAGGACGAAGCTGCGATTCACGCTTTCCACGCTGATGGGGTGACGGCACTCTAGTAGGAACATTAGTGGGTTTACGGTCAATCATATTGACCAGCTGTGACACGCGTCATGCTGAAAATCATGTCAACGTACTTGGCGATTACGAGGCACAATGTGCAGATGCGGGCACGTTACGCAACAGATGAAATACGCTCAAAGAAAATCAAACAGAGTGTACCAAAAGCTACACTTACGAGATTAAGCTCAGAAGCACAGAACGCACCGGACAAACTGCTTGCTTGGTAAGGGGCCGACGAAGTGAACTATCAAGGAAGTTGTCTTCTGAAAGAGAAGCTAACGGGCAAAAGCTGAAAATAAGATAAAAATGTAACCTCATCTGAGGACGAATATGTGATAAAGAGCCTAACTCAAAATTTGGACAGAGGTAACTCATAGCAAGCTCTTAAAAATCAATAAGAGAACGTGTAACGACTATTCCGCATGGGTGGTGTAGTCTGACAGGACAGTAGCGGCTGCTATTGATACGCAGTGGGTGAGAATCCCGCCGTAGGAAGCGCTCAGGTCAACGTACCTAAGATATAGTCTATGCCTTTATGAAAATAAAGGATCAACATGTTTACAACCATCAGCTTTTGGGTTGGATACAAGCAAATGGGGTCATTGAAATCACGCGCCATCCTGAAGACCACATGTCACCAGAACAATCGTGATGTCTTCCTAAACTTGTTTTCATGTATCGAAGCAGAAATCAATGGTGATCCGACATCACCAAACTAGTAACTTATATAAACTAAGTCTGGAATGTTCATCTAGAAACTCTACCTAAAGTAATTGGGGCTTAAGAGGGTGACCTCTTTCGAATAACTATGTGAACGGTTAACAACCGGTGTCTATGTACCGACAAGGAATTGTAGGAAATGACAACTAATAATTAGGCTAACAGAACTACATTGTACAATCCTGTGGAAGCCGTATAAAGGAAAAATCTATATGAATCAGTTTTACGTTTATATTTGGTACAAATTCAAAAACAATCGATGGATCGCTTTTTATATTGGAAAAGGCATGGATAATCGATACATGCAGACAGAAAAATCAAGAAATATCTATTTCAAACGAACCATTGCAAAATATAAATGTAAAGTAAAGCTATACAAAACTAATTTGTCGAAAATGATGCTTTTACACTCGAGAAACAATTAATCGTGCGTATATACTGAAAAAGGCGTACAATTAACGAATCTACAAATGGTGGCGAAGGTAGTTCTGGTTGGTTTAAAAAGAAAGCTAAAGAAGAACAAGAAGCACATCGCGAAGTTTCAAAGAAAGTTTTCTGGGTAAAAACACACAACTGAAACACGAAAACAGATATCAGAATCAGCAAAAGAACGACATCGCCGTCTTAATAACCGATGAAAGCACGCAAAAATCAGTGAAACACGGATCAAACGAGTTCAAATCAGGTGAAATTATAGATACACGAAAATGCCAGTGTACGTGTATAACAATGACAAATTAGTCGAACAATATGAGTTCGGTCACGAATGCCTAATCTATTTAAAAACAGAACGGATGGGCTTTAAATATAATGATGCACATATCATTTATGAATCACTAAAAACAAAAACAAAACAATTGGTGATTACGACCAAACACACCCAAAACCCAATTGAAACCATATAGATTCCAATATGCGGAACCTCAATCGACTATCGAAAGCGAATAGCAAAGTGAGAGTACCAATATAGCTTGCGGGTTATATTGGAAGCGCATAGCTCTCAAACATGAGATGATGATATAGTCAGTAATAACCATTATGGATTATTTGAGTTTCGACGCACAAGATGTCGAAGGTGAACATTACCGCCGTGACGTTTACGAACGTAGCGGACAAACTATTGCTCCAATGGGTAGATGTGCATCGACAGCATGCAAATCTTTTGAACTCAGTAGCTGATTCACTGAGGTTAGAGAAATTCTAGCTAACGGTTAGGTCTTTAAACAAACAACTCTGGAAGCGTTATTGGTGAAACGTTTAAAGATGAGACCGTGGGAAGCTATCATACATGATAGAACCTGTATCGACTAGCCGTGATGAATGTGGCGGCGGCACGTCTCCTTAATGTAGATGTGATTTTGAATCCACCGAGCGGAAGACGTGAAAACAACGATGATCTAGTCAGTGCCTGAGTGACGGTGGAATAACACGTGTCGCGCGCACTCTCACCATTTATCGACCCTGAAACGGGTAAAGACGTTACCGACGGTCGATTCAATATTGGTGCCGTGTCCATCAACCCTGTCAAGTTTGCTCTTGAAGCGCGTGACGCTGAAGGCAACTTCGATAAAGCAAAATTCGACACCCTTGTTGAAAAATACAGCAACATGGTCTTCGATATTCAAAACCCGGCGATACGAACGTGTCGGAAACCTATCGGATCTTCAACCCACTCTTCTGGTGTGAAGGTGGAGCATGGCAACGTATTCGCCCTGACCAACAAGTCAAAGACTCACGCCTCTTGGACGGTGCAACAGCGTCTATCGGTTACACAGGTCTTTACGAAATGGTCAACGCCATGGTCGGACCTGATTGGGAAAACCTTTCAGATGACGACCGCAAACAAATGCAAGCTGACTTCCTCGAACATGTGAATCGTATTCGCATCGAGCGCAGTCAAACAGATAAACATCCATATGCACCTATGGCACGCCTAAAAATCTCCGTGGGCGCTGCTGGTAACAGCTGCTACAAAACAAACAACTTAACAGAAGAGATTGTCGATATGACTTTTGGAACCGTAAGGAAATGACGACTAATATATCGGCTAACCGGGAAACTCATTACGACAATCCGGTGCTAAGACATGATTAAGCTACCACAAACCGCAAAACCAATTCCTGATACTATTGACTAGTGGGCTGATACTAATGGCGATATTTATTGTATATCCCAAGCAAATCACCTAAAAGGACAACTAATCAAAAGAAACCATATATCAATAAAATAGCAGTTTACACATACCTTAGGATTGATTCACATCTGGTTATAAAACAGTCGAACTACATCGCTACGTTGCGTTTAACATTTTATTGATAATCAGATGGTTATCCGATTGTTGATGCTTAAAGACAACAATAAAACCCAACAACTCAATTCAAAATCTTTATTGGACAACATATCGAAAATACTAAGCTTTCGACGATGGACTAGGTAAAAACGATAAAAAGTTTGCTGATTCACCAAAGTAAACCTGTAAATCAATATTCATCGGACACAGAATTACTAAGTGCATTTGGTGCATCATAGAAAAGCATCCAAAGCAACAGGTATCTCTAAAAAGCAATTGCGACAAGCAAAAGATAAAAACCTGTGCGAAAAGCCAACGTATTTCGAGTATATTGATGATGACGAAAAAGCTATCATTGATCAAAACCACGACGATCATAAGTAAAGTCACACGACTATCTATAACTAGAGTAGGGTTCGTAGAGGCGAACGGTCAGCTCCTTCGTCAAGAAGGATGATGATATAGTCTAACCCCCTAATAAATATCGAAACCGAGGGGTATGCGAGAACTGGCGGGTCTCTCGTATTCATGGGAAAACTCCTCACCAAACAATTTGGTGTTGTCCAGGTGTCACAGACTGATGACTACCTAACAAACAGTTTCCACCAACCTGTGTGGATTCATTTCTAGTTGCGATCGATACATCGACTACGATTCCATAGCATCGTAAAAGGTGGACATCTCTTACGCCGAGTTTAACTCGGCGTCACCAACTTCATGCGACTATCGTCAACTATGCTATGCGCCCGTATGTACTTTGGTGTAATGTCATCAGCTCTGTCTGCGAAAAATGTGGCGAACATGGGGACTTCTCGCGACCTGCGACAATTGCGGAAGCAGACATCTTGGTTGTAGAACGCGTAGACCATGCGCTTTCACTGAAACCTAGCGTCAAAAGGAACTTAAATACTGGGAAAGCTGAAACTGATCCTAGTGGTTTCAGAAATCGAAACAATGGTTGAGATGGGGTATGCTGAAAATAAAAGCTCAAATCAGGTGCTAATCGTCGCAAACAATGGACAATCTACAGCGAGGCCGTAACCCGGGACGTCCAACGACTGTAATAGTTCCACCTTTAACCTGGTGATGGGACGGTCTAATCTTTGGAAACTATAAAACCACATGATGTGGATATCTCACATGTTCAAACGTTCTGGCGTACAAGCCGTCAACGACGGTGAGTGGTCAAAAATCCAAAGAACTGTTCGACACGGGATGAACGCGGTCAGCTTGGACAAACCTCTACGCTGAATCATCAGAATAACCGTGCCGGCGTATGCGCTGAAAGAGCCCAGCCCGTGCAAGTCGGGCCATGCGTTTATTTTATTACATGAAAAGATCTCATAGCGCATACATTCATCAAAATCAATCAATTCGACATTGACAACGACACCGGACAAGGCCCCGTTGTCTCTGTCCTTTTCATTCTGCTCATTTCACTGTAAAGTGTTCGGAACAGAAACAACTTGGGCGAAAAGAAGAACTTTACTGGGACAATGAAAAAGCCGCGAATACTATCATCCCGCTCAAAAACTAGAAACTCGCATGAAACCTAACCTCAGTCGTGGGCGGTGATCCATCGTTTCCGAAAAACGTACAGACACTGAGAGATGTCATTGAACGTGTCCGACAGAAATTCCGTCAGTTCAATTTGCTCGCTGGACGGGATACGACGTCAACTGGTGGCGAAAGCATAACACGACGAACAAAAAGATATACGAAATGACTTAGATTACATCGTGCGATGGTCGTTTCATCCATCGATTTAAAAGCCAAAAACCAAATGTTTGGAAGTATCAACCAACGCGTCATTGATACGAAAACATTTAATCGAATCAATTCAAGCTAAACCAATCAAAGCAATCCTAGACGCCTGGCCTACGCAGATGTAAGAAATCATCGTATTAGACACCTGGATATAAACAACACCGACAACTGATGAAGACTATCTGCGTAGACAATCAGTCGTCTTTACCAATTGTCTGTATTGCATCATGTTGCCGATTACAAAAAGACTTGAGCCAATAAAGCAAAAAGCAATCATCAATCGAGTTTGAAAAAGGAACATCTAACCATCATCACACTAAAAAGACGCTTTCACTGAAAAGTTTCTAGATATCGACTTCTTTTATACGAAAAGCTCGCATCTCAGCCAACATAAGGAGCTGAAAATGAACTGCGTAAATTAAACCTGAATAAAAACTCAGATAAATAAACTTAAACAGACACTATCAATCAACGTCACTAACAATATAAACTACATAGTGAACGATCAGCATCTATCCATTACATCTATCGTTAAAATAAAAATCAAATGAACAGAGACTCGCTCTGGTTTCGATTTCTTCTAATAATTACAATTATTCGAAAAGGAGATATTGCCATGGGTATACTGATTTAACATCATATCATTTGCTGAGCAAATAAAAATCAACGAACGTTAACAACATACAACTTCAAAATATTATGTTTCACTTTGCGCTATTCAATTCCTCTAATTGGTCTGAAAAACGCTTCAAAAAATATACGATGAACCATTCTTAGTATGGCAATATGGGCCCATTTTAAAATCAGAATACGACAGATTTTACACCTATGCTACGCCAATTATCGAAGACCTGCCTCAATCAGAAAACTACAAACGTTTAAATAATCTAATTATCCGACTTTTTAGAATATGGATGTTTTTAGAATGATAAATGCAAGCAGAACTCACTTAATTTCTGGAAACAAATAAAATAAAATAATAAAGCATTATGGTCAGCAGCACAGTCAAATATCGATCAAATGAAAGAGGTGCTTCGCGAAAACTAACTAAATCGAAAAGGAAAATTTGTACCAAAATTAAGAGATTCTATTATCCGCCGAGCTAACTGAGCTACTCATTACAGGTGAACCATTTGATTTTAACAAAGAAAATTACATTATGGTTTCCATCACAGATATTCGAAAATGAAAGTTTGCTGATTCTTTTCCGACCAATTAAAAATTTAAAACGGTCTTCCGTGATCGCTTATCGATTTGCAGACAAACTCGATCCAAATCTTTCCGATGAGGAACAAACCGGACTCGATTGCCGTATTCTCTCTGACTTTACACACCGTCAAACAAATTGGTGATTTCGCAAAGAACACAACTACCATGTTCTCGATTGCTAAATTATGACAGGCGTTTCTCGCTCACAAGCTGTGCAGCGCTTGCCTCGAACTTTACATCAATAATTAATACAATATATGACATGAATCCGATAAAGGCGCTACACTTATTTCCAGCATTTTTCCAACAATTCGACAATGAATGCGATATTGGAAACTTACGGAAGAACCTATCTACCAAAGATGCGACGAGCGAAAACCTCTTCGGTTTCCGTTACAAAATGAGTGACTACGAAAACCGACTCAAACAAAATTACATTCGGTCCCGAATATCACGGTCACGTATGTTGGGATTGAGCAGAATCAACCTTGCTATTGATAATTAGAACGAAACCTCAACTCTGGTTCGTTTCTAACTGATGAATTTAATAAAAGGAGAACCCACTGACTATATTTGCAACCACAACTGGCGGAATCATTCAGCAAGCACTCGAAACAGACGATCCCTTATTCGCGGCAATTTACATTTCTGTGAACTATTCTCAGAACTGGCAAAAGGCATCAAACAACTCACAGACCAACCATAAGCGCAACGTCTCGCGGATGCCCTTTGAAGCATATGATTACGGAGCTTATGAAAACCGATCGCAGAAAATCTGGACGTGCTGCGGTTTTTTCATTGACACCATCGCAACAAAGCAAATTGTATTAATTAGCAAGCATTATGGCGTGCTCAGCGGGTAATGTAACGTAGCAGTCACCCAAATGCGTTGAAAATGTCATCGACCGTGACGACGCGCCGTCGCCCTATGATGATTCAAAGAACTTATGTTGATATTTAATAGAAACCACGTCATGCATACCAAAAAGACATCAGGATTGTACCATATCTTATCCAATTTATCTTTAACGGTTGCTCGACTATCCTAGGCACATCTAAAAAACGATAACGAATATCAAATTCGTTCAGGCAATCTGCACCATCTCATCATCGCAACCAAATATACAGTGTTCTAAGCCATTCACAGGCTATACAACATGCATTTCTCCCAAACTCAGTCACGTATCCGATGACGTATAATAGCTATATATCAATGTTCGTTATCTACGGTTTGATTGGAAATATGTCGGAGGAATAAATTCAATAAATCAACGACACTAACAGGTGTCAAAAGATTAATAAGCCAGAACTCTTCAAACAAAGACACGAATCAATCGCAAAAATTGGCCGAGGGCAGAAATCATCGGTGATAAGACGAGATCATCACTAAAATGAATACGGCTGAAACTCGTGCCACAACCTCTTGGATTACCTGCAACATGCATTAAAAATTTCATTAAAGGTGCAGCGAAAACCCCAGGCTAAAAAGCCATCAGCGAATCCACTGGCTAGCACAAATAGCAACACCAAAGATCCTCGTAGTTGTTTTCTTCAGTCTTTCCACCTTATTTCTTGAAGACCGCGTTGAAATTCTTCAAGTTTTAATCTTTAATAATCTCATAGTATAAGGACACCAAATGAAATTTTGAAGTCACGATGTCAGATCCGATATCTTGGGCCGGTAATTATCAGCTATAGAATTATAACAAAGGACTCACTATAATCAGCACATTCTCAGATATATCAGGAAGTTGGCTCAAGCGAAGACATTAAATATGTCGTTGGAAACCTATTTAGACGCGGCACTGAAAAAATTCTCTAAAATAATGTATCCTACTGCAATCTCATCAGAGTTAAAATATTTATCACAATTCCATAGATTATTGGAGATTCAACTGTTACGTGCAGATCGCTAAACAGGACGGTTCCTTGATAAATATCAAAATGAGACCTCAAAAAGTTCGTCGCGCAGTTGCCCGACAGAACTGTAAGCTGAACATCCTCGTCAGCGATCCGGGGCCTACGTTCCGTGCAGACGTTGCTCGACAGAAATATAAATTAAGAACAACTTATCAATGACCCTCTGTGATGAACCGCAAAGCCGTTGCTGAACAGGGTTGCGGTCTGGATGTCTAGTTATTGGCCCCACAAATCCGTTCGTAAAACCGTCGCAGAACGGGGCTGGTTTTAGATATTCTTATCAACATCTTTCCGATGTCCAAACCATGATAACTAAACAAGGGATGCGATTATCGAACAACTCGTCAACGACCCCGACCCAAGTGTTCATTACGCCGTGCTTCAGCAAGGCTACGGGCAAAATTCTTCAAAATGATTCTTCGTTTGTCATCCGTAACGAAGCACAAAAACGACTCCGGCCAACAAAGCAACGTTGAGTTGTACTTTTAAAACATGCAGGTTAATAACCATTCCTGTCAATACAACGTGTACGATACTGTTCCGACCATCACGGTAACTCTCCAAACACAATCACAAAATGGCTGCAAACAGCCCCCATTCATCGGATATTATCCTTCGCCCGGCAGCTCCTGTTAAACACATGGCAAGCGCTCCATCATGAACAAAGGCAGAAATCTTAGCCATATGGGTTGATAGTTGCTGATAAATACTTGTGACGTGGTCAGAACAGTACGTACAAATTGGCCTCTAAAACGTTTTAGCGCGCGTGTTTCGTGCAGGAGTGTATTTGGACAGGCGACACTAGTGAATCTCAAGTATGAACGCTCGTGTATTCATTTGTCTATATATATATATATATATATACATATCAGCATTAATATACCAAGACGGTAAAGTTTTGGTGGAAATACATACGTCTACTGTAAATTAATCGAACAATTTAATAATGCACAGCCTTAAGACACCGTCTTGCTATTTTTTATAATACAAAACGCCAAGCGTTTCCGTTCCCTATTGCGACATTTTATTACGATATTGCCAAGGAGACACCTCATGACCAGCGTTAGCGAATACATTAATCCCAGAAATCAACGTGCCACGTATCTTGTACAATACTCTGGAAACGATTTGCAAAAGTACCCATACAGAAAATCCTTTACATTTCGGTGCGTTCCTCTCGACCGACACTTCTGCATCAACCGTCAGCGAAACTCCGCCATCGCCTCGTTAGAAACCGTTGGCAAACAGATACCGAAACATTTTACGGACACCTCTTGCGCGAGGCCATCATCGAACATCGCGACCGTACATCCTGTTGGTACTCACCCGTCCGCCGCCGATCATCCAAGAAAACTGTACGAGTTGAATCTATTAATTTGTCACAGTTCACTGGGCGACACCGTGCGATTCAAATCAACGAGACATCTGTCTGAAATCACTATGGACGAATTACTCACGATACTCTTCAAGACTGCGTCCTGCGTACCCATCAATTTCACACTGTCGCCGAAAACGCAAAATTCATCAGCGATTGCAAAAATTATGTCGCCTACTATCGGTTGGAATCTTCACCAAAGCGAAAGAATCTGTCACAACAACTGGTTGAAACGATGTGCCATCAGAACTACATCAAGTAATACTATCACGACAAATCCTGATAAAAATCTCACATTAGAAGACTTCTTGCGAAATAAACGGCAGTATGTCTGATGAGGAATTCTTGGACAGTGCCGAAGATACTGACTATGATGAAGCATCATACTGAATTATCTTGATCTTATCAGTCAAACATCAATGATTATCTCACTATCAAGATACATTAACAAAGAAACAAATGACAGCGTTTCGTTCACGATTTTTGTGAACTGGCAGTGATCTCGATAGGATTACCTCTAAATCTTGACGAAACTGTCGCGTGGCTCGCTAACGTGATCGCGACGAAATCTCAAACGAAATCATAAACGTGCTCGCTGACATAATCGCGAATATGAACTAGAAAGGAACTCTTAAAAATGAACTCTTACGAGCAACAATTAGAAACTTATTTTGAAGAATCACGGAATCAGTGGCTTCGATTTACGTATAACATTCTTTGATCGATACGACATCAACGCCCGACAATCATAGAAAATATGCATCTCAATCACTTCTTGACATCATTACGATTTTGGTTAATTTGCCGCTATGATCACAGCCTACTCCAAACCAAATCGATCAACAAGTTGAAACAGATTGGGCCGAATTGACATCAAACAAATCGGCTCGACCAAATTCTCATTCAATTTGAGATCCTTTGAGTTCTGGCTTGAACTTCTTCGAATCACCATCCGGGAACAAACATATATCTTTCCAATAACAGATACCTTTAAAAGTCCCCAACTAACATTTACGCATGAAAAATCATCTCTCGTGCAGTCTCAACACCGAACTCCTGGAAACTTAGAGTTCAGCTATCGACGACGCAAGCAATATAGCGCGTGTGTCTTGAAAGGTCATGTGACAGCATTAAGGCATCTATCAGAAAACATTAGACATTATCAACAACAGGAAATTTCAATATTGTAGCTCGACGGTCAGTCAAGCAGAGTCATCCTTTTACAGCTCTAAACATCACCTTTGACAAAAAACTAACAGTCGACTTGATCGCGCATCACGTAATCAATGAAATCATATGACGACTACTCACAAAATCGTCAAAGAAAAACATGTGGCGAATTGCTAATATTTATCGTCGGTGCGGATCTCAGTACGTCACGACCCATATAGACAAAGAACGATCAGCAGTACGTCCTCGCACAATTACTCTGTACCGGAAAAAATGCTTAAACGTCTAATTAAAGAACAAATGGCACCTATTATGTCAAAATCAAACACGCAATCTAAAACAGGCGTCGAAGAAACTGACATCAATAGAATCAAAACTGAACGTCACTCTATTCTCGTTAACTTGTATGATTTACTGCAAATTAGCTATAACGATTTTGGGGCAATCACTTAAAAATATGAATTGATTAACGATTAATACTAAACTTTACAAAATCAGAAAAGGTACTATGGCAAAATGGGTTATCACGATTGAGTATAAATTGTGCGACAAATTGCTCCGAAGGAAATCAATCGGACCAGAAGAACTCAAACAACTGTTGATTGAGAATGCAATCGATCCATTGACGCCAGGGCTAAATTAAAATTCAAGCGACCCATAACGAACAAACCGTAATCGACTATATGCATAATAAACTCTATGTTTTGGAACGTCAGCACGCTGGACAGGCTGGTCTATCGGCAGGCATTAGCGGAATCTTGAAAACAATCGGAATCGAAAACTATGAAATCTGATTTGAAAGCAACTGTTAGCAAAGAAAACGTTTAACGCAATTAAGACCAATAACTTCAAGAAGGAACGTCCCAGCAGTATGAATTTAGATTTAGAAATTAAAAAGCTCTAAATGGCCAAATCGGTTAGACAAGTTCGCCATTGTTCACTGTAAAAAGTCAGACCAAGTAAAGATCAATTTCCAAGTCAACAAAGACCTGAATCACCTAACTATTATCGCAACATGTGAACCGACGCCTGGCGTATCGAACATAAAAACGTCGTCACTATTCCACATGGAGTGATGATGAATATGTTAGGTTTATACCATTATATCAATCAATTATGAGCCCAAAGAACTATCAACAAAAACCGACAGACTTGCGCCAATTGTGAAGGAAATGATTCCAGAAATCATTGAGGCAAGCTCAACGAAAATTGAAAGACACACTATGAAACATATCTCTGCCCATAGACTCCATTCAAATGTCAAGCCTCAAACATCGATTCCTTGCAAGAAATGCAAGACCCTAGTTGCAATCCGTTTCAATGAGGACTATATTGACGATGTCCATTTAGGCCATAGGTATGAGCACATTACGCTACGTCAAAGGCACGATAATTAAGGCAAAACCGTACTCGGCAGCCATGACCAATTTATTTTAGTCTTGCGTTTCAAGCCATTGGCGAAAACGCCTGGTGTTTAGCTCAACGGTCGCGAAGAAGCTGCGAAAACTTGGGGTGTTACCTATCGTTCACCATCAGACTTGCGTGGTGCTTTTTGTATCACTATTCGAATGAACTTGAATGGTTGAGCACTTACTGTTGTTAAGACTGGTAAAACATCCTCGTTCACGCAGGCTTCGGTTGGTTTGTCAACGAACAGACCCAGAAGCCTGCGCTGGGTTCGTAATTCAATGCATTCAGGGCTTTCATTACTCTCAGCGCCGGTGCGTCAGATTTTCGTGACGTAGTTTCCGGGCGCCGCCTACAAGTTTTATTAATGGAAATCAGAAAATATTCGATGACAGATATGCCTCGACCTTGGACGCAATTACGCTCACGTTACTTCATCGACGGAGGATCTAAATCAGGTTCGGCGAAAGGACGCATCAACATTCTCGGGCTCGATGAACGGAAGCGAAATCAAACAAGGATATCTGGATGAAGACGGATATCATGGTCACTAGAAGAAACCAATGAAATATATTTACCTTAGAACCTCAACTTGGCTTGACGGCTGGCCATATGGAACTTCGATACAAACGACAGTTCGTTTGGCTTGAAATCTACGAAACTGAAGCCGATACTATCGAGAACACAGAAACGCTAAAAATCAAATTCTTGATCAAATCAATCAGGTTGTAGAACAGGCAAAACAAGTTGAGTTAAACTCAATGAACTACAGTCGAAGGTAGAACGGTGAAGCGTTAACCTCTAAAGAATATAAAGCCTCGAAACTTCCTGAGACAACAATATCAATTGCCAAATTCGACACCTAAAACTATGTAAGAAATTGAATATCTTGACGAACACATCTTCAAACCATTCGATAAATATCACGACATAGCAATTACTCAAAGACCGGTTACATGTATCAACAAAGTAACAGATGACGAAATCAGGTCACGACCGAAATCTGGCACAAAGAGACTGAAAGGAAGAAAATAGAACTTATTTTGACATCCAACGGCACCGCCATGATTTAATACCGATCATCAATTTGAAAGCAAAAACAAAAAAGGAAATAAACGACGCTATCAACAAACAGTGTCAACAGTTCGTGCAATATTTAAATAAACTTCAGGGAACAGGCAAAAACAAAATCCTGATATTTTGACGAAATCTCATTTGAAAAGGATTTCCCATTGGTCTTGACTTTGTTACTGTTTTCAAAATCATGCTCACGGTCCATCCACAGACCTAAACTAATATCAAAACAGTAGCAAATCGTTCACGATACCGCAACATTAACCATCAGCGAACAGTGATTACAGATTGCCAAAGGTATCAACAACTACTAATGACGCATTGCAACAACTATTCATTGAACAATCGGTAATGCATTATTCAGACTCAATCTAATCACATGTAGAATCAGACATACGCTATAATAAATTCATCCAACAAAATAGTCACTGTACGTTAACCGTAAACTAGAAAGAACGCAAATACTGAAGAACTAATAATACCGCACATCAACATCGACGCTCGTTACAGTTGCATGTTGCCGCTTTATACGATCGGCGTGTTCCTACTAAATATCGCACCGTGCATGGCGCTATCTGTCTTCTACTGGCCTGATCGAAAGCTGCTAAACTGGTTGATAAACGTCGGCCTTCTGCGTAAGTAGCGTGTTTTTAACGACCGGTCTATTTCTATCATACACGTTCGCGCACGACGTTTACTGTAAACGAAGAGTTCATCGACGCGCAACCGAAAACTTCGGTTTACGAAAACAGGGGACCGTCGTTATCGAACCAGAAACATCAAACGTTTTACACTATTCTTCAAAATAACAGTAACCGATAAATATCACAAGCGAAACGAACCAGCAAAACACAGCTTTATCGATCACAGCCATATCTATAAAATTCCGAAAACCATTGTTGAACGAAATGAAAGAACAAACGCCGTTCAAACGATGCACACATCAAACAACTAAAATCAGATCTGTTTGAAACACAAAAAGAAATTAATGCGAAAATAAAGACTCGAACAAACATTTAAGAACGACAATTATTGTTAGCCGAAATTATATCAATCAAAATCACGACATTGAAATGATTGAAAGAAAAATTTCATTAACGATACACCTAGAAGCATCCTCTGCATAGAACTCGCAATTAAAAATTTATAGAAAATACATCACGACACAAAGAAGATCGGCAAATATACATTGTACGGAAAGTGATGCGGCAAAACATTTACAGTAATAATCATCGCCGCAACAGCCAGAGCCGCTTCCGTCAGAACTATATCAAAACAGTGGGCTGGTAGAACCAAAAGCAGCGGCGGAACCTATACATTGTTAAATCAATGTCAATTCTAAAACGAAATCAAAAAGATTTTCTAGGCGACACTGCATACAAGGCTGTGTTAAACAACCAACAGCAAACGCGTTAACATTCGCGTTCCGTGCATCTCACAAACCGACGATTAAGTGGCTATGGTCTACCTCTAAATTATTTACGATTCTGTGGGGTGCTCGACGAAACAATCAAATTATCGATCCTGATACTATACCGCAGTTTAGTCCATATACGAATCGATCGTCGGTTGAATGAAGGATTAACTTAAATTGAACAATTTGCTGGCGAAATCGATTACAAACGATTAGAACGATTGAACGCATTCGAAACCAATAACTTTAAAAAATATGACGATGCGATTCGTAAGCTAAGCCAGAACTTGTTGAAAAGAAGCTTATATCAATTCGTAATCATTCCACTCATCGTGGCATCAATCCTAATCGGTTGTTACTAAGACACCATTTTCACAGCGGCTCCTCTTCTTCTCATTCTACTGGCTGCTTCTATGGGTGTGGAAGCAGATATCTTCAAACGACAACTCAGCCCCTCACTAAAATTCTTCTTAGAAAAGGCAAAGAAGCTGACTTGAAGTCATACAGTGAAATCAAAACGTTACAGCCTCTTCTTGGATCGATCCCATCGTGACTATAAGATTCGTAACAGATATGCGATGTCTCATCTCGTGCACGAATGCTTTTTAACAAACGTGACGCAGACGAATTCACCGGAAGAATTATCGAATCAGCTATCGTGTTCGAACATGACGGCGAATTTCTGAAGCAAAACTATACACTTTCCATTAATTAAACTGTTGACAACCACCGTACCAATGTTTTTCTATAGACATCCTTAATCTTAAAACGCCCTCGGGGCGTTTTTTCCCATCGAACGACTCCATTTATATTCGGAGACTTTTTCTCGCTCAAGCTCTTTGCAGTATATACGAGCGATGGAACATCTACGTACACACAAACGCAACCAAGGAATGGATTTGTGGGCGGACTACGTCCGCACACTCTCTGAACGAGGCTGCCCGGACCGACTCAGAACAATTAGAAGGTGCAGAACAGATGATTTGTTTGGATAGATTGTGGTTTTATTTAGAAGGTTGTGATGCACTTACTTGTTTTCCATTTTACAGATCTGTCTTTTGAAATTGCCAGATTAGTTTTTAGTGTAATTTTATCGAAAATAGTGCCACTCAGAATACGTCAAAAGCCTATTGGTTTTATCTTTTATTTATCTATTTTATCAGCACTATTTGAGAGTAGATACCCTCTTCAAGTTACTAGCATCAAACGATTTCACGTGTTTTGGCACTATTTTTGAATGTTTTCTATAGTCTTTATGTAAACCAGCTTTGCAATTTTGTCTTCGTAAACTATGTGTTTGATATTAAGTGTCTTTTTAATATTAAGTAAACTTTTGATACACTCAAAACAGTGCCAGTAGATAGTCACAAAACCCGCATCAAATAAAGGATTTTTGCTGGCATCTAGGTTTTGAGTGATGCCAATTTGCGTGTCGCTTTCACGATAAATCTTTCGAGTATTCGCATCTGAGAGCTCATCGCTTTTGGTGCCACCGAATATTTTAGTGCCAATTTTATCGAAAATAGTGCCACTCAGAATACGCGTCAAAACGCTTGTTGCTGTGGTTTTATCTTTATTTATCTCATTTTTACTGGCACTATTTGAAAAAGTAGTGCCTCTTTCAAAGTTACTAGCATCAAGTCGATTTTCACCGTGGGCACTATTATGAAACGTTTCTTTCAGTTTTCAGTAGACTAGTTTTCGATGAATTCTTAAACTACATGTTTTGATATTGGGCGTCTCTTTATTAATAGACCTTTTGATACCTCAAAAACAGTGCCAGAGCGATATTTGAGTCGAAAACCCGCATCAACAAGGATTTTCACTGGCACTATTTTTGCAAGTGCCAATTGTGGGTGCCAGAAGATGCTGCCTATTTTATTAGACTAATTATCAGAAAATTCTAAACATAACGTAATTTTTTGTTGACAATTAATCAATCTTGTTATATAATAGGTTATACGAAATTGATAAAAAGTTTGTGTATAGTTCATCCACTTAAAACCTCGACGGCGAATTCATTCACACGATTCCGTTTAGAATTAACCGCGGAAAGAAGAATTTGACAATCTGGCTACAAAAAGATGCGTTCAACAACATATCTTATGAACGGCCACTCGCCGAATATCTTGAACGTCGCGCGACTATAGAGACATTGAGGTGCATTATGGTTAAAATTACTCCAAATAAATCATTTATTGAAAAGATTTAAACTGAAATTTACTTAAACGCAGCAGGATCCTTATTTGATTTTTCGATTATATTTTATCCGATCCGTGCAACCCTTTGACGTTGATTCACAAGAGGATAACCAAACACATAGGTAGAATCGCATTAGAATTAACAACAATTCCACATTACTAACAAAGCTGCGTATCGGAAAACTACCAACCAGTAATGATTTTAATAAATTTCGATTTGAAACACTTGAAACCGTTTTATTGGTTTTAGCATTCGTACCTGTGTGCGTCTCGATTTGACGTCAAATAGTAGAAAGACAAACAATCTTGCAGTATTCAACTGTTTCGAACAATGGCGGGGTACATACCGAACGACACAACATACTTTGACGAATTAATCGTCTGTCTAACGCCCGTAACAATATCTACGATTTTCCGTCTTGCAGTACAGTACGCACAAACGATGGCTCGAAGAAACAGAACAAAAGCGAAAAGTTTGGTTGTGGTCGATGGCGGCATCTATAATAAAGAAACTAAAATATTAGAACCGTTCGACACAGTTATGCTGCAACAAAATAGCAACAAATTACAATCCAAACACCTTCGCAATCATTACGAACCCTGACGGTACGACATGGGATGTCGAATCATAGTTGAAAGATTTGTGGGTGGCATTTCAAACCCACGAATATGATGACAATGCCTACAAACTCTTTTGAAATCATCGCAAGCGTAATCAGTCGATCAGAATTAATGCAAAAGCTGTCTTTTTATTCCTCTGTGGTAACAACGGAAAAGGAACATTCGGGCGAGCGCTTGAGAAATCTTGTCGGACAGAACCTTCTTCATCTCTCACCATTCCGGCGTTTCAAACGCAGATTCATGAAGAACAACTTCTTGGACGCTTAATATGTGCCGACGAGAACCCCGTTGATATCTATGTCGATGACGATGCCAAGACTTTTAAAGCGATGATCGCACTAACGATTGACATCGCGATCAGCGTAAACATGACCAATCGTCGCTCAAGTTAAAGCTATTAATATCAAATGCTCAACGGTTCTACACGCGATAAATCCGGTTCGTTCTGTCATCGTCATTTGATTGTGTACCGTTTAGTTACTCGTTTACGACATAGCGGCGAACGACCATATATTAAACATGATTATATGCTTATCGCAGAAGTTCTCGAGTATGTTTACGGCAGGCCCTTGAGGTTGAGATCCATTTTCTGAGTTCTACGTACCGGCTCGTTCAGAAATTGCACTGCAATCAATACAAGGAAGATAATAACTCAGCTGTAGAGTTTTGGAATTGTTTTACGAGAATGAGATTCCAAATGAGGATTTCCTCCCGTCGGACTTTCTATACTAAACTTTGCATTACATGGTTTCCAAAGACGAACACGAGATCGGTGCCGGACGAGCTGTTTTCCAAGAAAACATTCCTGAATCACATTCGAAATCACTTACAATCAGACTGATTCTTGGGATTCCGCGCACATGCCACGACCTGTCCTATCGCATTACCGGATCAGTGGTCGCATGGACGCGCGAACCATTAATCACGGAATATGATCTATGAGATTTCTACGAGTCCAGACTATAAAGGTTCGGATCGAGACTCAAACGGCAGATTCCAACGTGTCGAACGTGATCGATGGCATTATCCGTGTCACGTCACAATCGAGACGCAACAAACTAACATATAGATTGGACGAAAGGTGTGTTTTACACTAAAGCCATTTGTTTACATGTATGGTTGTGGTCGATTCACGCATGATTCGACGATCGATTTTATGTCAAACCACCTGAACACGCCGTTAAAAACTTTTCCTGATGTGCCGGTATCATAGTCGCGACATCGTAACCGAATACTATCAAGAATGTTATGCCCAGACTGTGATAAAAACAATGGTCGTGAACCAAAAGCTTCAAAGATCACTACAATAGAATATGTTCTTCTGTTGCTAAAACGTTATTACCTCTAGCACGGATAGAACGCTACCGTTGAATACGAGTATTCAGCAAAAACAAAATCAGTTGTTTGTGTTACGATTTTTGATGAAGAATCACTCACGTACGGTCCGATTACGACTGCCAAGGAAGCTCATGATGGATATTATTCACAATATAGAACCATTCAAAACAGCTAGTCGTTATCAGCACACCTACAAAGTTCTAACAGCCTTTGTTCCTCATAAAGAAGAAAACGTCATCGAGCATGGCGTCCGAAAGACTCTAGAAAACAACTCTGTTTTCGAGACTACTTCGATAATTTCTGCCTCGTTAAATGGGACGTACTTCACTTAAAATTCCTGTACGATTTATGCGTTTTCATGGATGTCAAAAGACAATGCAAACGCAGAAGCGTCGAAAAGTGAGTCTTCATCGAATACAGCTTGATTTCTTCAACGGCGCAAACAAATGGAACATCCGTCTGGCTCAAGGCGATAAAAATCACCGTCAGAGCGGCGTATGGACATGACGTGTTGCCACTAATCACGGAATATAGTCTTGCCGATTACATGGATCCATCGCACAAGGATCCGATCGCTGGAATCAAACGCGCACTTCCACAAGGCCTGAAAACTGTTCGCGAGATTCGTCCGTCGGCATCTCCAACAAACTAACTGTGATGATTACCGTGCGATGTTTTTCGACAGGCATCGACATAATTCCACTAAAACGCCCGCTAGAGGCGTATTGAGATGTCTATTTATATTCGAGACGAGTTTCCTCGCAGAAACTCTTTTACGGGCGCTATGCGGCGCGTGAAACGTCGCCGTACGCACAAAACGCAACCGAGGACGGTTGAAGGCGGACTACGATCCGCACCTCTTTCAACGCAGGCTGCGCCCCGCAACCGAACGGTTGAAATTGCAGAACAGATGAGATTCTGAGTTTAAAAATATGCGTGTGTGTAAAATATCATCTTTCGATCACATCTTATTCGTTTCCTATCGATTTGAAGACCGCCGCTGTGCGATCTTCGTTTCTCTTCAGTCTACACGAAACCTCGTTATCGAGATCACTTCTGAACATCCTATACAAACCCTGTACGCACCGTCACCGTATCATTGGAAAAGCGCTGTCACTAAACATATACGACATCACCCAAAAACGCTTCATCGGAAACTGGGTCCGATATCTGACTTTAAACACTTGCACGCTTAAAACAGACAATCGTATCGTTAGAAATACGAGTGACTATGACACAGATCACTGGCTCTATCGCATAACTATGGCCAAGTGCGGGCGCTGTTCGTATAAAGCACCGTGACAGGAACTCGTGCAATATTTGACGGTGACGTAAACCCCTCTAAAATGCAATCTCGATTGAATCAGACGCGACATATGCGTCGATAAAATAATTCACGAGGAAAAGCTTACGACGACTCAAAAGTATCAGGCACAGCCCTGTGATAAGTATCTCGAACAAGACATCGAAGCTGACTTCCGTATCGGAAAAATTAATTTTTACAATATATTTTGTAAAGTTGGCTCTAAAGACGACATCAATTACGTGCTCACCAAATACTTCAATTCAAATGAACTCACACATCATCAAAATTGGCGTATTCGTGCATTAATAGCAGACACGGTTACAAGCAGATATCCTACAATGAATTCTGACCAATATGTTCGCCACCTCGCAAAACAGGTTGCGGACTAACATCCTCATAATGATCCTGGTTCGCTGTTCGCATGAATGTGGCGACATAATACGGATTAAATATCCTCGTTAACGATCCCCACTATCTTGTTCGTTACATTGTCCACAAGGCTACCGGATCAGATATCACTCATCAACGACCAGACGACACTTGTCCGCGCGCCGCATAAAGAACAACTCACAAAGCAAAGTACCAATTGCGACGATGTAATTTTTAAGAAAAGGAACAATAATGAGTTCTGAGCACGCGTTTCCGCGCAAGCAGCAACGAGGACGGTTAACGGCGGACTACGTCCACGCCCCTTTAAGACGGGAAAACTGCGCTTCGAACCGGTGCAGAGACAGATTGGATTGTGCTGATCAGTTAGATTCTGAGGTTAAAAAGATGTTGCGTTTCAAAATGTTATCTTTGGATTTTGAGTTTTGTTTCTATCCTGAGGCACTTCCTCGCGTGCTTACGTTTTCTCTTACAATTATAATGTACGTAAAGGTGGATGTACTCATGGATTTAACAATTTACTCATAAACAATGTGGAAAGTATACTTAAACAATCATGGAGTTAACGCACGTCGAGTCGAGATTCAATACAACAGTGACTGTCATATGATCAAATTCTGCAACCACGAAAGAACAGACTTTCTTTCCGTTGATTTCAATCAACTACCACCCACTAAAGTGATCGGTTTGTCCCTAATTTGAATGTGGTCAAACGAAACAACTTCCTTCACACACTTCGTTTGACTGCTTGAAACAGTGGGACTTCTTTTTGAGAAAATATTTTCTACAAATACGCAGGTTGATAGAGCTGCGACAATGACATACGTTTGCATGTCTGTTCATTTCGTTATCTGAAAAGTTGGTTGCTTCAACGCAGAAAGCGAACCATTTCCCAAGTTCATAAATGTTCATCGCACCTACTCGAGTCATCATTGCTCAGAATAACCACCAATTGGAACAAGTATGTTGATGAGATGTCTTTGTCGCAGTTCTGATTTGTCAATCGTTCCACATTTGAGGACAACGTTGACGTGGTGTAATGCGCATCAACTAAGACGACTTCACTTTCGTTTGATATGTACTTTATATCTTAGTTTTTGTTCAAAATCATAAAATGACCAAGAATGATGCTCATAGCAGTCTCTCTCTGCGTGAACGAACTGTCAGTCATCAAAGTCACACACCTGTTGAGTCCTTCACAGAACAAACCAACGTTTGTTTACCATAAGTTTGCAGACAGTGTCCTTCAGATAACGATGATTAGCATCACTCATCCAGCAGTTCTCTGTCCCGCTCGAGAGAACGTAAAACGACGTTTCGCTGATTTCGTTCCGCTGGCCTGAAGATGACCTGCTCTCAATTACAGCATAATGCTTTGCGTTTCTTTCGAAATAAACGCACCATTAACAAAACCAGGTTTGACCTTTTTCGCATCATAAGTTGTTAAAGATTTGACGCGATCCTCGATCAGATTCCAACAACATGTTTCAAAGTCTTTATTTCCAAAATCAGGAACTTCTTTGCTTGCAGGCTATGGAAAAACCAATGTACTCACTTTACGAACTACTTTTCCTGTTTCGAGTTTCCCGAACCATCAAAATAATGATTTTCTTCTTGAGACCGTAAAACTTTGGCAGTCGATCGTTAATCGTGTTCGCCAGGCAACATATCATTTTGAGAGCTATAATCGCGATTACGAGACGAAAGTCTCGAGGCGTTTAGAATTCAATCGGTTTCCACACACAGTCAAATCACCTATAGATATAATTGAGACTTATCTTTTCGTGGTTATCCTTTTTATAACCGTCCCAAACTCGTTGTTTACGAAGTTGAGTTTGAACCGTTTTATAACGCGCAATGACTGTTTGAAAACAGTGCGTCATTGCATTCAAACCGAAACGTTTACCGAAGCTCATGATAAAGAGCCGATTGTAATTCGCTGTTTGAGAACAAAATCGCGATCGAAAACCTCATGTAACGATACAAAATTACATGCCATCCACGATGAATTAGTCAGCATCTTAGCGCTTTTTCGATCAGCTTCGACGGAAACACAATTCGTAATTTGGATGTCAAACTGATTTCCATTTTCGGACTCCTTTCCACTGAACTTCGCAAATCTAATTATAACATAAAAGGTTCAAGTGAAAGCAAATAAAAAGTCGATCATTTGACAGAATTTTAGGAAGATTTCCTCCCGATTAAAATCGGGTTTCCATCGTAAGATTTATATGAACAAACTTAAAATAATGGCCGCTCAGCACAGACTGAAGAAGAAACCGTTGCCCTGTTGTGGTGAACCGTCGCTCGACAGTGTTTCATCCTACGCAATTCCTGTTCTATACCTTGTAGCGCCGAAAGTGCGTTTCATGCTCATTCCGCCAACCTAACGCCCTCTGATGAGCGTAACCACGTCGTCTGACGAGCATCCTAGACCAGTCGTCACACTGGCTAGCGAGAGGACGGATTTAAAAGACGGACTACGTCGCACCTCTAAGTCGAGGGCTGCGCGGACCCACTCGACAGTTAAGCTTGTGCACGAATCAGTTGTGTTGCTTTATGGAAATTAATGGCCTTTTCGCACTTTTGCATCGTCTGTGCTCCTGACGGGACACTGTCGAAACTTATACAATGCCGTATGTAAAACCATTTCTTAGATACGGGTCGTCAGCCCGTGCCACTATAACGAAGCTATCGCCTCGACCCACATAGCACGGTCGAAAGGTGTTGTTTAGAAGCGGATCCGTGTGTCTAAAAAGAACGTTACAGTTGACATTTGTGCGAAAGTGTGTTATATGATACTACGATGATTGACTTGTGTTCATACATTGCCTTCCAACTCTTTAATTAAGCGAGTAACTGAAAATTGCTACGTTCTTTTTGCCTCGAGATCACTGACAAAATCTTCTGTCCGCGATGTGCTCAAAATGTTCGTGGCTTAAGCTCTGCGCAAGATGTTTCGAGACTCCTAGCATCTTTGCACATTTCATTATCTTTTTCAACTCCGGTATCAGATTTTCGGTATCGAGTAATTGACGTGACCAAGGCTCGAGAAACACACGCATATGCCAGAACTAAATTTGAACGCCTTTCGTCGTTCGTTTGTAATTGGACTTCGCGTATGGTCTCTATTCGAGACACAAGAGATTGGCTTTCACGATGCGCCTGCGCTTGCATCCACTCTATACATGAGGAGAACTCATATGAAAATTACGATTAAACCAAAACAACATTATCAATCTAAAAGTGACGCTGAGGAACTGCAAGCGCACATCAAATGGCCGCTCGAGCATCGAGAAACGAAAAACAGTAAACGCCCATCGCCGTCACGACACAAGAAAGGATATTAACACCGACTAATATACTAATCGCTCAGCTCGGCATTGGTCTGAAACCATCGAGACCACAATACTTCACACTGGCCCGATTCGCAGAAGTCACTCGTACCAGCACGCATACGATTCTTCGTGTCCCGAGCATCCGGCCACAACAACCAGCGTCGTAAAAACGGTAACGGACGTGTTGAAGTTCGCTGCACTCGATGACGATGACAGAGCAAGAAATCTTTGGGACTAGCTTCCGCCGCAAGTTTCACCCACCAGCAACCAGCACATTCTACTTCCAGTATGACCGTTTTGAAAAGGAACCGATCAAATGCGTCTTTACAGCATCCAGCGCCAGGTGGTACAGCATCCGTGGCAGCGGCTGATGAAGCGGCTAAACCTGTCGTTAACTACGCGACTTTCAGCGACGCAATGCTGTGAGTGGAGGCGCGTCGATAGCACCGACAAACAACGAAGGAGATACAATATACCAGGTAATAATCTTGAAAAGTATTGAAACGCGCTTATCGGGTCAAACACTATAACGATTCGTATGAGCGGCGGACGTCTCAACTCAAAAGCTCAATACCTGTGACTATAACCGCATGCCTGAAAGCGAGTCACTAACGACAATGGTTACTATTGGGACCAACGGTTCCACAAACGATATGGACGTCACATGGCTCGTTGGACGGGTTTCGTGAGACGGACAATTAAGAAAATTTCCACGTTAAGGTCGATGAGACGGCTGCGTATGACAGACTACTTTTGCGACGGCGTATCTAAGAAGACTTGAAATTAATCCGTCAACGTTTTCGGCAAAGAACCAGTGATGAAGAGGTGTCATCATCGTATCTGATGCGAGAACTACCGTCTATCGAGCCATCGGTATCAAACGCCGCATCTACATCGCATGGGTCGTAAACGGCACCTATCATCATCTTGATGTAGCGACTTTATCCGAGCTACTTAAAACTCAGTCCTGCCGATCCTCGTAACCGATGCATCCGCATCGGTTCTTCTTCTAAACTCATTGCTGTCTAGGCACGCCTCGCGTGTCCGGTAATCTTCCCGATGTAAAACAACGAAAAGGAGAATCACTAAAATGAGACACTACATTGAGACATCTTGTCATTCACTCCTTTGTCGTGGCTCTCTCGTCGCGTCATTTGTCTTCGCATTCTTGGCATGGCCGCTGACAGGCAAAATCGCCGGCGAGGACGTTGCCACGTGCCGCATCGCATCTGCCGCGTGCCTCGCCTCCACTCGTCGTATTAACCATCTTGGCTGAATACTCTGTATAATAACATTAAGGAGGAGAAGCCGCTTATGAAATACATGCTGTATTAAACCTGATACTATCACTGCAGACTGGTGTGTGCGAACCACTGTATCAAAGGCGTTAGGGAGCTGCAGTACAAAAAGCTTCAAATCTGAATCTGAGCGCGCACGTGCTTGGTTGAACAGCGATACGAGAAAAGCAACACCGACGTTGCTGTTTCGCCGCATCGCGCTGCAAGAACGCATGTGCGCATACAGGGCGATATCTACTTCGTCGCCAGTAGCGTCCGATCCACTCACCCGTCGCTGCGAAGGCTCCCGCCGATGTCTCACGCGGACAGGCTTCTTTCGCAAACTCGTCATACTTATAGCGAGCGACATCGCGTTCTTCGATCATTGCTGGCAATGTCGGTAACACGTACGCATGCGCGGTGACAAACCTGGACTACGCATCATCCCGACAATGTTGCGGGTGGGGTTCTTGCGTTTGAATCGCGCGACAGCTGAATCGGTCAGAAAGGAAGCAACCGAAAATCGCAATCGTTGTCGATTACGAAGGACTCTTCCGTTGGACTGCTCATCGTCGGTCATTGTCGCGATAAATCCTGCTGGAAATCGAGCTTGGTTCGCCTATCGCAGAGCTCCATGACCGTGCTCTCTAACGCCTGCGCGCGGCTTCACACGGATTGACGCGCCTCGACTCGTGGGTGCGTGGTCACGAAAGGTTTCCTATGCAACAGAACTTGTGGACAAACTCGCTAAAGCACGTGAGATGACTAGAAAGGGCGCTCGCTAACGATGACTAAAGTTGTCAATCGATGGTATAGCTATCACCAGCAATGGCGGACGTTACCGGAAACATTTCTGCATGATTGTCTCATTGTCGCCGTATCTACTATTACTGCTCATCGGTAATATGAACGAATTAACTGGCACTCGTTTCCAGAATTTCGCCCTGTTGTATATGTATGTCACACATAGACAAATATTATGATGCTTACGCTATATACAATACAGTTTATTTCATCATATTTCATAAGGAGGATAACCTATGTCATTTGACGCGACGTGTATGTGCGATATGTAGGCATTTCTGAGCCACCGAATGTGCGAGAACAAAGATAGAGCTATGTATGCCCCAAAATGCGGGCACCGTAGCATCGAACCGAGAATTGCACTCTAACCTACGCGGATGCATAGGTTTCCCTGACCCACTCTTGACGGCCTTTTACGCATGTCCGTTTCCTTGAAACACATGTGGCCCAGTAAAGAGATTCAAATGGTAAATCAAAAGTATTGCTCCAATTCGAAGAAAGGCAATGAGAATTCCGCGACAGACTTGTCTTGTTTCGACGATACTGAGTAAAGGTGAAAGCGTCAGACATCTCTTCCGAGTCCGCAACAAGATTGCTCAATCGATTTTACTCGACCGAGACGCTGTTCCTCAAGACCGTATTTGATAAATATGCGTCGGTATTATTGAAATCTTGAGAAACAGCGTTAAATTCAACACGGACGTCTTCCATTTCGCGATTTACTACGTCGACCGGACGTCACGCACGACCAAAAGACGTCTTCAGAGTCAACGGTTTGGAATCCGCAAACACAACGATAACTATTCCTTTACGGCAGTTCTCTTGTTCCGTTTCCAATTGCGATGGAACGATGAAACGATTACGTCGGCGAAAGCTTCGCGGTGATCGTCGTTCCTGTTCACTCTACGTGTCAATCAACGGTAGGCGCGCCGACCGGTACTAAGTATGTGTTCATGGGCGCGAGTGCTCTGCGCCAAAAGAACTCATAATGGTTCCAGCCGATGGAAACTGCTAAGTATTATGCCGTTATCGGCCGCTTGAGCGAGACTTGAACGGGTTGAAGCGGATACGAAATCTGTGATCCCGGCACCGCTATGTTGCGATGCATCAGCAACAGCGTGGGAATGAAGCTTCTCAAGCGAAATCGCGGAAGAATCAAATCCACTAAATGGAAACGGTTTGCACTCGGGCACGTCGACGCTACCGGAAAGATGAACGTGTTTCCAATTCGTGCTATCAGAACCTGACGATCGCCCATCGCCCGTCGATCAAACCGACCGTATCATCAAAGCTTTGCGGAACGGTTCTGGATTGCTCAGCAACAGATCCGCGGACGTTTGCGGAATTTCTAAAGTGTTCCTGCCATGTGACAACGATGTGCGTTTATGATGTTTGGGACGTGCTGAAAGATGTCTAAGAGGCTTGGGACGTCGCAGTCGACATCGCATCCTGTCACTCGTGCAGCTGTCGCTTAACGCTTGACCGCATCATGGTTGATCACCGTGCTTATCAAGCCCGTCATTAAAGCATTCGGGTGAAAGAATAACTTGCAAATCTGCTGACGTGTTCCAGCGATTTATTTGATGCTGCTCCGTGTTGACGGGCGTTTCAGTGATTACTCTTGCAGCAGAGCTTGATTCGTGAAGTTGCGGCGATGGTACCACGTTAGATGGCTCTTACGTCGAAAAGCTGTCAGCGGGCGGCGACTGCGCTCGTGTGACCGTGGACGTCCTGGATATGATGGGCGTTTACGTGAGAATCAGCGCGGCCGTGAAAGAGACGTTGTCTTACGCTAAGCGGGTTCAAATGAGACACCGATCGAGCGCCGTCCCAAAGAGAGCTATGAACGGCTTCGTATGCGGCTCTCGTATCGTCTGATGATAAAAGAGGTCGGTTACGCCAAGTCGACTAGGAAAGTTATCACGGTCGTCCGCACATCCACGAACTCGAGTCCTGACGAGTCGACGATTAAACGGTGTTCATTCTAAATTAAACTCATCTAGAACCACTCACGAGTGGCTCTTTTCTACTCGACAGACCCTGCGTGATAGTCGACTCATATCGTTTTCTGATCACGATTTTCGATCTGGAGGTTTTGTTTGTAATGACTGTAGCACTGCGACAGAGGTCGTTTGCGTGAATTTCTATGTGAGGTCACCACGCCCAGACAAGTTGACGGGTTACAACATGACCGGTTTCTACAATCGTCTGCGTCAGCGTCTTATCCGTATCGTCGGGCGAGCTCGCGCAATATCCGAGTGGTCGAGTGCCGCTCCGGCACGCGCGATGGGCGCTGATACTGTACTGTAGCTGACGCAATGTATTGCCTGTCCGCGACAAATACGGCGAGATCAGCGTGCCGTTTGTTGCGGAGATCCTGATTATAAACAGCCTGGCCGATAGCGCTCAAAATCTCGTGACCGTATTGGTCACGAGTTGATCCAACACTGCCGATAGCGTCAATCAGTGCGCGCCGCAAGAACAGACAAAGTTGCACGACCGCTCATCCTCAATCGCACGCAACATCAGCGCGATCTGCCTGACGATATTCTCATTGCGACGACGACGGCATATTGTCTTCCGGCGGTACAGCTATGGCGTCCGCGACTGCGCGGACGTACGAGCAGGCGGTTGTGACGAGTCCGCCACAGGTCCTTGTAACGAAGTACTCTGCAGTGCTACGCCTTTTCTGCGTCTGCGATGCTTCGTCGCAGAGCCTCGTCTGCGAGGTCTCACACATAAAGGGAAATTCGTTTGCGAGGCATCGCAATAGAAACGAAGCAGAGACCGGGTAACAACGGGCCTCGCGCTGAGCTCGCACACCGTGCGTCCTGCGAGACTTGGCGTTCCGCCCGCACCGTGGCATCCGTATCAGCACCCTGTGTCGAGGCAGGGTCAGTCGTGGCGCTACGATCACGCGCCGACGTTTATGGCTGAAACGCTACGCAAATGCACGATGAGACATTCGTCGTCGGCTGCGTCATTAGAGACAAACTGCGGGCGGTCACTGTTGCGTCACGATTCTCTAGATGGCCTATACGCCGATATTAGCACCGCAATCACGGTGCGAGACACTGTCATGCCATCTATCTCGATATACAGGCAAAGTTATCGCACGAGATCCACTGCGAAACGCTCCGCCGAACGATTGCCAGTGTGCAAGTATTCGTGGCTGACTCTATGACGCATCAGACATGCGATGGCGAATCCGTCTACTGTATATGATTGTTGCGTGAGGGTTTCGCGCGGTCTTCTTCTGCGATATCTGGTACGTGTTCCCGGCGATAGATGAACTGGGACAGGAATCCCCACAGCAAAACGGCATGCGTTTTGCTTTTCGCTTCGCGTGACTTCGTCCGCAGGTCGCTCAGGAATCCACGTTCGCTTTGCACGTTCACTGCAGGCAGACGCACTTCTGGCTACCGACGCTTTCGTAGCATTCTGCTACTCGTTGTCCTGCGGCACGGTTGCGTCCGTGTCGGTTTCGCCTACGAGAACGCGACGCATGCGCTGTTTCGGGCGACCCTAAAATCAGCGCACGCCCGTGATTCGATCGTAACCGCCAATACCGCCAGCGTGTGATCTTTCCCGCGTTCTCTGAGCATCATCATCCATGCGCGCATCTACAGAACATCTGCGCATCGATATGCGTGCAATGCAGGCCATTCAAGCGTACCATTGGTCAATTCACGATCGTCACCGCCCGCGCCTGTTACTGGTTCCTGCTGCCGTCTCGTCCTTCCGACACATGCGCTCCCGCTGACAGGTCTTTTGCGTGGGGCTTCCGCCCGGCGTCTTGACGCACCTCTTGACTCCTCGCATCTGATGTTGTACCACTCCCATCACCGGCACGATTCCTCTCAAATTGACTACTCCACTATGCACTGAGTCTTTTCTGTGTCGGTATCTGCACGGATGCGCTCATCCGGCATACAAAGTAAGCTCGAGCGTATCTATCAATCTGCACTATCGTGTGTATCAATGCCCACACTTATCACGCACTGATGGTGAAATGTATGGTTTGTCGTTGTGTGCATCTCGTGATGAAGTATTCCTCGTAAGAGGCATCACCTGCATGATGATCTCGTGCCGATGTTGATACTGAACATCGTGCAAAAGTGTGAGGTTACGCGTGCGGAGTGCGTGCACATTTTAAAGTTTCCACTATGCGGTGTCTGTTTCGACGCGAAAAGGTCGAAAATACGCCAGGCAGGGCGCCTTCCCTTTAATTTCTGCATATTAAGGATTCATGCGAGTCTTGAGCTAGACCCAATGAGGGAGGCAACCTTAATGGCCGTCAAGAGAGACATTGCTATGACTGCAAAGGAAACCTTGGCGTGACTGAGGCTGGTACACCGTGTCCGCTGCGTGATTCAAAGAACTCGCTGAAGAAGAGCTTCGCGACGAACTCAGCCATCCGATCATCGATTCAAAACGTAGCGGTGTTGTTATGCCTGCAAAGTGACCAGGGGTTGTCGGTGAAGACGGCAAGTTCTCGATGTATAACATCGCATTCCGCGTGCGTCGTAATGACGCGAAATATGTCCTAAATCGACGGCGTTAAGATCAATAATTACCACACAAAGAAATGTCTGGAAGACGGTTGAATTTCACTACGGAAAGGCGCTAAAGTCTTCCAAGAAATGCTTACGCTTTTGCCAAAGCGGAACTAACTTAAGAAGAGTTCCTATGCACGTGAGACCTGAGCGCAGTAACTGATGCTCGGCGTGCGGTACTGACCGCGTACCTACACGTAAGATTAAGGGTGTGGACTGACAGAACCTGAGAACATCTTCGTGCACACATATTCTTCACAAAGGATTTGAATAAAACCATGCCACTCGCACTGAAAACAGCTCCGCTCAAGAAGCACTCGTTGATATCTGAACGACCCTTCCGTTCTGATCAACTCTACGCGCACGGCCTCGCCATTTCGGCGAGAGTTGCTGCTGTATGGAAGCCTTCACTTTCCGTCTTCTATCGTCTTGGGTCTAGCTCCGAACGGACGAGGCCGACGCATATGGCGTGTGCCTTGCAGCTCTACAGTGCACATAGCGGACCCGAAGTGTCGGTATCGTCTCATCCGTTACCCTCTTTTTCTGACACTTTCTGTTCATTTTCATCTCCGCGAAACCTCAGCCTACCTCCTGAGGGTTTCATATTCGTTTCAGAAATCATTCTAATTTGTGAAAAGCACCGCGCTTTTCACATTAATCCGAAAAAGTATATTGAGGAAGAATAAAATTGTAAAACCAACATCTATCCCATCGAATATGCACATCGATTCGAAAAACGCAATCATGTTTCTCTCAAAAGTTTTGATTTGTTAATTCAAACATGATCGCGCTCAAAACCTAACAAAAGAATAACGGCGCCATTTGCAGGGCTCAGGCGCGCACTGTTGTTGGCTAGGCAAAGCCTCACTCGAACAAACACCCGTCAACAAACAAGCTTTTGATGAGACCTCAACCGATTGTCTGAAGTACAGAAAGCATACTATCGCTAAAAATTAGGAGAATACAACATGTCAAAAATTATTGAATGACCTATATCGATAACGATCCAATATCACCAACATATAAAGATGAATTGGTGTCACGGTATCGATATGTTACTGTCTCAAATATTATTTTCCCAGAACCCTAATCAGATTTCCACTGTCACATGATTCTGAATTGAGGAAGATATGTATTAAATAATCAATGAAAACGGAGACTAAATCATGTCAATTTATGCAGATATGCAAGTTTAATAAGAAGGATGGCTATCCCAGACAATTCTCTATCATTCACAATGTGGTGAATTCGAGACATGCCATGGAATCAACCAAGCTATACAATAGAAAATATGGATTCGACGGATGGTCTCAATCCATAACGTTATCCGGCGAAGAACTTGAAGAATTTGGACTATTCTATGCTCAAGAAGTTACATATGAGCCTATTAATTTCTTAATTAAAGATGACGAACACGATTGGTCTGACTGAAAAGCGTTCTAGTTTGCAACTATTACGAGAAAAGGAAATTCACTATCGACGATTCCAAAATTGTGGGACTATAACTGCAGAGGCTCAAGCGTTCATGCCATTATACAACCTCTATGAAGATTGGGCATACCAAAACGTTCTCGATGGTGACGTTGATATTGAAACTAACCTACAATCTTTCAAACGTTACGTCCAAATGACCCTCGAAGGTAAAATGTTCTTCGGAGTTCAAATTTCAAAAATTGAGTCCGTAACGCTTGAACTTGGTTGATAATAAATATTGAAAGGAATACATCATGCAACCCATCAAATATACTACAGCCCTACATTGTTATCGAATCCGAGCAATCACTCACACACATTCTTGATTTAACAATTAGAAACGAGTTTCCCGATTGAATATCGAAAATTTGAAAAACCATCAGACGTTTCCGGCTATTCCATCACAAAAACACATCTATATAAAGGGATAAGGTTTATGTTTTTAACAAAACAACATTAGAACTTGCATTCATCAAAGGAATTGACCGCAATATTATGTCAATGACGCTGAAAGAGCGACCAACCTATTCAGTCTGATGTTGATACTCACCATCCTTGGATTCTTAGAGCCGGATCCTTCAATCTAATCACCTTTGTGAAAGCACGTCTAGCTTTCATCTTGGATTCTGGAATCAGTCGCCATAAAGAACAAATAGGTACCCTTGTCGTTGTGGGATAGTTACTCACTAATAGACGCGCAAGGTCAATCTTGAACTCCAACCTCTCCAAGTGCGGGAGAAGCACTTGACGCAGCCGATCGTGCAGAGAGAGCCACGCAGACAATGGGATAAACGAGTACTGTGCAACAAAAACCGTTAACTAGTTGAAAAATCAACACTGGAACAAACAGCAGTCTTTCGCCCCGAGCTCGATGGATATGCCAGAGAACTGGACTGGGGTTTTTCCGTTCCTAAACTCAAAAACAGTAGGGTCGCCTATGACTCACCGGATAACATAGTGAGTTTCACCGCCCAACCGCAGCATTTTCGAACCAATCGGTCGAACGAATAGGTGCAGAGTTTGGCTAAACGTCGTTTCCTGGGTAGTTGCAGAACACCGAAAACGTCTTTGATCTCGCTTTTACACCTCATCGAAAGTCTTCGATGGGGTGATTTTCAATACCGCTTCGCGCCAGCATTCAAATGGCTTTGGCATTGGCGTCGAAGCGCCAAGCCATATTTTTCCCGCATGTCGAAAGCTTTCGATACACTCTCATACTGATGAACCACAGTCGTCGAATCAAAATTCTCAATAAGACCTTCGACTGTGGGCCTTTCACAAAAGTGATGCATACGCATCACCCAACTTTCCTCAAGGCACCAGCTTCTGGCTGGTTGGCACAAAGCACCTGAACACGTTGTTATACTCATATAAATTTTTAAACGATGGAAACCCCTGATTTTAATCTTGGGAGGAAATCGTACCTTTTGTTAAAATCTCCTTATATTTTTCGTAACTTTTCGTAATTTGGACTATCTTGGTTCCTTTCGGATAGTCATTCATGAGTCGTTCATGTTGTGTCAGGTGTTTTGTGCGAGCCATTGCTCAGAACTTTTCTATAATTAACCCTCATGCCATCTCTCGCGGCGTGGGGGTTCTCATCTCATCAACAATAGGCGTTATAGCCAAAATTAAAACCGAAAGGACCATCCTTATGAATATACTCGCTCTAGTCATCACGATCCCTATTCTTATTACGATCACGATTATTTCTAGCAGCTGTGCCCTAATAGTGCAATGTAATGCTCAAAAATGACAAAGACCTTAAAGATTGCCGCCGGTGCAGACTTCGTCACACAAATCTTGACCATCACTCTGTCAAAGCACTCTATCGAAGCACTCTATCGAAGCGCTCTGTCAAGGCACTCATCCAGAGCGGCATCTATCGAGGCGCTCTGTCAGGCTCTGTCGAGCACTCTGCTCATGCAGCTCTCTGAAGCACTCGAGTGGAGTCTTGCTGTGTTTTGTCGTGACAATACCTCTGTAACAAACACTGAGCATGTTGGATCATGATCAATTAAATATAAACTGTTATTTGACTGCTATCGTCATGCAGTCATCTTCTTTGTATGGGATAAATCTTACTTGGCACTAAAATTGAGTGCAACTCAATCGTGTTGAATTACGAAAATAAATAAATAGAGATCAGAAAGGTTCACTAATTCAGTTAAAGCTCAGATAGGTAGAGATAACATGAACATCGTAACATTAGTGGGTCGTCTAACTTTGCAAAAGCTGAGCTTAAAGCTGTTGGTGAAAACAAACAAGCTGTTAACGGACAAATCGCCGTAAACCGTAGCTACCAAAGATGACACGGCAATCGTCAACTGACTTCATTTCATTCGTTGCTTGAGGAGCTACTGCAAAGTTCTTGCTGACCACACAGCTAAAGGATCATTGGTTGGTCTTGAAGGTGAGCTTCGTACTCGCTCTTACGAAAAAGACAGTCAAAACTCACTACGTAACGAAAGTGCTTGTCAACCAAGTAAACCTTTTGGAATCTAAAGCAGTTACAGAAGGACGCAAGTAATCGCAGCAAACCCTAGACATTCGTCTAGGGGTTTATTATTTACTACAAATAGAAAGGATCATATATGCAAGAAAAAAGCACAAAAACAGGATGAAGTCGTTGAACAAGAAATCATCCAAAAGTACACAAAAATCACGTAAAACTATTCGTTTTCGTGGACTGAACTCAAAAATAAAAGAAACATACAGATTAGGAGAAACATTATGGACAAAAGCTTCAAAAACTATCATCGCCGCATTCGCTGCTCTTATCGTTATCGTAGGACTGTTCCTTACAATTAAACCCGCAAAACCGACACAAAGCACAGCGTTTAAAGATATTGAACAATTCACAGCAACCGTTATCCGTAGAGATCTACTCCAAACAACGCAACGAATCCTTCCCTACAACAAATGCTGAACAGTTGGAAATCTTACGCGTTGATATTTGGAACTATGCACCGTTCTCTTCCACTAAACCCGCTGACTATCACTGGGTCTTTGTCATCCAAAAAGGTTCGTTTAAAACGAACTGGCGGCAAAATCTTTAAAGACTACATGGTGACGCACAACTATCAGCCATACCAACGGTATGAAAAGACCCTGAAAAGTGTCCGTCCACCTGTACTCGAAACTAAACTGATACGACTAAGTACCTCGAAAACTCATACACTGGGTTAGAAACTCATACGAAATGGGCGCTGCTCCTGGTAGCGTCCTAGAAAGGAACACCAATGACATGCCATTGATCAATTCGGGGTCATCGCATCCGCTATCCCCGAAATCCTCAGTCAAATTCAAAAAGCAACGTTGAACGGTAAACCATTCAACACCAACACAATCCTCCCTACCACGATAACCGTCTGGAGCTTATCGTGCCTCTCGAGGGAGCCATCGAAATCAAGATCATTCTTACTCGGACACGCGCCGAAAGCGTATCGATACGACCCGCAAACGATTCTGAAATTCTAGAAAACTTCTATCACGATCCGGGCCGCGCAGCCTCACCGGAACTATCACGTGAACACGCATATTGCAAAGGCGACATCATCCCGCTGAAGTGCGACCTCAAGACCACTAAGCGCATCGATGACGAACACCACGCCTTCCCTGAGCTAGAAGAAACAACGGTCGATATGCTATCAAGAAGGCTCTCGATAGTACACCTGTTGCGAATGCGCCGTATCCGACATCGTTCATCTTCTAAGTGTCTCGTGCGTTGGCCTCGCTAACGCACGTTTCTAAAACAAAATCTAGGAGAGTTCATGAAGAAATTTTTAACGTCCATTACTGAAGGCTACATAGCGTCAATATAAAGCAACACCCTAGAGCGATTCTCGCAGACGTGTTGATTTATGGCTGGATCGTCTCGCAATCTTCTCAAGAATTCGATTCATCGTGCTCATTAGTGTTCAATCATCCTCTACGCCAGATACGTCTATAAAAAGACATCAGAAAATGACACAATAAGACTAATACTCATCCGAGTATTTGTCTTTTCTTTCACAGAAGGCGGACTCACGTCCGCAATCTCCATACGCCTGCGCGTATGGCGTATTCTAATTGAATACATTCATTCTAAAAGGAGAATCAAAATGATTAAAAAGTGGATCCCACTAGCCATTACTACGCTTGTCGGTATGAAATCGTTAAACTACTCGGGCTCGACCTCTTCCTCGTCATCGGAACACTCGCAAGTGTTCATCTCGAAAGCTGACTGGGGGCGAACTCATCGTGCCTCTCATCTTCCTCGCTACCCTAACCATTGGCGTATTCTTTCTGCGTTATTCAACACCATCAAAGCAAAACGTATCAGCGGAACGAAAGCGTGAAAAAAGCTCGGTTAGAAGCCATTCGTAAGCAACAAGAGAAGAAGAATACAATCGTCTCGTCTGTATTATAACCAAATGCTTTCAACTATAGGGAGTGAAAAATGAAAAATTTCTACTGACATTCATCAACGACAAAGGCCAGTCATTCGACTACAGCCTTGTCGCTGAATACCTCGATGACGCAGACCGCCGTGGACAAAACTTGCAAGAATTGTTCAACGCAACTCTTGTCACTACTATGCCTGCTATCTAACCTATATTATTATAGAACAAACATTACTAAAAGGGAGAAAAGCATCATGTCACAACAGTAATCAATCGCGATCGCAAAAACCAACTTTGGTGAAATCCACATCCATTCACACGGCTCTGCCGAATACGCGTTCTCATTTCTACCGTGAGGCTTCTTCCGAACCACTCACTATGGCAGAAATCGGACACATCATCGAAACAGCGCTCGACGAGTTCTCATTTGGTGCTGTCGATAACGACTACAATCTTTGGCCAAGGGATATCGAACACGGACACTTCCTACAAAGATGATCATGCAACTGCATGCTGAACTCTTCCAACAAAAATACGAAACATTAAATTAAAGGAGCATCAACTATGAATCAATTTAAAAAAACAATCGCACTCATCATTATCGCCGTCCCGCTACTCACTGCATGCGGAAATAAAGACATCTTTGAAACGACTTATACGTTTAACCACGCCACTATCAAATTACCAAACGGCGAAATCGTTAACGGTGATGTCAAAGAATGGGCCCGCGAAGATAAAACAGATAGTGTCCGTGTTACATTGAAAAATGGACGAACCTACTTCACTAGCACAATGAACGTTGTACTATACAACGATTAACTATAGGTCTCTCACGTCGTCACGTGAGCGTCTTATCCTTTGAAAATACGAAGCAGAGTCAAGCTCTGCTACGTACGCGTACGACGTCCTGTTTCGCACAGGACTGGTGCTCCTACAGCTATATGCTGTGGGAGCTATTTTTTTTTCCTGTCAGACCTCCGTCTGACCGGATTCTGCTATAAAAATAACAAATGCATAGGAGAAACAAAATGCAAATCAAATTCGGAAAAGAAATCACCGCTACTATCCCACTCGATGGAAACATCCCGTTCGTATCCGCTAAAGGCGTTACTGTCCAACTGGACACCATCGTGCCAATTCCTGATGGCATCCGGTTCGAAAACACTGGACTTAATCTACAATTAGACGTCACTGATACGATCACTCTTTGCAACACCAGCAGCCTGCGTACAAGCATACGCACCGGAAGCACTTGCAACTACTCAGACAAAACATTCATCAACAACTGCACCCTCTAAATTCCAGACCATCGTGGTCTGGTTTTTTTTCTTGCAACGGGAACCGTGCAGAACCCGTGTAAAAGTGTCGTAATAGTTACACCTATTAGGATACCACCCGACCATCGGTGCGGGCCGTGGGACATGTCACTATCGCGACATTATACACTCACTCAGCACGACATCTGTCCGATGCTCGTGCAGAGTTCCGTGCATTGCTCTGTATGCACGCCTCACTATCGTATCGGCGTTAATGCACTTCATCGTCTCCGAATACGTGTCCTTCGTGCACGTGTTCTACGACAATTCCGTGCATAGGACCTGTATCGATCTTCGATCGATCAAGCCCAAGCATACTCACAGTCCCACGGGTATGCGCATAATCGATACCCTCCGTCGTATCTCATTCGAGATACACCTACGTTCCTCGATTCGGTGCCTCGTGCACGAGCCACATGCGCACACTCAACTTCGCCGCTACGCGCCTTATCCTCGTGCAAAGCCCTCGGATAGTGACTCGTATCCGAGTCATCGGCGCCGGCCATTCTCACGATTCGACACGGTCTTCTCGCGAGAATTCGCGGGGACACCCCCCTCGCAATTATCCGTGCAAAATGCATCATTTTCGTGTTTCGCTACCGTGGTACACACGTGAAATTTTGGTTGATTTCGGAGACGTGCATCGGTACTGACTTTTCGTGTGAAAATGTTGTAAAGAAACACTCGAGTATACGCCCGCGACACTGATACGTGCATGTATCGCGAAGCTTTTACGATGTCTCGTAAAACGTCGCTCTACTACAAAAATTCGCGCAAAAACTCGTGATAGTGCGTCTTGATAGTGAACGATGGCGGGCTGTACAGTGCTCACCACAGTGCGCACGACCAAGGATATTCGTGCGAAACCCTACTACAAAACTCGTGACGGTGGCTCTATCAAACGTGTGCTATCACGGAGCTCGTGCGACAGAGAGTGCCCCTAGTGCTTCGTGTGCGTGGTTCTACGTGTGCTTCGCGCGCCGTGTACTTGCGCAAGACTTCGCGTACGAGGTCTCGTTCGCGTGTATGTGCGAGCAACTTTATCGTGCCTCGTGCTGAAGTGTTTTGTGCGTGTGTCGTGCGCGAGATGTCGCGAACGATGCTCGTGGGGGTAAGAGCATAAGATATCGCGTACACCACCCAAAAATTATACCACAAAATCCTTTTCGAAAATCTACCCATTCATCGCGCAAAAGAGATAGCGATACAAACCTCTACCGCTCACTCTCCAGTCACTGTCCACTGATAGCCAAAAGTCCAGACGCGCCAATACAAACAGCACCCAACGTCGACAATATCTCAACTTTATGAGCATCATACATCTGTACACGCAGCGCACAGACCCATATACCACGAAATCACTTGCTCCCTTGCCACCATGCATTATCAATACATACTACCCGAACAATAACACAAGCGCAAACACAATTCGCACGACGAAAGACCAATTTGAGAATATCCCTTTAAATCAACCGTGACAAACATCTGTACACGTCCTCTCAATTTGATAAGACCATTATACAACAATCACGAGATACTATCAACCAAAACTTGCGAGGTCACATTCCCATTCCATTCATTGAGATCCACCTTACCAATCACGGTCACGATGGATCCACGCGCACCACTCGTAATCTTCTCAATGTTCAACTTCTACGATAATTCCAAATCAACACATCGAAGCCTTGCGTTTTCAACTTTAAGTGCTGTTTTTCAGAACCCATTAATCGCATATCCAACAAAGTGCCCATCTGATCTCATATGTCACGGGAACTCTACCGAAACCTTGACCGAATGGTTCCAAACTATCAAGGTATGCGCAATACTCAGGCACTAAACCTGCATCACTATCGTGCAACTCAATCATATTTTTAACAAGTGTCACTTTAGACGTCTTCAACTGTTCAATCACTCGACCAACTTCATGAGCCAAAGCACGCGAAATTCATGCAAGCAATCGGATTGATGACACATCCAAGGGGCCCCTATCATGTCCTCCCCACGAGAACAAACCACTCGGGATTCAATTCTGAAAATCCTTGTCATCGCAGACCTCAAATTAAACCATTCAGGTGCTCGCCCAGAACCATGCAAATGATACCCTCGACCAATCGACGCATCATCAATCAATAATCCATCGCCTGTCAATTCATGTAGAAAAACAACGGTCGGCAAATCAAATGTATTCGTTAATTTACCAGAAACCAATCCGGCGTACCCAACACCCGCATCGATAACGGTAACCAATGAATCAAAACCAGCAATTCTCAGTAGCGGCTTGACTCAATGCATTCGAACGAGTTTTACGATATTCATTAATACGCCATAATTCTCGAGCGTAAGTCCTAGCTTGTAAGACATCGTCTTGCATAAATACTTGAAATGCGTATTTTTGACGTAGACATACTCGCCGTGACGCATTCAACATCGGACTAATATAGGAATCAATCGTATCTGCATCAAGACCATATTTTAATTTGCCATTATCCTTCAACTCTTCAAGAATCGCCCAAAGACCTTTAAACGGACGTAGATGTTCTGCCGGAGCGTTTTGATTAACCGTGAGTTAGACAAAAACTTAACCGTCTCTTTAACTAAAAGCGATTCTCGTCCAACATTTTCATCATATCCGCAACCGCTGATATACCTGCAAACGGATAAAGCGCTTGAACTAACGTCCAACTGCTCTACAGTTCCATACGTTTGAGCATAATAAAACCATCAACTTATACGCACTTCACCACCCGATATAGACTTAAACGGATACGTGTCATCATAAAAAGAATTCGGATTGACAATTACATCAGCGTCTGGCTCAACTCAGCACCTGGGTGATGATCCGTCACCAAAACATATAATCCAAGCTCTTTAGCTACACCGGCATATGCTTTAATACCATTATCCGTTGTGATAATAGCCTCTGTGTCAGGAAACAACCTAGTGCTTACTTCAGAGACTTTCTTCAGACAATCCATATCCAGTAGCCATCGTTGGATAATAGCATGTTCACATTCGTCCAACCCAAGGCATAAAGTGAGGCATAAATTGTATCCCCTGACATCAAGCCATCTGCGTCATAGTCCGGAATAACGGTAATAACTTTTCCATCCAACGTATGTAAAAATCAATCCATTCCCGTGAACGGTGCAATAAACTACCATCATGCCAATCACTCGGTTTTGAATTAACCAATTGATCATACAGTTCCGGTGTCATGTTCGTAATAGAATTAAATTCATCAATTAATCGATTAGTCATTAGTTATCTTTTCTAAATGTACGACCAGTCGTACATTAACGCAACAAATCAAAATGTCAACAATCGTTGCGTTCGTATTTTCTATAGTCTTATTATACCACAAAATCAAATAGAAATGCTTAATTTGACAGTGTTTTCACTAAGATTTTGCATCGACTTTCGATGCCAAATATGATATAATCAAATCATGAACGCTCATAAGAAATCGAGATAGAATCGTCATTCTATTCATCTTGTTTTGTAGTAAAATATCTAAGATGAAATCTGTTTTGAGACAGATTACGTTTAAAATCGATTTTAACTATTAAACGAAAGAGTGTTCATACTGAACACTCTTTTTATTTAGAAAGGACAATTGCCCATATGAAATATTTTTAACTTGGATAATTTCTGGGATATTGAATCATTTGAAAACCTATACACATAGCCTACTACTATCCAGCAACAAAAATCATTAGAACTAGATTTCATTGATGACGACAATCTTGGTTTGAACAACCCTATGGTTCAATATACAATTTCAAAAGAAACTTGTAGAATTCTTCAACATTAATCATGAACTGATCATGACAAAATTCGCTTTTATAACCTGAAAACGGTAGCCGCGCAATCAACTACATCAAACGATACGGTGTTGCAACTAGCGACACTATTATTGATCGCAAAAAACTACCATCACAAAAAAGTCTATTGAAAGCGAACATCTCTACCGCATTTTACGACCTCTTGGAGAATTTGCTGGCTGGGACGAATATTGGTATTATCCTGTAAAAGATACAGACCCCGATTATAATCCAGAAATACATGGCCGATTCTTTGGGTATAACTCGACCAACTATGATGAAACCGTCACATCCGCTGTTATCCACGAATTATTGGCTTGCTTGAAAAAAGTATTTGCAATTAACTCTGATAAATCCATTTCAGAAATGATTGCAATTCACGCGCAAAATGGATTTAAAGACATCCAACTTGACATCACAGCTAAATATATTCGATCTGAAATAAACGACAAACTCTTTACAGAATCATAAAGACCGAATGCCTGATTTCTTACAATACGAACCCGAAATCAATGCATACGGTAAAGAATATATGCGTCGCAACTACAACTCTGATAGAAATGCGACAAAACGAGCATGGCGTTTAACAAACCGATTCATCGATGTATCTCGACTAAATGAAAAAGATGTCAAAAATTGCTCTTGAAACGAGTTATGTCCTATCTCGGACTAACAATCAAGGAAGCTGACACATCAAAACAACGTCTACGTAAAAAGACTTAAATGACCTCATTGATCGTATCATTTACAATGCATCTGACGTAGTAAATTTAAGATATGTTCTCGAACACAGCCTACTCAGTACCATATGACTTGCATGGAAAACTATTGGAACGCTATCCTCAAACAATCTATAATCATAACGGGGACGAAATCACACCAAAAATCGAGTCCAAGCAATATTCGTACAAATCGCTTAACACTAGATTCTACCTCTGCAAAATTCGTAGAATTTATCGTATCTCCATACAAAGCACTTACTGACAACGAGACAGTTAGCTTTATGTACCCATCTAAATCAGCAATTAAACGTATCAAACGTTTAACGGGCCAAACAATCAAACAATTCGACGTATTAGAAGAAACTCACAAATGGTTCCTCAAAAACGTAACAGATGATCCAACAACCGAAGCATATCAATCATGGATGCAAGTTTATAACTCTACTCGTCCATCCGAGGTAAAAACTTCAATAACGGAAAACAATACCAAGAAGATTACCCGCATATGGCTCATGATGACAGAACCGTACCTAGCGACTACATCACGGAACTTATGGAGACGTATAACACAAACATCTTCTACTACAACAAAGATTTGAGTCGTTCATCATGTTATGCCACAATGTCCATCAGTGGAATTCACGGTGCAGAAATTCACCAGCAACGGTATCGATACGATTGCGACCTTGTCGAAATTCATAATCACAAACTAAAAACAAATCCAGATACTGACCGAAAAACGGTGCCGTTCAAAGAAGCCCTTAACGAACTACCTGCTCGTGTCACTCTCGCATCAGGAGAAGAAGTTAAAGTTCGAGATTTCATTAAGAATCCTAAAAACACCAACTGGTAACGAAAAAGACCAGCTAACCCTTACGTAGTGTGTGGAAACTAAAGAGAAAACCAGAACTGTTCCTCACTGAAAAACGTCAAAACTCTGACCTTAAGAAATGGGAATTAGCAGACCGATACAAATATGTATCTGTCGGTATAGCTAACCACGAAGACTTTGCATCATACTACCCACTTCTTCTTTCAATGCTATCGGCTCAGAAAACGTAGCTCGTGGTTTTTAGATAAAAACGGCGAATACATTGACGTATACTATGAACTATTCCAAACCCGTCTAACCGAGAAAAATCGAGCAGACATGTCTTTACCTGAAGACGTTTCGAGAATTAGCCGAAATCACACCAATTGCTGATGAAACCTCATCAACGCAGCATCAGGTGTTGGTGACGGGAACTTCGACACAAATCTTCGAGTTAATAACAAAGTTATCGCCATGCGTATCATCGGACAACTGTTCAGTTATCGTATTGGTCAAGCAGAAAACTCTCGCTGGTGCAAAAGTACCATCAACAAACACAGATGGTTTGTACGACCAATATCACACCAGAACTTAATAATAAAGTTCTATTTGAGACCATAGCCGACATGTATGTCGATATCGAACCTGAAGTATTAACGAATTTCATCTCAAAGACTCAAACAACCGTCTTGAAATCTGATCGTCAACAAGAAAAACAGGTGAAGAAGAAATCGCGGCCGCAAACGGTGCTTCGTTGACAGCATGGCGTGGACCGGCTCCCGTTAACAACCTAAGCTCACCGCAGCTATCGTTGACCGTATTCTTGCTGAATACCTCTGGAGAAGAGCGCCAAATCAACATTTTGACCGTGACTTCGCACGAGAACTCTATATTGACTTTGTAAAATAAACACCTCGATACCGATGAAAAATCGATTCGAACTTACACGTTTCTATCAATGGATTCTCGCATCAAGTCCAAACACTCAACGATATCTATACCAAAAAGAAACACAAATCGTTGACGGTGTCGAAAAATCAGTATTGCGTCCAATGCAACACTACAACAGAGGTTTCCTTGTTCGTTTAGACTTCTTAAACAAAATGCGTGAACTAACAAACCAACCACAATTGCAAATTAGAAACGCTCATTGCGGCAAAAGATTCATCAAAACCAAAAAGTTCCTGACGCACCAGATGTTCTAAACGCAGTTAGAATCCACAAACCAAACGGTTACTTCGCACACAAGAAAATCAATATTCAAAACCGTAAAAGTTAACGGTGCTTGATCCAAATATGACGATTTTAATCGACAACGAAACACAAATCAATAAATGTAAAGCAAACCAATACAACGAATTTAACGCTGACTTTATTGAACACATATCGACCACGAAGTCTATATCGACCTCGTTCAAGATACTTTTGAATCATCATGGTGCATAACGTTCAAGAATCTTATAGCGAGTTCGAACGAAAATCAAAAACACGTTTAGCGTTACTTGAGCTAAACTCAAACAAAATTAGAAAGGCACATAACAATATGGCTAAAGACAAAAACTAGAAGTTGCTAAACACAAACAACAACTCACAACATGCAAAAACCATATTGCACGCCCTATATTAAACTAAAACGTGAGCAGACAGCCCTATTTTTGAGAGTCTCTGCTTTTACTTTTTAATTAGCGCGGCATCCTAGTATGGTTAATTCTAAGTCTAACGGAAAGTGTTATTCACAACCCCGATGTCTGAAATTCTTCAATTTCTAATACCCAATTCAATTGGGTATTTCGACCCCATTTGGGTCTCTTTTGGGTCATTTTGGGGACGTTTTGGGTCACACGAAATGTTGTAACAAAAGGCGTTTTTCGACTATATTTTATTAAATATACCCAAATACCCAATTATTTATAATACCCTTATAGAGAAATAAAAAGAATATAACACGTGATATAAAAATATGAAAAATATAACAAATGTTATATTCTTTTTAAAATCGTATATATGAAAAATAAAAACATGGGGTAAAGTGGGTTTTTGGGTACAGAATTGAATCGCAAGCACCCGTAAACCGCGTTAAATCAACGTTTTTGACTAAAAATGGGTCATGCCCAAAAACCCAAAACCCTCGATATACACCCAAAAGACTAAAAATTGCACCCTAAAAATAAATAGAAAGACGTTTTATTATGGATTTACGACCAACTACATTTATAGCGACGAGCAAAGTCGCACCCAATTACGAAGAAATTCCCGCAACGTTTGATAAAAACATTATCCGACAAAACCGATATACATGCCAATGCATATCTTCGAACCGGTTCTGGAAGGAAACTCCGTATGGTTAGAAATTAAAAATGCTCGTTGATTTGGGTCTGCGTAAAAAGATATTTAGAATTCGACCCGTTGATTCTTCGACAAACTGCACTATATCGTTATTACCCACCACCACGGCGACCATTTAGAACCATCTACTTTGTTTTATGTGTTGGAGAATTACCCTCACATCAAAATTATTATTTCGCCCTTCCTCTGGCAATACGTTCAAAGTCCTCTTTATAGACCTACACGTAAAAACGGAATCCCAACCTATCCATATCAGCCAAAATTCCAAAAATACGCAAATCGTTTCGTCGAAGCTAAAGCTCAATGGTTGGAATTAGACGATGGCCAACTTGCTATGTTATCGCCACGCACCGTTAAACACGGGGACATTGTCAATATTGCATTAGAAATCTACCATCGCGAATCGAATCTTCGCATGTTGTACTGTACGGATATAGATAACCTAAAAGGAGCATCTACATTCAAAAGCGTGTTGAACACAATGGAACATGTAGACGGACTCAATCAAGATACAACATACAATGTCATGTTGTTGGAAGCAAACTATACTGAAGAAAAAATCGTAGAATGGCTGATTACAGAAAACTAAAATTACAACAAGACCCCGCCATGTCTGTTGACGAGAAAGAACACTGAATGGAATAATGCTCTGACACGAGCCAACACACCGTCGACATATTTCCGAACAAGACGCTATAGCCTATGTTGAAAAATGTTAGATCCGTCCGGCATCTTCGTACCCTTACATTCATCTAGTATGTTTGGGACGTTATTTCAAAAATAACGCCTTTTATATAGCACCTAATCCATCGATTAGGCGCTCTTTTTATTGACTTCTGATCTGATTTGTGTTATAATAAATCTTGTCAGTAAGACAATAATTTTTATGAAAGGCAGAACAACTATGCCAGAAAATAAACGTGTATTGCAAACACAGGGCTCCGTCCAGGAGTGAATTTATGCTTGAGGCCGTCGTGACATATGCTCAAACAAAACGTCCACGTCAAAACTCATTTAACCCTCAAAACTATGAATTTCAATTACATTGATGCAAGATCCAACGCATCCAATCGTTGTACACGTGGATCAACACTTGGATCCAGCAGAACAAGCACGTATCAAAGCAGGCGCAGATCAATATGTTCGTAATGCATTGAAAGTAGATAAAAACGATCCAACAGGACAAACTCAAAAGATCTATCTTTCTAAGAACGCACGCTTTACGTCAGCACCCTAACATCCAAGATATTAACGATGTTCTTTCAAAAACTTGATCCAAAATCATTCATTCCAACATTGAAAGATACAGAAAACGGATATGAAGTTTACGAAGTAACGATCCCAGCTCAAGATACAAATCCAGTATGTAAAGTAATCATCAATGTTTATGAATACAAAACAAGCTTCGGTCAAGGTGTAACTGATGGTATTCACACATCCTTTATCCACGCGACATGGTTCCATTCTGCAGGCGGTGGCGGTGTGAAGAACGCTATCGAAAAATACGGTGAACGTTTCCATGGTGACACAACTGCTCCAACTACAGGACAACCTGCACCAACAGCAGTAACAGGATTCACTGCCCCAGTAGCACCTACACCAGAACCAACACCTGCATTTGGAACTCAACTCCAGGCGCAACTCCATTCGGAGCACCTACGGGCGGAGCATCACCATTCGCGTCAGCTCAAGATTCACCATTTGGTAACGCGTAAGCAATTATTAATTAAAAACCTAAGACCTGACTTTCACTGAAGGTCAGGTTTTAAATAAATTAAATCAATAAGAAGGAGAACACATGGTATTCGATGGACACTCCATATTCGAAACATCCCACAACAACCTCCTCACGTTTTTGCACGGAACCCGCTCATTTCGAAAATAGCAAAACGATGACGCTTGGTCTATCTCTCGACAAAAACAAAATACCAATCAACTTTCGAGAATTCATGCGAACAGGAACCGTTCGAAATGCAAACTTAAACGAACAACCGTTCGTAAAACTATCAGATATCGATAAAGATCCAAATTTTGATATGGTCAATCATGTGTATCGACTCTCAGCGTTGGAAAATCGCGTCACGATGATCGATATCGAACCAAAAAGAACAAGACAATGTACTGTTATGGTGGTCTCGTTTTCCAGCCCACTATGCCGAAGTATCCAAAATGGAGGACTACATTTACTATTAGAAGTTCCCGAATCCTTCATTGACGAAGAAAAACAGCTATATCTTCGACACTCTTGTTCAAATAAAAGAAAACAAAGAAGGTACTTGTGAATATCTCTTTAATCGTCACAACATTACCTTCACAAAAAAGATGTTCAACAAGCCACAACCCGATTTCACACCAGGAACAAATGATGCTCAATGGTTGGAATGTTTACTCAATCACTTAGTAACGATTGACAAAGAAGCTAAAGAGCGAAGACTCAATCTCGAAAAAGCGCCTGATTTTGAAGAAGAAAATCTTCATGGACTACATCAATCAACAATTAAGTAAACCCGATGACGCACCAATGCGAGGCTATATATTTCACGATGTCATTATGAACCCACGGTTCATAAATAATCTTGCTGATGAAACCAAGAAACCTGACAAATCAGCTCGTGAGTATACAAACTTACTGCAAAATCACACGTCAACTTGTCAAAAACGGCAAACTCACTCATAAAACAAGATGACGCTATGAATTCAGACTACTATGGAAAAAGCGATCATCCAAAAGAGAAATGCAAACGACTATATTTATTTAACATACCTCTACGGCAAAGAATTAATTAAATATAGAGACAAACATGATGAATACACGTCAAGGGCTTCCATGGTTACTATATCAAAGCCGACAAGCCTACTACTATCTCAAACAAAGCGATCTAGAAAAAGAGGAGCCTGAATATGCCCATTTCTATTCCATCCCGACACATTAATCGAATCTTTCCATATGAATTCTACAAGAATTATTTGAACACTTTGACGAATACATTCCGTGCCTAAATACTTTTATCGTCAAGCTAGCACTTCCGGATATACCCAATGAAAAGAACGATATCTGATGAAATTTCACATCAATCAAAAAGATTTATTGAACGAAATACGGAAAATCGTAGACATCGGACTAGATTTTCCTGTCTATTCTTAATGCCATATACATCAAAAGAAAGCGTCATCCAGTCAAAACAAAATGATTCATGGTTATTTGTTCAATATTTCTATAAAACAGTTCCCTTGTTCACACAAGAACAATCATTAGAAGCGCTTCGTAAGTTCCTGAAATCCTTTGGGATGACCCGAACCTGCTTATTGGAATTTATGATTCAGTGAAAATTCGAGTGAAAAATCCAACTCAAATCGTATCTATCATAAAAGCCCCTCACGAAGTTCTTGAACAATTGCACGCAGATCGATAACCACCCACTAGTGGGCGGTTTGCTTTGACTCCATTATAGTGAGTTGGCAAACCGTGATTGATTAGCCTCAGTTTTAAACTACGTTACTTGTAAATATATAGGTACCTTGGGATGTCTGCCTAGTCCCACGCTCTACGCCTTATCATTAAACCGTTCTGATTGGTAGGAACCGTGTGATGAGGAACTCAAAAACTACTGAGATAACATTGGCGAAAGGCAACAAAGGGTTTGTTTATACCCGCTTACGCATTAAATAAACATAAAACCATTAGAAAGGACTTTGTCAAACGTATGACAAAAACATTAACAACCCGCACAACACAAGCTTGCGTGTTAGACCAACAAAGGTAAACCGTTAATGCCAACGACACGTCTTGGCAAAGTTTATCGTCTTTTTCAAAAACAAAAAGAGGCCCATATCGTATCATATGAGCCGTTTACTATCCAGTTGGATTACCAACCTTATACACAGGTTATTCAACCGATGACACTGGCGTTGATAGCGGCGCTGTTCATTCAGGTTACTCTGCAGCTAATGAACATCGTGAATGCTATAACGCTGAAGTCGTTGCTCGTAATGACATTTCTAACCGTCTCTCAGATAGGCGTATGTATCGATCAAAATCGTCGGTCCAGAAAAACACGATATCGTAAACCGCGGTTTAACAACCGCAAAAATAGAAAAAGGATGGTTACCACCATCCTTATAACAAAAAGTAGCCACACAATTAAATGAAATCGATCATTTACATCGTTATTTTCCTATTGAAACAATCATTGTTGAAGTTGCTGAATTTGATATTCAAAAATCAAAAATCCAGATATCTCTGGTATTGAATATCAGCAAGGACTTTACAAGGTTATAATATTCAGTCAATTACTGCTTGAAAAACACAGACGTAAATGACTTTTATTGTGGAAAAAGCTGTTTCTGATTTTTGAAGTGGAACACATGTTTCCAAAATCAGAGGGTGGTTCTAATCGCATTGACAATTTGACCTTATCTTGTCATGATTGCAATGAAAAGAAAGATACATGACAGCAGAAGAATTCATTCAACAAACCTTATCCAACCAAAAAGCGACTGCAAAATTAAAAACAATTACCTGATGAAAAACATTTATTCAAATACATGGCGCATATGAACGCTACAAGATGGGCTTTATATGATGCTATTAAAGAAAAGATATCCAAATGTCAAAATGACCTACGGTTATATTACAAAATATGAACGTATTCAAGCAGGCCTTCCAAAAAGCCCATCATATTGACGCCAAATGCATCACCGGCTTTGCAACTGTCCCATCTAGGAGTCAAACAGTTGTTAAAAGTGAAAATGCGTCGACATAATCGTCAATTACACGCGCCACCTTCAGTAAAGGGCATGTACGTAAAGCTGCATGTTTACCAACAACTGTATTTTGGTTTCCAATTGTACGATCTCGTATGCTTTAATAATCATCGTTATTACATTAAAAAGTCGTCGAAGTTCAGGTTCCTTTGTACTGTGTTTCTGTTGAAGGCTTAAAGAATGAAGAACGAAATTATAAAAAAATTAACATTATTAGCCCATACAAATGCTTATTGTAACTAATCGATACGTCAATGCGTAAAAATGCTAATATTAATTTATAGAAAAGGACGGTCCCAATTCCTCCTCCGATTAAAATCAGGGCCCCCTATGGGTCACTTGTACGGAGACTTTTATGACGACTAAATACAAAATAATATGCATTATCTGCATTACTTGCATTCTTTTTCAGCTCAATATGTACTAATATCCATCAACACCTCGGACGAGATCGCAAACACCATGCCTCAATTTTTTGGGGGTTCATTGTTCTCGCCTTAGTAGGCACCTTCGCTAGTTATTTCATCGCCTTAAACGAAAAACATCAAAGAAGAATCACGTGTATACAAATACCGATACACATGGGGCGCTATTGCTGTCTATTATCTGTTTGTTGTAACAACCTCCATAATTGGCATATCATTTGGCATCACGCCGCAAATACAATCAAATCAGAGCGCACTGAATGAATTACTCAAACATAACGCACCAATTCTTATAACCTATATGACGATTATTGCGCCTATTCTAGAAGAGGTAATATTCAGACATCATTCCAAAACGACTATCTTTTTGGAACAAAAACATGATTGGTTTGGATACGCTATCGGCTTCGTGTTATTCTTAATATTGCACAGTCCACAAGGCATCATGGGTTACATAACATACGGTGGAATGGCAGCCATGTTCACATTTATGCGCATATACTACAACAACATCAATGCAAGTATATTGACACATATAACATGGAATACTATAATAGTCTTAATCATGTACTTAAATTAAGGATGCCATCGATGAAAACAAAATTAATTCAAAATTTTTAACCGTGTGTCTCATTGTATTAACAGCATCAGCAATTGCTGTTTATAAATTACACTACAGAACCAATACAAAAACATCGTAACAAAAACAGATGCACCGAGAGATCACGCTGAACTTGTTACGTCAACCGTAAAAGCTCACAGAAATCACAAAACACACACAAACAAAGATTTCCAACAATTAACAACAAAAAGCCGTTAAAGAAAAACCAGTTGTTTATATCTTATTCAAAACAGGTTGTGAAAATTGTCAAAAGTGTTCCTGTAATCGAAAAACACATAAATCAATTACCTGAAACAATTAAGAAAAACGTGTATTATGTTAATGCAATGTCCTCACTAGGTCAAGAACTAAAAGGAAAATATAACATTAAAACAAGCACGGCTGCAATTCTTGAAAACAGATGATCAAAAACGAAACTAAGATTTATTCGTTAAAACACAGTGATCGTAATGCTGACGATTCACTAAAAAGACATATTTGATTCATTGCGCTATGGTCAAACTAACTCTAAAACAGAAGTCCCAAAGACTTCTGTTTTTATTCTTTTCAAGACCTCATCAGAACGTGACCTCTATGTCGTCACGTTCGTCCTCTAATATACATTCATATTATATTTCATCAACACCTCATAAGGAGCCCCCATGTCAAATAACACTTACACATCATTACCATTTTCTGCTATTTCTACCACTGGTTAAATATTCAATCTTATCAGACACCGTTCCAATCATCTTAGGTATGCCTGGTATTGGTAAATCATCTATGCTTCGTGAACTCGAAGACATTCTCGACTCAAAAACATTCACCTACAAATCAACCAAATCGCAGACCGTACAGACTTAATCGGACAACGAAATGTTGAAGAAACATACACTCATCCTGACGGCACTGTTGAAAAACGCGTAAAACTTGCGTTCTTCCCACATTACATTATCCAAAACTCCATTGATTTCGCATTAGAAAACCCCGAAAAACTTTCTATCTTATTTCTGGACGAAATCAATCGTACGTCTAGCGATGTAACATCAGCAACATTATCAATCATTACTGAACGCACCATTGGAGGTCAAGTGTTGCCACCGAATTTACGAATCGTAGCCGCAGGTAACGATGACGGAAATGTAGTTGCCTTAGATACAGCATCACGCACACGGTTCCGCTTTCTTAAAGCGCACCCTGACGCTGAAACAATTCTCACTAAAGTTGAAAACATCAACGACTTTATCAAAGAAGTTATCACAACATACCCTCAACTTATCAAACAATATGGATCACTGTACACCGACGTCGACACAACGTCAACTAACAATACGGATGACGATTCGTTTGAACTAGAATTCGATATGGACGATGATGGTTTTGCACAACTCTGCGTCCCTCGTACAATTGAGTATCTATCAAAATATCTAAACACAGCACACATCGATAAATCAAAATCACCACTATCCCGTACTGGTTTCATGCAACATATGGAACAATTCGACGACCAAAAACCACTATTACAAATCATCATTGAGGGGTCCATTGGCACAAACGATTTTACAAACAAATTGATGGATAGTTTGAATGCCTATTATCAAGACATTCTCCATACAACAACAACGCAACAATCAATTACAGCGCTTCCTGCTTTTTGATTATGACGCATTCTCAAAAATAGCAAATACATCAAAGTTGACGAAAATTAACAATTATCGATAGCATGGAACCTGATACGCGAGTAAACATCTTAGTATCACTACTATTACAACAAAACGTCAATCGCGTCAATGATAATGCACTGGTTCATCGCACATTGAACAATCTTTTAATTCACAATGATCCAATTCCGTTTCCACTTCAAAGTGCATTATTCAAATCACCGCAACAGATCCAACACTATTATCTAAATCATCAATCAACCAAATTGCCGCAAACACGTCTCAACATTCATTAATTCAAATCATCGATGCATTAAAAAGACGCAGTTAATTACTAGGAGAACGCCCCTATGCAATTAAAAATTCAAGGTAAACCGAACAACCACAGTTTTATTCATGGGGTTCAGATTCAACCAAACCTCAATCAAAGTCATATCGACATCATTAAACAAACATATGTCGACCCCGCTCTCAGAAATCTAAAAGCTTTTTGACGATACCAATGAAATCACAGCCACTCAAATTGCAACAGCTATTTACAATTTATGGTTCAAAAGAAACCAAATTGATGGTGACCTTGACGCTGAATTTAAAAAGAAATCTACAATGTTCTAACACCGTTTGGTTTTCAAAACACAAACCTCATCGACGATCTGTATGGCTTACAAGCGCTTCATCAATTACAACTACCACACCCGTCAAATGACAAAAAGCAAATGGTAGTTTACACAATCGAAGACGATATTGTACCCGCTATACAAAAATCTCAATAATTCATGGACAACAAACCACATGGACTTATTGCTTTGCAGAGTTTATATGGATTTATCAAAACAAGAAATTTTGGAAACATTATGTTCATGGGTATCAAATCCGATACAGAGTGGAATCGCTACAAAGCAAAAGTTCTCGAATTAGCAACAGCACCCAAAGCCCGACAACGATTCTAAAAAGCAAACGAATTCAATACATTCCCATTTGCAAAACCAATTATCACAATCCGTTCTCTTAAACGAAAATACAACAAGCACATCATTTGAATATTGTTTGTTACAAGCAATTCATTTGTTAGAACCAACGGAATCAATATGTCCATTACCTGTTAACATAAAATCACAAATTATGCCGTCCGTTATTTTCGTTCTTCAATATTAACGCAATGAGCTACGCAACATCCAACCGAAATATCCAATGAAATTCAATCCATTCGAAATGCGAGCGTTTTAAATAAATCATTAAAAATGATTTCATCAACTCGACTAAGAACCGCTGAAACCATCACACCAAAACAAAGAACAAACTCAAAACAAAGCACAGATGATATCGTTCGACGTCAAAAACCGAAAACTCTCAAGCCAACCCCTCTCGTCAGAAACACAATTCAAAAGCGCATGATCAAACTCGTCAAACAATTCATATCAAACCGAGAATCACAGAACACATATAAAACTACAACCCACACGTACATGCGTCCAAATAGACGAAACCGTTAGACTATTCGCTCAAAGGCAAATCTACGAAAAAGTTATCATCCGGATATTCGCATATACTTCGATACATCAGGTTCAATTTCAGAAGACAATTATAAAAGCATCCGCTTTAAACATTATCAAATTGGCAATTAAAATGAACGTAGATATTTATGTTAGCTTCTTCCTCACGTTATTACACAACCTGTTAGGCTAAAGAAGTCAAAGACCGCACTAGCCAACAAATATTTAATGAATTTATTCGACTACCAAAAAGTTGGCGGTGGTACAGATTTCAATCAATTTTGGAATCAAATCAACGCAATCGACACACATAAAAAAATCAGGAAAATCATATCGCATCAATTTTGTTATCACTGACTTCTGCGATGAGAGTTCCACGAGACCCGCTCTTTACAAACCAAAAAGCGGCGGTACACATTCTATATTCCTATCACGCCAACTAGGGTCAACACACACAGACTATTCTGACATTGTTGACTATGCTAAATCCTTTGCATTAGCAATGTACCAAAAAGGAATCGATATCATTCAAAAACTCATCATGTAATTGCCGTCTAAAAGCGCCCTCTAAGCGATTTTAGATAAAAAGCAGCATAATATATGCGACCTCTCATAAAATCGCTTAGAAAAGCTAAATGACCTTAAAAACTCATGCAAACAAATCATCTATTCATGACTTCTCAAAAGATGCACAAAAAGATCCAAATCAAGGTGCAATCACATTTCGATCCTTCAGCACTTTTTCTTCGGAGGTATGCCCGGTCAAACCTTCGACCCCGCTGATTTTCAACCACCAGCACCTAACGACACGCCTGAAGAATTAATCAACCTCACCCAAAAAGCGAGACCAAAAACTTCAAAAGCACTTTTTCCGTGATGATGAAACACTCGCCCTATATCAAGACACTATCACGGAAAAAGAAATCAAACGCCTTATTACAAGGTGACGCGGGTGTTGGTAAAACACAACTTGTCGAAAACCTAGCAGTCATGATGGCTGAGAAAAACCCACTCGTCATTGACATGATTGGCGAATACGAAATCTATGAATTACCTCTTTCAAATTTAGTAGCAGGAAAAGGTATTGTCGGACAACTCGAACAAGCCGTTAAAGATATTATCGAATTCCTTGAAGAACAACAAAGCTATCGTCTTCATCGACGAAATTCATATGTTGTTTGATAATCGAGACACCCAAAACCTATTCTAAAATTGCTCAATTATTAAAACCCGCATTAGCTCGCAGTCTAAAAACAATTGGCGCAACAACAACATCCGAAAGGGACCAATATCTTAAAAGACCCAGCAATCAATCGTCGATTCTCAACGATCAACGTTCCGGAACTAAGCATTGAACAAACGGCTACAATCCTTGAAACACTCATGCCGGACTACGAAAAACATCACAACGTTACAGTGCCAGATAATACTAAATCAGAAATCATTGAGCAATCATGACCCAGTCAGAATTGTACAAAAACCCTAATAGCCATGGGCCCGACACTGCAATTACTCTCATGGATACAGCCTTTGCGGAAACACGTATGCGATTCAATCAATTGCAAACTCCACAAAACATGACAGCCCCCGCGCATATCGTTACAACAAAAGACATTAAAAAATCAGCCATTTCTCAATTTCAACTTGTAGAAGTAACTCCCGATGTCATTCAAAATCTAAAAAACACAACTAGACGCCAACATTATTGGCCCAATCAACGATCAAACAGACAATCGTCGATACATTTTGACGACAAAGTTTAGGTCTTGTTCGACAAAAACGACCAAATGTATTCTTGTTTGCAGGAGCCAACCGGAACAGGCAAAACACAAATTGCGCGTGAAATCGCAAAAATCTTTATTTGGAACAGACGAATCACTTATTTATATTAATATGAGTGAATATTCAAGCCATGGCGACTTAAACGCAATTGTTGGGTCTCCCGCCGGATTTGTAGGCTCCGATGATAATACAGAATTACCGTTACAACCTCTAAACAATAATCCGTTTTCGATTGTATTGCTCGATGAATTTGAAAAAGCGCATCCCGATGTGCAACAATTCTTCATGCAAGCATTTGATTATGGAAAAATCAAACTAAAACAGTAGGAACGAAAGAAATTGATACATCAGGCTGTATTTATTCTCACGACAAATGCAGGTGCTCAAGATTTCAATAAAAAGACAATCGGTTTGGTGCCACTCAAACATTATCAGCTACCGAAACCTCAACAATTTTAGAGCAAAATTTCAAACCTGAATTACTCAATCGAATGACACACAAATTAGTATTCGAATCAATCTCAAAAGATGACTACACTAAAATCCTAGCGGTAAAATATAGCAAAATCATCGGCTGAAACCTCAGGATTGCACCCAGAATATACATTATCGCCAACAATTCTGAGACATCAACAACCCCGATGATGTAGCTCTACTAAAACCAATCGCAGACGCGTCTTACAATCAAATGAAAACGGACGCCCGCTGAAAAACAATTCAACAATATATTGAATCTAAATTATTAGAACAATACAATCACCTCAAATTTCATTATTCTAAACTGTTTCGTGCATGTTTTAGAATAAGCTATCGAAAAGGACTTCTTTACATGCCCGTAACAATCACACAAAAACACCGATGGATCCGTAGATGTATCCGGTAAGATTACAACTAATAAGAAAATCACAGCAAAATATTTTTCACACAGCATTGACCGGATCTCCACAAAGTTTAAATCGAGGATATTTACAAGCTCATCACACACTCTTTATCACAAACAAGAAGATACAACTGAATTGCCAGAAGACGCTCTAACTCAAGTTTCTCGACAGTTTGATAACGTCAATCCCGTCCTCATTACAAACAAATATGTTGATGAAAAACTGGACCCTCGTTAAAATCACACCGACCCAAAATTAACACCAACACTACTATATGCTTCGAAATTACAGAATTTCATTCGCAAATACAAAACTTCCGCATAAAACATTGCAATCAAATTTCCAAGCACTCAACACCTGGAGCTGAAATTTATAAAACCACAAATTTTCACAATCATGGGTTCTGGCGATATTCTTCAACGCAGAATTTAACCAAAAAGCCAGCCAACACCACAACTACTCTGAAACAATTCAGTTTCTTGGAACAATACAACCTTGTAGCTGTTCACTGGCTCAATCGAAGACATTCAAGAGTTTAAATACGTTGACATCGATACAGTCTCTATTACAAATATTAATGAATTAAGACATCCGCTCAACACACCGTATAATGATCCACATACAGCATTGGTGCTAAGTGCAAAAAGAACCACCGTTTCATGCAACTAATGGCTCCAACACACACGGACAAAACACTCTTTAACACAAATATTGACTTCTGCAAACAACAAGCGTGTATACCAATTTGGCACAACACGCTACGTCTATCGAACAATTTAAAATTCAGCACATTAAAGAATATACCGCTTTACTTCGTTCAATTTCACAAACAGTAGACCCACGTCAAATCTATAAAGCACTCACCCAACTCATCCATCATATCAATTACTTTGATTCAAAAGATAAAACATTCTTCAATGTATCTGATATTACAACCATCTATCAAGAAATTAAAAGTTTTTGAGGACGTGCTCGATTCTCGATTAATTGACTCCTTGTTGAAATTAAACATTCGTATTTTATTAGCCTCAAACATTGCAAAATTAGAAGCTAATAAAGACAACCTATACAAACCAAACACAAATACAACAGACTGGCAAACCATCAAATCAAAATGGGCATCCCATCCAGATTATTCTGCACAACAAAGAAACATTATTCTATCTGAAGAACCATTAATCATTGCGCAAGCTGGTGCAGGCTCAGGTAAAAGTCACACCGTTGTTGGTAGATTGAACTAGTTTACAAGAACAAAACGAAAATCTATCTAACGTTCTTGATCTTATCATTTACCAATGCAGCCGCAGACAGCATCAAAGAACGATTCCCAGCAATTCAATCTGAAACATTAGCCCGTATGTTTGATACAATCTACCATGAAACATACCCGAAACAAGAACTCGTATCGATTGAAACATTTTATAATACGTTGCGTTTAATTGACGAGACAGCACCAATCTTCAAAAACATTCCATCCGAATCAGACCCACAACGAGTCTATTCATCCGAAGATATTGCATACGTTATTACTCGGCTTTCAAATATCGCTCGAGATTTCACTATGGCGCAAATCAGTTATAAACGCATTGACCATAAGTATTGACAGCTCAAATTAGTATCACTTGTTTCAAAAGCACATTAATGCTGTTGAAGCTATTATGAACGCTATCGGTCAAACAACACTCGAAATTAGAGACCAATCCTTATTTACATCATCACTTGCCAAAAGGAACCCAACAACTATCTATTCAAGTACATATCAAACGATCAACTACATCATCACAGATGAAAGTCAAGATATTTCAACATTTGAATATAACTTGTTATTAGAATTTGTAAAACGCAAATCAAGCACAATTCCTTATTGTTGGAGACGGTTCACAAACATTATATGAATTCCGTTCAAAGCGATCCTCGCTACATGAATGCATTAGAAGCATCTGGTGTATTTGCAACATATAAATTAGAGACAAATTATCGTTCAAAACAAACGAATTTTATCATACGCTAATGAATTCTTAAAAAGTTATTTCAGCCAACGAGATTGCACAAATCCAACTACAAGCCAATGATAAATCAGAACTAACATTAAACGATCTTGACGAATCCGTTATTCTTCGAGATGTTCCTTTAGACAAAACAAATGAGATACCAGGAACGACTTCAAACAATCTTTGAAATCGACGATATTCGTGACTATATTTTAGATAAAATCAACAAAGGCGAACAAATCGCTATCGTCGGTTACACTCGAGCAGAATTAAACATTATTCAAGCGGGTCTTAAAAGTTACTTGAAGAAAACAACATTACAACTCTATCAGATCACTTATTCCCGATAAAGCCAGCATCGCAGCTATCTGGACAACATCCATTGCGCGGGCCAATAAAAATTACAGAATGCTCGGGTAACAGCAAATATCAATAACGATATCCGATCACTTTTAACACAAGCCATCAGCCAAGCCTATAATTCACGATCTCCTCGACAAAAAGCGTTTTATCAAACAAAGATTAATGATACACTCGATCAATTGTTTATGACGCAACAATGGAACTATATGCGTAACTAATATCTGGCGCGAATTATTAAAATTGGTGGATTACTGTCATACTTACACAATTATTTCGTTCGTGTTGAAAACGATGAAATTGCGGCAAACAACTATCTGCAATCAAAAGATCCAATCAATGTTAAAGATGCAAAAATCATTTTATCCACCATTCACCGTGTTAAAGGTTTTGAATTTGACCACGTTGTCACATTACACAATGCCCACAAGACAAAAAGTACACATGGGTCATCGCTCAAGAGCTCTTTAGAATGTACTTCGTAGCTTTATCACGGGCCAAAAATCAGAAATGATCATCAATGTCAGCCGTGCTACAAAACATATTTCAAACGACACTATGTTTGATTTTCCAATGGAAACAGCCCATTATTTGCTAAAAATCAACTAGAAAACAATAATGAAACTGATATAATAATTACAAACTACGAAAAGGCCTATACTAAATGACAACTAATGAAATTTCAACTAAAATCGCAACCTTTATCATTAAACGCCGATCTACAACCGTCACCCGAGTTGCAAAAGCAACTCGATACGATGAGTTCGATCAAAATACACCCAACAACTATTGAAAAGAATATCGTGAGGATCCTGATAAATTCATGAAACTAACGATGAAACATCGATCAAGCATTAATCAAAGATATCGATGAAGTTCTCACCATCAAAAAGAAGTTGAGAATGATCATTGCGTAAAATTTTTAAAAGAGCGAACAGAGTGAAATCAAATCGTTAATCGAAAACACCTTCGCTCAAAAAATGGTTTCGATGAATTAGCAGATGACATTCAAGTTATCAAAAACACATTGCAATTCCGCCGAAAACAAAAACGTTGGGCTGAAGTTGAACTGTATTCCACGAAAACGTCAATAACTACCCAAATATTGCTGCAATACACTCCCGAGGTTACTAGATTTCTCTAAATTTAAAATTAATGAGAAATTAATTTTCAGGAGCAGTTAAACAATCGCCTGCTATGTCTACAGTGCTTAAAAAGTTCGCGCTCTTATTGCCGATATTGATGCCGGTATCAAACTTATGATTGACAATCATGGGGCTGAACTCGCTAAACAATTAGCTCTCTTAGAGGAATTAAAAAGACCCAACCAGTGCATGTGTTGTACAAACGGACCTATCTACAAACAACGTCAAGACGACGAAGAAGCTCAAGCAATTCTACAAAAACAATTGTTAGAACAACAACAAAGAAGAACTCCCGAAAGGCCCAACGCCTAAAGAAGAACAGCTCAAACAAATGGAAGAAGAACGCAAAATCGCAAAACTTCAACAAAGATGCACTCGCACAACAAGACATTAGCTGAACAAATGCGTCAGCTCAACTTGCACAAAGCGGCACAAAAACAAGCTCAATTATTACAAGCTCAACTCGACCAATTTAAACAAACAGTTGTTCCTCAAACAATTAGTGCAAAATATCCACCAATATATTGATGATATGTTTCGTCGAAAAACACAAACACACAATTGAAAACAATGACGTCGCTAAAGCGAATGAACTTTATCATAATCACTCCGTAGTTTCGCGACAGCAATCACCTGCGTTTGTAGCTACTAACGGACAACCTCGTGCCATTTTAGAACTAGCTCGATTTATTCTAGACTTGTAGCATAAAAAGAGACGCATGAAATCATGCCATCTCTTTTATGAAACGTAATGATTAGGACAAGTATCAGCAAAATTGAATCAACTGGACGTCTTTTTCCATGCCTCTCTACAACACCTATTATACACCAAATATTCAATATGTCAAATCGGAGGATACGATTTAATGCAAATTTAAATTGTTCTATGAACGAATACAATTATCTATTACGACAAAACACAGCAAAAGAACATTTAAAGTTAAAAATGGAGGCCACGACTAAACGATTTCGAACAAGCTATGCTTGAAAAGCAAACTTCCGCAAATGTCATACAATTGGATGCGTCAGCCATCTATTTACCGATGATGAATATGATCAAATTCTTAAATTATTTAATCAACAAAATCAATGTTTGTCAATGAGATTCGTTTGTGCCAAAGGCTGTTGTAAAGCTTATACTACGAACGGATCACAAAACTCTCACCACAAAGCGATTAACAAAACACCACTGAAACTATCTCGAAAACCGAACTAGAAATACATCCGAAGACGCTCGAATTACAGCACAACACGTCGTCGAGTGTTATAAACAAAACAAATTGCCAGACATCGAAAAATCATTCTAACAGCGGACTTCTTTTCAAACGAAGAGGTTGGTGAATTTCTACGTTATGCGAATCATGTAAGCACGTCATCCGTAAACATCACCAAAAAGAATCCGACTTAGGTCAACGATTCTATACGCCAATCAAAAACAAATAAAAAATTCAAAAATCAACACAGCTATACAAAAGACGTCGTACTATTAGAACATGTGCTGGATATTGGGCTTCCGTAACGTCAAATTCGAGATTGGGTATTTCGACCCCGTTTTCGGGTCTCTTTTGGGCCATTTTGGGTGCAATTTTGGGTCACACGAAATGTTGTAACAAAAGCGTTTTCGCTATATTTTATTAAATATACCCAAATACCCAGTGTTTATAATACCTTATAGAGAAATAAAAAGAATATAACACGTGATATAAAAATATGAAAAATATAACAATGTTATATTTATTTTGAAAAACGTATATATGAAAATAAAACATGGGGTAAAGCGGGTAAATGGGTGCAAAATTGAATCGCAAGCGCCCATGAACCGCGATTAAATCAACGTTTTTCGACTAAAATTAAGTCATTGCCCACCGCAAAAACCCTCGAAAATGCCCAAAATACTAAAATTGTACCCAAAAATAAATAATAAAAGAATAAAAATAGTTGACAATCATCCGACTATTTGATATCATTAGTATCAATAAAAACAATGAAAAGCAGGTTTCCAAATGCATCACTTCGAAACAAAGACATAGATACACAACGAATCCTTCTTCGTATCGGTGCCTCATTAAAGAAAAACTTCAAGAAATCGGTAATCGTGAATCACGAAGCATGAACTATGTAATTAACGAAAGCAAATTGCCGAATACGCTTTGAAAACCACTTGGTGAGAGTGTAATGATGAGCGTAACAATTACACCAAATCTACGAATTATTCACGACAAAAATATCACGATATACGAAAGAACTAGACCCATACATCTTTGGAGTTTTTGAATATATGCTCTCGGAAGAATCAAATCATTTCAAGTTAATAATCATAATGAACTAATTGAACACTTTACGACTATTATTGCTAATTTACAACTGGTACACATTCTACAAGAAGCAACTCCTAACAGCATAAAGAGCCAGACTATTCCGAGCGTTAAGTGTTAAAACTCGTATTGATGAAATCACAATGCTATTCCATATTTTACTTTCCGACGATTCGCTTATCTTTAACAAAGATTCATCTGAAAGTGATATTGCATGTATATGAGCATTTTGGACCTCGAGCTGGAACGTACACATTTGACCAACCCGAATCAGTCTGTTATACGATATTCAAGCCAATAGCACTGGCATCAATCAAATCGTATCAGAATTCAATCTTGTCAACGGCGCCCTATGCCACGAAAACACACGATCCAAACATCGTCCCTGTTGGTAACGGTCTATATAACAAGAAAACAAAAAGAACTAGAACCATTCGGTCCAATTATATACAACTACAAAGATTGCAACAAACTACAATCCAGTACGCCAAGAAAGTCGTTATCCATAATGAAAACGATGGAACAGACTGGGACGTTGAATCATGGTTCCTTTGATATAGCCGGAGGACTAACAAACAGTTTCGACCAAGACACATACGATCATTCTGGCAAATTATCGCTGGGTCCAATCAGCCCAGGGCAAATGCGCAAAAAGCTGATTCTTCTACTCATCTGTTGGGAACAACGGGAAAGGAACATATGGTCAACTATTAAAAAATTTGGTTGGAAAAGACAACTACTCGTCACTTGCCATTCCCGCGTTCAAACATGAGTTCATGAAAGCGAAACATGGTGCGTAAAACAATTAACATTGCTGATGAAAATCCCGTTGATATCTATCTCGATGACGTTCAAGATTTTAAAAGCCGCATGATTACCGGTGACGACATTATGATTAACCGTAAACAAAGATCCAATCACCGCGCAAATCAAGGCCATCAACATTCAAATGTTAAATGGTCTACCTAAAACTCGTGACAAATCCGACTCCTTCTACCGCCGATTGATTATTGTTCCATTCTTATATTCATTCACGGGTAAAGGTGAACGAGACTTACATCAAAATATGACTATATCGGTCGAAAAGACGTCGCTGAATATGTACTCAAAAACAGCATTAGAATTACCATCATTTTCTGAGTTCGTTACACCAGATCGTTCTAAAGTAGCACTGGACCAATACAAAGAAGATAATAACTCAGTAATCGAATTCTGGAATGAGTTCAAAACACAATTCCAATGGGACGTGTTACCCGCCAATTTCCTATACGATTTATACTTAGCGTGGTATAATATTGAGCACGGTGGTGAACGAGGCAGTTACTTCTCCAAAAAAGTATTTCTTAGTCACCTCCAAATGCACTTAGTGTCTAGCGATGAATAGAATTCAAAGCAACACATGCAACAAGCGCCAGCACATTCAACGTAAACTCAATGATGGACCAAGATGAACCTCTCATTACAGATTACAACCTTGTGAACTTTATGGACAAATCCTATGCAGGTCATGACCCACAACTAAAAAGAGCATTCACTCGACCATCTCGTGTCAGAGGAATTGTTCGTAAACAACCACAAACTAAAAACAGATACTGATTAGAAAGTGTCAACGACCACTCACTGCGGTGAGGTGGCTTGCAACTCTTATCTAGTACAAACGTTTTAACAACTCCTAGACTAAACAAGTCTCACACAAGGGCAGGTTGACAGCTACCCTGTAACGAACCCTATGAGACTCGTTACATTGATTCATTAGTCTAACTTTTCAAAAGCTGGTTTTGGATTTCCACTGTTATAGAGCAGCCCAGAAACTGAGATGTTCATTGCAGCCTTGTCATCATTGGTTCGATAAAGAACAAGCTTTTACAGCAAAATTCATGTTTGCTTTTTATCGCAGTTTTTAACATCAATTAGTCCACATTTTGGACATCGCTGACTAGTATAATGTGCATCACAATTAATAACCTGCGCGTCATTATCAAATGCTTTATAAATCAGCTTTTGTTCAAAATCATAAAAAGCCCATGAATGATGTTCATAACGATCTTTCTTGGCACGCTTTGAAACAGTATCAAAAGTCACATTTGTTACGTCTTCTAAAAGTAAAGATTGTTCCACTACCGTAATAGCTAGCAGAGTGTCTTAGATAAACAATGATTCACGCATTCATCAACAGGATTCTCGCTGACCGATAGCTTTCAATCTACGCTTAGCTGATTTGGTATTTTTAGACTACAATTGTTGACACTAAACGTTTATATTGTCTACGTTTTTGCAAAATGGCTTTACCGTTAACAAATGCAGTTTGACCTTTTTCGTCATAAATGGTTAACAATTGTCTCAAACCGCGATCGATGCCCACTACATGAGATGGTTTGAATTCAGATTGTTCAACGTTTTTAGTAACAACGATATGCAAATACCAATGTTTGCCTGATTTCAAAACCTTAGCGGTGCAATTTTCCAGAACCATCAAATATTGTTCAAAACCGTTAAAACAACATTGACGACCACACGGTCATAAAGTCATGTTAACGACAACGTGTGATCATCTTTGTATGAATAATCACGGTTACGAACCAAGTCGAGCTGAGGTCGTTTAAATTCAATTGGTTTCAGAAAATCTAAATCTTTTGATACTAAGTTTTGACGTCATTTCCATGAGTTATCTTTTTGTAGCCATCCCAAACACTGTTTACGTAATTGTGTTTGCACAGTGCGATATCTGGCAATGAGCCATGCGAACTACGGATTGAGCATTTGTGATGTAACCCAGTGAGGCACGTAAATCGTTGTAAGTTCTTTTAATCGAGGCTGTTGAATTCATCATGAAACGAGTGATTGAACATGTACTCAGATTACGAAAATTACAACCTTGTCAGAAAACGCTGCTTGAGGAAAAGACTTAGCCATCTTAGGGCATCATCGCTTCTTTTGAAAAACAATACGTGCCAGTTTAACCGTGCGACTAATTTCAATTGTCTCCATGTCTTGCTCCTTTCTATTAGTTTTTCATAAGTTGTATCACATAGTTAATTAGCGAAAACAAAACAGATTGTTAAAACACATTGGCTGTATCAGTACAGGAATCGATTCCACGATACCGTATATTTGTAAATTAAAAGAGACCAGCAATAACACAATCCGATAGCAATATTGGTGCTGTGGCTCAGCAATTCAGCCAATCGAATTTGAACGGAGTTAAACAGCTATATTATGAGAAGATCGTCCGTCCGACACCGATCTCTTGCAAACTACTGCGGCCCAGAACGCGTCGCGTTCTTTTGGACTATACAGATGAAAATCATTCATTTCCCTATGAACTTCGACTCGCATGGGAGATATGATGAAAACGGAGACATTGTTGACGGCGGCAAAGTGACCATTGCCGACTTATCAACCGCCAATGATCAACAGAAAGTCAAATGTATGTGTTTGTTACAACATACGAACAAATTTTCGTTAATTGACCATCAATCCTCAACGTTCTTCAAAACAAAGAGATTCTTAACATCACATCGATGAAGACTACTATGATGCCGAACTAATTCCCGGCGTATTATTCTTGAGGCTGTCATGCAGAAGACATTGAAGAACATTTAAAACGTCAGCTTAGTCAAGGGCATCACGATTGGTTCAAAACATATGAACTAATTGAGGTGCCGCTATGGATCTCTAACACTGACTTATGATAATACCATGGTATATCGCGCAGATATAATATTCTGCACATATACTACTTTTAGGTAGATCAAATAGCTACACTATATACTCAAGATAAAAGAATTATCTTATGTTTTGCTATTACTATTATCAATTTGTGTGGTTTCTACTAGACTGCAAACAATATCTATACCCTAGATTAAATAAAGGACCAATTATATGATCGACACTTGCATTATTTCAAACCCGATGTCATAGAACAAAAATCTTGAATTAGAATTGCTTGGTGCCATTTTACGAAGAGATGGATTCTCTGTCATCGAACACAAACAATGCTATCCACAATAGAGATTATTATTGGAAGCTCATTATCGAAAACGTCAAAACACTATTCTTCCCTTCAGTGATTAGATATATGACAAAGCGGACCCGTTAGCAGCTCTTGTACTTGAAAAGAAAATGCAGGCATTGAAGATTGGCGTAGACTAATGGGTCCAACAAACCCGGCATTTGCCGACGAAAACACTATCCGAGGGTCACTATAAGGAGACCATAAACAAAGCAGGGCTACGCACTGAGAAAATCTAGTACATGGCTCTGATTCCGCCCGGAAAACTGCAAACAGGAGATCGGATTGTGGTTCTAAAAAGATATTGAACAATAGTCCAAATAGTGATATACTAAACATGACTCTTTCAGAAGGCCTACATTACATGATATACCCCCAGTCAGTCGAATGGTTTCTATCCCAAAGCTCTTGATTCAAAACGATTATTAATGGCGTAGCCTTCTTCCATGCATGGGCAGCATAGCTCTTCTGTGATATTGATTACGATGACGAATTGGAATTTCAGTAACGCCCTCCGGTGTTACTGAATTCCTGATCAAAAGAATTATGAGCCTAAATGATATAATCTATCCATCTGACCAACTGTGCGACGAATGGCTGTATAAATCAATCATCAAACCTACGGTGAGTTTCAACGGGTGATCTTTATAAAGATCATCAAAACGCAATCGCCTACCTATATAATTGCCAAGGGCGGACTCAAGAATATCATTTTAAACCACGAACTACCACACTACGGTTTTTGTAGCAAGAAAAATCTCGGTAGCGACTTCACCTACCGTCTTATTCTTGAGTATAAAATAAACGATCTATAGTCAAAGGATATACATGCTTATGATCTATCAATCATCATTCACTCTTGGGTGCCACTGTGATCGCTGCAACTGCCGCAACAAACGCGAGTCCATGCTGACGAAGTAAAACCAACAGAAACAACAACTCAACTGAAGCGGCACAACAACAGACAGCGGTTCACCAGATCAAATCAATTGAAGAAACAAGCAACTCGTTGATGATGCCGAAACAAAAAGCAGAGATTTTCAGAAAAGCCGTAGCTGAACAAGAAACTGTTGTTAAACAGCCCGAATCGAAGTAACAGCTAAACAAGCTGTAAAAACATACTGAAAAGAAACGGCTGTTAAAACGCAGCTAAAGCAACTCCTGAAGAAATTACCAGCAACAAAAAAGACATCGAAACTAAAGAAAACGAAGTAAAAACAGCTGAAAATACTGTAACTAAAGCTGAAAACGACTGAAGATGCAATAAAACAGAAAATGTTGCACGAAAACAGTTACCGATGCAAAAACAAAGTTGCACTGAAGAAACTAAATTAACAGACGCCAAAAAACTGAACAAGCCACAGCTGATTGGAAGCAAAAATCCAACAACAGCAAAAGCAACTGTAGAATCAGCCTAAAGAAGTTACTCGTCTTGAACTAAAAAAAAAATTGCTGAAAAGAATTAACAAAAGCTACCATAAACTGATAAAGATCGGCAATCAAAAATCAATGATGCCAAATCAGCACGAAACGAACGCAACTCTGAAAAAACGTTCCTGCTTAGAAAAATCTCTTGAAGATGCAAAATCTATGTTAACTAAAACCGCAGAGTTAGAAAACTCAAAACTCAAGACGCAGCTGCTCAAACGAACTAGAAAACAGCGAAAAGAATTAGCTCAAGCAAAAGCAGCGCACGATATACGCTAACTGGGATGAACAAAGATCGCAAACTTCGATCAATTATCATTCGAAAGAATATGCAAACACGACATCAACGACTACCAATGGTTCTTGGATAACAGAAAAATCCATGGCTTACAGCAAAAATTACATATTGATCAAAACCAATTGGAAAAATGCCTGAAAAACTGGAGTCTCGCAAACCTGACTGACTGCACAACGTCGGAAAGCTAGCGAATCTGTCGTACAAATGTGAATGACCTCCAAATCGCAATATTAGTCTCACTCGTGATCTGGGTAAACGATGTTCAATTCAATCAGAATTGGCTGATGAAGCCCAACACTCTAGCCAAAACAGATCACAGACGAGTATGCAGCCAACGTGTGCATGAGATGCAGCGTACCTCGACTAAATTCGATTTCGCAAAAGAACTGCCACCTTCACCAGATATCACTTACTAGTTATATGTCATGTGGTGAATCTCTGTGGTTGCTACCAACATGGCACGCTGAAGCTGTAGACGCTGCACGATGTTTGACTCTCAAATATGACATCGCTCGCGATATCCGACGAATGATGTTCACGACGGCAGTCAAGCCAACAGTCGCATAAAACATTTGATTTCTGCAAAGGTACGGGTGTAAGCCTAAGTTCCGGAACAGTAAATATCTAACATTCTACATCAACAATGGACATAAAGTATCAACATACACAAACACCGACGAAGATGCTAATAATCAAAACAAGCCACGGTATGATGATCAAACGTTCAAAAACTCAAGCTAAAAAGCACTGATCCAAGCTCGCAACTGCGGTAAACCTATCTCAAAACGCAGAATCAGCTCAAACTAAGCACAACGTAAATTGAACAACTCAAAAACGCAATCGCAAAAGCTCAAAAACATGATGACGCCCACGGTTAAAAAACAAGTACCTGCGCAAACTTCTTGAACAAAACAATCAATGAATTGAAATCAGCTCAGAAACACTAATCAGCTGAACACATTGTCAAAACGAAGCCGTTCAGGCACAACGCCCACTGCATTACAAGATGCAAAAACAAACTTCTTGCAGAAAGAAACTAGAATCAGCAATAAAACAAGCAATTGCCTTAATATGACTTGAAATCTAAAGTCAATTGACAAAAGAAACAAAACAAAATCAACAACCAAACAAGCTCTCAGCGACTAAACAATCTGTGATTAAAGAATACCTCGAAGTTCTTAAAAGATGCCAATAAAGTTATGAAGCAGAACGTGCACTTTCACAATGCAAAATTAGAATTGAAAAAAGCAGCTACTCTTGAAATGAAGTTGCTAAACTTGAAACCTTAAACTCCAAAATAAATAGCTCAAGAAGATTACAAACGCGTATTCGAAGCATATCAAAACTCGTTGAGCAAAGCGTATCGAAGAAAATCTTCGTCGCGAACGAAACGTTGCGTCAGAATCTATGAAACGTACTGAAAAAGCACTCACCAAAAGCTACAAAACTACTGACGAAAACAATCGTCAAAAATATAAACACGCCTACGCGGTGAATCATCACCAATTCAAATCCAAACACGGACTGTAGGCGTAAGACGTAAAGTTGAAGGTAAACAAAACGAGCGACAATTTTCATCAACAGGTGAATCTGCAAACGCATTCGGATTCATTAGATCTTTAGCAGCAATGGGCCTTGCGGTTTGAAGCAAACGCGAATCAAAATAAGCGATAAAGGCTGAGCAAAAACTCGGTCTTTGTTTTTCAATAATATGTTATACTAGATATAACCTATAGGAAGCGTAAAATAACAATAATAAATAAAACATATTCGATATAACATCAAAATAGCTTCGAAAATAATCGAAGATTGTATATTGGAACGAATAAAAACAAAAGCAACTCAAACGTCATCTAAATATGGGCGTTTTAAATAATAAAATTAACAAATGAAAGAAAGACCTCCCATGACAACAGCATTTGTAAATTCTTGATAATGCAGATACAATTACTGCAGTAAAGTAAGTATAATGCAAGATCCAATAACACTTACCCTTACTTGTAAAAAACTATAATACATTACCCGCTTCTCCTAGCATTAATCAACATAAACAACAAATAAATTTAAACCTCACCAAATAGAATTACTTAATAGACAAATGATATATTCACATAATTTGTATTAGGTTTGAAACAACGCAGACTACGCTTGCGTATTTAACACGTATCAACAAATGACATTGTTTCGATGCTAAAAACAAAAGTTACCTCATTTTCAAAACTTAATTGTTATCTATAGGACTAAGCTATGGTAAATAAACCTTCTTCCGATAACCAAAAGTCATTATCTTATCAAACCTATATGAACAAATCCATCTAAAATCAAAATTTCAAAAAAATAAATATCAATTGGTTCCTAACATATCAGATTTACGTGCATCAGTTAATACAAACCAAGTAACAATGCCGTCTTACAATTGTTCAATAATGTATAATAATTATGATCGATATTTCATATTAAACACAAAGACATCAAAATGGATAACTCATATCAAGATATCACGGTTCGAGAATTAATGGAAACGTTACAACATTTCGACCCAAACGATACCATTCGCATCGTCGATCTCGTTCAAAATGAAAGACCGTTACGATGAATTTACAGATCAAGGCGCCACAAAATCGTATGGCCGTAACAACTCAAATATTCAGGTTCAACGATAGTGCTTACTATTAATAAACATTTAATCACATTAAAAAGCCAAACTATTTAGATGAAAGGACCCACATGTGAAGCAATCCTCATGAGATTATCAAACATTGCTTCACAGGAAGTACGGTTAAATACTTCGACGATCCGGAATGTCAAATTCTGGGCGGCGCAATCACTATTCAGCACATCATTGCGCAAATGTACACAGGCGATTTGCACTCAATGTTGATGTTAGATGGCTTTGTGAAATTCTAGGCTTTTCAAACTTCTTGAGTACTCTCAAAGATGTCTCTCGTGGTTTTAACATTCTCGCGCAATATTATTCAGCCTCATTATACCCTGGTGTTTGATTTATTACACCATTTAGAAAACAAAGACGCCAGCTCCAGCCGTTGAGATTTTATGCGATGAAATCTAAGACGTCGTATTTGGCCCTCTAAAATGCGTTTAAGCGCGTTTAATTAAAGAGGTAATAACCCTCAAACAATTTCCGAGCCTCAGAACACCAGGCAGACCCAAAAAGAAAGCTAACGCTTCTCTTTGACTATTCTAACACAAACGAATCTTTCCGAAGATGTAGTATCATCTCCCGTGTGTAATAATCCATCTAGTGCAATATTAATACGTCTAGGCATTTCAAATCATCGCTAACCTCAACAGATACCTCTTCATCCGTATATCATAATATTTTCAGTTAAATGCCCGTTTACATCGTTATAATTCTGATTTGACCTAACACAGTACAGTTCTAATAGATCATAAGCTTCGCCAATCAAAAGGTTATAAGTTTTTCATTGTGGTCTGAGCACTCATCTCCAAATTTTTATCTTTAAACTTTCGATAACTAAATTGTTTATATTAATATTTGAAAAGCGCAGTTTTTCCCAGCTAAAATGTAAACTTCGAAATCGTCCCAGCATAAATATCACCAATAGATATCATGTTGTGTTCAATAACGTACTGAGCTCATCCATCGTCAAATTAAGCAATATATCCTTTGTCTGAGCAAGGCATCCATCTTCTCACCTAATATTGATATACATCATATTCAGTATGAATAATGGCCAACCATTGTTGCTTTTCAAAAACCATTGCGCTCAACGAACCCTCACGGTCATAAATGCTCATAAACGAACCGTATTGAAAATTTGGATGGTTTTCAATCCGATTATATAAAACCGACATGTCGTCTGTATGTAGATGCTAATTCTCTATATTCAGCGACAGTCATTGTTTGATAATCATGATTAACAGTGCCTCTCGGGCAATGTCAGACTCCATCAAGAACGATAACCCGCATTGCCCTCAGACTGGTTTTGGTTTGTAATGCTCGACGGTTTACTACAAAGACCATCCGTTTGAACTGAAAATCTTCTTTCTTAAGTTAAAACCATAATCATCCTCCGCGGCACATCAACATCTACTGATTTCGCAGCAACTGTTTTCAGTTTATTATCCTCAACCGACTTGTGAATTCGTCTGGATGTCTGAGTTCCGCCGGATCAAACAAGTTTACGTTGATTATCTTTCTCCAATTCATTTAAGCGAGTTGAATCTCTTCAATGATTTGTTTTGAATCAATACCACATCTAAAACAGTATGACAACAAGTTTGTCATAATTGCAGTTAGCTTTGTCGCACGGTCAATATCATCTCCTCTTAAACAAACGAAGCCTCTTTGAACCACCACGACAGGGTGCTTTCCCGCCACCTTCTTTACCAACAGCTCCACCGAATGACAACATCAAAATAAAGATGCTTCTTCGTTAAATGCTTTTTCAAGTGAACGAATACTCCATTCCCAGCCAACTATTACAGACAAGCACTTCAAATGCTCAGGGTTATAATCAGACCCAACAATTCGCTCAGCATCCACCGCTTAATCCATTGATTTTTGTCATCAATTTACTCGCGTTTTAGTAGAGATCTACATCCAAGGATTCTGACCTTACAGAACAATGCAGAAATTCGACCATTATTACCAAACTAATTAATGTGTCATACGCACACGGCATTGTGTTTAATTTGAAGTGTCATTGTGTGTTGTTGGTTTATAGAAAATTTCCATAGCTTCACATAGTAACTTCATTTCGGAATGTTGCTGTCGCATCCTGCATCATTGTACCAGGCCGACCCGTGTATCTGATTTCGTAGCCGTTGCGTACTAGACAGCCACAGTCTTTATCAGTTTGTAATAAATTTGTGGGGGTTTGGTTGAAACTCATCAACTGACCATTTTACCATCTTCGAAGGCTGAAATAACTTCAACATTCTTCTCTTGATTAGAATCAGATGATACATGAGTGGTGGTTAGAAACATCAACCTTATCAAAGACAACACCCGGTAAATCAACACACTTCATGCTTAGCACACTCTAACAAGTGACTCATACTTACCTTTAGCCAATAACCATCTTAGCAAGACTAATTATAACCGTCTGACTTTATCAGTCAAATCAACATAATCTATTGCAAAATTTTCATCATAACAATGCCCGTATGAACATACTCATTCAACACAACAACAACATCATTGCGATCAACCGTTGGGTCATTTGCCATAAATGTCCTTTTTGAAATTCTTCAGGATCATCTTACCATTAGCTTTAAGTCGCAGCTGCTTAGGCCAACGTCCGCCATGTTCACAATGTGGACAATACTCTTTACCATCAATTTCAGCTTATTACATCACATAGTTCAAAATATTTTCATGAGACATCACGTTGTCAGAGTTCTTTTAACCTTCTGATTTCTTCAATAAAATCATACGCATCCTCCGTCAGTCATCGATGATTTATCATCGCGGATTCATATGAACCTTGAACTGAATCATCGATCGTAATTTCAAAACCTGAACCACCTGCTTGCGCCACATTAAGTCACGCCAACCAAAACTTTAGAGCCTTCAATAATACCCATTTTCTCAGCGTTTCGTGAAACGAATTTGATTGATTTCCAAACGAGGATCTGCACACCTTCGGTGCTGAGTTACCCATTCGTTTTGAAGTAATCTTATCACGAATCAATGAGTGTTTACCGTTGGCATAGGGCCAGTAGTTTTCAGGCAACATCTGATTAGATTCGATCATAATACATTTGCGCATTTTGATACAATTTTGATTGTTGTTCACGTAATTTAACATTCGTCACCAGAACCATTCGTTGCTTTCAATTCGTTCAACTTCTCAGTTACTGACGTATGACGCTGCACGTTTATAAATTTCGATATAATAATCCGTAACATCATGTTGCAGTTGACCCGTCATCATCTCAGTTGAACATGATGCACACAACAAAACAGAATACGAATTCACCATTTCATCTCGAGTAAATGATCGAGCATCAAAACCACGTACGATTTGTAAGATTGACGCCATACAAATATTATTATTACGTTTGTTAATCAACAGGAACAGTAGATTCAAAATACCGCCATTGTTTGCGATTTCTTTCATGAAATCATCCGCTGACCAGGATCAACTTTGAAATGCAATCGTTCTTCACCATCTTGCGGATGATAACCGGACATATTTATCGCGGTCAATATCAATAGCAGATCAGTGCATATTCCGCGCAAATCCGCGCGCCGTAACGTATACCGTAGACTTCGTGATATTACCTTTCGCGCAAGCAACATAAGTTCAACATCAATGATGTTGATACAGAACGACCTTTACCTTTCGCCATCAGTTTATCATAGACATGATTTTTATCAACCATCATATCCGTAACCATCATCGGCACTAAATCAATAGCATTCGGTTTAACATCACCATGAATAGGGTCAATCAATCCATCGTTTTGAATCGCAACATTCAATACAGACATATTGTTCGGGAACAATGTCGCATATGGACCCATAACAATATCCAAATCGAGATCGCTTTATGAACTGAACTGCTTCCAAATACTCTTTGTGCGCGAGCTTCTTCTTCGCTCATATTGCGATCAATTACTCGATTCGCGACGCACCTTTCGTCTGAACCAGAGTCAGACTGTTGTCATGCCTTTCATCTGAGCACGCATCGTGCGGCTTTTCATCATGAGTGAGACAGGCGCTTGATATTTCTCAGCATATTCTTTAGAGATAACCACGCCGTCATCATGTCCACGCAAAAGTTCCGCCATAAGGCAGCTCACTGCTCCAGCAGCTTGCAATACGATGAGCGCACTGTCGTCGCCATCATTTGACGGTCACTGGGCGTATAATCAATGATACTGTAAACGCTTTCCTAGCTTCGTCATCACTGCTTTGCGTCTCTCCTGCTGTCGTGCAAAGGATATCCCAACCTTCAGACATTTTGCAACTGTTCCATCAGACGCTGACACTGACACCATCTACGGGAATAACGTTCAACTTGAGTACCGGAGACCGACGCCTATATGGATCCGAAAATGTATATTCCATTTGGATCAACCACACGAATATTTTCACCAACAAAGCTTAGCCATACTGAAACCATCTTGTTTGACATAATCATCAAAGTTTGTGCCTGATGCGTCTGACCACGCATCTGGGAAACCGAACACGTTGTCTCAATGTGCGGATATTTGTCTTCAACTCTTCTTCTGGAGCGAGAGTTCAGGGAACCGATCCACATAATCAGGATCCAATTTGAAAACCTCACGGTGACTACGATACACCTTGTTCAACGCAACAGCGCCCATAGTATCTACAAAGTTTTCATATCGATCGACTCGCCACGACCACCAAGATAAGCGCCTTGCATTTGTTCAGCCATGTTTCGGCTCAATTTCGAAAGAATATACCTGTTCATATGATTTTTCAGTATCGTAATCGAGCACGACGTTCTCATCGGTTTCAATCCTGGCTTCACTTTCCGCAGAATCCTCGGGCATGAAATAACCTTCCTTAACTCGGAACAAAACGAGTGACTTCTGATGATGCGAATTTAGTATGAATAATTCCATATTCATCTTCATTGAAAAATTCTGTCCAATTTGGTTTGACATACGTTGTACATCACCTTTTTACCAAACTTATCTGGACGATTATATGCATATTGAATAATACCATTCGCATCAATTTCGATTTTCGACATCTGAAATATTATCCGCCATCAAATGCTCTTGTACTCGAAGCATTGCTTTAGTTTTGATACTCTTTTTGCTCCGGATCGTTTCTAATACTTCCGCTAACGTACGAGCTGTCTCTGGATCAAAAGCAATCACTATGGTCACGTAGCCGATCCACAGCTATTTCATTACCAATTAACACTTTGATCATATCCCGACCGTTTAATTGCCGCTTCAACAGCATAACTCAAACGTGGACGATTCTCATCAGCACCTAATTCAGCAACAATTGCGGGATTGAATCCATCTTCAAAATTACCAACATGAGTTTCAATAAAAGCATCATGTAATTCAGCTAAAAGCTTCATGATATGGATCATATTGTCCAGCGATGGGTCTACCGCAAAACTCTTAATTAAATCTTCCAAATCTTCACGAACGGCGTCATTTTGGAATAGATTTCAACTCTAACTGTGAACTTTCAGGATGACTCATATGTTTATGAATGGCAACCATATCATTAAATAATGCATCTTGTGAAGCACTATATCGATTATCATATAGATGTTCTACATGAGCCAATGCTTCTTCTTGCAAAGCACGTGCTTCTTTTTGTTGAAGATTTGTATACGCTCGATTATCAATAATTTCTTGAGCTTGTGCCACTGTACGAGATGCATCAACAAACGCATCAAATTGAAGACCATTGTCTTATGCGGCACGTGCCAACTCAACCTGACGTTGTAAAAAGCTCGTTGCTGTAGATCCTTAGACGCAAATGTAACAGATTTAGCACTATTCCACGAGGTACACTATAGATGTTATATCGAACTGGACGGCGCACACCATCAACTACTTCAGTAGCAGTCGGGTGATCCAATGTCACATCCACAAATCGATAATTTGAATAAGAAGCCCCGTTTGTATTCTGATTAAATTCAGCTACAACGTCATTCGAATTCTTACCACGGCTGTAACGATCATAACGGATGTTCTAAATTCGATTGAATCTTACCATTAACCGTGTTAACCAAACGCATTGAATCATCAACCGTTTGAACAAATTGAGCGTTTAATGATCACGCATTTGCTCACGATTCAGTTCGGTTTGCCAATAATACATACGTGTAGGTGTTTGTACACGACCGACATACTCTGGATGATCTTCATCGTATAATCGCACAGACATTCCGTTTCCTAGCGAAACATTCATCTGAGTTTTTGCATTCAAATAATCAAGCGGTTCTTCAACTGAAACAGTATAACCTTCAACACGTAGACGATTCAACATATCCACAATGTATTCTGCGCGATCAGAACGAATTTCTTTATTTTCGATCATCGCCCATGTTCGACGAGCATCTTGCTCGTCGGCAACGAATCCATCATGTCACGCAATCCAATAATTGATCACCTTCTTTTGACAACATTCCAACCGCAAACGAGTGTAGACTTCAGCTTCCATGAGTAATCCATTTGCTTTTGCAGAACCGTTTTTGGCTTGCGCTCGTGTTGGTCGAATGGATTTTCCAAATTAACAACTGCTCGAGGAACAACCTTCGAAATCATCACCGTTGCACGACATCAAATACTTCAACCATATCGTCACGATTCACGTAAACAAAAACATCATTAATACCATCACTCAAATAACGCCCGTATGCATCATTGATTGCGTGGCAATCGGAATAGATGTCGTATTAACCGACGCCGTCACTCTCGATCACGGTTCGCTTCTTTACGAAAGAGCTCCATAATTTGCATAGACCCGATCGCCGCAAATTATCTCGAGCAAGCACTGATTGCAAGACGCATCACACTCAATGTATCGTTATGGACTAACATTTGCTGAACAGCCGGATCATAAGCATCAAATTAATTCAGAACCCTTAATCTGGAACTTCGTTTCGCAAATCGACACCAACTCAGTCGGTGTAAATGGTTTCAAACCTAACTGGCTTTTGGGCTTCTTACGCCAAATGCGAACCTAAGTATTCCCCGTTCCAACTGAGACAAAGTCTTGGTGACATATCGGCTCTCACTTTCTGGCTCAGTCTAAAATCGAGCTCGTTTTAACTTACCCTGCTTGTATAACAAGACTAGAAATAAAAAGCAATAGTCTTGGAAAATTATTGTTCTCATTCAGTAATAAACAACCGATAAACAAATTAAGAAAGGAAAACAACCATGACAAACAAACCAAATTACGCTAAAATTCAGCTTACAGGTGAAATCATTCTGTTAAAATCATCTGAATTCACGTAGACGAACACGGAAACGCGCTACCGCGGTGTTTATAACTGCTAAAACCTGTCGGTGCAGATTTTATCCAAACACCAATTGTAGCAGAACATAATTAAATCATTTCTAAAGTGTCAGCCACAGTTAGCATCCTCTAATATATGCTTTATAATGCATATAAAATAATTAACAGAAAAGTGGTTTTAATTGTAAATTGAAAACTATTCTAATGGCATGCAACTCTTTTGCTTCACAGCTATTCTTGCAACAACAGCGTTTGCTGCAACTTACACATTTGCAGGCTTCGTTAAAGTTCGCCCTCGTTAAAGACGAAAATGGTAATGTTCCTTGAGTTACTGAATTAAAGACGGTAAACCGGTCTTACTAATATGGTCTTATGGTGTCATCGATACCCCCAACAAGAATCTCCAGTAACAAAGAAAAGAACAAATCTTTGCTCCATCTGAGAAAGACAATTCATCAAAGACAAAGGGTCTCGATAAGATCTTAACAGGAAATCCATCCGTACGTTTGGATAACAAAAAGATGACCAGAAAACCAGCTGATACTAAGAAATCGGATGATAAGAAAGCTGCTGCACAGACGATGCCAATAAAAGCAAAGACTCTGAAAAGAATCTTCCTCCAGGTAAAACAACACACAAAATTACCAAAAACATCAGCTGTAAAATAATCACAGCAAAGAGCGAACTCACAAGAGTTCGTCTCTCTCTAAAAAGTTCATCAGCTAGATAAAGCGAGACGACTCGTCCCGGGCTTATCACCTTCTTACTCGTCCATACAGTGTCCGATAACCTCGGACTCGACATCATCAATCACTTCCTGCAAAATGTCGACAGCTACCAGCGCGATACCTCGTTCATCCTCAGTTGTAAAGTCCAGATACCGACGTTCTGGAGCTCTGGATGAACAAATGCAACCCATACGCCAAACCGCGAAACCTCGACGTATACTCCTTCATGACGCGCCTTGGACACCTTCAAAATCCCAGAGCGGCCATCCGCCGTTGCCAAAATCACCATCACCCGCTGTGACCGTGCTTGTATAACCGCCTTCGAACAGCAAACCATCCAGCACCTTCGGCCCGTACGTCCAAGAAAATGTAACGCTCGCTCGTGCATCGTTCCGAACATTCGCAATCGTGTACCATCCAAGTTGATGTCTCACGGGCATATATCCCATAATTCCAGCTCAAACAAACATCAAAACCAGATAACTGATAGCATTTGTGATTGACATATCGTCAAACCTTGACGTCGACCAATAGTCTCTGCCAGCGTCGTCTCGCCTATTATCTCGGCACTTGAGTAATAAAATTTTAAAAAGGCTCCTCGGCGAGCATCGTCAAAAAGCATGTCGGGTAATCGACAGAAAGACCTATCAAACTGCGTGCGCGTTTCTTCCGGATTCAACACATCAGCGCAAATCTCAAGCGAGTACTTCAGTTCCTTCGGCTTGATGTAGCCACCTCTTGGTTACTTCACCTGCTTGATTCGCTGTGTGAAACACCACTAATCATTTCATTTTATCAAGATTCTTCAATAGTCATTGTCCGTTCTCCATTAATAATTTAATCGATCCCAAATTATAGCACCTCCATTTAAAACTAACTTACAATACGAAAAGATGCTCTTACGAGTACCTTTTTTCATTCATTATTTTTCATCACGAACCTAGTACGTTGCTAAGCCGCCAGTACAACTGTCAATGGTGCGACAATCGCAGTATGACGTTGTTCGTTGCTCACTAGTCTTGGTAATTCTTTCGGTTTCCATATACACGGCTTCAATCATATTCTTGTCGTTCTTTTGCACAAACCTTACGTTCTTTGAAACCGTTTGACGATACCCACAAACGCATATTGCCTATCTTTTTCGATCGTTTCTGGTGCTTCACCTGAAAGCTCAGTGTCCACTTAACGTTTCGTCAGTCAATACTTTCTTCACAGGCAATTTCTGTACCAGATTCATCAACAGGCTGGCATTCAGGTTTACCGATCTTCACAGCCACAAAGGTAACCAACACCATCACGATCAGCGACTTTACCAGTAGCAGGTACACTATCTTTCGCAAGCTCGATCGATAATAGCATCTAATTACGGCGTTTCAACAACATACTCTTCATCTTGATAGCTTCAGAGACATCTGTTTGTTTGACAATTTCTTTGACTTTACTATCCACCAACACAGTAACGAACCTTACGTTTTTCATTGTACCTTGAGCCCACGTCTTATCAACTTTTTCGGTAACTGTTTCTTCAGTTGCACCGGAACCATCTACTTTTGACCTTTGTGTTTCACCGTGGTTATATGCCCTTCAACACCTTCTTGAAGAACTTTTCTTCACCTTTTAGTGTTAGATCTTGTTTATAGATCATTTCAAACGGAACTTTCTTTCAGTTACTTGAATTTGCTGCTAGTACCAATGTGAGATGATTTCGTATGGTTGCTTCTAACTTTCAGTTGATTTCTATTTAAGAGTGTCATGATCTCTTTTCACCCTCAACACCTTTTTGAACAACTTTCTTTTTCACCCATGGACAGTATTGGATCTTCTTTTGTTTCGTTTGGAATGGAAGTTTTCAGTTCGTACAGTTGGTTTGCAACAGGTAAAAGTATTATCTTCTTTTATCTGCTGCTTACCATCAACTGTTACCGAACATGATTTTTAACTGAATCAACAGATCCACACCAGCGTATAATTCTGCAACATATTTTCATCGTTCAAATCACCGGTATCCAGCAGAAAACCTTGTCATCTTTAATAGTCAAGGTGTTTTCTTACCAGATGGATCAACCAATTCCGCGGTTTGAGTGTACAGCTTCCAGGTGTAATTGTAATGTGACCTTTTGTTTAGTTGTCGTTATTTGAGCCTAGCTTTTTTCAGTTACTTATATTCTTAAATTGCTCAAGCATTTTCTTTACAACGGTTGGCTATCTTTACCAGTAACATCTTAAATATTTGGGTGTCAAGTTCAGTCATTGATTTAATAGAGTTTGGATCATTATTATCTTCATTTGTTGCTTTATTTTGAGTTTACAGACATGAACGTTTTAGCATTAGATTTTGCCCATGATGCAACGTTCCATCCATTTCAATGTCAGCCCAACCATCGGTAAACTGAATTACAAACCATCTTGTTTTTATTCATTTGAGAGCGCCATCACTTCAAACGGAACAATAGTCACCTTATGCATCTTTGTCGCCATTCTTGATACTTTGTCTCCAAATGCAGAAACGGCGATGAAAGCAAATCAAATAAGTTGGAAGACCGTCAGGTGGCACAGGATATTTGATTTGAAATATCAATCATCATAATGGCTTCTGATTTGAAAATAATGCCGACAAAACACCCGTTTCCAATCAGTATCTTTCATTTTAGAACAATCCAATTGCACTGTGGGCCGCATACGACGCAGGTTTGTTATAAATGTAAGCTTGAAGCATCACATGATCTTCATCCGTCAAGTCTGTTTGAATCAATGTTTTCAATTGATTCAACATATGTTCACTTACCTTGAAATGATGAACTTCCTAATTCAATAATTGCAACTAAGTCATGAGTTTATGTTGTGATACTTTTGTTTCGTTGTATTCCTTTTGGAGTACAGCTGTAAAATTCAGTGGTTGATCCATCGGCCTGATTTATGTTCAGCCGCTAAAGCAGTAACGAGCGCTTAACATACAGACCAGCAATAGGAGCTACATAGACCTAACATAGAAACATTAACCCGTGTTTCCCAATTTCACCCGCATTTTAAACGTTTCTTTTAACATATTATACAAAAGTCCTTTGTAAAATTTCCAACAACCTCATTATACCACACTCAATGTTCAAACAACCACAAAAAACTCGAACGAGCTACACAGCGATAATTATTTCTCATCATGTGCGGCTTCGTATCCAATGAATAATAGGGGCCTTGAGCTATACTCGTTATCGTACCTAACAATATCATTAGAAGGTGCTGATATACACTCACAAAAGAACGAGCGAAGTGCAAACCTGCGCTCTCAAAGAAAGCCTTAAAAGAAATGCCAATAGTTGGTCTCTCACGAATCACATTGTCGCGATGGCAAAAGAACTCAACACAGCGCAAACTATCGACATTCAGATTGACGATATCCTTGCACTATACAACCAGGTACTCTATCAATGAAATTGCAAAACGCTTCAACGTATGACCTGGCGTCATGCAAACGCATAAACGAGAAAACATACCGTTTTCTCGAGAGAAAAATATTAAGAAACCTTCAAACGCACCCATCAAAGCATTGTGAGCATCGAAAACAAGATCTCAACAACGGACACTCCAAAGTCACTGCGAAGAACTACAACGGCCGGTCGATAGTGTCCTCGATGATGGCCCGTAATAACTATGTTAAACAATTTACAGGCTCACTAGAACCTCTTGAACAGAAGCCTTTGCTGAAACTCCGAATTTACGGTAAACAAACAACAAGACTTCGATACCTAAACGCTATCAAAGATTATATCAATGGCACCGAACTCCCATCCTAAGCAACCTCGCGCACGTCCTCAATATCCGCGCCCATAACCCGTATCTTGGTATATCAGCACTATCAGTTAAACCATCTCGTAAGATCTGATCAATCAAATCAGGTAAATCGGTTATTCAATTGCTAAATAACTTATCATTCATATGAACTCAATAATCAGACACTTTTACAAAACCAATCGATATCTGGTTGCTAGTATAATTTGGGGATGAGAGAAGTCAATCCCGTATCAGCATACGATTGATGATCAAAATAAGGATTCGTCAAAGACCTATCATCAAGACAAATCCTTACAAGCTCCTTCGTCGGAATTGCGCTGTACACTTGTACGATGATGGCTTTGAAGATTCTCGCAAATGGGCGTCTTAAAAAGAACAACTGTCAGTTAACAAACCGAAATCAAAAAGCCAAATTGCCCAGTTATGCACCATTAAAAGTGACAAATGAACCACAAGATTTCTTAATCCTTTACCACTTCAAGAGCGGATCAAAGTTCGCGCATAAAACTCGGCATATATTACGGTGACGAATTAATCGGCGTGTTCGCGGTAAATCTGATACACAACATGATTGGGGTACTATATACCGTTATTGTGTTAATCCACTATATCGTGCACGGCGTCTTTGCTCTTCATGCACTACTTCACGAATCACTATGCCATTACCCGGCGAAGTCTGATCAGTTACATGGACTTGAACAAACGGATGACCGTGTCAAACATTTACGAACGTGAACACTTTGACTATGACATCACAGCCCCTAATTGTGTAGGTTCAGCGAGCGTTCGGTATTTGCGACGGTATGAGACGACAAACACTTAATCGAGCAAGGCTGATGCATCTAAAACCGAACGTGAAATCATGCGTGGCGTGGTTCTCGGCCTATCGATTATCGCTTTCGGATTGGATCTTTCCTACTTTTCAGGTTTAATGCTTGAATCATGCGGTATAACTTTTCCTGTTGAACTTGATAGGGTGCTTTTCATCGATCCCAACGAAATTTATTATCTGACATAAACTGATTTGTCTTCCAAAGCGCTTCAATCATGATAGCATCTAACTGTTACCTGTTCGAACAGCTTTACCGTGAGGCTAACCAACTAACTCACGAGAAATAAGTACCACCGCATAGATCAAGTTCACGATAATTTGGAACCATTTGAAGCTTCAGCCTTAGCCGTTGCGTCATACTCTTTGTTCGACGATTGTTTCTTCTCTCAGTAGCCGCCATATCGTTAACCTTACGTGATGTATCTTGACGCCATCGGACCGTACTTCGTCCTCAAGTTCTTGTTGCATTCGATAATTCAATTCCACCATACAATTCATCTTTGACATCCATATTTCGAGCATAAACGTCTGGATCCATAATATCGATATTATCGTGCGGCTAGCCATATGCCTCGATATTTCTTCTCCATAACTACCAAACGAGCCTGGAGCAGGCGTTTTCAAGCATCGCATAAAGTTCGGTTGGTTCTTTCTGGATCAGATTCAACGCAGAAGACATCGTAGGAATAGTTTGCAATAGATAGTACTTACGATTCTTGAATCGCATCGCGCGAATAACAAACACCGGGTAATGATGAACTACCATAGTTATCGTGGGTTTTCTTCGCGCATCACAATTGCTTCAAACGTTTAATATACAAGAACGCATTCGAGGAGGACATCTTCTTCTAGGACCAATTTCGTCTTAGATACACGACCATCTGTCTTCTGAACACGAGCTTGTAAGTTTTTGACTTGCAAATCGCACTATTCACGCGTTCAACGTGTGTTTTACCAACAACAGATACAAGCTCGGCGTAATCGGTATAACGTCTGTTTTGATTTCAAGAACACAAGGTTGTTCGAGTTACCCGGGTAAATCTTGTGCTATCACCGCCATGCAGCTTCAAAGCTGTGCATGGTTAAAAATCGATGGACGTTGATCATGAACCAAATGACCCGACGCGTTTCCAAATCGTATGCCATTATTATCCGATTGTAGTTACCCAACTCATCGAGCATATAGTTCGTACCATAAGCGGTTTTGATTTGCGCTAAATCAAATATACGCACTAGAAAATGCGAGTCTGTTACTTGTTTCCGAATCAAAATCAAACGAGCATACGGCGTCAAGTACGGAGGTGTAATAAAGTTAATAACTTGACTTATCCATATTTCAATTCAAATCTGAAAATGCATGAACTGATTTCTTTGTCAGTAACACTCGACCACCTCAATTGTAATTGGTAAAATCTTTAACGCTAACTATTAATCAAGGTACGAGACAAACTTCTTATCACCATTGCGATCTTTCACTGAACGCAATTCTGTTAACAATACCATTTCGAAGAATCTTTTCTTTTCGTAACGGGGTTTTAATAAACGATTTTCCATCAGGGCAGTAATCAAATAATCTAGCTTGCCCTTTAAATAGAAAGTCTTCATTGGAACATTATTATCTGGTTGTAATCTCCATTTTCACAACCATCACGACCTTTGAATTTGCATCAAAGCATAATAAGGCCATCCATCTCGACCGATAATGAATAGTGACAAAATAATTTCAGATCTAACTCTTCTGTGAAAATTATCATCCGTCCAAGCTGACCAACAGACCATTTACTGCATACTTACCAACGACCGTATTCCAGATGTAAATCGAACAGCAAGCCACGACGTGGGAATGACAATGATTCAATGTCAAGTTCTGACCGTATTACCTGATGTTAAGCAATAATTATTGGAACTGATGGAAAGCATGATGCTGTAGCGATCCATCAACCCACAGAACTAAGCATTTTCGCTTTTGCATCATAGACTTTAATGTTTTATTTGAAGTCTAACCGTCACGCATACGGTTTTCGAGCAACGCCGTCGCCTCAAAGAACAAATCAAAACGCTATCAACGGGTTTCTCAACAGGATCTAAAACCTCTTCCACCAGTTCCTCGTAATCACCGTCCTGGCTTATCTTCTTCGTGAATCCATGTTTTCAACGGATCAGTTTCCTTTTTAGAAACCAAACTAGAGAACATCTTAAACACGTTATAAAGCGTTACCTTACCCACATATTATTGATATCACGGCAAACAAGTGAACATTTTCGATATCAAGCTCCACTTGGAAACAGCGTTTCATCTCTTCTTCGATATTAGTCAATCAACGCTAAGCAGGTTGTTCAAATACAGCTGACGCGGATTGTACGGATCTCTTCACCACCATCTTTCCGGGAAGAACACGGATGACAAGTTCGTTAAGTATTCTACACCCTTCTCCATACGACCATCACGCTGCGGCTTCAGCATAACCTAACGGATTAAAGATATGGTCTTCATCCGGATTGATCAGGATTAAATTGAACGATGTCATAACCGAACCGTCGCTCGGTTTTAAATTTGACAACTCACAGCACCGGGTCATTGTTTACAATATTGCATTGTCGTTTTTTCACGAGTCACATGTCAAGGCTTCAATATGTTTAATGCTACGAGGTTCGTAACGCCTGCCGTTCATATTCTATTGAACACTTATACCTTTCGATATAGTTAGATTATTTCTTCTTCTAATACATATTAGACGTAGATTTTTCTTCTGTCCTACGCACAGTTCTACTCTCCGACAAGGAGATAATCGTTAATTCCGCATTATTAACCTGCTTGATAAACACTAAACGTCATTCTCTTCGCTTAAGTTAACCATATTCCATCTCATCTATTTTCTCCGACACCATCCTTGTTTTCTATCTACGTTGTGGTTAGATGAGCTTTAGGATTCAAAAGCAATTAACCTAGCATTGCAACTCACGCTACAAACCGAGCAATCACCTTTACCTGCAATGTGTAAAAGCATAGTTTAGTGCCGTATCTAAAATAATACCAGATTGTACGTTGTTGATATAATCAGGTATTCCCAATCTTCGACCATCAAATCCGTTAACCTTCTTACATGGTGACCGTGGTCATCATAGGCCGAGTCCTGCGTATCCGTAATTTACGTGGATCAAAAAGATACGTTGTGGATTGCCAGCTAAACAAAGCCATCTTGTAAAGACCTCTCCGCCCGTTGCGTATCAATCATTTGGTTTCTTTTTTCCATAATTGGGTGCCATGTTCATCTAAAACAAGTTTCACCTTTACCAAAATCTGGAGTTCCTCATCCGGATCATCCTCATTTTAGATCTCCATCTTCTGTATATAATGCGTAACC